>JAEEGF011838040.1_pt1 | contig 21259 bp, 15 predicted proteins | sample 9134171 | NCBI WGS metagenome assembly JAEEGF01 (sample SAMN16246542, study PRJNA631951) | gut metagenome | biome: gut microbiome; feature: rumen; material: AP-attached | host: Bos | place: Iran: Karaj | collected 2018-10 | reverse complement strand
AGCGAAATCGCATGTTCAGGGGACTGTTAAACCTGTAAAAGCAGCAAAAATAGGACGTGTGGTGCGACAATAAAACATAACTGTCCTCTAAACGACTGCGCTCAAAAGAATTAAACGACAATCCCTACTTAAAGTTCGCTTAAAATATGTACGATTTATATACGAATTATACACGAATTATGTACGGATTATACACGAATTACTTTCCAATAGCCTGTTTTGTTACTGCCAACACGTTCTATAAATCCATTCTCACGTAAAGAGTTAATGATTTTCTTGATACCACCTAACGATAGACCTATACGCTCAGCAAGTTCTTCGCGCGTCAGATGTCCATTCTCATTCAGCAATAACATAACCTTCTGTGCCGATTTATTGGCCACTTTATCGGCTACTTTATCGGCTACTTTATCGTGCAGTTTATCGGGCAAGGGGTCTCCTTGGTGTGACTTCAACGTCTTATAGATTTCGTTCAACATAAAGTCAATGAAAGGTCCAGACTGACCTGCATTTGTGCTGGCTGTGATAGCATCATAATATTGCTGCTGATTACTATATACCATGTTCTCTACTGGCAGATGTTCAAACAATGGATGAAGCTTACCCAATATCAGCGATTGCCATAGGCGCCCCATGCGACCATTACCATCAATAAATGGATGTATAAATTCATATTCGAAATGGAATACACAGGAACGGATAAGCAAATGGTCCTTTGAATGTTTCAGCCAATCAAAAAGATCACCTATCAGCATAGGTACACGATCTGCAGGAGGTGCCATATGCGCCAGTCCTTTCTCGCCAAACACACCCACACCTCCACGTCGATAATGCCCAGCATTATCCACCAATGCCTGCATCATCACACCATGAGCTTTCAGAAGATCCTTTTCATTGAAAGCATCGAGCGAAGGATACATCTCGTAAGTCTTGATGGCATTCTTCACCTCCTGAATCTCCTTGACAGGTGCCACCACATTCTTACCATCGATGATGTCGCGCACCTGATCTTCGCTCAGTTTGTTTCCTTCGATGGCCAGTGACGAATGAATGGTCTTGATACGGTTTACCTTACGAAGGCGCAATCCGTCCTCTTGTTCCAAACGGATGGCATAGCGTTCTATCTGACCTGAGATCTCCGCTATCAGGTTGATAGCCTCAGAGCTTACTGTGAATGGTGGTATATACATATTCTATAAGTTTTCGTTAACAAGTGACTTAATGACCTTATCTATTGCGTCAATGTGACCTACAAAGTTACGAATAAGCGAGCAAAATACCAAAGGAAAACTTGTTTTTCTTTGTATTATCGACCGAAAGTAACTTCACCAAGGGTGAAAGTTACACATTATTTCTGAAACCACCTAACTTCTTCACCTTATTTATATTTATAGTAGGAGAAAAACGGAAATGTTACGTCTTAGACAAATATTATTCCCTCTTCTTGCGTCCCTTCAGTAGCAATCGTCTCTCTATGTTCGTCGAGCACCATCAAACATCTGCCATGTCACTCACCTGTCCCTGATGTTCTTAGCTTCGCAACCGCCAGACAATGACTGCCGAGGTAGTGATGGCCAACAGGCCGGAAAGTGTCGTGGCCTCACCGTATGTCGGCAGGAAGAACGGCAGCATCGTCATGATGAAGATGCCAAAGCCGAATCCCGTGGTCCGCTGCACGAAACTGGCCCCGATGCTCAGTAGGAATATGGCAATAACGATGCTGCTCATCATAAACTATCATAAAAGTGGGTGCAAAAGTAACGAAAATCCACCGATAATCACTATCTTTGCAATTAAAATTTGCGAAAACAGGTTATAGAACTAATGAAACAGCGACATATGAAACAAGAAGAATTATTTGATGAAAGCATGAAAAAGGTCACCTCAGGATACCCCAAACTGGATGAATGGGTGACCATATGGCGTGAAACGCTACCGAAGTATTTCGGATATCCTTTTAACGAGGTCTCGCCGCTACGCGACTTTTATGAGTGGTACTATGCTGCCGGAATTAACCTGATGAACCTGAATAATGCCGGCGACCCGTTTACCGACACACCTTGGGAGGTGTCGTCACAAGTGTTCGAACGCGAGGTCATAGAGTTTTTCGCACCCCTCTACGACTTCGACGACGACAACAGGTGGGGACTAATTACTCATAGCGGCTCCGACGGCAACAACCACGGCATCTACTTTGGTGCCAACTACCTGAAGCATAAGACTGGACAAGCCCCCATACTCTATGTGAGCGACGAGGCCCACTACTCGAACATGCGACTGGCTCACCTGCAGAACCTTGAGACGCGACTGGTGAAGAGTGACACCATGGGGCGCATGATACCCGAGGAACTGGAACAGCAGCTCGACACCTCGCGGCCGGCACTTGTTGTCTATGCCATGGGCTCGACTTTCAAGGGTGCCATCGACGACATGCCAGCACTGAACGCCGTGCTCCGCCGTCACCCCGAACTGCCTGCCGTCTATCGCCACGTAGATGCTGCGCTCTTTGGCGGCTACCTGCCGTTTACAGAGCACCGCCACCTGGTGAGCAGCAAGAAGATGGGCTTTGAGTCGATTGCCGTCAGCGGCCATAAGTTCTTCGGTATCGACTCACCGTGCGGACTCTTCATCTGCACACGTGAGGTATATGACAACCAGTCAGACTTCGACGTACCTTATCTGAACAAGAACATGCGCATGATCAACTGTTCGCGCGACCCCATCCAGCCACTCAAATACTGGTGGGTTGTCCAGAAAGTAGGTGCCGAAGGGTGGACGCGTCAGGCCCGTCGCATCATGGAGCTGACGGCCTACCTGAAGCAGCAGCTCGACAAAGCAGGCTATCCCTCATGGGTAAACGAATATAGCAACACGGTATTTATGCGATGCCCATCGCCGGAACTGGCGCACAAGTACCAGTTGGCGCAGAACGAGGACGCACGCTTCGGCGGCAAACTGGCCCACGTGGTGGTGATGCAGCACTTCACCGAAGAGGCGATTGATGCCTTCGTGGCCGAACTATGCTTGTAATCAAGGCAAGGAGAAACTGAAGATGGAGGGGTTTGAAGATAAACATATGGAGATGACGATGCTACTCATTGCTATAATCAAAACTGCCCAAAAATTTGTATCATTCTACAACCTGCCTGAAGTAGACGGCACCCTGCTCGTTCTTTAAAGTCCGGGTATCTGGATCATACTCATAGCATTCCTCCTCTGAGTCCACTCCCTTGGCTTTCATGCAGATGGTATTCCCCTCAATCCTATAGGTATATTCCGTATAGTTAAGACTTCCTATCATACACCACGAGGCAGTACCGTCCGTATTCAGACTGATACGGCTTTCCTGTCCTTCATCATCGTATATACCGGCCATATTGGCATAAGTCAGCTCTGAATCTTTCATTGAGTCTAAAGCCGTAACGTCAGCCGAATCACGTTCCATACCAGGCCCGTCAACGGCCTTGGAATACTTACAACCGGTTAATCCGGCCACGACCAACTGTCCTATTTGAAGCATTGGCATTTGCTTCTGCCGTAGTATGCTGCTTGATACTATCAAGAATAGTTTTTATATCTTCCATAATCTTCTATGTTTTATTTTTGTTTCTTTCTTAAACCGCACGATCTTCGCAGAGGGTGCGGGGACATCGCGGAATAATTATCGTATCTAATTCCTAAAGGCTCCATGAAAGTCCGGCCAAAACAATGAAACGAACCTCGGAGAAAGGAATACGCCTGAGTGGGTCGTTCCTCGCGGATTTCCCACTGGCTATCTGTTGATTTTAATATATTCTGCATTTTCTAAACTTAATGTAATCTCCTTTAAATAACGAAAATCTTGATGAGCAAAGTGATCAGTCATCCATTCAATCCGTTCTCCTTTATCGGAACTTAAATAATTAACATCAATATCTGGAACTTTTACTATAACTGGGCTTGTTCCATGTTGTTCTGACACAAAAGAGCGTACAGTATCAATTGCGACTTTTGTTTTTTCATCCAGATTCGTAATTTCCAAGCCAATTACTTCTGCTGACAAAAGCAGACGGTGAGCAATAAGTCCCAATTCACCACCAGCAAATGAACGTACTGCGTAGTCCATTGCTTTCATTTTACTTGATGTTAGATATAGATCACCGTATTGGTATTGTTCATTCCCATTTTTCCAACTGTCTATCATCCACATCTTCTCTATTAAGTTGTTGTAAAGTTCCAACTTTTCCTGAGATTCAAATATTGGTTTATACCTTTCTATTTTACGAGCTTTGGTAGTTTTTACCTTGCCATCCACTGTAATTTTTTTTGTCTCAAAGGTGGAAAAGTCAGATTCTAGGACTCCCCAAAAATATTCAATGACAGCACGGCAACATTCAAAATAGAAATCTCTCTCGTCCCTTGATATATTTATGATTCTGGCATCTGTTCCATGATACAGGACAGGAATTCTATTCTCTTTTTTTTGAAGTTCTTCACTAATAGCTTTGCTTACCGACTCAATATTATTTTTGGAAATATCATCGCCAAAAAGCTCTTGAAATTCCTCTTTGGACAACTTATAGTTAATAATGCAATTGTCTGCTGACTCTAATTTTTCATGTAGTTCGGGGCTTAATTTTGATGATGATATAACAACAGGTTTTGAATCGGCCTCTGCCAAGGATTTAATGAGTTTTACTCCACTGAATTCAAAACTATTTTCAGAGTATATAATCCAATTCAATTTCTCAGCGACTTTTATCAAAACATATGCAGCCCACCCCAAATTTCCTCCTGCAAATGAGACAATAGCGTCGGAACATGCAAAGATTCTCAAATTGTGAACTTCATAAGAATCAAATTGATTGCTACAGCGGCGACCAACCGAAGGCTTTCTCCATGGCGTCGCAAATAGTGTTCGACTGTATAGAGTTGTACGACAGACCGAAAGTGACGGTAATCAATACGGCAAACACCACCGACATCCAGCGGCAGTGCATACCTTTCCAAATATAATAGGCTGGACCGCCTACGAACGAATCTCTATGACGCTGCTTGAACAGCTGGGCCAACGTAGACTCCACAAAGGCGGTAGACGAGCCTATCAAAGCAATGACCCACATCCAGAACACCGCTCCGGGACCACCCAAGGCAATGGCTGTAGCCACACCGGCCAAATTGCCTGTGCCCACACGCGTTGCCACCGAGACTGCAAAGGCCTGAAACGACGACACATGCCGCCCGTTCTTGTCGCCCAGTCCCGTTGCCGACTCGCCTAAAAGCCGCAGCATCTCGCCAACCATGCGGAACTGCACAAAGCGCATGCGCCACGTGAACCAAAGGCCACAGCCCAGCAGAATAACTATTAGCACATAGCCCCAAACGATGTCATTGATAGTAGTAATACATTCGTTCATGGCTGCAAAAATACAAAAAAAATAAGAAAAAGAAAAAAAACAAAGAAAATTTCGTAACTTTGCAGGCATGAAGATACCACACCCACTTGTCGCAGTCATTCCGATAGTAGTGCTCATCAGCTTTCTGGCCGTGGTCATCACATTGTTTGGCAGCGACTCGCTCAGCGGAGGCAGCCAGATTGCACTCCTGATGGGTATGGCCGTCTGTGTGTGCATCTCGATGGGCATCTATCGCGTACCGTGGCGGACCTTTGAGGCCCAAATAAAGAAGACGCTGGGCGACGTGTCTATCACCTTATTAATATTATTGTGTGTGGGTATGCTGTCAGGTTCGTGGATGATCAGCGGCATCGTGCCTACCCTCATCTACTATGGCATACAGGTCATGTCGCCACAGTTCTTCCTCGTGTCGGCATGCATCATCTGTGCGTTGGTATCGCTATTGTCAGGCAGCTCATGGACCACGATAGCCACCATCGGCGTCGCCCTGCTGGGCATAGGCCATGCCTTAGGCATATCAGAGGCATGGACGGCCGGTGCCATCATTTCCGGTGCCTACTTCGGCGACAAGATGTCACCGCTCAGCGACACCACCATCCTGGCATCGTCGACAACGGGTACCGACCTCTTCGTGCATATCCGCTACATGATGCTGACTACCACGCCGACATTCCTTATCACCATCGTCATCTTCTTCTTTGCCGGACTGGACAATGGTGCAGGCACAGATCTGCAGGTGGGCCAGTATACCGAAGGACTTGAAAGGACGTTCAACATTTCGCTATGGACGCTGTTGGTGCCGCTGCTGACGGGAGTGCTCATTGCCCGAAGGGTACCCTCGCTCATCGTTCTCTTCCTGTCGGCAATAATGGCAGGCGTCGTAGCCCTCGTCCTCCAGCCACACATCCTCACCGAAATAGCCACAGGCTCCAGCTCCATTCTCAATTCTCCCTACTCAACGGTCCATCTGATAAAGGGCCTCGCCATCACCTTCTATGGTGCCACAGCCGTTGACACAGGTTTTGCATCACTCAACGAGCTTGTCTCGACAGGAGGTATGGCCGGCATGCTCAACACCATTTGGCTTATACTCTGCGCCATGTGTTTCGGCGCAGCGATGGTAGCCAGCCGCATGATAGAGAGTCTGACGCAGGTCATCGTACGTTTCGTGCGCAGCCGTGTCAGCTTGGTATCGTCGACCGTCGGCACGGGCATCTTCCTCAACATCACCACTGGCGACCAGTTCATCTCCATCGTGCTCAATGCCGACATCTACAAGGAGGTCTATCGCCGTCAAGGTTATGAGACGCGCCTGCTGAGCCGTTCGTGTGAGGATTCCGCCACCGTGACCTCCGTGCTTATTCCCTGGAACACGTGTGGCATGACGCAATCCACAGTTCTCGGCGTCCCCACCCTCACCTATCTCCCCTACTGTTTTTTCAATCTCATCAGTCCTCTGATGAGCATTCTCGTGGCAACCGTCGGCTGGCGTATCTACCGTTCACGGGAATAAAAGCTGCCAAGATTTGTTGGTTTTTGGGTACTTTGGGGTGATAATTGTTAACTCTACACCTCTATATAATATCCACTCTTTTTCGAAATAGGGTAAATGTTAAGTGACTGATTATTAGCGGTTTGACTTTTTGCGACCTGTATAATCGTCCACTTTTCAGTTGCCCTGCTTTCTTGTGCATTAAAATTTGTCATACCTTTGCAGCGGAATTCGATCTTTGTGCAGATCATTTATCATTAACTAATAATAATACTATTTTAAGTATGAGAAAAAGCAAGTTTTTATTCGTGTTGCTGTCGTTCATGATGGTGTCAGCAACAGCTCTTGCGCAGAAGGTGACCTACACGGGTGTGGTCGTTGACGACCAGAACGAACCCGTCATCGGAGCCTCTGTCGTACAGAAAGGCACCAGCAATGGTGCTGCTACCGACTTCGACGGAAACTTCTCTGTGACTGTCGATGAGGGTTCAACGCTCGTAGTGTCCTACATTGGTTATGTGACTAAGGAGGTTAAGGCAGCCAACAACCTTCGCGTCGTGTTGCAGTCAGACCAGAAGGTGCTTGACGAGGTGGTGGTCATCGGCTATGGTGTCCAGAAAAAGAGTGTTGTGACGGCCTCGATAGCTAAGGTGAGTGCCGACGACCTGGATGGTAAGACCCGTCTGCGTGCCGAGGATGCCCTGAAGGGCATGGCTGCTGGTGTGCAGGTTACTTCTGCCTCTGGTCAGCCTGGTGCCAAGTCGATGATTCGCATCCGTGGTATCGGTACTATCAACAGCTCTGAACCCCTTTACATCATCGACGGCATGCCCACTGACCAGAATGGTATGGAGAGTGTGAACCCATCTGATATTGAGAGTATTGAGGTGCTGAAGGATGCTGCCTCTGGTGCCATCTATGGTGCCCGTGCTGCCAATGGTGTCATCTTGGTGACGACGAAGAAGGGTAAGGTGGGCAAGGCTTCCATCAATTATAACTTCTCGTATGGTTGGCAGAGTGCTTGGAAAAAGCGTGACGTAACGGGTGCCACCGATTATGCCATCCTGCAGAACGAGCGTTATGTGCAGAACGGCATGGCTCCCCTCTATGCCGACCCCTACAATCTGGTTGATGCCAATGGCGACAAGATTACCGGTTTCGGCACCAACTGGCAGGACCTGTTGTTTAACGACAATGCTCCCATTGTACAGCATGACGTGAGTGTCAGCGGTGCTTCTGAGAAAATCAACTACTACTTGTCGTTAGGCTACTTCTCGCAGGACGGTATTGTGGGTGGTAACTACGGCCAGTCGAACTACGACCGTCTGACCATCCGTTCGAATAACCAGTTCAACATTCTTGATGCTTCTCAGGAGCGTTCGTTCCTGAACAAGCTCGACTTAGGCGCGAACCTTTCTTATATGCGTGTTCACAATACCGGTATTGATGCCAACTCGACATGGGGTTCTCCCCTCGGCTCGGCCCTCTATCTGGCTCCCACATTGCCCGTCACACTGAAGGGTCAGCAGGCAAAGGACATGATAAACCGCTACTCAGCCTACGACCTCTACTACGATGGCAATGGCAATCCCTATACCATTCCCGGCTTTGTAGGCAGCTATCAGGAGCAGAACAACCCCATCGCCATGATGCACGGCAATCCTAACAAGAACTGGAGCCATAAATTCATGCCGAAGTTCTCGTTAGACCTGCAACTGTTCGACAATCTGAAATACCACTTCACCTACAGTGCCGAACTCTCGTTCTGGGGCTACGAAGGTGCTACATTACAGAAATACTATCTGTCGGGCAACAACAACAGCGACCATACGCAGGCTGTTGCCTACAAGGGCAACAACACAACGTGGCAGTTGGAGAACACGCTGACCTACGACAAGGTTTTCGGCAAGCACACCATCGGTGTAGTGCTGGGCCAGAGTGCCCTCAAGACAAAGGGTGACGAACTGGGCGGTTCACACTGGAATCTGGTGAATACTGACAAGCCCAGCATCAACTATACCACTGGCGGTGACCTGGAACTGACTACCGATGGCGACGGCAAGGTGACAGGTGCCAAGAGTCTCGTCGGCGTCTGGGGCGGTCCCTACACGGAGCATCGTCTGTCATCACTCTTCGCCCGTCTCAGCTATAACTACGACGAGCGCTATATGGCTCAGTTTACCATCCGCCGTGACGGCTCCAGCCGTTTCGGTTCTAACAACAAATACGGTACGTTCCCCTCATTCTCGGTAGGTTGGAACGTTATGAACGAAAACTTTATGGCCAATACCCGCGACTGGCTGGCAAACCTGAAGGTGCGTGCCAGCTGGGGTAAGAACGGTAACGATAACATCGGTGATTTTGCCTATACTACTCTGACGGCCATGGGTGGCTCAAGCAACTACTACTTCGGACAGACCGCATCGATGGTCTATGGCTCGAAGGCCAACCGTCTGGCAAACGAAGACCTGAAATGGGAGGAGAGCGAGCAGACCGACCTTGGTATCGACTTAGGTTTCTGGAACAACAAGCTCACTTTCAGTGTCGACTACTATATCAAGAAAACCAACGGCATGATTATCGAGATGCCTATTCCCTCGTACGTCGGTGAAGCCCGTCCTCTGGCCAATGTCGGTGACATGAAGAACAGTGGCTGGGAGTTCGAGCTTGGCTACAAGTGGAACATTGCCGATGCCAATTTTGCCGTCAAGGGCAATGCTGCCTACCTGAAGAACGAGCTGAAGAACCTGGGTAACGATACTGGTTTCCTGAACTACGGCATCAGCCAGTTCAGCGACGGCGGCACACGTGCTGAGAACGGCCAGCCTTTCCCCTTCTTCTATGGCTACAGGACCAATGGCATCCTGCAGAACCAGGCAGAGGCCGACAGCTATAACAGCCAGTATGGTACCAGTTCAAAGCCCGGTGACTTCCGCTTTGTTGATACCAACGGTGACAGCAAAATAAACTCTGACGACCGTACCAACATCGGTAACGGCATTCCTTCGTGGACCTTCGGTCTGAACCTCGACGCCGAATGGAAAGGCTTCGACCTGAGCGTCTTCTTCCAAGGTGTCAGCGGTGTCGACGTGTTCGATGCCACCTATCGTCAGGACATCGCCTCGGGTAACTATCCTACCTGGGTGCTGCAGCGCTGGACGGGCGAAGGTACCAGCAATAGTGTGCCTACCCTTGGCGACTCGAAAAACTGGGTATGCAGCGATATGTATATCCACGACGGCAGCTATCTGCGCCTGAAAAATATCTCGCTGGGCTATACCTTGCCCCGCAGTCTGACCAACAAGGCCGGCATCAGCCGTCTGCGCCTCTATGTACGTGCCGAGAACCTCTTCACCTGGACCAAGTACTGGGGCTTCGACCCGGAAATCGGTGCAGGCTGGGACAACGACTCACAGAAGCACAATACGCAATATACGGGTGTTGACTACGGTGTCTATCCTCAAGCACGCACCTTCTCACTCGGATTCAACGTTTCTTTATAAGATTAAAGATTAAACATTAAACATTAAATATTAAATATTATGAAAACGATGATATACAACAAGGTCAAGGGACTGGTAAAGGTATTACCTTTCTACCTTATTGCCCTTTTACCTTTGGCAACATCCTGTAGCGATGATTTTCTGGAGGTGAAGAACCCTACGGGTGAACCCCTCGAAGAATACTATACCACCGAGGAAACCCTCAACGAGGCCCTCACCTCAGCCTACGCACCATTGCACTGGCCCGACTGGGACAACGCAGCCTATAACGACCTCACCGTTGACGGCGAGATCATGGGTGACGACTTCTGGGTAGGCGGCAGCAACAATACCGACAACCAGCACTGGCACCGCCTGTTCAATTTCGAGGGCGACGGCAACAATACGCTGGCAACGCTCTGGGGCGACTTCTACAGCGGCATCAAGCGCTGCAACGATGCCATCAAATATGCCGGCTGGAAAGGTCATGCCAATGATAGCTTCCGCCGTTCCATGGAGATGCAGGCACGTCTGTTGCGTGTGTACTACTATAACATTCTATGGCACTACTATGGCAATGTGCCTTTCTATCTGGAGAACCTCTCTCTGCCCTATACCGCTCCTCAGCTGACAGCCGACGAGATTTACAACCTGCTGTTGCCCGAGCTCGAAGAGATTATTGCCTCCAATGTGCTGCCCATGCGCTGGAGCAATGCCGAGGCAGGACGCGTCAGCCAGGCCTTCGCCTACATGCTCTATGCCGAGATGGTGATGTACCAGAACGACAGCAGCCGCTATCCGCAGGCTCTCTCCATGATGAAGCAGATTATTGCCGACGGCAGCTACTCGCTGAATCCCAGCTTCAAAGAACTGTGGCAGGAAAGTGGTGAGTGGTGCCCGGAGAGCATCTTCGAGATCAACTACAACGACGACCAGGCACAGCGCGACTGGGGCACAGCAGCCCTGAATGCCGGCGGCACCGTGTTCCCCACACTCTGTTCACCCAACGGCTGGGGTGGCGGCGAAGGCTGGGACGGCGGTAACGACGGCTGGGGATTCCTGCCCATGAAACTTGAGACGTACAACATGTATGCCGAGGGCGACCTGCGCCGCGATGTCACCTGCTGGGACCTGCGTGCCTACAGCTATACTGAGCGCTATCAGGACACACACATCTGGCATGGCAAGTATCGTCCGCAGTCGGACAACAACAAGGACTGTCCTACGTCGAAGAACCTGAACTATAACAACAACAAGCGCATATACCGCTATGCAGAGACTCTGCTGAACGCTGCTGAACTGCTGTTGCAGACGGGTGGCAGCATGTCGGAAGCCGCCGGTTACGTCAACGAGGTACGTTCCCGTGCCGGTCTGCCCGCACTGAACGGTGTCACCATCGACGACATCCTGACTGAGCGCCACCTGGAATTCTGTGGCGAGGGTAAGCGTTACTTCGACCTGGTGCGTGCCGAGGGCATCAGCGGTGCCACACAGAAGGCCTCTACCGTACTCGTTCCCGACAGCTATGGCTACAGGACCAACACCTGGAGTGCCAGCAAGAAGCACATCCCATTGGCCCAGAGCGAGCTCGATGCCGACCCGACACTGAAGCAGAACGAGTATTAAACATTATACATTAAACATTAAAGATTAAACATTAAATAATATGAAAACGATGATATATAATAAGGTTAAGGGAGTGGTAAAGGGCTTACCCTTTTGCCTCCTCGCCCTATTGCCTTTAGCAACAGCCTGCTCGCCCGACAGCTTCGAGGGCGCTGACCCCCACGGCATACCGACGATGAACGGAGTAGACTTCCAAATCAGCGTAGACCAGGAAACCAACCAGATGACCGCCAGCTATACTCCTGCTGCAGGCATCTATCCCGTCTGGATTCTGGATGGCACTCAGTATTCTACCCTGCAGGAGGTAGGCTATAAGAACAGCGAGGCCGGCACCCACACCGTAGAACTGAAGTTAGGCAACCGCAACGGTTTCAGTCAGGGTGGCGTGAAGAAGCAGTACACCTTCGACAACACCATCATCGACTACTCTGCCGACTTCCGCCGCATCACCGGCAAGGAGTGGCGCTTCGCCAACAAAGAGGCAGGTCACCTGGCATGTGGTCCCTCGGGAACCGCCGGTACCGAATGGTGGTCGGCTGGCCCTGACGAGAAGAAGGGCACCGGTATGTACGACGACCGCATCTCGTTTACTGCCGACAATGCCAAAGGCGGCACGTTCAGTTACGATGCCGGAGCCGACGGACTGACATACGTGAACTATGGAACACAGTTTAATACCGAGGGTGCCACCGCCGACATCGACGTTGCCCTGGGCAACCAGACTGCTGCCTGGAACTTTGAGCCGGGTGTCGACAGCGAGGGCAACAGCTGCACATACATCGTGCTGGCTCCCAACACCGTGTTCCCCTATATCAGCGACAACAGTCAGTATGCCAATCCCCGTTTCCGCATCGAGACGCTGACAGCCAAGAAACTGGTGCTGGTCTACGACAATCCCGGAACCATTGCCTGGCACTTCATCTTCACCTCAGAAGAGGCTGAACAGGAATGGAATGGCTTCGATGCCAACAGCGACTTCAACATGTGGAAGAATGCTGATTTCAGCATGTTCTTCTATTACGCTCCCGGCTGGTCACAGATTGCCGATCCCGGCTTCGAGGCAGCAGGCAACGACTATACCATTACACTGCCCGCGGCCACTACCGACCAGTGGCAGGCACAGGTGGCCTTCAAGACCACAAACATCTCAACCAATGCCGCTACGAACTACGACTTCTCGTGCATTCTGAACAGTGACAAGGACCTCAACGGAGCTACCGTGAAGTTAGTGATGGACGGCGACGACAACGTGTTCTACTTTGCTGACCGCATCGACCTGAAAGCCGGCCAGGACTACATCTTCTGGAAGGCTGACATGCCGGGTATCGATATGGAGCGCGTCAACCTGTTCTTCGACTTTGGCGGCTGTCAGGCAGACACACATATCAATATCTCAAACATCGTACTGAAAGACCATGCCAACGACGACGGCACCAAGCCGCCCTATGACAATCCTGACAACCCCGACAATCCTGACGTTCCCGTCATGGACTGGGATTACGAGAGCAGCAGCAACCTGTGGCGTAGCGTTGACGACGGCACCCTGTTCGGCGACTTCGGCTACTGGTTTGCCGACGACAGCTGGGGCGAGCTGCCCGTTCAGCCCGTGGCTACCCACAGCGGCGACACATACGAGATTACCCTGCCCGAGGGCATGGGTGGCAGTCAGTGGCAGGGTCAGTTCCATATTGACACCAAGCTCACGGCCAGCGCTGAGAAGGCTTACAACTTCTATTTCGTCATGGAGACCGACAACGACTGCCCCGGTGTCACTGTCAAGCTGACTGACTCTGGCGACACCAACTTCTTCTGCGAGGGACGTCACGACGTGAAAGGCGACGAGCCGTTCATCTTCAAAGTGGATGGTGCTACCCTGAAGGAGGGCATCGATGCCAGTGCCATCCGTCTGTTCTTCGACTTCGGCGGTTCACCTGCCGGCACTCACGTAAAAATCAGCAAGATTTATTTCGAGGAGACCGTTGTACTGAACTACGACGATGCCGACAACCTGTGGCGTAGCGTTGACGACGGCACCCTGTTCGGCGACTTCGGCTACTGGTTTGCCGACGACAGCTGGGGCGAGCTGCCCGTTCAGCCTGTGGCAACTCACAGCGGCGACACGTACGAGATTACCCTGCCCGAGGGCATGGGTGGCAGTCAGTGGCAGGGTCAGTTCCACATTGACACCAAGCTCACGGCCAGCGCTGCCAAGAAGTACCACTTCCAGCTGGTGATGGAGGCCGACAACGACTGTCCCGGTGTCACCATCAAGCTGACCGACTCTGGCGACACCAACTTCTTCTGCGAGGGACGTCACGACATCAAGGGCGACGAGCCGTTTGTGTACACCCTGAAGTATGGCCAGCTGAAAGAGGGCACCAATGCCAGTGCCATCCGTCTGTTCTTCGACTTTGGCGGTTCACCTGCCGGCACTCACGTAAAAATCAGCAAGATTATATTCAAGGAAGCTAAGTAATCATGAATTTCAAACTTCAAAATTCAAAATTCAAAATGAAAAAGAATATGATTAATACATTACTGCTCTCTATGGCTGTAGCCCTCATGGGCTGCAGCGAGAGCGACAAATATACATACTATGAGGGCAATGCCGCTCCCGATGCCACCATTACGACAACGCAGGAGGCCCTGAGTTTCAATGAAGTCGGTGGCACAGCAGACTTCAACGTCACCACCACGGGTAAGGAATGGGGTGTCTACGCTACGCAGAGCTTCATCAAGGTTGACTACGAGAACAGCAACACACCGTCCGGCAAGGTGACGGTCAAGGTAGACGAGAACCCTACAGCCTATGAGCGCAGCGGTGAAGTGGTCATCATGTCAGGAACTACCCGCAAAAGCATAGCCGTCACTCAGGAGGCTGCCGTGAAGTCGAATGCCCCTGAGGGCTACAAGATGGTGTGGAACGACGAGTTCAATAGCGGCTCGGAGCTGAACGCCAACGACTGGACCCACGAGGTGTGGGGCAAGGGACGTGTGAACAACGAGCTGCAGGAGTATGTGAATCACAAGACTCCCGGGGGCAGCCTCGTCACCGAGGTTCGCGACGGCACGTTACGCATCACGGCACTGAAGGAGAACGGCAAAATCTATTCGGGACGTGTCTATGCCAAGGTGAAGGAAGGCTGGACGTATGGCTACATCGAGGCCAGCATTAAGTTGCCGAAGGGTAAGGGCACATGGCCCGCCTTCTGGATGATGCCCGTGAACTTCACGGCGTGGCCTGCCGACGGCGAGATTGACATCATGGAAGAGGTGGGCTACCATCCCGACTACGTGTCGTCGAGTCTGCATGCCAATGCTCATGTACATACTGCCGGAACACAGGTAACCCACGAGATGAAGTGCGCGGGTGCCGAGGGCGAGTTCCACACCTATGCCATCCTATGGACACCGGAGAACATCACCACCTACGTCGACGGCCAGGTGCAGCTCTCTTACGACAACCGCGGTCTGGGTCGTGACGACTGGCCCTACGACGATCCGTTCTACGTTATTCTGAACCTCGCCTGGGGCGGTGACTGGGGTGGAGCCCAGGGTGTTGACGAAATTGCCCTGCCTGCCACGATGGAAATTGACTACGTGCGTGTGTTTCAGAAAAAGTAAAAGGTTATGAAAATAACAGCATTGCTCATTGCTCATTGCTCAATGCTTATTTGCATGAATGCTCAGGCTCAGACGCTGCCCAGATATCTTGACGAGCGTGTACCCGTGGAGCAGCGTATTGACGATGCGTTGAGCCGGATGACACTCGACGAGAAGATTGCCGTCATCCATGCACAGTCGAAGTTCTCAAGTGCCGGCATAAAGCGACTGGGATTTCCTGACTTCTGGACGGACGACGGACCTCACGGGGTGCGCCCCGACGTGCTGTGGGACGAATGGGAGCAGGCCGGACAGTCAAACGATTCGTGTGTGGCCTTTCCAGCACTGACGTGTCTGGCGGCAACATGGAACCCGCTGATGGCCCGTCTCTATGGCGAGAGTCTGGGCGAAGAGGCACTGTATCGTGGCAAGGCCATGATACTGGGACCTGGCGTGAACATCAACCGCACACCGCTTGGAGGTCGTAACTTCGAGTATATGGGCGAAGACCCGTGGCTGGCCTCACGCATGGTGATACCATACATTCAGGGGTTGCAGTCGAAGGGTGTGGCGGCATGTGTGAAACACTATGCCCTGAACAACGATGAGGAATACCGCCATCAGGTGAATGTCGTCGTCAGCGACCGCGCCCTGCACGAAATCTATCTGCCTGCCTTCAAGGCTGCTGTGACGGAAGCCGGCACATGGGGCATCATGGGAGCCTATAACCTCTATCAGAACCAACACAATTGTCACAATAACATTATGCTGAACCAGATTCTGAAAGGCGACTGGCAGTACGACGGCGTCGTCGTTTCAGACTGGGGCGGCTGTCATGACACGGAGGAGGCCATCAAGAATGGTCTCGACATGGAGTTTGGCACATGGACGGACGGTCTTACCATGGGGGCTACCAATGCCTACGACAGCTACCATCTGGCCCTGTCTTACAAACGACTGATTGAGGAGGGCAAGTACACCACGAAGGAACTCGACGACAAGGTACGCCGCGTCCTGCGGCTGTTCTACCGCACGACCATGCAGCGCCAGAAGCCCTATGGTTTTCTCTGTTCCGAGAGTCACTATGACGCTGCGCTGAGAATTGCACAGGAGGGTATTGTTCTCTTGAAAAACGAAACCTCTCCCGGTCTCCCCAAAGGAGAGAAGCTGTTGCCTCTGACCCCAGAAAAGTTAGAACTGCTACACCGGTCTTCTCACCGTAAGGGGGATAAGACAGGAATCTCTGTCCTCGTGGTGGGAGAGAATGCCATCAAAATGATGACGGTAGGCGGCGGCTCATCGTCGCTGAAGGTTCAGAAGGAAATTCTTCCCCTTGACGGACTCACGTCTTACCTCTTACATCTTACATCTGACATCACCATCGATTATGCCCGTGGCTATGTCGGCGATACCGTTCAGAGCTATAACGGCGTCACCGTAGGCCGTAGCATTGCCGAGAACCGTAGTGCCGAAGAGCTGCTACAGGAGGCTGTGGAAAAAGCAAAGAGTGCCGACTGCGTCATCGTGTTTGGCGGTCTGAACAAGAGCGACTATCAGGACTGTGAGGGGCACGACCGTAAGGAGTACGGACTGCCATACGGTCAAGACCGGCTGATTGAGTCACTGGCCAAAGTCAACAAACGTCTGGTGTATGTCAATATCTCCGGCAATGCCGTGGCCATGCCATGGGCTGACAAGGTTCCTGCCATCGTGCAGGGATGGTTCATCGGCTCTGAGGCTGGTGAGGCATTGGCCAGCGTACTCTGTGGTGACGTGAACCCTTCAGGTAAGCTGCCCTTTACTTGGTTTCAGCAACTCAAAGACTGCGGTGCCCATGCCCTCAGTGCTTTTCCTGGCACATGGCGTGATGACTACAAGATTATCGACGAGGAATACAAAGAAGGTATCTATGTGGGGTATCGCTGGACAGACAAACAGAAGATTCGCCCGCTCTTTGCCTTCGGTCATGGCCTGAGCTACACCACTTTTAAGCTCGAAAAGCCGATAGCCGATAGCCGAACTGTCAACAGCCAAATAACGTTCACCGTCAGTGTCACTAATACGGGCACTCAGGCTGGCAGTGAGACTGTGCAACTCTACATCAGCGACAAGCATGCCAGCGTCGACCGTCCCGTAAAAGAGCTGAAAGCATTCCAGAAGGTGTTCCTACAGCCTGGAGAGACACGTGATGTCACGCTGACCGTTGTCCGCGAGGCCCTCAGCTTCTACGATGAAGCCTCCAGCCAGTGGAAGGCGGAACCTGGCAAGTTCGAGGCACTCATAGGTACGGCATCCGACCAAATATCAGGAAGATGCGAGTTTGAACTGAAATGATATTTTTTGATTCATAGAATAGTTTGTTAACAGTTAATTAGTAGATTGATTTTGATGTTTCATCAGGAAAAGCCAAAGATTTTTTGGCTTTTCCTTTGTTTTTCAATCAGTTTGCACTATCTTTGTGGCCAGAAAACCAAGCATAATGAAAAAGACTATACTACTGACCATATCTCTCTCTATGATGGTGAGCTTGGCTCTGGCGGCTCCTCATAAGGATTTGCAGGAATATTGCCAACAGATTGATGACGCTATTGCGCACTCCGCTGACTATATTGCAGCCCACGAACAGCGCATTGGCGAGGCAAGAAGGGCCTTGGCACTTGAGACTACACCAACGGGCAAATACCAGCGTAACTTCCGACTGTATGAGCTTTATAAGCCTTTTGTCAGCGATTCGGCCATGTATTTCCTGCACCAGTGTATTACATTGGCCGACGGTACCGGCGATGTCTCGTCGGCAGTACGTTGCCGTTCGCTGCTGGCCATCCGCTGCGCCAATACAGGCATGTATGACGAAGCACTCAACATTCTCGATTCCATAACTGTCCAAAGTTTAGACACGTTGGCATTGGGAACCTACTACGAGGCCTACAATAACGTGTACAGCGAACTGGCCTATTATACCCACCTGGACAATATGCGCCAGAATTATCAGGAGCGCGCAAACCACTTCGAACAGCTCATGCTGGCCACAATGCCATCAACCTATGAGACGTGTTTCCTGCGACGGGAACAGCGAGCACAGGGCGAGGGTCGGCTCGATGAGTCGATGGCCATCAACGACGAATGGCTGAACACAGTGGAACCGGGCTCACATCCTTATGCACTGGTGGCCCTGTACCGTTATATAGAATATAAGATGCTGGGCGACAACGACCAGATGTTATACTGGCTGGTGGAGTCGGTGCTGGCCGATATCCGCAATGGTGTTATGGACCAAGGGTCTATGTGGGAGCTGGCCAACGAACTGATGCTGCGTGGCAATATCGACAAGGCCTCCAGCTACATCAGCTTCACCAGCGACTGCGCCAACCGCTACGGCTCACGACAGCGTAACTGGCAGATAGCCCCCCTGCTGACAACCATTGCTAAAAACTATAAGGCACAGAGTGAACGTAATACAACTCAGCTGCGTACCGCTCTCGTCGTAATCAGCGTGATGGCACTGCTACTGCTGGGCGTACTGCTCTTCCTGCACCGCCGTAACCGTCAGCTCCGTTCAGCACGGAATGCCTTGAAGGAATCGAACGACGAACTGGCTACTGCCAACAGCCAGCTGGCTGCCCAGACCCAGGAACTCTCAACACTCAACGGTCAGCTGTCAATCGTCAATTCTAAATTATCCGAGAGCAACCGCGTCAAGGAGGAATACATCGGACGTTTTATGAGCCTTTGCTCACAGTATATTGACAAGCTCGACAACTACCGCAAGATGGTAAACAAGAAGATGAAGAACAAGGAACTTGAGGAATTGTTCCGCATCTCGAAATCTACGGAACTGAAGGAGAAGGAGCTTGAAGAGCTCTTGCTGAACTTCGACTCGGTTTTCCTGAACCTCTTTCCCAACTTCGTCAACGACTTCAACGCCCTGTTGCAGCCTGACACCCAGGTGCATCCGAAAGATGAAAACCGCCTGACAACGGAAATACGCATCTTCGCCCTGATTCGCCTGGGCATCGAGGATTCATCGAAGATAGCTGAATTCCTGCACTACAGCGTCAATACCATCTACAACTACCGTGCCCGCATCAAGAATGGTGCCATCGACAACCGTGGCCAGTTTGAACGCAGGGTTAAGGAAATATCCTTATTCCGTACTTAGACGATGGGCAGGGAGATGCCGTTGATTTTCTGGATCATGGGGTCGGTTCTACTGATCACTTTTTGAAGTTTCTGTATTATACATCGTTCTTAACTCCCCATGATCCAACATCCAAATTTTCAACGTAAAAAATGATCAGTAGAACCGACCCCCATGATCCGTTAATTACAGCAACATTTCCTCAACTTTTTCTTCTTTTATTTTGCACCCGTCTCTTTAACTGCAGAAACGGTTTTTGGGGCATTTGGTAAATATATTAAAGACTCAAGAAAGAATTGTCAATGAAGGAAAAAGGTGGATAATAACCAAATAACCACGACAATGTGAATTTGGTTATTCACTTTGGTTATTTTTAGTTGAATAAGCATGAGGTTTTGTGTTAAACTGCTGATAATCAGAGTGAAATAAAATAACCAAAACAAATGTTAATCGTTATATTTGGTTATAATTGGTCTGTGATTCGGAACAAGAGATATTGCATAAAGGTTATATTCGATGGGTCAGTGTAAGTGTTGTGGTGAAGATGCTGTTTTTTTCTCGCATGTACAATATCACCTTGACGGTTCATGGGGGATTTTGTTGTTTGTGACGCTAAAATAAGGGAATTGTACGGTTGGCGGTGCAATTCCCTTGAAAGAGTTAATAGGGCTTGTGGTATTCGGGGATTAATGGAGCATTGAGTTTCGATACTCATCATTAAAAGAAGAGCGCCCCGACCTCATTCAAGGGGCCGGGGCGCTCTGAGTTACATACTGTTACATACAGCTGGCAATAACTGCCGTTCCACCTGCTGCAGTCAGCAGGGCAGAGAGAATGGTGATGACCAACTTCACTATCTTTTTCCAATCAGTTTTCATCGTCGCAACAATTTAAAAGGGGTAAACCTTTAGGTGGGATTAATCGCCAGGATTGTCGTCAGATGTCGGCTTCGTAGTGTCCACGTCATTCTTAGGAGACTCCTGAATTTTGACATCGTCGAAGAGAGACTTACGACGGATACGCTTGCCGTTGTAGAGCTCAACCTTGGTCTCAGGCTGGAAGTTCACGTGGATATTCTTGACGTCGTGACCGGCGTTGAAGTCATAGGCCTCTTCCACACCTTCGGTACTGATACCCAGCTTGAAGGTTCCCAGTCCGTCGAGCTTCACGCACTTTGAGTCCTGCAACTGGTCGCGCATCGTCTCAACCATCTCTACCAGCACGGCACGGATATCACTCTCCTTGACAGTACAGTTACGCTGCATGATCTTAGCCAGCTTGGCGATGTCGACCGTACCCACGTGCTGGGTCTTTGCATACCACTTGCCGTAGGCGGCACTCTTGGTATTCTTGTTTTTGTATAACTTATAAAGTAGTGGCATAATTTTATTTCCTTTCTTTTTTTAAGTTGTTAATGTAAGTGTTTCAAAAATCGCTTTGTCAATCATTGACGCTGCAAAGTTACGCACTTTTCCACTACCATGCAAGCTTTTCCCTTCTAACTTCCTACCTAAATGTTATT
>JAEEGF011721958.1_pt1 | contig 21261 bp, 22 predicted proteins | sample 9134171 | NCBI WGS metagenome assembly JAEEGF01 (sample SAMN16246542, study PRJNA631951) | gut metagenome | biome: gut microbiome; feature: rumen; material: AP-attached | host: Bos | place: Iran: Karaj | collected 2018-10 | reverse complement strand
ACGAATAAGGAGGACTGAATATGCTTTGGACTAACATTTTCGCAGGTTTCGGCGGCCAGGGCGTCCTGCTCATCGGCCAGCTTCTCGCCTATGCCGGCATGTATGAGGGCAAGAACGTTTCTTGGCTCCCCTCCTACGGTCCCGAAATGCGCGGCGGCACCGCAAACTGCTCCGTCGTCGTATCCGACGAGCCCGTTGCCTCCCCCTGCATCAATATGGCTAACTGCGTTATCGCCATGAACCGTCCCTCCCTCGACAAGTTCGAGGCGAACGTGCTCCCCGGCGGCAAGCTCTTCATCAACAGCTCCATAATCGACAAGAAGGCCACCCGCACCGATATCGACGTTTACTACGTTCCCTGCAACGAGATCGCCGATTCTTTGAACAACCCCAAGGTAGGCAACATGGCTATGCTCGGCGCTTACCTCGAGGCGACCAAGGCCGTCGATTCCAAGAGCGTTCTTGACGCGCTGCTTTACAAACTGGGCGAGAAGAAGGCCCACCTCATTCCCCTGAATGAGCAGGCCATCGAGCTTGGCAAGCAGGCTGTCCGCGATCAGATCAAGTAATCGAATACAGCGTCATTGAAGGGCAAGCCGAAAGGCTTGCCCTTTGATAAAAGGCGGCGGGATGGGGAGCCGCAGCACATCCTTGGAGGCAATATGGAACAAACACCCAAAACACTTTACCGCGAGGGCAGAAAAGCGGGCTTCATCGCAATGATGGTATTTGCGGTCGTCTGCCTGGGCTTGGGCGCGCTCGCCGCGCTCTCCACCCGGGGAAGGAGCACGGAGCAGACGGTCGTGGGCTTTGCCCTTGCCGCCGCCGCATTGGCGGGCGCGGTCTTCTTCGTTTTCGAGGGGCTGAAGATATTTTCGACCCGCGTCACCCTCTATGAGGACCGCTTCTCATTCCGCGTATTCCCAAAGCCCGAAAGGACTTATCTCTATTCCGACTGCCTCTCGTGGGAGCTCGTGCCCACGGGCCGCGGCGGAGGAGGCCCCGTCTCGCTCTATAAGCTCCGCATGAACGACGGCGCGTTCCTCGTTGTCGATAACCGCATGCTGACGGGCGGACTCGGGCAGGGGATAGGCTTCTTCGGGGAATGATCCCTGCGGGCGCGGGGGGCCGCCGCGCCCCGTATCCTTCCGCGATTTTACCCATATTTTACTCATTACCCTTTTACAATTATCCGCGCATGGGATATAATTGAAAAAACGGCCCCAAAGGAGAAATATAAATGATCTACATAGTTGAGGACGATCTCGATATCCGCGAAATGGAAAGCTACGCGCTGACTTCCAGCGGGTATGAGGTGACGGCCTGCGCTTCCGGCACGGAATTCTTCGAAAAGCTTCCCGCCGCCGCGCCCCGCCTCGTGCTGCTGGATATAATGCTGCCCGGCGAGGATGGCCTTGCGATACTTTCCCGCCTGCGCGCCGATCCCGAGACCGCGGACGTGCCCGTGATAATGGTGACGGCCAAAACGAGCGAGATAGACAAGGTGCGCGGCCTCGATCAGGGCGCGGATGATTACGTCACCAAGCCCTTCGGCGTTATGGAGCTCGTTTCCCGAGTGAAGGCGCTGCTCCGCCGCTCCGCCCCCCGTGAGGACGAGCATGACAAGCTCATTTCGGACGGCATAGTGATCGACTGCGACAAGCATACCGTGACCGTTGACGGCGTGCTCACGGAGCTCACCTTCAAGGAATACGAGCTGCTCTGCGCGCTTATGGAAAGCAAGGGCATAGTGCAGAGCCGCGAAAAGCTCATAAACACCGTTTGGGGCTATGATTTTGCGGGTGAAACGCGCACCGTGGATATGCACATAAAGACGCTGCGCCGCAAGCTCGGCGAAAGCGGCAGGAAGATAGTGACGGTCAGGAACGTCGGCTACCGTCTCGATTGAGGAGGAAGAATGTCCAAACGGTTCCGCTCGCTGGCGATAATAGTGTTCATAATAGTCTGCGCGCTGGTCGCCGCCGTCTCCGTGATCGCGGTGACTGCGCCGCTGCCCAAGTACATCCCCTTCATTGTGATAGGCGCGGCGATCCTCATAGGCGCGGGCGGCATTTATGCTTTCATTTCCGCGCTGATGAATGCCGAAAAGGATTATCACGGCGCAGATTACGCCGCCATGATCGATTCGGTGACGGGCGGCGTGCTCGTGCTGGACGGCAATTCGCGCGTCTATAAGGTGAGCGATGATGCGAGGGGCTATCTCGGCCTGCCCGCAGAGGCGATAGGCATGTATAAGACGGACGCGATAAAGGACGCGGAGCTGCTTCGGGCGATCGAGCTTGCCGAAAAGGGCGAGAGCAGCCTGACCGAATACACGAGCGGCGGCACAACGCTGCGCGTGCTGGTCGATCCCGTCATTTTCAACGGGCAGATAGTCGGCACCATGCTCCTCCTGCTGGATATGGGCGAGCAGCTCACCATGCAGAAGCTCCGCCGCGAGTTCGCCTCGAACGTGAGCCATGAGCTGAAAACGCCGCTGACCTCTATCTCCGGCTACGCGGAGATGATAGAGGCGGGCATGGCGCCGGAAAAGGATATTCCCGATTTTGCGGGGCGAATAAGGAAGGAATCGAAGCGCCTGCTCTCGCTTATAAGCGACATCATAAGGCTTTCGAGCCTTGACGAGGGCGCGGAAAACGAAAAGGAGCCCGTCGATATGGCGGAGACGGCGGAGGAATGCTGCGACGTGCTTGCGCGTTCTGCGGAAGAACACGGCGTCACGATAGAGCAGGAGCTTGAAAGCTTTGTGATAGAGGGCTCGCCCGGCCTGCTTTCGGAGCTCGTCTATAACCTCGTCGATAACGCGATCCGCTACAACCGCGAAGGCGGAACGGTGTTCGTGAAGGTAAAGGAGGGGCTGGTATCCGTCCGGGATACGGGCATAGGCATCCCGGAGGAGCACATCCCCCACATATTCGAGCGGTTCTACCGCGTCGATAAATCCCGCTCCAAACAGTCCGGCGGGACGGGGCTCGGCCTTGCGATAGTGAAACACATAGCCGAAAAGTACGGCGCGGAGATCGCCGTCGAGAGCAAGGTCGGCGAGGGAACGGAGATAAGCCTGCGGTTCAAAACGGCGAAATAACCCAAAATATACCGCATTTCAAGCAAAAAAGCCGAAATTTTTGCTTGACAAATAAGGGGTTTCTCCGATATAATAGGTATCTGTGACAATGTGGGGTCAAGTCGGCCGGAGCGGGCCGTCTCCCCCTTGAACCAATAAGAAAAAGGAAAGAGGTGTACATCCATGAAGATGACATACCAGCCCAAAGTCAGGCAGAGGAAGAAGGTTCACGGTTTCCGTCAGCGTATGTCCACCGCCAACGGCAGGAACGTCCTTGCCCGCAGGCGCGCAAAGGGCAGGAAGAAGCTTTCCGCTTAAAGTGCATATCAACAGGTGAACCACGGCTGCTTCTTTTAATTTAAGCCGTGGTTCATGTACTTTTGCGGGAAAAGCGCGGCCGATCCGCCGCGCGGTATCGATGGGGGGCCGCCCCCCGAGGACTGAAATGAAGCGCTGCTATTCCTTAAAACGGAACAAGGAGTTCCGACGTGTGTATAAGGCGGGCAAGAGCGTCGCCTGCCGCACAATGGTTTTGATCTATCTGAAGGGGCCCGCGGAAGGCGTTAAGATCGGCTTTGCCGTGGGCAAAAGGATAGGCGGCGCAGTCGTCCGCAACAAGGTGAAACGCAGATTGAGAGAGGCTGTAACTCCTCTCTTGCCGGAGATGGTTCCCGGCTGCCGCCTCATATTTGTAGCGCGTTCCCCAATTGCGGAAGTGACCTATCGGGATATGGAAAACAATGTGCGCCGCCTCCTCGATAAGGCGGGCTTGATCGGCTGAAAGGCAAAGCGTCCGCATGGGCTCATGCGGGCGGGCGTCGGGAGCGGGCTCCTTTTTCGCCCGGCCCCTTTTCGGGGCGGGAGCTGCCGTTCCATCGTTACGGGCAGATATCAGACTGTATCGGGAGCTTGGCTCCGCCGTCCGCGGGTTTTTCGCGGGCGAAAGAAATGGTCGGAAACGCAATAAAACGCTTTCTAATATATCTCATCCGCTGTTACAGACAGTTAAGGCCTGACAGAGCTCCATGCTGCAGGTATGACCCGTCATGCTCCGAATATGCCATCCAAGCCTTGGAAAAACACGGCGCCTTTAAGGGAAGCTTGCTTGCCCTTTGGCGCCTTTTGCGCTGTAATCCCTTTTCAAAGGGCGGGTACGATCCCGTTCCGGAAAGGTTCCTCAAGCGCCGCGCCCCCTCTCCCGAGACCCAAACGAACGAAAGGACTTGACCGATGACTTTTTTTCTCACGCGCTGGTTCTATGCGATGATGCAGTTCCTTTACGGGCTCACGCATAACAGCTATCTGTGGACTATCATCATCTCCACCGTGCTCCTGCGTCTTATACAGATCCTTCCCGATATTTCCAACCGCAGGACACAGATCAAAATGGCAAAGATCCAGCCCAAGATCGACGAGCTTCAGAAGCGTTATCAGAACGATCCGCAGAAGCTCCGTCTTGAGCAGTCCAAGCTCATGAAGGAGAACGGCGTGAACACTCTCACGAGCTGTCTGCCGATGCTCCTGACCCTTCCCCTCTTCTTCTGCTTCTTTGCCGCGTTCCGCTGCTGGGGCAATGAGGAGACTATCACCCTGATGTATGAGACCGTCGTATCCCAGAACTATGAAGAGGGCACCGCGGAGCGCGCCGCGGCGGAGGATATGGCGATGGATACCTTCAAGAACTTCAAGTTCCTGTGGGTACACAATATCTGGCAGCCCGACTGCTTTATCGACGCGGAGGCGTTTATCCTCCGCTTTGACGGCACGGTCATAACCAAGCCGCGCAATATGTCGCTTTTAAGCTCCGTGACCCTCGCCAACATGCCTCTTTTGCAGAAGGGCTATACCAACGCGGCGGGCGAATTCGTTTCCGGTCAGAAGATATGGCAGACCCTCAGCGAATCCGGCCTTGCGGCGGGCGAGTGGGGCAACGCGGGCAACACCTCCGGCTGCAACAGCTGCACCATGTGCGCGACCGACAGATCCGGCATGCTGCTCCTGCCCGACGAGATCTCCCCGGAGATCGCAAAAAAGATGATAGGCGTTGATACGAGCGTTCAGACCTCCGATGAAAACGGCGAAATGAGCGGCTCCAAATCCACCGCCACCGGCTCCGATATCTATGCCGCCATAATGGAGCGCTATCCCAACGCGCTCTCGAAGGACGGCAAGACCCCCGCGAACGGCCTTATGATACTGCCCTTCCTCGCGGCGGCCATGCAGCTTCTTTCCACGCTTGTGACCATGAAGCGTCAGAAGAAGGAGGGCCAGTCCCAGCAGGCGAAGTCGATGAATACCATGATGTACATAATGCCCGTCATCAGTATCCTCATCTGTATGAGCTCCACCACCGCGTTCGCGTTCTATTGGACGATCTCCGGTGCGTTCCAGCTCATATCCACCCTCGTGATCAACGCAATATTTGATAAGAAAGCCAAGAAAGAGGTTGCATAATGGAAAACGAACTCAAGACTTTCCGCGCAACGGGAAAGTCGGTCGATGAAGCGATATTCAAGGGTATCCGCGAGATGGGCATTTCCATCGACGAGGTGACCATTGAGATAATCCAGCACGAAACGAAGGGCATACTGGGCATAGGCGCAAAGCCCGCCATAGTTATGCTCACCCAGCGCCCCGCGGACGATTTTGAGATGCCCGATTATTTGAAGGACGAGCGCCGCGACCGCCGTGAAAGGAACGACCGCCGCGAGAGGCCCGACCGCCGCGAGAGGCCCGACCGCCGCGAAGAAAGGCCCGAAAAGAAGGCCGAAGCGAAGAAGCAGGAAGCGAAGAAGCAGGAAGCGAAGAAGCCCGAAAAGCCCGCCGAAAAGCAGGAAAAGAAGCCCGAAAAGCAGGAAAAGAAGCCCGAGAACAGGCCCGAAAAGCAGGAGAAGAAGCCCGAAAAGAAGCAGGAGGAGAAGAAGCCCGAAAAGGCCGAGAAGCCCCTTCCCGCTCCCGAAGAGCCTGCCGAGCAGGCCGCCGAGCCCTTCGTTCCCGCGGAGGCGCCCGCCGAGCCCGCGAAGGAGCTCGTCTATACCCTCGAGGCCGCCGAAAACGAGCCCGCGGCTCAGTTCGTTCAGGGCTTGATAGAGCACATGGGCGCTGCCGGCCGCGTGCTTGCCGCGCAGGATGACGATTGCCTCAGGCTCCGCATCGATTCCGAAATGATGGGTATGCTCATAGGCCACAGGGGCGAGACCCTTGACGCCATGCAGTATCTGACCGGCCTTGCCGTCAACCGCAACCGCAAGACGGAGGGCTATAAGCGCATCACCCTCAATACCGAGGAATACCGTGAAAAGCGCGAGGAGACTCTGAAGAAGCTCGCGAAGAAGGTCGCGGCGCAGGTCCGCGCCACCGGCCGTCCCCGCGCGCTGGAGCCCATGAACCCCTACGAGAGGCGCGTGCTCCACTCCACTCTGCAGAACAATCCCGACGTCACCACCCATTCCGAAGGAGAGGAGCCCAATCGCCGCGTGGTCATCACGCCCCGAAAGCTCCGCGGCAAGGTGGAATTCCGCAAGGGCGGCAAGCCCCGCAGGAACGACCGTGAGCGCCGCCCCATGGACCGTGAGCGCAGGGCGCCCCGCCGTCCCGCCGATGAGGGTGCGGATGACGGCGTGATCAGCCGCGAGGAGTACGAAAGGCTCGTCGAGGCCGCAAAGAAGGGCGTAATATCCAAGGAAATGTACAGCGAGATCGCCGCGGGCGGCAGGAACGAAAACACCGAGCCCGCCGAGGAATAAAATGATAATCGATAGACCGACCGTATTTGCACTGTCCACCCCCGTGGGCGGTGCAATTACAGTTTTGCGAATAAGCGGGAGCCGCGCTCTCGAAGCCGCGGGGAGCATATTCAAGGGCTCCCTTGAGGACAGGCGCGTGAGCTTCGGCCGCATAGTTGACGGCGCGGGCGAAACAGTCGATACCTGCTGCGCCGTTTATTTCAAGGCGCCCAGCTCCTACACGGGCGAGGATGTTGCGGAGCTTTCGTTCCACGGCTCCTACGCCGTCGCAAGGAGGGTCGCCGAGCTGTTGGAAGAGGGGGGCGCCGCCTCCCCCGCGGAGCCCGGTGAATTCACAAAAAGGGCGTATCTCAACGGAAAAATGGATCTTGCCCAAGCCGAAGCGGTAATGGATCTGATATCCTCCTCCGCGGAAATGTCCCGCCGTGCGGCCGCACGCCAGCTCGAGGGGCGGCTTTCCGCGGTGATCGCTTCCCTTTATGAGAGGGTGAAGGCCGTTTCCGCTCGTCTTGCCGCCTATATGGAGGATGAAACGGGCGAGATCGAATGGGATGAAGCGGAAGAGGCCGCTTCGATACGGGCAATAAGGGCCGACGCCGAAAAGCTTGCGGAAGGCGGCTTGAAGTCCCGCATACTCAGGACGGGCGCGAGGATAGCGATGATAGGCAGCCCGAACGTGGGAAAGAGCTCATTGATGAACGCGCTCATTCTGCGCGAACGCGCCATAGTCACCCCCATCCCCGGCACCACGCGGGACACGGTGGAAGAATCCGCCTCCGTTATGGGCCTGCCGGTGGTGTTCGTCGATACCGCGGGCATCCGCGATACGGAGGATGAGATAGAACGCCTTGGGATAGAACGCTCCGTGGGCGAAACGGAAGGCGCGGATCTGGTGCTGCTCGTGATAGACGGCTCGCGGGAGATAAACGCCGAGGATGAGCGCGTGCGCCGCCTCGCGGTGGAGGAAAACCGCAAAAAAACCATTGCCGTTGTTACAAAATGCGATCTGCCCACAGTCGTCAGGCCCGATGGCGGGGGCCGCGTTCTGGGGCTTGACGCCGTCTGCGTGAGCGCGCTCACGGGCGAAGGGCTGAACCTGCTTCGCGAGAGGATCGCTTCTGCCGTCGCTCCCACAGAGAGCGAAAGCACCGTGACCGATCCCCGCCACGTGAGCGAGCTGAGCGCCGCCGCGCGTGCGCTGAGCCGTGCGGAGGAGGCGCTGCCGGGGCTTCCCGACGCCGCCTTCGAGGAGCTTACGGAGGCGATGGAGCGCCTTGCCGCGATACTCGGAAGGGACGCGGGCGAGGAGCTTGTCGATTCGATATTTGCGGGCTTCTGTATAGGAAAATAAGGGGTTTCTCCCCTGCCGGAGGAAACTGTATGCCGGGAACGGTATTCGATAAAAGCTATGATGTTGCCGTAATAGGCGCGGGTCACGCGGGCGTGGAAGCGGGGCTTGCTTCCGCGCGCATGGGCCTGAAAACGCTCGTCCTCTGCATGGATCTCGATTCCGTTGCGCTCATGGCGTGCAATCCTTCGCTGGGAGGGACCTCCAAGGGGCATCTCGTCTGCGAGGTGGACGCCCTGGGCGGCGAAATGGGCCTTGCAGGCGACGATTGCTTCATCCAGATGCGAATGCTGAACACGGGCAAGGGGCCCGCCGTGCAGTCGCTCCGCGCCCAGATAGACAAGCGCCGCTATCATGAGCGCATGAAGCGCGCCCTCGAAAACGAGGCGCTTCTTGACCTCATGCAGGATGAGTGCGCCGAAATACTGACCGAAAACGGCTCCGTCTGCGGCGTCCGCACGGCGCTCGGGGCGTGTTACGGCGCAAGAGCGGCGGTCGTCTGCTCCGGCGTTTATTTGAACAGCCGCGTCCACACGGGCGAATTTCACCGCGACAGGGGGCCTTCGGGGCTCGCCTCGGCCACGCTGCTCTCGTCTTCGCTGAAGGAGCTGGGGTTTGAGCTGCGCCGGTTCAAAACGGGCACGCCCCCGCGCGTTTCGCGTTCTTCCCTCGATCTTGACCGCATGGCGATACAGCCGGGCGACGTCCCCCCGCCCAATTTTTCCTTTATGAACGGGGATATTTCGCGCAGTCAGGAGCCCTGCTATCTCACCTACACGAATGCCCGCGCGCACGCCGTCATACGGGAAAACATAAACAGGTCGCCCATGTTTTCGGGCGCCATCCACGCAACGGGCACGCGCTACTGCCCCTCCATAGAGGATAAGATAATAAGATTTGCGGATAAGGACCGCCACCAGCTCTTCATAGAGCCCGAGGGGCTTTCAACGGACGAGATGTACGTTCAGGGGCTTTCGACGAGCCTCCCGCGGGACGTGCAGGATGAGATGCTCCGCACGATAGAGGGGCTCGAGCACTGCCGCGTGATGCGCTACGGGTACGCGATAGAGTACGACTGCATAGACCCCATGGAGCTCGATCCGGCGCTGCAAAGCCGCAGGGTGCGCGGGCTGTTCTTCGCGGGGCAGATAAACGGCACCTCCGGCTATGAGGAGGCTGCCGCGCAGGGCGTTTACGCCGGGATCAACGCCGCGCTTTACGTGAAGGGCGAGGAACCCCTTGTGATAGGCCGCGGCGAGGCGTATCTGGGCGTGCTGTGCGACGATCTCACCCTTAAGGGCACCAACGAGCCCTACCGCATGATGACCTGCCGCGCGGAATACCGGATGATGCTTCGGCAGGATAACGCGGACCTGCGCCTTACCGAAAAAGCGCGCCGCACGGGGCTTATCTCCCCCGCGAGGTACGATAGGCTCATGCGCAAAAAAGAGAGCATTTCATTGGCAAAACAGGCGCTCGAAGGCTGGGCGTCCCCCTCGGAAGCGCTCAATGCGCTGCTCCGCGAAAAGGGCAGTACCCAGGTGAGGACGGGCGTTCAGCTCGAATCGCTTTTGAAGCGCAGCGGCATTGGCTATACCGATCTGATGGCCCTTTTCGATCTGCCCGCGATAGGCGCGGACGCCATACGCGAGGTCGAGGCCGAGGCGCTTTACGGAGGGTACATACGCCGCCAGGAGGCGGAGCTTGCAAAGCTTCGCGCAATGGAGGCAGCGCCGATCCCGGAGGACGTTGATTTCATGGCGATAGGCAATCTTCGCACGGAGGCGCGGCAGAAGCTTTCCGCCATCCGCCCGCGCGACCTGGGCGCCGCGTCCCGAATTTCGGGCGTGAGCCCCGCCGATATTGCGGTGCTGACGGTTTATTTGAAGGCCCGAACGGAGGAAAACAAATGACGGATATTACGGAAAATCCACACGTAAAAGAGGAAAGGAACGGAACGCCCGCCGGCGTTCCCGATACCGAGGCTTCCTGCCGCGCACCCATGACGGAGGAGCTGCTTTTGAGCGCCATGCCGGAGCTCGACGCGGAGCAAATATGGAAATTTACGGAGTATTACAATAAACTGTTAGATTGGAACTCCCGCATAAACCTTACCCGTATCACAGAGCCCTCCGAGGTCGCCGCCAAGCATTTTGCGGACAGTGTGCTCGGGGCAAAGCTCCTGCCGCAAGGCGCGCGCGTGATTGACGTGGGAACGGGCGCGGGCTTTCCCGGAGTGCCGCTCAAGATAGTGCGCCCCGATATAGAGCTCGTGCTTGTCGATTCGCTTGGCAAGCGCGTGAAATTCCTTGAGGAGCTGACCCGCTCTCTCGGCATAGAGGCCGTCTGCATCCACGCGAGGGCCGAGGACGCCGCAAGGCAGCCGGGGCTCCGTGAGGCTTTCGACGCGGCGACCTCACGCGCAGTCGCTCCCATGAACGTGCTGCTTGAGCTCACCACGCCGTTCGTAAAGGTCGGGGGCGCGTCGCTCATGTATAAGGGCGCTTCCGCAAGGGAGGAGCTTGAAGTCTGCGGCAAGGCGCTGAGGACGCTCGGCTGCCGCGCGGAATGCGTCGATCTCGAAGCCGAATGGGGCGCAAGGACCATCGTTCTCGCAAGGAAGGTCTCTCCGACTCCCGCCAAATTCCCGCGCAAGGCGGGCACAGCGCAGAAAACGCCGCTGTAAAAGCTTTGTCGCAAAAGAACTTCATATGGATCATTTGCAGGGAAATATCTTCCGGCGTCAAAGGGCATATTATAGGGGCCGCGAGCCCCGCCCGAGGAGGAGGATATGTCCCTTTTTTATAGAAGAAACGAACTGCGCGAACGCGAGCTCATACTTCGCGAGCTCCCCGTTGAGGCGATCGCGCCGAACCCCGATCAGCCGCGCAGGAGCTTTGACGAGGCTTCGATCGCGGAGCTTGCCGAATCGATAAAGCAGGTGGGCCTTATACAGCCGCTGCTTGTGCGGCGGACGGCGGCGGGCTATGAACTCATAGCGGGAGAGCGCCGCCTGCGTGCAGTAATGAGCCTTGGTCAAAGGACTGTGCGCTGCCTCGTCGATACCGGCGCGAACAGCGAAGAATCCGCCATAATGGCGATAACCGAAAACCTCCAGAGGAGGGATCTGCATTATTTTGAGGAGGCGGAATGCTATGCGGCGCTGCTGGAAAGGCTCGGCCTCACACAGGAGCAGCTTGCCGAACGGCTCGGAAAGAGCCAAAGCTTCATCGCAAACAAGATGAGGCTGTTAAAGCTCGAACCGCAGACGCGGAGGCTCATCGCCGCGGTCGGGCTCTCGGAAAGGCACGCACGGACTCTGCTGCGTCTGCCGGATGACGAGGAGCGCGAGGAAGCGGCGGCGGTGATCGCCGCGAAGGGGCTTTCGGTAAAGGATGCGGAGCGATACGTCGAATCCCGCCTGAAGCCGAAGACCCCGCGCCTGCACCCCCGCATGATACGGATATTCAAGGACTACAAGGTTTTTATGAACACCGTTTCCACCGCCTGCGAACAGCTCCGGGAATGCGGCCTGCCCGTTTCGATAAAGCAAAGCGAGCGCGGCGGCGCGGCGGAGATAGTGATAAGAGTGGGCTCGTATAAGGAGGCGTACGCGGCGGAATGTAAAAAAGCCGAGTGAGGGCGCATAGGCGCGCTTCCACAAAAGGCCCCGAATCCCCGACGGGCAGGTTATCTCCTTTCACAGATGTTTCACGTGAAACAAATTGCGCTGCTGTTTCACGTGAAACATTTTTTGCGGCTTGAACTGCTGTTTCACGTGAAACAATTTGAGAAAAGGAGCAGTGTTTCTCGTGAAACATGTGGGAACCGTTAAATAAACCGTTGCAAAGGCGGGGTCGTATGAGTTATAATAAGGAAAGGGAAGGAATATCCCGGCTGCACAGCATAAAAGGAATACCGCTTAGCGTTAACAAGAAAGGCAGATAATATGACCAAAATAATCGCGGTAGCGAACCAAAAAGGCGGCGTAGGCAAAACGACGACCGCCGTCAATCTCGCGGCATGCACCGCACAGCAGGGCAAGAAGGTGCTCCTTGTCGATATAGATCCGCAGGGCAACGCGACGAGCGGCGCGGGCGTTGACAAGGCCGAAGGCGAATTCAGCATTTACGACGTGATCATAAACGAGGTCGAGGCGGAAAAGGCCATACGCCATACCCGTATAGAGACCCTTGACGTGCTCCCCTCCCGCATAGAGCTTGCGGGTGCGGAGGTAGAGCTCGTTCCCATGATGGCGAGGGAGCGCAAGCTTCGCGCGGCGCTCAAGCCCATCAAAAGCAGGTACGACTATATTATGATCGACTGTCCCCCTTCGCTGGGGCTTCTGACGCTCAATGCGCTTACCGCCGCGGATACGCTCCTTGTGCCCATCCAGTGCGAGTATTATGCGCTCGAGGGGCTGGCTCAGCTCATGAACACGGTGAAGCTCGTGCGTCAGCACCTGAACGACGAGCTTGACGTAGAGGGCGTCGTTATGACCATGTATGACGCGCGCACGAACCTTTCCCCCATGGTGGTCGGAGAGGTCAAAAAATTCTTTAAGAACAAGGTCTATGAGACCGTGATACCGAGGTCGGTGCGTCTTGGCGAGGCGCCGAGCTTCGGGCTTCCCATTTCGCTCTACGATCCCAAGAGCACGGGAGCAAAGGCTTATGAAAATCTGGCAAAGGAGCTGTTGGCGAGAGATGGCAACAACTAAAAAGCAAAAGGGCCTGGGGCGCGGCCTTGACGCGTTCTTCGGCGATATGGAACCGCAGGAAAACGATGCGGTAAAGAGCGTGAGCGTAGAGCTTATCGATAACGATCCCGGTCAGCCGCGCAAGAGCTTCAATGAGGAAAGGCTTAACGAGCTTGCGGAATCCATCCGCCAGCACGGAATAGTGCAGCCCCTCATAGTGCGCAAAAACGCGGGGCGCTACATTATAATTGCGGGCGAGCGCCGCTTCCGCGCGGCGATCATCGCCGGCATGGCGGAGGTCCCCGTTATAGTGCGCGATATGGACGCGCGCGAGGTAATGGAGGTCGCTCTGATCGAGAACATCCAGCGCGAAAACCTCAACCCCATCGAAGAGGCGGCGGCGATCCGCTTCCTTATGCAGGAGCACGACCTCACTCAGGAGGAGGTCGCGAAGCGCCTTTCCAAGAGCAGGCCCGCGATCGCGAATTCGGTAAGGCTCCTTCAGCTCCCCGAAAAGGTGCAGGAGCTCCTTCGCGAGGGGCGCATACAGCCCGGTCACGCGAGGGTGCTCTCCTCCCTTGAGGACGAAGTGCTGATAGAGCGTATGGCGGGCAAGTGCGCGGAAGCGGGCTGGTCCGTGCGTGAGACCGAGGAACAGGTGCGTAAGGTGCTCACCCTTGCGGAGCTGCACAACAGGCCCCGCAGGCGCCGCAAGCTTTCCAACGATCTTGCCGCGGCAAGGAGCCGTCTGCGTGAAAAGCTCGGGACGCGCGTTGAGATACAGGGCGACGAGCATAAGGGCAAAATAATAATCGAATACTATACCGACGAGGGCCTTCAGACGGTCTATGAGACCATAATGGGCGGCGAAGAATGATAGAACTCTACCCCGGCGAGCGCATAGAGGATCTGCAGTATAAGGGGCTCCGCATAATCCAAAGCGATACGGGGTTCCGCTTCGGCACGGACTCGGTGCTGCTCGCCTCGTTCGTGACCGGCGGAGCGGGCGACCGCATAGTGGATCTCGGCGCAGGCTGCGGCGTGATCGCGATACTGCTTGAAGGCCGCCTCGGAGCGCGCCTCACCGCCGTGGAGCTCCGCCCCATGGGGTGCAGTCTTGCAAGGCGCTCCGCGGAGCTGAACGGTCAGGAGATCGAGGTCGTAGAGGGCGATATGCGCAGCCTTTCCGAATCATTGGGGCGAGGCGTTTTCGATTCCGCCGTCTGCAATCCCCCCTACCACAGCACGCGCAGCGGCGCGGTCTCGCAAAAGGGCGAGCCGGGCTTTGAAGGAACGGCGACGCATGAAACGGAGTGTACGCTTGAAGACGTTGCCGGGGCGTCGTCGAAGCTGCTGAAATTCGGCGGGAAGCTTTTCATGTGCTGCCCCGCCTCAAGGCTCGCGGAGGCGTTCCGCGCGCTGACGGATGAAAAGCTCGAACCCAAGCGGCTGCGTTTGGTCGCGTCAAGGGCGGAAAAGGCCCCCTACCTCGTGCTGATCGAGGCGAAGAAGGGCGCGGCGCCGGGCCTCAGGATAGAACCCGCGCTTACCATAATGAACGCGGATGGCTCCTTTACGCAGGAGATCGACCGCATCTACCACAGGATATGAATATTACCGAAACCATGATCGACGATCAGCCGGCAGCCCCCGGCAAGCTGTATCTCTGCGCAACGCCCATCGGGAACATGGGCGACGTTACGCAGCGCGTGCTTGACGCGCTCTCGCAGGCGGAGGTCATCTTCTGCGAGGATACCCGCAATTCGGGCGCGATGCTCTCGCGGCTCGGTATAAGGAAGCGCCTTGAAAGCTGTCACCAGCATAACGAGGAAGCGGCGGCGCAGCGCGCGGCGGACATGGTGCTTGACGGAATGACCGTGGCATATATATCGGATGCGGGCATGCCCTGTATCTCCGATCCCGGAGAAAGGCTCGTGCGCGTGTGCATAGAGCGCGGAGTGCCGTTCGAGGTGCTCCCAGGCGCATCTGCGAGCCTGACTGCGGCGATATTGAGCGGTCTGCCCACGAAGCGCATCTATTTTGCGGGCTTCCTTCCCCGTGAGAACGGCGAGCGCGCGGAGCTCATTGCGGAGCTGAAGCGCATCCGTGCGACGGCGGTGATCTACGAAAGCCCCTATCGCGTGGGCGCGACGCTCGGCGAACTGCTCACTGTGCTCGGCGACAGGCGTGCGGCGGTCGTGCGCGAGATAACCAAAATACATGAGGAGGCCGTCCGCGGGACGTTATCCTCCCTTGCGGAGCGCTATGCCGGCGAGCCGCCAAAGGGCGAATGCGTAATAGTGCTTTCGGGCGAGACGGAAGACGCTTCCCCCGTGCAGGCGGAAAGCTTGGATGAAATGCTGACTCGCCTTATGGCCGGCGGTATGCGCGTTAAGGACGCGGCAAAGCAGGCGGCGCTGGTGCTTGATATTCCCCGCAGCGACGCGTACCGCAGAGCGCAGGAATTAAAACCCCGGGAATAAACCGAATATCGGCAATATAAAGCCCCCATAAGCGGGGCTTTTGTTGTTTTCAAACGCCCGCTGCGCGAGTTTTCCACGTTTTCCATAATCGGCATGTGGAAAACCCGCTGAAAACAAGCGCTCGCATATATTTGTGAAAAAAGGCGACTTTTGCGGCAATGGGCAAGCGTGGATGATACGGGTGAAGCGTAAGTGCGAAGGTTAAGAGCGGGGCTTCCCCGGAAAGAATACGCAAGACTGTAATAAAAGGAGATTATAATTACAAGCAGAGCCGTCCGTGCATATTCGCATTATTGCGCTCTGTTTTGCATAAGCTTTCGCATGATGAATTTTGTGTTTGTGCTCATGATCGCGGCAGGCGCGGCGGCGTTCGTGATCTCGGGGGACGGCGCGGGTGCTTTGGGCGCAATGACCGCAGGCTGCGCAAAGGCGGTCGAGCTCATTTTTTCCCTTGCCGGAGCTTATATTTTTTGGATGGGTATAATGAAGATCGCGGAGCGCGCGGGGCTTGTTAAAAAGCTTGCGCGGACAATGGAAAAGCCCCTTTCCCGCCTTATGCCCGGCGCGGAACGGGCGGCAGGGCCCGTGACACTCAATCTTGCGGCTAATTTCTTCGGCCTCGGCAACGCGGCGACACCCTTCGGAGTGGCCGCCATGCGGGAGCTTTCCGACGGTACGGGCAGGGCGACCGACAACATGGCAATGTTCATAGCGCTGAACGCTTCCGCAGTGGAGCTGCTTCCCACCGCGGTCATTGCGATCCGTACGGCCTGCGGCTCCGCCGCGCCATACAGCGTCGCCATACCCACTTTCATTGCCTCGATCGCATCCGCGGCGGCGGCGGTCGTTTCCTGCAGGCTGCTTGCAAGGGTCGTGCGATGAGGGCGGCGGAGCTTGCGATCCCCTGCGGCATTGCGGCGCTCATGGTGTATGCTCTCTTCAAAAAAGTCAACGTTTATAAGGCTTTTATTGAAGGCGCAAAGGAGGCCCTGCCCGAGCTTTTGGGGATCCTGCCCCCGCTTTGCGCAATGATGACGGGCATCGAGGTGATGCGCGCCTCGGGGCTCATGGAGGCGCTTTGCCGTGCGCTTTCCCCCGTGACGGGCGCCCTCGGCATGGAGTCGGAGCTCATGCCGCTTATCATCCTGCGCCCGTTTTCCGGCAGCGCGGCGCTTGGTCTGCTCCGTGAAACGCTGGAGACCTGCGGCCCGGACAGCCCGGTGGGCATGGCGGCTTCGATAATAGTCGGCTCGACGGAGACCGTCTTTTACACGACCGCCGTCTATTTCGGCGCGGTCGGGGTGACTAAGACCCGCCACGCGATCCCCGCGGCGCTGATCGCGGGGGCGGTCGGGACGGCGGCGGGACTGCTGCTCGCAAAGCTCCCCTGGGGCGGGTAAGCGCGGCGCGGTCTTGACCTCCCGCGCGGGCGGCGTTCGCTCCGGGCGCTTGGGCAGACGCCTCCCCGGCTTCGGGCTTCCCCGCGGGATTTGCATTTGATACGGATGTGTGATATAATTTAATTTAATATCAAACAGTTTCGGAGGGGATCATGAGGATCGACGTTCTTCCGGTATTCGGCAAACAGCTCGACGCACAGCTTCAGGATACGACCGTAATAGTCGTTGACGTGCTCCGCGCAACGAGCTCCATAATCTGCGCGCTGAACGGCGGTGCGATAAAGGTCGTGCCGACGGTCGATGCGGGCGACGCGGTGGCGCTGGCCTCGCGTCTGGGCGCGCGCGAGTGCGTGCTGGGCGGCGAGCGCGGCGGCGTCAAAATAAACGGCTTCGATTTGGGCAACTCCCCGGAGGATTACCTCGGGAGGATCGTCCGCGGCAAGACGGTAATAGTCTCCACAACGAACGGCACGGGCGCGCTGCATTCCGTCAAGAGCGCGGATATGGTGCTGCTGGGCTCCATGATAAACCGCACCGCGGCGGCGAAAAAGGCTGCGGCGGAGGGGAATTCCATCCTTATCGTATGCTCCGGCACGGACGGGCAGCCCTCGGCGGACGATCTCATCACGGCGGGCGCGATAATCGACGCGGTGCGCCGCTATTCCGACGTGCGCGAAGGCGAGCTCACCGATATGGCGCTCATCTGCGAAAACCTCTATCACAACTGGCGGGAAGGCTCGTTCGACTTGAATTCCGTGTTCCACGTGAAGCGCCTCATAGGCTTGGGCTTCCAAAAGGACGTCGATTTCTGCTTCACCCCCGATTCCACCGATACCGTGCCCGCTTACCGCGACGCGGTGATAGTGAAGGCATGAGCTTTATAAGAATAAGCCGCGCTTTTGGAAGCGCGGCTTTTTGCTTGCTCCGTTCAAAAAGCCCTTTACACGGTTTTGTTTTAATGATATAATATTCTTTGGCCGAGAAGGCTCTTTCGGCGCACCTTTATTTTTGTTTTTATTCTGCGCGGGGGAGTGTATTTCGAGCGGCCAAATCCATATTCATAGGGGAATCATATGATCAAAATTTCTTGCGACAGTACGGCGGATCTTTCGCCGGAGCTGTATGAGCGCTACAACATCGCAAAGCTCCCGCTCTATATAAACATTGCGGGCAGGGAGTACATGGATGGCGTGGATCTCACCTCCGAAGAGCTCTTCAAGCTGGTGGATGAAACGGGCGAGCTGCCCTCCACCGCGGCGCAGAGCATAGACGATTTCTTGAAATATCTCGGCGGCTTAAGGGAGGAAAATCCCGGCGCGGAGATAATCCATTTCACTATCTCTTCCGCGTTTTCCACGACCTATAACGTGGCGTGTCTCGCGGCCCGTGAGCTGGAGGGCGTCTATATAATCGACTCCCGCAACCTTTCCTCCGGGATAGGCCAGTCGGTCATAGAGGCCTGCGAGATGGCGGCGCGCGGCATGGAGGCCGCCGAGATCAAGCGCGTGATAGAGGAGGAGATAATCCCCAAGGTCGATACGAGCTTCACTCTGGATACCCTGAAATACATGGCAAAGGGCGGCCGCTGCTCCACCGTGGCGGCGCTCGGCGCGAACCTTCTGCAGCTCAAGCCCTGCATAGAGGTGGTTGACGGCGCGATGCGCGTCGGCAAGAAGTACAAGGGCAAGTACGGCAGGGTGGTGCGCCAGTACGTCTGCGACAGGCTCGCCGATATAGAAAACATCCGCCCCGACAGGATATTCATTACGAGCGCACACTGCAGCCGGGAGTACATCGACATTGCTTACGAGGAGGTCTCCAAGCTCAACTACTTCAAGGAGATCCTCGTTACCGAAGCGGCCTGCACCGTTTCTTCCCACTGCGGACCGAACACGCTGGGCGTGCTCTTCATCCGCAAATAACCTAAGTCAACCCTGAGAAAAATACATATTTCAAAAGGAGAAAAACATGAAGAACTATCTCGAAGCCATGGGCATCACGGAGCTTTCCGCGATCTTCCGCAATCTCACTCCCGCCGAGCTGACCGAAAGGGCTCTCGCGAGGGGCGAAGGCAAGCTTGCCAACAACGGCGCGCTCGTCATCAAGACCGGCAAATACACCGGCCGCTCCCCTAACGACCGCTTCATAGTCGATACTCCCGACGTGCACGACAAGGTCGATTGGGGCAAGATCAATATGCCCATCGAAAGGCAGAAGGCCGACGCCATTTACGGCAAGATGTGCGCCTACATGCAGAACCGCGAGGCGTTCGTGGTGGATGCTTTCGTCGGCGCCGATTCCGAATACTCCCTGCCCATCCGCGTAGTGTGCGAGAACGCCGCTTCCGCGCTCTTCGCCACGCAGGCGTTCGTCCGCCCCACCAAGGAGCAGCTTGATGATTTCAAGCCCGAGTTCACAGTGCTCTGCTGCCCCGGCTTCAAGTGCATCCCCGAGCGTGACGGCACCAATTCCGAGGCCGCGATAATCCTCGATTTCGAGTATCGCCGCGTCACCGTCGCCTGCTCCATGTACTCCGGCGAGATCAAGAAGGGCATGTTCTCCGTTATGAATTACCTCATGCCCGAGCGCGGCGTGTTCCCCATGCACTGCTCCGCGAACGTCGGCAAGCAGGGCGATTCCGCCATATTCTTCGGCCTTTCCGGCACGGGCAAGACGACCCTTTCCGCCGATCCCAACCGCTTCCTCGTTGGCGACGACGAGCACGGCTGGTCCGATGACGGCGTGTTCAATTTCGAGGGCGGCTGCTACGCGAAGTGCATCAACCTTTCCAAGGAGCATGAGCCCGAGATCTGGAACGCCATCAAGTTCGGCTCCCTCGTCGAAAACGTCATTATGGATGACGAGACCCGCGAGCTCGACTTCAACGACGGCTCCATCACCGAGAATACCCGCGTGGCTTACCCCGTCGAGTACATCCCCAACGCCCTCATTCCCGGCGTGGCGGAGCACCCCAAGACGGTCATATTCCTCACCGCGGACGCTTTCGGCGTGCTGCCCCCCGTCTCCAAGCTCGATAAGAACATGGCGATGTACCACTTCGTGTCCGGCTACACGAGTAAGCTCGCCGGCACCGAGCGCGGCATCGTCGAGCCGCAGACGACGTTCTCCACCTGCTTCGGCGCGCCGTTTTTGCCGCTGCATCCGTCCGTGTACGCGAACATGCTCGGCGAGCGCATCGAAACCTACAACGCGAACGTCTACCTCATCAACACCGGCTGGTCGGGCGGCCCCTACGGCGTCGGCAAGCGCATGAGCATCAAGTACACGCGCGCCATGGTCACCGCCGCGCTCGCGGGCGAGCTGGAGAAATCCGAGTTCGCGCTCGACCCGATCTTCAACGTCTACGTCCCGAAGACCTGCCCGAACGTGCCGGACGAAGTGCTCCAGCCGCGCATGATGTGGGCGGACAAGGCCGCTTACGACGAGAAGGCGAAGGACCTCGCCGCGCGCTTCAGGAAGAACTTCGAGAAGTACAAGGATATGCCCGAGAACATCGTCGCCGCGGGCCCCAAGGGGTGAAAACCATGCAGACGCGTGAGGAAGCGCTTGCACTGCTGAAGAAGTACAACCAGAGCGACGCGCTCGTGCGCCACGGGCTGAGCGTCGCGGCGATCCTGCGCCATTTCGCCGAAATCGAGGGCGAGGACGCGGATTACTGGGAAAAAGTCGGCCTGCTCCACGATCTCGACTACGAGAAGTACCCCGAGCAGCACTGCGTCATGAACGAACAGCTCCTTCGTGAGGCGGGCTACGACGACGCGTTCATCCACGCCGTCGACAGCCACGGCTGGGGCCTGTGCAGCGACGTTGAGCCGCAGCTTCGCATGGAAAAGGCGCTCTACGCCGTCGACGAGCTGGCGGGGCTCATCACCGCCGCCGCCTACATGCGCCCGTCGCGCAGCGTCCTCGACATGGAGGTAAAGAGCGTCAAAAAGAAATTCAAGGCGCCCTCCTTCGCCGCGGGCGTCAACCGCGAGGTCATCTTAAAGGGCTGCGAGATGCTCGGCCTCACGCTCGACGAGGTCATCGCCATCAGCATCGACGGCATGAAGGCCGCCGCGGAGGAGATCGGTCTCGCCGGCTGAAAACGAAAAAACGTGCAAAAGGGACGCGCCCTGCATCGGGCGCGTCCCTTTTTGCGCCCGCCGTTCCTCCTTTTCCCCCTGCCGTGCGCCCTGCCCCTCGCTTTTCTGCGCCGCCGCGCGTTGCCGTGTGCCCGCCGCCGCGCGTTGCCGTGTGCCCGCCGCCGTGCGTTGCCGTGTGCCCGTGCGTCAGCCGCTTCCTCTCTTTTGTGCCGCCGCGCCGCCGTGCGCCCCACTCCTCTCTTTTTTGCGCCGCGCGTCCTTTTTCCCCCGCCGTGCGCTCCCATTTTCCGCGCCGCCATGCTAGAATGGAGAAAAAGCCGCGCCTTTTTCGGGCTGCGCTCCTGTAAGGAATACGGAGGTCGGTGTTTTATGCGCCTGTGCATCGCCATCCCGC
>JAEEGF012019447.1_pt1 | contig 21262 bp, 25 predicted proteins | sample 9134171 | NCBI WGS metagenome assembly JAEEGF01 (sample SAMN16246542, study PRJNA631951) | gut metagenome | biome: gut microbiome; feature: rumen; material: AP-attached | host: Bos | place: Iran: Karaj | collected 2018-10 | reverse complement strand
TCACGTCGCTGCGGTTTATCAGCTCCTGTGTCAAACAACCAGGCTCCAGCACCTCATAGACTACACGGGTAGAGCTCCACGGTGTAAGGTTCACGCTGCGCACACCGAACACGATGGCGCGGCCATTCACCTCGCGGCTTTGCTGTCCGTTTTCATCTTCGCGGACCTGAAGGCCGCAAAGGTCGTTTGGAAAAAATCTAACCTGTTTCATATTCTCGTTTTACATTTGAAAATGTTATCTACTTATCGGGCGTTTTATCGCTCTGGGTTTACTGCTGAAATTCCCACCGATAGCCGTAGGCTTTATGCTGATGCAGTCGGCAGGCTCTGCGGATATTATTGTCAGTCACGCGGACACGCTGACTCTTGCCAGATGATTCCCCTGTGATGTATCGCGCTGCTGACAGGCATGTGGGGAAATCTCTCAATACTTCACCGTCAAGCGACATCATACACACAGTCCTCCGTTGCTTTTGGTTGATCTGCACGCGCTGTTGACGGGTTCCATAGTCATTGTTATATCCAACCGTGCACCATTCGAGGTTTTCCACGCGATTGTCGGTCTTGTCCTCGTTCTTATGGTTCACTGACGTGAGTCCTTCTGGGTTCGGTAGGAATGCCTCTGCAACCATTCGGTGAATGCGATGCGGGTGTGCCTTGCCATCCTTCGACAGATGAACGAACAAATAGCCGTTTGGCGACCTCTTTGGCTTCAGAATCTTCGGAGGTATGCGATAAGGTGCTTTCATGCCGTCGCTCTGCTGGATGTATCGCTCCAGGCTTTTAACGCGGCCAAATGATGATACCTGGTAGTAGTCATCATACCCTGCAATATCTCGCCATTCCTCTGTCATACTCTCGCCGGGTTTACTGCGCGATGCAGATGCTTTTCGCGCTTCTTTCTCTGCTGCTGAATCTCGCGCTCCAGAGCGTCGATTTCCTCTTTTGTCGGGTTTGGTGTCATACTTTTGCTATATTTTATCGCTTTGGTTTACTATACTCAACCGCTTTGGTTTTCTATACTCAACCGCTTTGGTTTTCTATACTAAACCGCTGCGGTTTGCTATACTAACTTCATGCGGTTTCCTCGCCCTCCTTGGCGGCTGGTTTCGGACTTGCCACGGTGTAGTTGCCCGGCTGAAGCTGTGTGGCAGCGTCGGCCTTTGCCATGAGTGCTTTGAGGGTCATCAGGTTCGCGCTACCCATTGGCTCGTTGCCACCTTCGACGGCTGGCAGATCATGCTCGGCACGTACCTCGTTGAACGTCCAACCGTTCTGCAAGTGGTAGCCGTCAATCTTCGCCTGCCGTTCTGGGTCCATAGCCATAAGCGGCTTCTCGCAGATGTGGATGTCGCGCATACCGTAGTGGCCTTGCGGGTCGAGGTCAATCTTGCGATAGATTTCCTTCTCGCGGTCAGCCTTTTCGGGCAGGATGGTTCGCGTATGGAACTCCATCGTGGCGTTCTGATAGTCGTTGTAGTGGCTGTTCGTGTCGAGCATCAGCAGCGGACGAGGTACACCGAAGTAACGGGCCACGTCGTCGTAGGAGAGTTGCAACTGGTCGATAATCTGCATATCCTGAGCGGTCATCGAGATATTCTGGAACTTCTCCAGCCCACGCAGGGCCACGATGTCCTGCTGATATACCTTGGTGTTGATTTCCTTGGCGTAGTCGTCGGTGGTGCCAGGGTTGAACATTCCGAAAGCTAACGTACCTTGACCTGTTGCGGGTTTCTCCTCAGAGATGAAGCCCTTCACGCGGCCACCCTTTGCAGCCGTTTCGAATGACTGCTGTTTGTTGGTCTTAATCAGGCTCAGTTCGCCCTTGGCAAACTCCAGCGTCGACATGCCCCAGAAGCCGTTCTGATAGCGGTACGTGTTCGGGAAGTGCATAACATCGCCACGCGGCACGTTGGTCTTCTTCACGTAGCCACTGTCCGAGAGGTACATGATGAAGTTGTAGCGGCCCGTCATGATGTTGTACTCACCCATGCGGCAAAGCCACAGACGGTAGGGGAACCCGAACTCATCGCGCTCGATATACACAAAACCGTTGCCGCGCATGTGCTGGTTGTAGGTCACTTGCTTCCACAGGTCAGCCGCCGTCGTGATGGGGTTCGGCTCCACTTGCAACAGATAGTTGATGCGCTTGCCCAAGCCTCGCATGTCCTCGGTGAAGTTGCCGCCGATGGTGTCCTTCTTGCGGTACTGTACCGGCATCACCCCGTGCGTGTCCATGATGAGCTTCAGCGCACGGAACACGGGCGACACCGTGAGAGCCACCTGCGGACTCTGCACATAAACGATGCGCTCCTCGAACGAGCCACCCGTCACCTTCGGCTGATTGCTCGCCGCTTTCGGGTCTGTCGTAACGGGCACACCAGGTACAGTCGGTGCCTCGCGCTTGCGGAAGAAATTGAAATTTGCTCCAAATAATTCCATATCTATTTGCCTTTTCTATTCGTACAATTCATAGGTAGGGGTTTACTGCGTAAATCTCGATGACCTTCATGTTCGTGGCGATCCACGCTGATACCAGCCGCTCACCGATGAATGAGATGGTGCGCATCTGATAGTCGGCCTTGTCCTCGCCAAAGTCTCGCACGGCCTTCTCGCGCCAGAGTTTCAATTCCTCGTCAAAATAGTGCGTTGAACCGATGAGCGATGTCTTGATATGATTCAAGATGGGGAACAGCCACTCGCACATATCGGCAAACTCGCGCCATCTCATCACAAAGCAGATGTTACCAAACAACGTTGTGGAAGTCGTCAAATAATGGCTGTACTTATTGTCTGAGCCGTAGAACTCGTCGAGGTAGTCTATCACCATCTGCAAGTCCTCTCGGTGGTGGCACTTGCCGTAGTGGTCAAGAATGGTGTCGTGGAGGTCGTACTGAGCATAGCAACAGCACTCGCCATGTTTCGGCAGTTGTTTGGGGTCAAACTGTCGGCGATAATGGTTGATGCCGACGTACTCGCTGACAATCTGCTTATGCCAGATGTAATACAGGGCTACCAACTCCGACCAAGCAGTATTCAGTTTGTTGATACCCTCACCACGGTCATCACCGTGCGCGGCATAGTATCCATGCGTGTCAAGGTTCTGTATTGGGTATTGCTCCAGCAACCCGTCCTTGTGATACACCGTCCAAATCTTCACGTCCTGCTTCATAGCTTCCAGTGCCTTTCGTTCATCTTCAACCATCGTTTCTGATTCTCCGTGTCGCACTGTCGCCATGATCCACCGTGATAGTGCAAGAAGTACGTGTCGAGTTCCTTCACGTTCCACCCTACAAGTTCAGGTTTTCCGTTGATGACATCCTCTAAGAGTGAGGCCGCTGTGTCATACCAATTTCCCCGAGTCATTTCGCCCTTCTGGAGTGCCCAGCAGCGTTTCGGGTCAAAGAAACTCACACCCTTCGCCACCAACTTCGGCACGTTCATATAGAGCAAGAACGGGTAGTATCGCGGAATCTGAATCGGGTTGTTCGGCTTCCACTCAATCTTTCCGACCGTCGCAAACTCCTCGCGCCACATCCAGTCTATCGGCTTTGTCAGAATGGCATCACCTTCGAGAAGTACGAAGCCCTGCGGAATCAGCTTCCAGAGTTCCTGCACCGTGCGGATGTGCTTCGCGCTGCCGAAGTTCGAGAGCATCGCCCAATACGGCTCGCGGTCTGGGTACTCAGCGAGGAACTTGTCGAAGTCAATGACCTGTCCCTTCGTATTGTCAATCACCGTGACCCCCGGCAGCTTCGCCGTGAACGGCCTCGCCTTGTTCGTGCCCAGCGTCGTAGTCGAGTCAGCCGAGTTGTCGAAAATAACAATCTCGTACCGCTCGCCTCCGTGCTTCCTGATTGACTGCACCGCCGCCTCCGTAATCTCCGGCGTGTTGAAATGAATCATCGCCACCACTCTGTCGCCATTCGGCATAGGTGGCAGCTTCGCGGCTTTCGCGGTCTTTGGCTTTGTTTGTGCCTTGGCCGTCGCTTTCCTGGTTGTTGCTTTCTTTTCTGTCATAGTTCCTTATGTCGTTTATTTCGTTACCATTTCCGTCGCGGTTATCTGGATAGTGTTTCCCTGGCGGTCCGCATTCAGGCTTTGAATCTGATACGTTACGCCCTCACACTCCAGCAGACAGTCGCGGGTCACAATGCTGTTCCATCGCATGCGGAACATCACTGTGTCAACATTATCCAACGAACCCTCGTTGAGTGCCTTTTGACCTTTTTTCCATGACTTGTTTGCGTGCACTTTTGCCACTTTCTCATAAGTTGTAGTCTCGCCGAATTTCTTGCTGGCGGGGTCTTTCTTCTTGAGAATCGTGACTATCCAGTGCAACATACCTGCCGAGTAACCCATAACTTTTTCTTTTCTTATAAATCCTTGCAAATAGTTTACTTATCCCGCTGGCGGTGTAGCCAAAGGTCCGTTGCCACGCAACGAGAAAGAGCCATTGGCCAACGTACCGACTGCCGACACACCAGATACGGCTGTCATTAACGCCTTGCCTGTGAGATAGGCTGTGTCGCCGACTTTCATGGTCACGTCAAACATTTGCCCAGCATACAGCAGATCGGTCACTTTTGTTGCCGTAAGTACCAAATATTTCACGTTGAGCGTCCACGACTTACGGCCCGCAACCACTTCCTCCCAATCCTGTTGAACCGCCGAGGATTTCTCTATCGACTTACATTGCGTCTGAATATCCTGCGACTTGATGGCCGTCGAAGCCAAGGCTGTGCCGTTCTGCGACAATATTACGATAATATCCTTTCCTGTCATATCTTTACCTCCATGTTACGATTTCACCTTGTCCTGTACGTTTGAAATAGCGATTGGCCACCAGCACGATCTTCTCGCCCTGAATCTCACCGACCACATCAATCTTTCCGCCGGCATTACCTTCCAAACCGCGTGCGACGTTGCCGGCCATTGCCTGGTTAAGCACGATCTCACCCGCATTTAATCCCACAAACTGACTTCCGTCAACCAATCCGCCGATGTTGTCACCAGAGTACGAATTCCCTTTGATCATACCGCCCTCTGCGTAGCCGGTCGCGCTGTGAATGGCCGAGATAGTTGAAAGCATTGTAGCAAGACCTGATGCCGCAAATGCGATCCAGCCCCAACCCTCACTTGTAACTGCTGGGCTGGCTGATGCTTGTGCATAACCAAGGGCGATGCTTGCAACAGCTTGCGCAACCGTGCCGACAACCTTCGCAGCTGGGTCTTCAATACTGGCCATTGCCGAACCGACGGACTGAATAGCTTGCGCTGCTTCCTTCCAGTCCTTTGACATCTCCTTGGATTGTTTCTTTACGTTGCCTGTCGAAAAATCAATTTGAATCGGCTCAATGCCGAGCCCTTTTAATTTCTCATTGATCTGGTCTTGCAACGCCTGCCACGTCTCGTCTGGGATATTCATGCCCTCGCGCATCTTTTCTTGAAGACTTGCAAACTGAGGGTCAAGGCCGTCGATGCCGTTCTGAATAGCAGTCTGCATCAGCGTTTGGAGTGTGTTTGTGTCCACCTCCATATTCTGCTCGGCAATCTTGATACGGATGCTATCTTGCAACCGCTCGAATGGCGTGCGCAGGTCTGGATATTTTACTTCAACTTTCGGCTCTATCACCACCGACGTGCCCTCTATGTCGCTCACCATGTCACGCACCTGCTTCATCGCGTCGGCAGTGTCGGCTGTGATGCTAACATGAATGGTCTCGTCGTCTGTCGGTATTTTCGGCAACTCAACACGGCCCTGCTCCACGTTGACCTTGATGGTCTCGTCGTTTGTTGGCACTTGCGGCAAATCGACGCGGCCTTGCTCCACGTTGACTTTGATGGTCTCGTCGTCTGTCGGTATTTTCGGCAACTCAACACGGCCCTGCTCTACGTTGACCTTGATGGTCTCGTCGTTTGTTGGCACTTGCGGCAAATCGACACGTCCCTGCTCCACATTGATGCGGATTGCTTGGTCTTCTGTCGGCAAAAGCATACGCAACTGCTCCAGTTGCTCTGCGTTCACGTCGAGCGTAAACGTGGCCTGCCTATCTTTCGGGAGCGCACCCTTGAGTACGTTAATCTTATCCGTGACGCTCTCTATTTTCTTCTGGTATTCATCCCATTCATTTCCGTTTGCCGACTCAGCCTGTGCCGTCTGCAATTCCTTCAACTGCTGCGTGAGACCTGGCAGTGAATCGCTGGAAATGTTCACGCCCTTTGCCTCAGAAGCAAAACGTGCAAGTTCCTTGTTGCGATCCTGAAGTTTCCCGATTTCGGTCTGTATAGCCGACTTCCTTGCATCAATGTCTTTCAGTTGCGCTTCACTCGCAGTCTTCTCAGCCGTCGCAAGTTTTTGGTATTCTTGCGTTAGCTTTTGAATCTGCTCACTGTTCAGTTGTTCCTCAGTCTTCGGCGTCTTGGTTCCGCCTTTTGGATTTTTCGGCTCTGGCACAATCGGCGTAATCGGTGTGACTTGGTTCGACTGGCCACTCAGAAGTTTTTCACGGTTCAATACCAACTGCGTGCGCTGATTGAGCAACTGTGTACGCTGCCGCTGTTGCTCCGCTGGGTCGTCGATATAGAAGGATGTGCTTCCGTCAGCGTTTTTGCGGGTTTTCTCTTGGCCTATATCTGCCAACCGCTTGTTGATGTCGGACAGCTGACTATCATATCGTTTTTCACGTTCAGCACGGTCGGTGCCGCTCTTGATATATTTGAATGCGTCATCGAGTTCCGAACTGCCAGAACCGCTACCACCGCCAGCCTTCTCTTTATTGATGTCACGAATGGCTTGCAACACCTTACCCATCGGTCCGATGGCGTTGGTAGCTGCGTTAAAGATGCCATCGAAGAAGGATACGCCGAAATTGGTCTCAAAAGCCTGGTTGATTTTGTTGACCTTTTCCAAAACTTCTGCCATCGCAGTAACAAGCATCGTCTTAATGCCGTTGGACATCTCCTCCCAGCCCTTATATCCAAAAGTCTTCTGTAAGGCTTTCTCCAGTCTGACATTCGCATTGTAAAGCTCGTCGAATGATTTTCCGACTTCGCCAGTCTGTTGCTTAGTTATTTCAAGGTCTGTATTGAGTCCTTCGATGGCTTTGGCTAGGTTAGTTCCTGCCATTGCACCCTGACGACCAAAGACGGCTTGCATCACTTGGCCAGCAGCCTGGCTATTCGAATCGACATTCTTCAGTTGCGCGGCCACTTGTTTGAGTGCATCAAAAATACTAAGTGTGCCTTCATTCAGAGCCTTTGTCATTGACCTGCCATCTATGCCGAGCTGTGCCAAGGCATCGCTGGTCGATTTAGTCATCAGCCGGATATTCTTGATGCCCATCACGATGGCATTCATATTCTGGTCGGTGAAGATGCCGCCCTCCGAGTTCTGGATGACTGCCACCAGCTGACTGGCACTTACACCAGCATCGCGGAAAGATGGGGCATACTGCTGAATCATGGAGAGCAATTTGCCACCATCGCCGTTGATCATTCCGCGCATACCGTCGCGCAATAGCTGGATAGTCTCGTCGCCGGTCTTACCAAACTGCGACATGATTGTATTTGCCGCGTTAATAGCATCGCGGAAATCCACACCGTAAGTCTTTGACAACGCACGAGCAGCAGCGGTCATGCGGTCGGCTTCGTCACCTTTCAGTCCCGTGGTGACAGTAGTGATTTGTTGCTGCTTGGAAATCTCAGCATTATAGTCTGCCCATGCTTTTGTCGCGGCGACTACAGCCATAGCACTCGCACCGATGGCACCAGTCAATAGGGCCGTGCGTGATGTTAGTAATTCGGTAATGTTGGCATTGATGCCCATCTTTTGGCCAATGCCGTCAAGAATACTGCCGAATTGCCCGAACTTGCCATTTCCACCCTCCAACTCTTTTCCGATTTCCTGAAGTTCACGCTTACCGTCAAGGATGCGACCCTTCATGATTTCAAGTTGTTTATTCAACTCCTTGCCAACCTCGCCATTCTTTTCGGCAGCGGACATAGCATTATAAACACTCTTTAAGTCGGTGAATGCCGTCGTCAATTCTGCAATCTTTCCACGGGCCGACTTTGAGACGGTTTCCATATTTCCGAGACTCTTGATAAAGTCTCGGTTTTCATCTTCAAGCACATTAAGCGTGCTACCTGCTTTGTGACAGGCTTCAGCCATTCGCTGAATACCCTGTGCGGCTCGCTTTATTTTTGATTCATACTCTTGCGAATCAACGCGTAATTTAAGAATACTTTCTGCCATACACAAAATGCCCGATTAGTGGGGTTACTAAGCGGACAAATCTTGTGCAAGGGTTTACCGATGGCGGAGATAGTCTGATTCTTAAACTATCTTAAAAGTTTTGCAATATGTTTGGAAGTTTGGCTTGTTTTTTCTTATATTTGCACCCGAAAGCCTGCGAGCTTTAATTCAATCACTATAAAAAACAAGTAATTATGAAACAATTTATGAAGGCCCTGACCAAGGCTGAAAACGTGGTCATCAGTGTGTTTATGTGTGCGTGTGTGTTTCCCGCCTGTACCAAGGGCGACGAGCCTGAGAAGGCCGTCCCTGAGACCGTCATCAAGGTAGATGTGAACGACGATCCGATTCAGGAGCATGTCACCATCAACTTCGCACCCATTTATAAGATGGAACCCATGACGCGCTCCGACCTCTCATCCTCCGGCATGACCCGCCTCGACGTATGGATATTCGAAGGATAGACTGAAATCTCCGCCGTCCATCAGACAAGCACCGACGTTGGGTTTGGTTCTGTGTCACTGAGCCTGAATAAGACAAAGACCTACACCCTCTATGCCATCGCCCACAAAGCGACCGCCGAATGCACGCTCGCCAATGGCATCATTAGCTATCCTGACGAGAAGCCGAAGGAAAGTTTCTTCTACACTACGACCTTCTCGCCAGCGACGACCACAGCACTAAACTGCGCCATGAGTCGTATCTGCGGGAAATTCACGATGGCGACTACACATGCCGTTCCTGACGAAGTAGACCATGTGCGGTTCGTCATCAAGCAGACGGGCACACGATTCAATGTCACCACCGCCGAGCCTGCAAACATCATTGACCGCACCGTGGACTTCACAAGCCTCTCTCGAAAGAGCGACGGCACCATCAGCTTCGCATTCTATATTCTCTCGACCTCCGACGCTGCCACGAACTTCGAGATCGTCGCCACGGCCTACACCGCCGACAACGACATCATCGAAACGAAGACCTTCGCCGACGTGCCCATCCGTAACAACTACCGCACGACATACTCGGGATCCTTCCTCACCACCTCGTCGATGTCGATGATTTTCACCGCCGACGATTGGAACGATTACGACGTCATTAATTTCTGAGCCCTATGACTACCGTAAAGATTACTATCCGTGGCCGCAATGGTCAGATCGTCTTTTTCGACGACCAAGATCGCGGCATGTTCCGCTGGGCGTGCTCGCTGCTTCCAAGCCATCTGTCGAATGACCTGCGAACCTACGAGCGATGTGGAAAGGCTACAAAGTTTACCTTCTACACCGACCGCGTGGAGATAGAGGCCGAGCCGTGGGACTGGTCATCTGAAGAGATTGCCCGGTTCCTGTGTCAGGTCTACGACTCCTACTTCCGCCGCAAATACAAGCGCGACGGCAAGCAGACAATATATGAAATCAAATGATTTGCGTTCTATTTATAGTGGATTTAATTGTTAACTTTTCGAGCCGCTTGTCTGTGAAGGTCGGTGGCTTTTTGGTATTATTAACAAAAAAGAGCGAACTTGATAGTCGCTCCTTTCTTTAACGGCGTACCAGAATAATTTTGCACCCCTTTCTGCCCCCAAAGGTAAAGAAAATCAGCCAATAATTGCGCATTATGGCTGATTATTTAATGAAGTTTAACAAACTATTGATCAACAGGTTACGGTTTTGGCTCAGGCTCCGGCTCGATAGCCTCCAGTCTGGCGATTTCCTCCTTGGCCGCGTTGATGTCGTCACGCCACGTCTGACGCAAGGCAATCTTCTCGGCGTACTCCTCATGGGTTGCCTTACCCTCCGCAATCTTGGCAGCGATGTAGTCCGTTGCGGTCAACTTACCCTCGCGGTCGAGGATGATGGTCTGCTGAGCGTTGATCTGCTCGATGATTTCTGATTTCTTCATATTCTTTTTAGTTTTAAATGATACTTATCGTTTAATCTCGCGCGAAACGTGTAATCAGGTTTACTTATCACACACAACCGCCGCTGGTCCCAATCCAGCCACGCCCACCAATCGTCCGCGATAGCCTCACGAAGTTGACAGATACGTTTGCACGATGTTCGGTTCTTCAGTAGTCCTGTATAGCTGTTGACGGTCGAAATAAAACGGTCGAGATAAATATATTTCTCTAATGATGGTATGTGGTTGTATTCTGTGATACGTTCAAGGCACCGTGCCCATGTTTTATCGTTTAGAATAATACTCCACGGATGTATATGAGAACCAAGAAACTCCAGCCCATGCTGGTAGGGTTGGTCGTAGAATTTCTTCTCGTTAAGTATGACGCCTTTTATTGCCAACCGCCGTCGAAGCTCAGGGAATAACGACAACGCGTATTGATGCAGATATTCCGGCACTACCTCCACGCAGTCATCCATAAATAATGTAGAACGGATACCACACTCATCATTTAACCATTTTACTTCACTATTCAGATATAAGCCCATGACGTTTTGTGAGGACATGCGCCCGATAGGTGCTCCCTTGCTTGGGTCGCGCATCATCAGCAGCGACTTTTCTGGTTTAATGTGTAAATTCCACAACCGTCGAGGTGTGCGCAACTCGCAATGTGCTGCCGGATTACTGTTGACGCATTTCATAGCAATCCATTTCAAGAACGCTGGCAGTTCGTATTCGCCGTAATCAGTAACAATCTGTGCAGAATATTTGTCGATAACGTCTTCGAAGAATCGCTGCATTTCTGAGCATAAGGCATTCGGAAAGAATCCCTTCAAATCCCACTTGATGATACGGCACGGTTCAGTATAACCATTTGACACCTCGCAAATATCCTCTATGACCTGATTCATCGCCGCTTGCGCACCCTTACCCTTGCGGTTGTTGAACGTGCGGTCGTGTAGCTCTTGTTCTATATATGGAGATAAAGTGTCGCATAGTAAATGATCGGCCATACGTCCCTGAAAGATGGTGGCAAAGATTTCCCGCCACTTAGGATAGGATGTCAGAAAGGCGTAGTTCCAGTCAATGCCGAAGGTTCTTGTCAGTAGCGCGTCGAGCATTCTCACCAAGCGCGACGACCAGTGCCATTCGAAGGCTACCGAATCGCCGCCATATCGCTTGTTCTGTCGGGTGTCGTACATCACGCGCACCAGAAATCCAAAAGCCTCGTCTTCAGTCATGGCTTAGTTGTAAAAGCATGATATGAGTAAATTCGTGACCGCCTGCACGCGATTCCTGTTGCTCACGTTGTTGTTGTTGAGATTCCCGTTGTTGCCGTTGAAATTCCTGGCGTTGTTCACGTTGTACCTCTCAGCGAACCAACGGTTCGTGTCGGTCGGGTGGACATCCGAAGTTCTGCTGTAAATGACAGCCGCCACCCCTTTTACTACATTCATAACTGACGGTGAACTCTTACTCAGTGACCGACCTCCCACCGTCCTGACTCCTGTAGCCTGACTGCCGCCTGTCGGTGGCATTGCGCCATCGCTTGATACCTTCATCCATCCTATCCATGTGGCGGGCTATCTGTAATTTCATCTTATCGGTTAGCGCACCCAACTGGATGCACTCGTCGAACATCGCGTCAATCACTCCCATTTCGCCTATCATGTCGTCGATATACATCTGACGCAGTTCAGTATTGCTTCGCGCCTTACAAAATAGCCGAATCAGGTTAAGTGCTGCTTTTCTCATCTCCGACCACGCACCCTCACGTCGTTGGATCGTAGATATATTTGGCGCAAGATAGTGCAGCGTCTTCAGCAGATTCTTTGCTTCAACAAGAATAGAGTCCTTGTCATTCTGCGCACCGTTGCCTCTGCTCTTGATTTTGTATTCACGCTTACCTTGCTTCTTACGCGCTGGGTGACTATATCTGTCTGCCTGCTCTTCGTAGGCTTGCTGAAGATATGCGTCGTAATCGAAATCGGATTGATTATCCACGTTGTTACTGATAGTCCTTTATTATTCAAAAGAAAGCCGCACCCGCTCCGACGGGCGCGGCAGTGGTTCGCCGGACGAGCCGACGAACCTAATTTTTAGATGTCTAAAAGCGTGACCGCCTGCACGCGAAGCCTGTTGCTCACGTAGTTGCCGGAGAGATACCCGTTGCCGCCGCTGAAAATCCTGGCGGAGTACACGCCGGACCTCTCAGCGAACCAACGGGGCGTGCTGTTATTGATAGCCGTTGTTCCCATCTTGGTAATCGAAGGAGCAAGAATGGCGAGTGTTTCGTCGTTCATCAGCTCACAACCCTCCAGACAGCCAGGCAGGAACCATGTACCACCCTTCAGCAACTCGTTGGCATAACTGATAATATAAGCCTTGTTCATAGCAGGAAACTTCGCCTTCGTGCCGCCATCTTTGGTAGGTGCCGTCATCGGGCCGTACTTCTTGGTAAGTTCTGCGCCACCGGGCAATGCAAACGAGCCGTACTTCTGCGGGTACATCACGCCGAGACCATAGTGCAGATAGTTGTCGTAGGTACCAAACTTGGCACGAATGTCTGCACAATACTGGTAGCCTTCTGCGGTTGGGTCTTCAAAGCACGACGGGCGCACTGGCGCATCATTGCCGTTCTTTATGACTGGCTCCATAGACTCTGGGATGCGTCCGTTTGTGGTAGCCCATACACGAGTTCTTGCGCGGTTCATCACACCCCAGTAGTTGGTATAACCGCCGTCATTCTTCCAATAGACATCGCTGGCGGGCATATCACCCAACACACTCAAAGCGATGGTACAGCCCGTTGCGCTGACAACATAGAATCGGTAGTCCACGCACTCATCACACTGAATGATGATCTGCGCACCGTCTGAGTCAACCTTGTTGCCGTCGGCATCAGCAAGGTATGCCCACCATGCCTTAGTATCACCAACCTCGGTTGCCTTTGCAGCTACGGCAGCGGAAATCTCTGCCGCGCTGGTGGCGTCGATAGCGGTAGATGTCAATGTCACATCCACGGTAGTGTCAACGGCATAGTCTGGCGACATGCGCAACTTGATAGCCAACGTAGTGCTACTGATGGCGGTGATGGCATACTGGCATACGTCCATATACCTCTCGTCGGTGCCTGTCTTGTCGATAATGAGAACCTTGCGGCCCTTACGTGCAACTACATAACCGACATGCGTCCAAGCACTCGGAATGATAGCCTTCTGAATCCACGAGCCACCCTTCATGTATCGGATGACGTTGCTCTCGTCAAGCATCACCAAGTCGCCTGGTGCGGGCTCAGTAGTGATGACATTCACACCGTCCACGATGATTTCTCGCGTGGTCTCTATCAGCGAAACCTGACTCTCGATGGTCGGCTTCACGGCGGCATCGTAGGCCGCTTTGTTTGCATAACTTTTGATAGCCATATCTTTACGTTTTTTATTAGTTCAACAATACCCAATTGGCCGTCGAGTTAGTAACGGCAAATGCCTCGTAACACTTGTTGTTGGTCGTGTCGTGATAACGCTGCCCGACGAATCGCGGCACAATACTCGGCGCACCGGCACCCTCTACCACCAATGGATAACCGCACACCTTCGGCATATTCTCACAGTCGATGTCGGTTGCCTTGAAGCTGCCCATGTGCTTCAGGTTCTCAATGATTCCCTGAATACCTCCGAGGTACTGTGCGAAAGACTGAGCAATAACAGCCTGACCTGGCGCACCGATGAAGTTGGTGGCGATGTTCTTGAAGATACCAAGACCCATCACCAACGCCACGCCTCCGCTCACGGTAGCCGTCAATCCTGAAATGACGACAGTCATACCGACGGGGCAGAGGTATACATAGTAACCTGTTGAAGGCATGGCACTGACGGATTGCTTCATTAGAGGCTCATACATCGACTCTGTGACCTCGTGTGTTGTGGGCAGTTGTTCATAATGTACACCGTTGTAAATCCAATACAAGAATACACCCTCACCGTCATATATAGCAGAATATACCAACGTTGGATCATAGTCGGCAGTAGCAGTCAGATAGCGGCCAGTCCCTTCGTCGGTAGTGTAAGTGTATGTAATTACCTTGTCATACGTACGTGTTATCTTACGTGCAACAACTGAGACGTCGGCAGGCACAGCCTGTGCACTTGGTATCAAAAGGATGTCACCGGCGTTTATAACCATCGTGTTACTGATACCGTAACCGCTCGCGCTCACTTCCTGACCGTTCACATTCACATACTTGCCAGCTGTAGCCTGTGTTAATGTGCGCTCGGTAACGGTATCGTACTTTCCAAGTGCACGGTTCAGGAACAGAATATTGTTGGTGATTCCCGTGATGATGGTGTCCACCTGTGCTTTGGTGTAGTACGATGTCAGCGCGTTCGTGATAGCATTCGAGATGGCGGTGTTCATTGCCGATGTCGTGCTATACGGCTGTAAGGCTGTCGAGATGGCTGTGCTGATCTGAGTAGCCAATGCCGACGAATCAGGTAGGCCGTCCAACTTTGCCTTCAGTGCATTGGTGAAGTCGTTGGCAGAGAGTCCTTTGCCATTCTCCTTACTAACCTTTCCGTTTAAAAGATTATCAACGGCCATCTTCGTGTAATACGATGTCAGCGCGTTTGTGATAGCATTACTGATGGCGGTATTCATCGCCGACGTGGTAGAGTAGTCAGCAAGTGCGTTGCCGATAAGCGTCTGCACTTGTTCAGAGGTTACGAACGCAGTGATAGCCTGCTGCAAAGCGGCAATAGCCTGACTATGTTCAGGAACCAAATTCAACCGCTCCTGTATCTGGGCGGTGGTGAGAGTCAAATCTCCGTACTGAGTGTTCATATCTTTTCTGTTTTTAGTGTGAGTTAATTCTTTTTCAAAGCTCGCTGCACGAGTCCGTTCATGTCGCGCAGGATTGCACCCGTCACGTCACGCAATACGACATATAGACTGCGCACATCGCTACGCATACGACGCTCATAACTGACGTGTACGCCATTATAGAGGCCGTCGTCTTTCATGATCTGAGGCAGTCGCATGTTGGTGTTGACAAAACACAACGGCTGTTCCTCTTTCTCGGTGCGGAATCCGTCGGCATAGTCGCCATCAGGAACGTCATACTCGCAGACGGCCGTCACCACACCCACCATATCTTTTGTCGGGAATGTGAAGAGCCAGTTGCCTGCTTCGTCATCCATCATCTGCGACTTCTTGATGACAAGCTGCTTTTCTTGCATACCCCATTTTAAAGTCAGACGAAAGTCGTTATCCTGCATCGAGAATCCTTCGCGCTCGATGCGAATATTATACTTCGCCTCTTCGCCCTGTTGAATGATATTCTTTACGTTCATCATATCGTTAAATCTTTTAATATCGGTCATTTTGTCGTCATAGGTTTACCCGTCTGACGGTATACGGTCTTCGCTCGGGTAGGCTCGCAGTACCTTGTCGTCAGAGTCACGCAGTACAAGTAAGTTTACGTCTCGCAGTGTCAGCATTCCCGTGGATTGTTGGATAGTTACTTGCACTTCCTTGGTACCGTCTGCCGTTCTGAGTGTAATCGTCTGTTCACGGTCGGCTCCCAAATTATCTGTGTCACTCCTCACGGTAACGACTCCATCACCCTGACCTGTGTAGGTCAAGATGATGTTGCCGTTGCCGTCGTTCCAAGGAATGGTAAGTGTTGCCATACTATTCGATGCTCCAGTTAGTGTTACTTGTTACGCTGAACGATGCGCTGGTGCCCTCGGTGGCAGCATTCCAGTCGAGCTGTACGCTTGCGGGAGATACTTCCAGAACAGGATCACCGGCAGCCTGCGTGATGACGCACGTCGCGGTATGGCCCGCATTGTCGGTAACGATGAGCTGCGCTGTCTTTTCCGTTACATGTGCATTCTTGGGAATGTTGGCAAACTGGATGGAGAATGGGAACTCGGCACTGGCTCCTGGGTCACCCGTGATGTTTGCGCCGTTGTTCGTCTCGATGCTGTTTGCATTGTAGATAGAGGGTAGCGTGAGCACCAGTGTGCCACCGCTTGCCAGCGAGAACGTCAACTTCGAGGAGTTGGTAGTACCCTCGATGGTCAGCACCTGCACGCCGTCCTTGCTGACGGCTGCTGCCGACTGAATGTTCACAAACTCAGGCTTTCCGGCCTGTATGACCTGACGCACCACGTCGGGCACGTTTGCCGCCTTGAAAGTCATATTGGTACTGCGAGGACTGCGCCCCGTATTGTCTGTTCCAGCGGTCACGTTTACGGTGTCGTTGCCGCTGCCTTGGGTCTTGCTCGGTACGAGCCAACTTGCGTATGCCATAATATTTACTTATATAATTTGCCAATCCAAATTCGTGATAATGCGGTATTCTATCTCGTTGCCCGGCGTGAGCCACACCAACATTTGCGGTGCTTCAGGAGTGACACGGATGGGCTTGTAGAGGTTCTTGCGTTCGTCAACCGTTGCCGTCACCTCAATACCTGTAGGCAATCCACGCGCAGCCACACCGACACCTTGTCCGATGCCGCAGGCGTGAGCCCTCACGCTGCCTGTTATTGCCCTTGCCGTTGCCTTCATACTATCCAGTTACTTTTACGTTTGGGTTAATGCGGATTACTTCTTTGCGTTTCCCGTCAGGGAAATCCATATCTGGTATATACACAGTCAGTTTAACCATATAGGTACCAACTCCCAACAAATCGGAATCCACTAACACTACGTAGTCGTACTCGTCGGTCAGTATACACTCTGTCTTCTTGTACTTCTTCTGCTGGTCCTTCTTGTCGTCGTTATACACCACCACGTCAAAATCCACGTCAAATAATCGCAAATTGTCTGGCAGTGTGGCCGCAATCAGTATCTTGATCTGTGAACCGACGGTGTAAGTATTGACGCGCTGCAAACAACTACCTGAACTTGTCAGGCGCATATACGGCTTGATCAGTGTGTCAAATCCGTACATTACATAATACATCTGTGTCGGCTCTGCCGGACTTCGGTGGTTAAACGAACTGTCTACCAGCATCAGCGTCGCTTGACGGATGGAAGCGGGCACCTCACCATACTCTTCCAGCACATCCTGATACGTGCGGTTCAGATAATTGAGCACAGTATCTTCCGCCGCTGAACCATAAAGCTCAAGCACATCATCCTCGTCGTCAAAATCTACGCGAAGATGTTTCTTAATGTCGGCTATTGTCAACCATTTCATGTTTTTGCTTTTTATCGTTTCTTTTCTATTCTGATAAAAAAGGGGTATGGGTTTACTTGTGTTTTTCGGATGTTTTTCAAGGCGTAAAAAACGGCTCGCCGCTGCGAGCCGGAACATACTTTTAATAACCTAATAATACTAATTAAACCAACTATTATGCTTTCAATAAATTACTAATAACTTGCTTCCTGTTTTTCCCGTCAGCGCGGTAACTCACATGCACCCAATACGAACCCTTCGTATTGTGTTCCCAAATCAGCTGGTCAAACTCGCAATGGATTTTGATCCACTCAAACCATCGCTTGCCCTTTACCAAGTCGCCGTCGATACAGAGGTCTGCCGCCTCGCCCTTCATGTGCTGAGAGTTCGAGACGCCGCCAACGGCCCTGTTCAAAGCCAACGACCGATAGCCACTACCTATCTTGATGGGATACCCCATCGCCTCGCGTAATGGTTGCAACACCTTATGAACGAGCGCACAGAGACTTACCACGTCGGTCTGTCCCGGCTGGTTGCGGATACCCTTGGCCTTGGCCGTCGCACTCGCGCAGAGCTCTTCGAGCGTGAAGTTCTTACTGATATATGTTGCCATGATTATAAACCTTCGTTAAAAGGTTCGATACCTGCATCATGATTCTCGTTGATGTGGATTGTATGCTCAAGAGCCTCTGCATCCAAGGTGGTTACGCGCTGACGGCTTTGACATCTGAGGTCGCCACACATAAAAGGGCGCATCGCCTCGATCATTCGGCCTTGACGGGCTTGGTTGCGGCGGAGCGCATCCAAATCCTCCTCGGTCTTAATGCGGAATTTGCGGAACTCTTCGTCGCGCTGTGCCAGCATATCACGATATTCGTTTCGCTCGTTTTTGTAATGGTCGCGCTCGGCTCGCAGCTCATCGTTCTGACGCTTGCGGTCTTCACGGTCTTCTGCCAAATCCTTCGCCAACTGCTGATAGTAGTCCTGCTGTTCTTTGTTGGCCTCAATTTCAGCCTTGCGCACCTCAGCCTCTTTTAACTTTGCTTCGGCTTCGGCCAGTTTTGCCTCGGCTTCCTCTTTCCGCTTGTGCTGCCGCCAAAAGAGAAACCCCGTCAGACCTGTACCGCCTGCGATGAGTCCTATCAGCGAGATGATTGCTTCTAACGTTATTTCCATATCGCTTTCGATTTTAGATGATTGCCAATATAGTTGCCAAGAGTATCAGGGTGAGCAGGAATCCACCCACTACCCACAGGCTCTTGTCCGTATTCTCTATCTTCACATTGGGGTTGCTCACGCCGCCACCACCTACATTGATATTGTTCTGATCTTTCTCTTTTTCCATATCTGTAAATGTTTTAAATGATTATTCTCTTGGCATAGTACCGATAGGCACCGTAAACTGACTTGCTATCTGATAATCCTCTGAAGTACCTGGTACTGAATTATAGGTCAGATACCACAGATATACAATGATTCTGTCACCTATCTGAAGATTAGCCTGATGACCGCCAACTATAGGGATATTCTTACTGATGTTGTAAGAAGTCAAATCAGTAGTTTTGTGTATCACGTTACCGCTGCCATCCTCCTGCGTATTGGATATGGTAATAGAACCGCTCGATCCGAATTGCGCACGAGTTGTCTGTGAATATGTCGTATCAGGTGTAGTCTGACCAGACCTTATCAAATCATAAGTATAATAAATATAGGCCGGATAGAGAATCAGATTCGCTGCCGGAGGTGTCTTTATATCGTAATTATTTGTTACGGAAAGAATCTTCGCAGTAAATGAGGTGTCTGTTGGCCGTAATTCCGATGTCGGATTTGCCTCAAACGTAAGCAGGCACAGATTTCCGCCACCACCTGCATCTTTCCACATGAAGGTGTCATAACCAAGGCCTGGCAATGCTATCAAGGTGTTAAGTTCGTTATAAGCATTGTTGTCAGTTATGTTATTCTTGCCTGCCATAGAGCGTGGTGCAAAGAATCCAACGGCATAGAATGTCGCCTCTGTGACAGACTGCGGTATCATGCCCAATAAATCATTAAACATTGAAGAAGGCATGAGCAGCTCACTCGCACTATACGATGTGCTGGCAGTGATGACAGTCGTACCAACATAGAAATATACCTTCCCGCTATTAACTGTTGGCGAGAAGATGGCAATACCCATGCAATAATTATTCAATGAAGTGAAGTTCTGAGGGCAATACGGGAACATCTGAGCAAAGAACTTTGCCGTATAGGTTCGAGTACGACTTGTTACCATCTTGATGTCATCAAGCACGGTTAGCGTCGTATCAACATATTTATTATCAGACTTATGATTGTAATCGTCAAAATCTGTAAGCCGAGCAAAATTAGAACCAACCACTAATTGCCGATATAGCCAACTATTACCAAGGTATCTTTCTTCGGTAGCAGTCGTAAGGGATGGCCAAGTGGCACTTCCATCTACGATTTTCTTTATCTGTGCATCGAAGGCAGGTCCACCTGACCACGGGAAGGTGTCAAAAGTAAAACCCCAATCTCTGTTCATTCTGTCCGTATCGTTGAAAATCTTAGGACTTCTCGACTGGTCATTTAATGTGTCTTTGATTGGCTTGTATTTCGACAGACATTTTACGTGCATCGAATTGGCAAGGGTCATTAAATCCCCTCCGCCACTTTCGCCAAGTGCCTGTTGAACATCATAGATGCTAACCGGGTCTGTTATTACGCCTGTTGTGGGATTATATGCCATAGTCTTCTTTTATTCTTTCATTGCCTCAATGATTGCCGTCCGAGCCACATAGCTCCACCCAGTCACGGCCTGCGTGATGGTCTGGATATCCTTGTCGGAGAGTTCCATCTCGCCCTTGGCGAAATAGATACGCTTACCCAACTCGCAGGCCTCGATGTCGCGGCCCGTCATATAGAGTTGGTTGCCTAGCTGCTGACTGAAGTCTGCATCTTGCTGCTGTCCGTTGATGTCAACGATCTTGATTTTCTTAAAATTCACGTACATAATTCTTCTGGGATTTAATTAAATGCAATAGTTCTTATTGTTCCGTTATCGTAATACTTCAGCACATTACTGGAGTCGAGATAGATATATCGGTTTGTACCGACGTAGAATCGTTTCGCTGTCATATATTGTGCGGTAATGTCGTTGCTCTGCATGTAGAGGTCGGCATCAATCTTCACACCCTCAGAACCATTGATGACCAGATTACCGTTTTCATCGCCATAGATGGTGTGCTGGTAGTTGCCATCGTTAAAAGTCAGGCGGTTTACGATAGTCACGTAGTTGAACGTCATCGCGTCGATACTTGATACTCCAGCACTCATGCCCAATGCACTCACACCGCCCGTGGTATATAAATTCGATGCTGTTCCGTCATACCGTTGCACTTTCAGGGCATTGTTGGTCTCGTCCCAAAGCAATACGCCGTTGCCTATTCTCACACCATTATCGGCCATTAGTCTGATACGACCGCTGGCATCCTCGATGATGCGCGAGGTGTAGTCTTCCGACGACCCGTTATAATGAAAATCAATAAAACCGCCATAACCAGTGAGTGTTCCATGCGTATTTAATTCGATAGAATGGAATCCTTCAATAGCTCCGCCGTTATTACCAGCCTCTATGTTGCCGCTGACCGTGCCCCCGTTTGACCATGACTTTCCCCAGAACGTGCCGTCAACGGTCTGATGCTGAGTCAATGGTGTGATGGAACTGTCGCCAATAATGATGGTGCCGCTCTGAATCTTGGCATACGTCTGCATCTGATTAGCCACGCTGCTCGGTGTGGCGTAGCCTGCCTGGGCGTGGTCGCCCCAGCCGTAGGCCGTCTCGCCGTGCTGGATATAGTCCTGATAGGTTGAATTGATGGCTATTGTGCCGCTGGTGGTGATAGGACCACCCGTCAGCCCTGTTCCAG
>JAEEGF011653227.1_pt1 | contig 21262 bp, 22 predicted proteins | sample 9134171 | NCBI WGS metagenome assembly JAEEGF01 (sample SAMN16246542, study PRJNA631951) | gut metagenome | biome: gut microbiome; feature: rumen; material: AP-attached | host: Bos | place: Iran: Karaj | collected 2018-10 | reverse complement strand
CTGAGTCCGTGGCCATTTAAATCGGGTAGGAACATATTGTAACCCAAATCGTGATGGAACATATAACCATAACGCATCATGCGGATGGCACTATCTGTCCACCCGTGAATGATGAAAGCCGTCTTGTCGGTTGGTACATCTGCAGGGGCATAGACTGCATGCAGACGACGCCCATCGTTGGCAATGATGAAGGTATCACGTAAAACGTTTCTGCTACGCATATCCTCCACCCATGCCTGAGCTTCTGGGAGTTCCTCGAACAATTGGGCATAAGCTTTCTCTGGGTTGTGAGATGTATCGCGATTGGGGTTCACCACCATATTTACTGCCATATTGGCAACAAACAAGGGAAAGGCGATAATGATAACAAGCAACACGCCAAGCAGAAAGCCTAAAATTCTTTTCGTTCTTTTTGTCATCTTTTCCAAATATTCCAAGCCTCAAACGCTTGAAGCAACAACATCTCCAAACCATTCTTTACCATAGCCCCTTGCTTCTTGCCTTTCTTCATAAACAACGTTTCATCTGGGTTGTAGAGCAGGTCATACAACAAGTGCTTGGGGGTGAGCAAGTCATACGGAATGTCAGGACACTCGTTGATTTTGGGATACATGCCCAGAGGAGTGCAATTCACAATAATATGATGGCTTTTCATTATCTCCGGCGTCAAGTCTGCGTAAGTGATAGTCTTGGCATTCTTTTTGGAACGAGATACAAACTTACTTTCGATACCCAAGTCTTGTAAGCCACAGCAAATAGCTTTCGAAGCGCCACCCGTACCTAAAATCAAAGCTTTCTGATGGTGCTCTTCAACAAATGGCTCGATAGATTGTGTGAAGCCAATAATATCAGAATTGTAGCCTACGAGCTTGGTTTTCTTGCCATTACGAATAATTTTGATGACATTCACTGCCCCTATACGTTTAGCTGTTTCCTTATCCAAATCGTCAAGATAAGGAATCACCTGTTCCTTGTAAGGAATGGTGACATTCAGTCCACAGAGGTTTTCATTCTTTTCGACCACCTCACGGAACTCCTTGATACTGGGTATCTCAAAGTTCACATACTCAGCATCTATACTCTCTGCTTCAAATTTCTCGTTGAAATATCCTCTGGAAAAGGAATGGCCCAACGGATAACCTATCAAACCATAAATATCCATCTTATAATTCTTTCAAAACATTCTTCTCAATACGATCCAAAACATCGCCGGTAGCCTCTTCTTTTTGGAACTGCTCACCAGTAATGTTTTCGTACAGTTCGATGTAGCGATCGCTGATTGACGTCACAATGGCATCCGTCATCTCTGGAACCTGCTGCCCAGCCTTACCTTGGAAACCATTTTCCATCAGCCATTCGCGTACGAACTCCTTAGAGAGTTGCTTCTGAGGTTCGCCTTTTGCAAACTTCTCGGCATATCCATCGGCATAGAAATAACGACTGGAGTCTGGAGTGTGAATCTCATCCATCAGGTATATTACACCATCGTGCTTGCCAAACTCATACTTCGTATCTACCAAAATCAAACCTCGCTGAGCGGCGATCTCAGTGCCACGCTGGAACAGAGCCAGTGTATATTTCTCCAACAACGCATATTCCTCCGGAGTGGCAAGACCCTGAGCCAAAATCTCTTCCTTAGAGATGTCAGCATCGTGTTCACCAATTTCAGCCTTGGTCGTAGGGGTGATGATAGGGGTAGGGAACTTCTCGTTCTCACGCATACCATCTGGTAACTTTACCCCACAAATCTCACGTACACCACTTTTATATGCTCTCCAGGCACTACCGCAGAGGTAGCCTCTCACAATCATTTCCACAGGAAATCCCTCACACATCACACCCACTGTTACCATAGGGTCGGGTGAAGAGAGTTTCCAGTTTGGACAGATGTCTGTAGTGGCATCCAAGAACTTAGAGGCAATCTGGTTCAGCACTTGACCTTTAAAAGGAATACCCTTTGGCAGGATGACATCGAAAGCTGAGATGCGGTCGGTAGCCACCATCACCAGTTTCTCATCGTTGATGTTATACACATCGCGTACTTTCCCATGATACACGCTCTTCTGCTTCGGAAAGTTGAAGTCAGTCTTTGTTATTGCTTTCATTGTTCTTATCTTTAATTACGTTCTTTTTCTCTTTGTCAAACTTATCGTACGCTTCAACAATCCTTTCTACAAGTCTATGACGTACAATATCTTTCTTGTTCATCTCCACCACTGAGATGCCCTTCACTCCCTTGAGGATATGCAATGCCTGCACCAAACCAGAAGTTTGTGAAGAAGGTAAGTCAATCTGTGTAATATCCCCTGTGATAATCATCTTGGTATTCATACCCATACGGGTCAAGAACATCTTGATTTGCTGGGTGGTGGTGTTCTGCGCTTCATCCAGAATAACTACTGCATCGCTGAGCGTTCTGCCTCGCATAAAAGCAAGTGGGGCAATCTGAATCACATTACTTTCCATGTACTCCTGCAATTTAGCTGCTGGTATCATATCCTGCAAGGCATCATACAAAGGTTGTAGGTATGGGTCAATCTTCTCCTTCATATCACCAGGCAGAAAACCCAACTTCTCTCCAGCTTCTACAGCAGGGCGGCTTAGTATAATTTTCCTAATCTCTTTGTTTTTCAATGCCCTCACTGCCAATGCAATAGCTGTGTAAGTTTTACCGGAACCAGCAGGACCAATGGCAAATGTAAGGTCACTCTCATTGAATGCCTCCACCAATTTCATCTGATTCTCACTGCGAGGAATGATAGGCTTGCCCACCACACTGAAGACAATTACGTTGCCCGACTTCTCTGCTTGGGGTGCATTACCCTTGATGATGTCGATAATCACCTCCTCTTTCAGTGAGTTGAACTCGGCACAGTATTTCTGTAGTTTGATGATATGCTCTTCGAAGGCACACAACTCCTCTTCATCGCCCAATACCTTTATCACATTGCCCCTGGCAATGATGCGCAGCTTGGGGTATAGTGCCTTGATGAGCTGCATGTTAGTGTTGTTCACACCATAGAAAATAATGGGATCAACGTCCTCCAGTACAATGAGCTTTTCTATCATTCAAACTTTTTGTAAAAATTAGGTAGCAAAGATAGTGATTTTATTTCATTTTTTTCACCTTGATGCCACTCTTTTTTTTCGTGATTTTTAGACAATCTTTCCTCAGACGATGATTTTCGAAGTCAAAAAGCAGATTTGGGTCGAAATGTTGGTTGATTACTCGCGTTTCGAAGTGCAGATGGTCGCCTGTTGCCCTGCCTGTACGACCCTCTAAGGCAAGTGGTTGTCCAGCCTTCACCTTGTCACCTTTTTTCACCAAATTCTTCACATTGTGGCTATAGTATGTTTCCAGTCCGTTGTGATGGCGAACAATCACACAGTTACCATAGTCGGAATACCATTCCGACAGCACTACTTCACCATTGAAGGCACACCGGATGGTATCATTGGCGAAAGTTTTGATGTCCCAACCCGAGTGCATCCTGCCATCTCTCTCTCCATATGGGGATAATATCTTGCACCCAGGTAAGGGGAAGCAGAAGCCCTCTTCCATCAAGTCCATGGGACAAATCGTTAGCTCCTCCTTGTCGTTCAGTTGGGTCGATGAACTGATTTTGATGTGCTTCACTCCCACATCATAGTAGTCCTGTGCCATTACAAATAATGGAGAGAACAAACTTAACAATATGTATATCAGTTTTTTCATCAGTCAAAGTAAGTCACGGTACCTTCCGTCATATTGGCATATTTACGCAACAAATCCAATGTAAACTCGGCTGCTTCCTGTAAACCCTGTTCGCCACTATAGCCATTGATAATAGCTAACAGATGAATCGTTCCCAAATCCATCTTTGTGCGCTCGTGGTCACTGGTGGGTGTACCGATACCTCCGATGGCATCTCGATACACTGGCAATCCCTCGATGTTCAAAACCCCACGACCAATACCCTCATAAGGTTCGCCTTCCCGTCCAATGCCCAGCACCAGTTGGTTGCCTTGTATCTTGTCGGCATCAAAGCCCCCGATGCTGAAACCAGAGCGAAGTGACACTAGGTTGATGATATCCACCAGCGTATCAATCTGATAGAGCTGCATACCTCTCAGCAATCTTCTTCTTAAAGCCTCAGCTGAAGGGCGATAACGACTGGGGTCCTTGCCGCATCGCCTATAGGCTATCCTTGTGGCGGCAATGGCATATTGCTCCTTACAGGCATCCACATCGCTCTCGGCTCTCAACTCCTCGGTAAACGAGTTAATCTCCTGCCAAAGTCCTTCGTTATAAGGCGTGTTGGTGACCCATGCCTCAACTGCAGCACCCTTGAACTCAGGACACAGGCTTTTCAGTTCGTTAGAAACACTTATGTTCACTTGTTCAACATAATACCCGTTAACAATCGCCCAGAATCCCTTGACAATCTACGCACAGAGAAAAATTCCCTGTATCGCAGGTAAGTACAGATGCCCGACATTTCGATTTGGGATGTAGGGACACCGAACTCCATCATGTCCAAACGGTTAGCTACCCACAAATTGATGTGGTACTTATGCGAACGAGGAACCCACTCAGCCACATGCTCTATCGGATAACTGGAGTTCTTGAACTCCTCATACACCTCGTCGCCCACCTCGAAGCCAGCCAATGAGATGCCAGGACCCACCACGATATGCACATCCTCAGGTTTGGTGTCAAATTTCTGTTGCATCTTCTGTAAAGCCGTCAGAGTAACATGTTTAACAGTGCCTCTCCAACCAGCATGAACCATGCAGACAGCGTTGTTGCCCGCATCATAAATGGCAATGGGCAAGCAATCGGCTGAAGTAACACACACACAGATACCTTTTTCTCTGGTCATCAAGATGTCCTTACCTTCCACGCGTTCCTTGCGTTCTTCCTCGGAAGCCCTTAGGAACGACCTACCCAGGTGGGCATAGTCGATGCCATGAGCTAAATGGGGGATGGCCAAAACAGCAGGCCTCTTGGGTAAAGCGTTGCATACGATTTCCAGGTTCTGTTTAATTTTCTCAGGGTCATCATCTGTGTAAATGCCACAGTTCAGCGAGCTGTAGTTACCTTCACTGACACCTCCAAAGCGAGTGGTGGTAAAACAGGTGACATTTGGGAATGCCTTCATCGATTCATACGATAACAATCGTTTATCTTCTGAAAATATAGCCATAGTCATGCGTTTTTAAGGTTCGTTTTTCAGTATTGATCTAAAAAGTGGTGCTAAAGTACGGTTTTTATTTGAAGAAAAAAAATATATCTCACTTTTCTTTGCATAAAGGTGGATAAAAATGACTATATTTGCACCCATAAGGCTTTTTTGGCTCAGAAATAGTCATTTTTTTGGGTGTAAAATGATACAATTGATTTGAAGAAGATTTGAATATGAAGCGTTATATAATTATAATAGGTGTAATATTCCTAGCTTGCCAGATGCAAGCCCAGCAGGTAAGACAGAGCTATATCAATATGCCCGACTCGCTGAGCGCACTCCTTACGAAGATCAATCGTGAGGATTTTATCGATTTCCTCGACAGCAATATGAAGGCCGAGGTGGGCAATCGTCTGGGTGGCAAGACAGAGATGACCCGTTTGACGGACGATTTCATCGAGGTGCAATCGAGCTCAGAGAGTTCTTTCCAAATGAAAGTGCTTACTAAATCCGATAATTCTCCATTGATTTGCATTGTATCTACCGTATGTGGACCTGCTTGTGATAGTCATATCAATTTCTATACCATCGACTGGCAACCGTTGAACGCCAATGACTATTTACCAAAGCTTCCCACAATGGAAAGCTTCCTGAAGCCTTTGCCGGAGGATGCCTCTTACGCTTTGCGAGACTCTTATCGCCAAGTAGATATATTGCTGATGAAGGTGGAGCTTTCACCCACCGACAATTCGCTGACATTTACCTTTACTACTCCCGACTATATGGGAGCCGAGGCGGCAAAACTGGTGGAGCCTTATATTACTCCGCAAGTGATGCTAACTTGGAAGAATGGCAAGTTTGACTAACCTAAATTTATACGATGAAAAGGATTGTACTACTTCTTACAGCTTTGATAACCACTTGGTTCGCCCAGGCAACTGAAATTGCAGATATCTGCATTTATGGTGGCACGTCTTCTGGAGTAATGGCGGCATATACTGCCAGCAAAGCTGGTAAGAAAGTGATTCTAATAGAACCCACCGACCGGATTGGAGGCTTAACCACAGGTGGATTGGGCGCTACTGACATCGGTAATCCATACATTATGAAGGGTTATACCTATAATTTCTATCGGAGTATTGGACAATATTATGGTACCAATGAAATGAAATTTGCCTTCGAACCCAAGGTGGCTCTGGGTATTTATCAACAATATATCGATGATACGAAGGTGTTGCTGATTTATAACCATCGATTGCTTAGCGTGGAGAAAGAGGGAAATACCATCCGCAGGATGGTGGTGGAAGATACTTCTACACATAAATCTTTGGATATCATCGCTAAAGAATACATCGATTGTACCTATGAGGGAGATTTAATGGCGAGAGCTGGCGTTAGCTATACCGTTGGCCGTGAGGACAATGCGCAGTATGGTGAAACTTGGAATGGGGCATTTTATTCGCTGCATCATCAGTTCCCCGACTATGTGGATCCTTATGTGATACCAGGCAAACCAGAGAGTGGCTTGCTCTATGGTATTCTGAATGAGGAACCCCCTTTGCCTGGTAAGGGCGACAAACATATCCAGGCTTATAATTTCCGCATTACCTTGACGGATGACCCAGAGAACCTGATACCCATCACTGAACCTGCCAATTACGACCCTTCGAAGTATGAGTTGCTGATTCGCCTTAAAGAGCGTTCTCCTTTCTCTGATTGGGGCCTTGAGGATATATTTATCTGGAGTCGTATGCCGAACCATAAAACGGATGTGAATAATCGTGGAGGCTTCTCTACGGATATGATAGGCGAGAATTGGGATTATCCAGAGGGAGATTACCAAACGCGTGCCAAGATTGTTCAGAAGCATGTGGATTATACCAAAGGCTTGCTCTATTTCTTGGGGCATGATGAACGTATCCCATTGAAAGTGAGGACGGAGATGCTGCGTTGGGGCTATCCTAAAGATGAGTTTCTTACCAGCAATCACTTTACCCCTCAACTTTATATTCGAGAAAGTCGTCGCATGGTTGGTCGCTATGTGATGACACAAGCCGATTGCGAGAGCCGCACACAGGTGGATGATTATGTGGGGTGGGCAGCTTATACAATGGATTCCCACAATTGCGGTCGCTATGTGATAAATGGGATGGTGAAGAATGAAGGCAATGTGGAGGTTGGCATCAAGGAGCCTTACCGAGTGTCTTATCGTTCGCTGACTCCCAAAGAAGAAGAGTGTACTAACCTCCTCGTACCTGTTTGTCTCTCAGCTTCCCACATCGCATACGGCTCCATACGCATGGAACCTGTCTTTATGGTTTTAGGTCAAAGTGCCGCTTTAGCAGCTTGCCAAGCTATCGACAAGCATCATGGCATTGTACAGAACGTAGATGCAGCTGAGGTTTATCGCCAGATGGAGGCATCAGCTAAAAACTGACGAGTTTTGCAAAAGTATTCCAACTTTCCACTACTGACGAGAAAGTACATGCTTTTCAATTAGTTTATAAGTAAATAGTTTAGTAAACTATCCAATCCAACATATATCTTGTATTCAATGGTTTCGATGGCTTTGCCCCACAATCTCATCGATTTATACAAAAGAAAATAGGAAAGAGATCGCGAATCAAGTCCGCAATGAGCTCCGACCTGACCATCCTTCAGCTCCGACCTAATCAGCTTTTAGCTTCAAGCAGGCTTCATAATTCTCTCGAGAATCTTGTGACTTACTTCAAGCAAAAGGCTAGATTACTTGAAGCAAATGGGGCATCTGCTTGAAGCAAACAAGCTAGGAATACATTTATTCAACTTTTTCATTATATTAAACCTTAATTTCTATACCTCGTATCTAATGATGGTTAAAAATCGTCTTATTTTTGTATTTATTATTTTAGTGTGTAAAAATTCACTATCTTTGCACCATTAATCCATTATATAAATAAAGTTTATGAAAAAGACACTTTTACTGGGATTGGCATTGGTGGTGGCTGGCATGTTACAGGCGCAGGCACCTCAGCAGAATGGTGAACTGAAGCTCACGGAGATGAAGGGCTTACAGCAGAAAGCCTATGTGTATAGAGCAGTTGGGTCAGACGATCTGACCTCCGAAACTGGTCATCTGAATGGCTTTACGCCTTTCTACCTGGTTTATCCAGACAAGAAACTGGACGAGAACCAGTCGATGGAACTGATTAAGGAACTGGGCATCGACCAGCAGTTGAAGGAGTTTGCCATCAGCTTTGGCGTGGTGAATCCAGTGGGCGATACCTATAATAACGATGTGGATTTTAAAGCTTATACTGCCATGCTTGACAGTATGCGAACTTTTGCCAACCTTAAGATCATTGGCATCGGTAATGGTGCTACATTTGTGAATCAGACCATTGCCAACAAAGGTGGCGAGGTGGCTGGCATCGTGAGCATCAACGGCAAGCCCGGCAGGGTGGCTGATGGAGCTGTACCTGTGCCTGCTTTCATCGTGGGCAAGAATGCAGCTAATGTGGCGAAGCCATATATCACAATCAATCATGCGAAGCTTACAGGCAAGGAGAATCAGATGCAGATTTATACCAATGACGACGAGCCTTTGCAGCGAGTTGTGGTGAGCAGTACTACAAGTCAGACACTGGGTGAGATTTTCCAGGATGCTTGGAACACCTTGCTGAAGAAGAATTACCGTTTCAATAACTATCGTCACACTTGGTATGAGGGTCAGAAATATGGCTTGTATGGTGTCTTTGAGCTGGAGCCATTCTTGAACCTCGACGAGCTGAAGGTGAAGCGCAACATTGTGGTGAATGAGGATAGGATGGGGCAGAACAAGACATTGTGGTATGAGTATATCCCAGAAGGTGTGATGAGTGCCGAGAAGGGCTCCATTCCTTTGGTGCTGTTGCTGCATGGTAACAACAACGATCCTCGTACACAGGCAGATACGTCCGGTTGGATTCAGTTAGCAGCCAAGGAGAAAATTTTCGTGGCTGAGTTGGAATGGCAGGGCAAGCCTGGCTATGCAGCGATGGGTCACGATGGCATCGAGAATACCGTAAGTTTGATTCTGCAGAAGTATCCTCAGTTGGATGCAAGTAGGGTTTATACCGAAGGCCTTTCAGCAGGTGCGATGACCTCTACCGCACTGGGTATCAAGAAATCGCACTTGTTTGCTGCTATTGGCGCCATGAGCGGTGGCATCTTCCCTGGCAATGCGTTTTTTGGCATCGGCGGCAATGCACTGATGGATGAGGCTATTCAGAAGCGAGGCTTTGTGGAGACGGCTTACGTTTGCGTGGCTGGTACCGACGATTTGGTAGTGCGCTATCCTAAAGATAATGACTGGAAGAACAACAGCATTGTATATGCTTGGCAGGTGTATGAGACCATGAATGGTATGGATGTGGTAGAGAACTACGACTTTGGTCAGTATGAGGCTTTCGGCCAGGAGGTTACCGACCATCAGACCATTCAGACCAACAAGGGAAATGGCATCAATATGCAGACGGGTTATTTGATGAAGGGCGATGTGCCGTTGATGAAGCTGGTGGCTGTGATGCACTATGGGCACTGGAATTTCCAGCCAGCAGCAGAGGTGATGTGGGATCACTTCAAGCACTTCTCTCGCGACATCAAGACTAAGAAGTTGATTTATAAGCCGTAATTTCTTACAATTATGAAAAGGATAAAGATTCTAGCAATGGCTTTGATTGGTGCAGTGATGATGAGCTGCGGCTCAATGGGATCTATGACAGGTTCAAGTAATGGTGGAGATGGTGGCTCAGGAGGCTTGGGTGGTATCTTGGATATCTTGAGTAACCCCAATACGATTGGCAATGTCATCTCTAGTGTGATAGGAACCAATAAAGTGTCTCGAAAGCAATTGCTTGGCACATGGAAATATTATGGACCAGGTGTGGCTTTTACCTCTGAAAAGGCATTGGCTAATGCTGGAGGTGAGGTGACAGCAGCTCGAATCAAAGAGAAACTGCAACCCACTTACGATGGCTTGGGACTGAAGAGCTCGAACACCTCTTTTACATATAATGACGACAATAGCTTCTCTGCTAATCTGATGGGAATTCCACTGAAAGGCAGCTTTAGCTATGACGAGTCGTCTGGCAAGATTACCTACAAGACTTTCGTGCTGAGTTTCAACGGTTATGCCAAGCGTAATACCAACGGCATCGCTGTGCTGTTTGAGGCAAAGCAGTTGTTGAAGGTGCTGCAAACCATTTCTGCCATCAGTGGCAATCAGACGCTGGAGGTGATAGGCGAGGTGAGTAAGGAGTACGACAATGTCCGCTTGGGCTTTGACGTGACTAAGTGATAGGTTATGAACTATATGCAGAAGTTGAGTAGGTGGTTGGCAGGCAATGCCTCGTGGGTGGTAATCGCAGCGGCAATATTCACATTCTTCGTGCCTGCTGCCTTTGATTGGGTAAGGGGGAATACGCAGACGGTGATTTTGGGTATCATCATGCTGACGATGGGACTTACCTTGACGACTGCTGATTTCCGCATCTTGGCGCAAAGACCATTTGACATTCTGATAGGTGCCTGTGCCCAGTTTTTCATCATGCCTTGTGTGGCATATCTATTGGTACATGTCTTTGGATTGGAGCCTGCCTTAGCGTTGGGTATCCTCTTGGTAGGCTGCTGTCCGGGAGGTGTTTCCAGCAATATAATGTCCTATCTCTGTCATGGCGATGTGGCATTTTCTGTGGGTATGACCTGCGCTTCTACCTTGTTGGCGCCTGTAATGACTCCGCTGTTGATGGAGTTTACGGCAGGAGAGATTATCGAAATTGATGCAATCGGTATGTTCACCAATATATTGATAGTCACAATTATCCCTGTGGGCTTAGGCTGTTACCTGAACTATACCTTCTCCAAGCGGGAGGTTTTCCCCAAGATTCAGTCGCTGATGCCTGGCCTTAGCGTTACTTGTTTGGCTTGCATCGTGGGTGGGGTAGTATCGACGGTACACGATGATTTGGTGGCTCGTGGCTTGATGCTGTTCCTCTGGACCTTTGCTGTTGTGTTCTGCCACAACTCACTGGGCTATTTGTTGGGCTGGACGGCTGGTACTTTGGCGAAGTTCAATACGCCAAAGAAACGTACCATCTCCATTGAGGTAGGTATGCAGAATGCGGGCTTGGCAACGGTACTCGCTGGAACATTTTTCGCAGCTCAGCCGTTGGCGGTGCTGCCTTGCGCCATCTCCTGTGCTTGGCATAGCATCAGTGGCACCATCTTAGCAGGTATCTTCTTAAAATTTGATAAAAGAAAAGAGGATGTGTCTAAATGACGCATCCTCTTTTTTCACTTCAGAGCGGAAGACGGGGCTCAAACCCGCGACCCTCAGCTTGGAAGGCTAATGCTCTATCAACTGAGCTACTTCCGCAATTTCTTTTCTCCTGTGGGCAAAGATGGATTCGAACCACCGAAGGCGTACGCCAGCAGATTTACAGTCTGCCCCATTTGGCCACTCTGGTATTTGCCCAAACCTTGTTTGCTCGCCTCTTTGAGAGGTTTGCGGTTGCAAAGTTACAACTATTTTTCTAAACTGCAAGCAAAATTTATCATTTTTATTGCAGTTTCTGCACATTCACTGCCTTTATTGCCCAACTTACCACCGGCTCTCTCCTCGGCTTGCTCCATGTTATCAGTAGTTAACACGCCGAAAATCACGGGAATATCACCTAAAGCGTTTAACTGAGCAATGCCTTGTGTCACACCCTGGCAAACATAGTCGAAATGAGGAGTATCACCTCTGACAACGCTGCCCAGCACAATCACAGCATCTACCTTGCCCTGCTTCATAAAAGCTGCTGCTCCGAAAGTAAGTTCGAAACTGCCAGGTACCATCTTTATGATAATGTCCTTTTCAGCAGCTCCATGTTGCAGCAGGGTTCTCACCGCCCCTTCGCAGAGAGTTTCAGTGATGTTGCTGTTCCATTCCGATACCACGATGGCAAACTTCTTGCCCTTAGCATTGAGCTCACTTGCTTCATGGTTATCGTGTAGGATGTGAAAAGCAGTTGCCATATATTACTGGTTCTTCATCAACTTAGCTGCTTCCAGATAGCGGTCGATGTCCATCGCCTGATAAGAAGCAAAGTACTTATCTTTGATGGTCTGATATGCCGCGATAGCTTCGTCGTACTTACCTTCCTTTACCAACAGCTCGCCAGCTTGCTGCAAGAATATGGGGCTTAATGTATTGTTGTCAGCTTCCTTAGCAGCAGCCTGCAACAGAGAAATAGCCTTGCTGATATTGCCTAACTCTACATATACGTTACCCATAGCACCCTTGATGGCGGGAGAAATCATCTGGTCATTAGCACTGAACTTGTCGAGATACTTCATTGCATCATCGTTATAGCCCAGGTGAGCATAGCTCAGACCTGCGTATGCGTTTGCCAAATTAGCAGCCTTTGTGCCGCTGAACTGATCAGCTACCTTCAGGAAACCAATATAGCCGATACTGTCGCCACTGATGGCGAGGTCGTACTGCTCGTTCTCGAAGTACTGTTCGCCCTTGAACAATGCTGCATAGGCCTTCTTCTCACGAGGTGCCTTATACAGATGGTTGTAGGCGAAAATGCCTGCGATGATTACTACCAGTGCCAAGATAGCACCTACAATTGTTTTCTTGTTCTTTAAAATAAATGCCTCTGACGATGAGAGGACTTCTTCTACATTTAAGGCTTCGTCCTTTTTTTTCTGATCTGCCATATCTATTGAAAATTTTATATTTTTTACGGTTTAATCGTTTTCGACCCGCAAAATTACTGCTTTTTGCCCTATCTGCGAAATTTCAAGGCATCTTTTTTTGCAAAACATGGATAAAAGAGCAAAATTTTGGCTACTTTTGTCCTGTAAATAGACTAAAACATGATATTGAACCATATCTCCATACTGAATTATAAGAATATTGTGCAGACCGACTTGGCTTTTTCTCCTAAGTTAAATTGCTTCTTTGGGAAAAACGGCATGGGTAAGACCAATTTGCTTGATGCCATTTATTTTTTGTCGTTTTGTAAGAGTTCCAGCAACCCCATCGACTCACAGAATATGTTGCATACCGCTGATTTCTTTATGATACAGGGCGAATATGTCACTGATGACGGACAACCAGAGGAAATATTCTGCGGTATGAAACGCAAGCAGAAGAAGCAGTTCAAGCGTAATAAAAAAGAATATCAGCGATTATCGGATCACATCGGACTTATTCCGCTGGTAATGGTATCGCCAGATGATTCTATTTTAATTAACGGACTCAGCGAAGAGCGCCGTAAATTTATGGATGTGGTTATCTCTCAGTATGATAAGGTATATTTGGATGCTTTGATACGCTACAATAAGGCTTTGTCCCAGCGTAATACCTTATTAAAAAAAGAGGAGACGGCAACGGATGAGATGCTCGCTATTTGGGAAGAGATGATGGCTCAAGAGGGTGAGGTGGTATTCCGCAAGCGTGAGGCTTTTATCCAGGAGTTCATTCCTATCTTCCAGCAGTTCTATTCATTTATTTCGGAAGACAAAGAGGCGGTGGGACTGACTTACGAGAGCCATGCCCGAGGGGCTTCCTTGCGTGAGGTGCTAATGCAAAGCCGTGATAAAGACCGCATTATGGGCCATTCATTACATGGTATTCATAAGGACGACTTGCAGATGATATTGGGTGGCTTCCCGTTGAAACGAGAGGGGTCGCAAGGACAAAACAAGACCTATCTAATTGCACTGAAATTAGCACAGTTTGATTTCTTGAGACGGATGGGTACGGTGCCCTTGTTGTTACTGGATGATATTTTCGACAAGCTCGATGCCCGTCGTGTGGAGCAGATTGTGAAGTTGGTGGGTAGTGACCGCTTCGGTCAAATCTTTATCACCGATACCAATCGCGAGAACTTGGATAAGATTTTGAAAAAGACGCAAGTGGATTATCGCCTTTTCCATGTGGTTGAAGGTGTCATAAATACTGAGGGCTATGAAAAGGAGTGATGCTGAGTCAGTTGGGTCGCTTATACGCAAGTTCTTGCGGCAAGAGGGATTGGAGACACCTCTGAACGAGAAGCGATTGATAGATGCGTGGGCAGAGATTCTGGGTACCACCATTGCTTCTCGCTCTAAAGCGTTGTTTATTAAGAATCAAGTGCTATATGTGGAGGTTACATCGGCACCTCTGCGTCAGCAGCTGATGATGGGGCGCCAACAGTTGGTTGTCAAGCTTAATCAAAAGGTAGGGGCGCAAGTCATTACCAATATTATTTTTAGGTAGTTAGGGTTATTACAGCATCCATTTTTATATCTGTTGGCTCTGTTGGAACAGTTTCAACCAATTGATAAGGGAAGCAGATGCCTGCTTTATAGGCATTCGTGAGTTTAGGGAGTAGGCGGTCATAATAACCTTTTCCTCTACCTAATCGATTGCCTTTCGTATCAAACGCTATACCTGGCACCGCTACAAAATCAATTTGAGCGTAATCTGTGAACAACTTACCTGTAGGCTCTGAAATGCCAAAAGCACCAACTTGTAGCTCGCTGGCGTTGTGGTAGATGCGAAGCTCTAAATCATCATCTACCACCTTGGGCAATAGCACTAACTTCTGGCCACACCATTTGTCAATAAAGGTATGAGTGTTGACTTCGTCACTGAGTGAGTGATAGAGCAGCACAGTCTTGGAAGATCGGAAATGCTCATCTGCCTCCAACGTTTGCATAATCAACACAGAATCAGTCCACGCTGAAGCATTGTACTTTGCCTTTAAAGCCCTAATCTGTTTCCGTAGTTTCGCCTTGTCCATTATTCATTATTCGAAATTCAATCATTCTCCGGTGCCTTAGGGAACGCTTCGCCCTTCTCCAGTACCTCAACAGCCTTCAGTACCGTATTATCATCTCGGTTCCAATACTTGATGTAGGGCTCTGTACCCAATACATTGCTGATGATATTGGAACACAAGTACTTCTCCAGTAATTTATGAGACTTGTTAATCAGTAGATTGCGGCGTTTAACACCCTGGCTGTCGCAATAACGAATAAATTGCCCCGTAATGTCTTGTTTCGATAAGTACTTCGCCAACGCTTCCTCGTCTTCCATTTTTACCAACTTCTCACGGTTCTTATCGCTGTAGTTGAAGCCAAAGCGGGAGATTAAACCCTTATTGCTCACTTCAATCAAGTAAGACGTTACGCCGATAGTGTCTTGTGGCACAAAGATATCGGGCATAATACCACCTCCGGCATAAACAGGGCGCCCCAACGTGGTAAAATACTCATCCTCCGTGTTCAGTTTGATACTATCGGCAGAGAAGAACTCACCATGCTCGTAACGGTTAATCCAGTCGGTTTCATATTCCTGATCCTTGCCATTTTCATACGGACGTTGGATACAACGACCAGATGGTGTGTAATACCTCGCAATGGTCAGGCGGATAGACGAGCCATCACTGAACTCTATTGGTTGCTGCACCAAGCCCTTACCGAATGAACGGCGGCCAATGATGGTACCACGGTCATTATCCTGGATGGCACCAGCAAAAATCTCACTGGCAGAAGCGGAGCTCTCGTTCACCAGAACCACTAATGGCATACGCTGACAACTGCCTGTACCATTGGCATATTCCTCCATACGTGGATACTTTCTGCCTTGAGCAAATAACATCAGTCTGCCTTCAGGCAAAAATTCGTTTACCATACGCAGGGCAGCATCCATATATCCACCCGTATTGTCACGAAGGTCGATAATCAAGCCTTTGCAGTTCAAATGAGTCAGTTGGGCAATGGCATTCAGCAATTCTACGTGGGTGGTACGGGCAAACTTGTTGATTTTGATATACCCGAAGTCATTGGTCACCATATATGCTGCATTGATGGAGTTCTGTGGAATATCGCCTCTTACTACGATAAAATCCAGTAAGTCCTTCTCGCCAGAACGCTTCACGGAAATCTTGACTTCTGTGCCCTTAGGCCCTTTCAGTCGTTCTTTTGCCGTACGTTCAGTTACGATGCTACCTACGAACAGACTATCGTTTACCTTTACGATGCGGTCACCAGCCATAATGCCCACCTTCTCCGACGGACCACCTTCAATCACACTGTTGATATGGATGGTATCTTCTTGAATCACAAACTGAATGCCAATACCACTGAAACTCCCCTCCAGTTCAGAGTTCACTTCCTCAGCATCTTGAGCAGGAATATACGTAGAGTGGGGGTCAAGTTGTGCTAATATCTGTGGTAAAGCCCCCTCCACCACATTTGTCATATCGATGGTATCCACATACTGATCCTCCACAATGCGCATCAAGGCATTGATTTTATTTGAAGAACTGTTGATGATACCCAGTCGGTTACCACCATAATGCTTGGAATAGAATGTACCAATCAATATGCCTCCCACTATGCTGATAGCGATGATGAATGGTATAAATCTATTTGTCTTATTACTTGCCATATCTTAATTTTCTACTTGTTTTTCTAATTATAAATTGTCAATGGTCAATGTTCAGTGTTCAATCCTCAATGAACTCCACCTCAATTCCAGCTTTCTTTAACAACTGCAAGCCATCATCCAAACGATACTGGCGTGCATATACCACTCTCTTGATGCCTGCCTGGATAATCAGCTTCGAGCACTCAATACACGGAGCATCAGTTACATATAGTGTAGCTCCTTCGCTGTTATTATTCGAGCGGGCAATCTTTGTAATCGCATTTGCCTCTGCATGCAGCACATACGGATATGTCACATTGTTTTCATCCTCGCACACATTCTCAAACCCTGATGGCGTACCGTTATATCCATCCGAGATAATCATCTTATCCTTTACAATCAATGCTCCTACTTGACGGCGTTTGCAGTAGGAATTTTCCGACCAGATACGAGCCATACGCAAGTACCTCTTATCCAGGTCAACTTTTTTCTTGTCTGCTTCGTTCATCATCTGTTCTTTGGTAATAATGCAATCACATTTGTCACTTCACCATCTTTATAATATATATACAACGCGTTGGCATCGCCACTATACTTATATGCGTTTGTCATACCTTTCTGGAACTGCTTCGCCAGAACATCTTTCTCTTCGCTAGTCCAATTCAAATTTGACGTTCCCATTGTTCTGTTCTTTCCATCAGCCCTCCAATTGCCAGTGAAAGATGCGTCCACGCCTCTGCCAGAGAACGAACCCGAGAAAACTCCGTCAAGGTTTGCGCCAGCAAACTCCACCTCATAGTGGCCAGCTTCTTTCTGTTTGGCAACGCTGGCAGCTTCGGCATCACGGTCGTCATACCAGAAATTCACATAAGCTTTAGGATTGCCCTCACGGAAGATGTAGCTCATCTTCCATACCTTGCCTGTGAAGATTACCTTCAGGTCATCGTCATTGTTACTGCAACCACACAACATGGGCAGTGTTAGCAGTGCAAGCAGAACTGCTTTAAAATATGTAAAGTGTCTTTTCATCGCTTAATGCCGTTGCGGATTAATAATGCGTCGATAGTAGGCTCTTGTCCTCTAAAACGTTTGTAGAGCGTCATGGGGTGTTCGGTGCCACCTTTCGACAGAATGTTTTCGCGGAATGAAGCAGCCGTGGTTTGATTGAAGATGCCTTGTTCCTTGAACAGCGCAAAGGCATCGGCATCCAGCACCTCAGCCCATTTATAACTATAATAGCCAGCTGCATAGCCACCAGAGAAGATATGCGAAAATTGTACGCTCATACACGTACCATCTACCTGTGGCATTATCTGTGTAGGTTGCCAAGCTTCTCGTTCGTAATCCATTACATCTCCCTCAAAAACCTCTTTACGTGTGTACCAGGCCATATCCAGGAAACCAAAGCTTAATTGCCTCAAGCAAGCATAGCCCACGTTGAAGTTCTGGGCATCGAAGATGCGCTGCACCAGTTCGTCTGGCAGCAGCTCTCCTGTTTTGTAATGCTTGGCAAAGGTGTGCAGGAACTCTTTTTCCACTGCATAGTTCTCCATAAACTGCGAGGGCAGTTCCACAAAGTCCCAATATACATTCGTACCGCTTAGGCTCTGATAGGTGGTATTGGCAAACATGGCATGAAGACTGTGTCCAAACTCGTGCAAGAAGGTGTTAACCTCGCCGTGAGTTAGCAGGGCAGGCTTCTGTTTGGTGGGTTTGGTGAAGTTCATCACCAATGATACATGTGGACGGGAGTTCTCACCCGTTTTTCTGTCAATCCACTGCTCTTTATACGATGTCATCCAGGCACCTCCCTGTTTGCCATCACGAGGATGGAAATCAGTGTAGAGTACGGCAAGGAAAGAACCGTCTTTGTCAAATACTTCAAATGCCTCCACGTCTGGATGATACACAGGAATGTCCTTGTTGGGCTTGAAGGTAATGCCATACAGGCGGGTAGCCAAACCAAACACGCCTTGCTTCACATGCTCCAGTTCGAAATACGGACGTAACTTCTCGTTATCTAAGTCAAACTTACGCTCCTTCAGCTTGTGAGCATAGTAGCCCAGGTCCCAAGGCATGAGCTCAAAGTCATCCCCTTCCAGTTCGCGAGCTAAAGACTGCATCTCTTCCAGCTCCTGGAGAGCTGTTTGTTTGTAAGCAGCCAGCAGGTCGTTCTCCAACTGATATACATGTTGCTTATCTTGTGCCATACGCCTTTCCAGTACATAGTCGGCGTAGGTGTTGTAACCCAGCAGCTGAGCCACCTTGAGACGAAGGTTCACCAGTTGTTTCACCACTTCAATGTTGTTATATTCATTGTTGTGGGTGCATCGTGTATGGTAAGCCATATACAGCTCCTGGCGCAGTTCGCGATGATCTGCATACATCATAAAAGGAGAGAAAGATGGTGCTTTTAGTGTAAATATCCAGCCCTCCAATCCTTTCTGTTGGGCTGCTTCTTTAGCTGCTTCAATGGCACTTTCTGGCAATCCCTGTAGCTGATTGGGGTCTGTGAGGTGAAGCTGGTAGGCGTTCGTCTCATTTAGCAGGTTGTTGCTGAACTGCAGTGACAACAAACTCAGTTGCATAGTAATTTCACGGAAGGTAGCTTTTTGCTCCTCACTTAGGTTAGCTCCATTGCGAGTAAAGCCTATGTAAATGTCCTCTAGAAGCTTTAGTTGCTCTCTATTCAACTGTTCGTTGGCCCTGTTGTCATACACTGCCTTGATACGTGCAAACAACTGCGGATTCAAACTGATGTCGTTCTCGTGCTCGCTTAGCATAGGCATCAGTTTATTGGCCAAGTCCTGCAGCTTAGGACTGGTATTGGCACTCAGTTGGTTGCCAAACACTGTTGATACACGATTCAGCATCTCGCCCGATAGTTCGTATGGCTCAATTGTATTGGCAAATGTAGGGATTTCAGGATTGTTAACAATAGCATCAATCTCAGCCTTTTGACGTGCCATACCCTCCACAATGGCTGGCTCATAGTCCTCCAACTTAATCAGGTGGAATGGCACTGTGCCATGTGGTGTGTCATATTTACTAAAAAATGGATTCATTATTCATTTGCTTTATTAAGCGGCAAATATACACATATTTTAGCAAACTCGTGACAAATAAAGTCGTAAATAATATTAATGCGGGAAAACATTACCATTTTGTGTTGAAGATACGGGGTGTGATATTCAATGACACCCATCCCCACCTAAGGCTACCATCATTTGAAGCTCGTTTTAGCCGTTCCATTGTTTCCGTGCCTGTCATGTAGGAGAAACCCAATGACAGGTTCACATCTTTCATAATGCGATAAGAAGCCTCAAACTCCAACTCGTTACCCAATGTTTTGTTCAAATCATTCAGACTGACAGCTGTGGCCAGATAATGATATGATGCACTGAGTTTCAATCCCTTCAAAGGCTGTACATGCCCACCGAAATAGAGATTCTGCAAGCCTGGTGTGAAGCCATTCACGTAGGTTGTCACATAGAAGAAATCCATCGCCCCATAGAACTTATGATGTGAGCCATAAACAGGGTTGAAGCCCCTGATTACCTCGTGTCTGATCAGGCCAATACCTCCCTTTGGCGGAATGGCAAAATACTTATCACCACTTAGATAATCATAGCCAGCCTCCAAACCAAAAATAGAAGAGGGGTCCATCGTTACTTTTGCACTGCCCATCCAAGCCTTGATCTTGCCTCCGTTCTCATTATGGCCTGTCTGACGGTAGTAAGAGCCCTCAATGGTCCATAGCTTCGGACTGTATTTTATATATCCACCCCAAAGTTGTTGCCATTCAGTATGGGCATCTACTCCCTTCTGACCTCCCTGCATGCCGATGTTCATAAATAGAAGCGAGGCTCCCAATGGAATGTTTGGCACGTCATAGTGATACCAGGCTGTGAGCATAGTCTTGTAAGGCACAGAGCCATTTTCGTAATAGCTTGTTCCGGCGTCTATATTTTCTGCATTTTGGTTATATCCCAAGAGTGCATGTAGCTTGTGCCCATGTCCTTCATAACCTAACTTCAATACATCATGTGATGTGCCCGCCATAGCCCAATCGTTAGGACCAATGATACGTTCGTCGTCATAAGACAAAACCTGACGCCCCACTTGCATGAAGAGTCCGCTCTTTGTAGCTACACGTGCCCAAGCTTCATAAACATTGATGCTGCCCTTGCCTGACTGTCCCCATACACCAGAGTGCTGAATGTTCAGCTTTGCTTGCAGCTGAGTTCTGTCATATCCCAATACTAATCTGGAACGGCTCAGCAGAAAACTCGACTTGTCACCTTGTTTGTTGTCATCATCTCTAGGCAAGCCGCCATTGCGAATCTCTCCATGCGTTAGCAACTGAATATCAGCTGTCACATGGTTCTCTTTCTCAGTTTCCTGTGCTATCAAGTTTGTAGGAAGAGCTAACAATAGTGTCAATAAAATTCGTTTCATGGTTTTTGCTATTACTCGTTTTATGTTAGTAATGCTACACAAAGGTATGGAAAAAGTGTTATATTACCAAGAAATATCAATAAAAAAGTCATAGGTTTGCGAGTGATTAATCATAGGTTTATGAGAGATAAACCATAGGTTTTATGCCTGTTAACATATGGTTAAACTATCAATCTATTGACTTGCTTGAAGCAAAGCCTCCTTTTAG
>JAEEGF010542796.1_pt1 | contig 21263 bp, 21 predicted proteins | sample 9134171 | NCBI WGS metagenome assembly JAEEGF01 (sample SAMN16246542, study PRJNA631951) | gut metagenome | biome: gut microbiome; feature: rumen; material: AP-attached | host: Bos | place: Iran: Karaj | collected 2018-10 | reverse complement strand
ATTCATTTAACATTATCCAACGTAATCAGTTGCAGTAGAAACTTAATTTCAAGGTTCTTTCAATAGTGACTATTACCACGTCCTTGTTCTCGCTTACAGTAACCATCATTATGACATATAAAGGATTCGGAGTATGGGCACTTGTGGCTCAAAACCTTATCTCAGCAGCAATACCGGCCATTGTGTTTTGGTTTTTTATCAAGTGGAGACCATCTTGGTCTTTCTCTTGGGCCTCCTTCAAAGAACTCTTCAGTTTTGGCTTTTATATGTTCCTAACCAGCCTGCTTAACCAATTTGGCCAGCAGATTCAAGGTCTCATGATAGGTAAGGTATATAATCCATCCACCATGGGGTACTACTCAAAGGCTTATAGTACAGAAAAACTGGCATCTACTTCTATCGGCAGTGTGATGAACCAGGTGACATATCCTCTTTATGCAGAAGTGCAAGATGATAAACAGAAACTGGGCAATATGATAAAGCGTATCACCATGACGCTTTCATATATTACTTGGCCGCTTATGTTTATTTTGCTGCTATGTGCTAAACCAATCTTCGTACTTCTCTATTCCGACCGTTGGCTGCCAAGTGTGCCGTATTTTCAAGTGTTATGTATTTCAGGGCTCGCGTATTGTTTACAATCAGTGAATAACCAATCGATAGCAGCAATAGGAAAAAGCCGCACTATGTTTGTATGGACTGTTATAAAAAGAACGGCGGGGATTGTTTGTGTCGTTGGTGGGTTGTCGTTGTATGGAATGAAGGGGTTGCTTGCCGGAGTAGTCTTAGGTACTTGGTTTGCGTATTTTGTTAATATTAGCCTCGTTTCTAAGTATATAGGATATAAATGGTTTGACCAATTACTTAATATAGCGCCAGTTGCTATAGCCTCAATTGCATCAGCGCTAGTTGCGTACGGTATTGGATTGTTGTTGAATCTATCAATGTATCCAGACGGCATAGTAAAAATACTGGTCTATGCTGTTCTTTACTTAGGTTGGTCGTTTCTATTCAAACCCGAAGCTTATGAGTATTTTAAGGGCATCATATCCCCTATGACACAGAAACTGAAGAAGATTGTAAAAAAGTAATCGATCGAAATATAATATGAATCCAATAAAGATTGTAGTCGCCGGTGACTTATTCCCATCAGAAGACAACTATAGTTTGTTTATAAAGGGTGACTCAGAAGCCCTATTCGGAAAAGAGATAACTCAAGTGTTTGCGCAAGCGGATTTCTCCATTGCCAACCTTGAAGGAGCATTGACTGATTCGTCTATCCCCCAACAAAAGGATGGTCCAGGAATCAAAGCTCCCAAGGAAACAATAAACGGCATCAAGAACCTTGGTCTTACTGCCGTCGCTCTTGCAAACAATCATATAACTGACTATTTGCAAAAGGGTTGTGAAGATACAATAGAAGTGCTTAAGCGAGTTGGAATTGAATATATCGGCCTAAGGAAATTGAATGAAGCCACTCATAAACACTTCTTGACCAAGGTAATCAACAGCAAAAGAATATGTATTTACAATGTTTCAGAAACCTTTTTCAATCAACCGACTCTAGATGGCATTGGTGCAAATCTCTATGATGAATGGGTTGTTTGTAATGAAATCAAAGAGTTAAAAAGGACGCATGATTTCTTGATAGTCATCTATCACGGTGGCGCAGAATACCTTCCTTATCCCACACCGCAGACCAGGACACGCTTTCATCGGATGGCGGATTGTGGTGCGGATTTTATTACAGCTCAACACACTCATTGCATCGGCTGCGAAGAATGGTACAAAGGATCATACTTACTTCATGGACAAGGGAATTTTCTCTTTGCAAGGCAAAAAAAATATCCAGACATCACTAAGCAAGGTCTTGTTTCTGAAATTATTCTCTCGGATAGTGGATTTGAAGTAAACAACCATGTTGTGAATATAAAAGGGAATATACTAGAATATGATTCGAATCAAGACCTTACAGCTTTTAGAGAACGTAGCGGGCGAGTTGGTGATGAGGCATTCATTGTAGAAGAGTATCAAAAACTGAAGGTTGGAGAAATAATGCAAAAGTATTTGGTGGCTTCTAAAGGAGGATTCCCTTTCCGCAGGTTGATAAAGCGTCTGTTTCCTAGCGTTATCAAGCATCCTGAGAAGACTTATGCTTTTGGACAAGTACTCAGGAATTATAATGTCCTACAAGGCGAACGGAGAAGAGAGGATATGTACTATGTATGGAAGTTCATCCTTGATAACTACAAACCGAATAAGTCAATATGGTACAAGTTGTAGAGAAGCCAGATTGGGTGACGTGGGATGATATCCACGAGGTTATCTGGAAGGCACACGAATCCAATCGTCTGCAAGGTATCAACATGAAATTTCCTGCATTACCTGGCGAAGAGATCAGAAAGAGGGTCGAATGTAATGGAAAGATGTATGTTGCTCTTGATGGGAACAAAGTGGTAGGGACTGCAGCAATCAGAACGAAGAAAGCGAGTTTATGGTGCGGAAAAGGTGAATATGCATACCTTTGTTTTGCATCCGTTTTGCCAGAATACAGTGGGCAAGGAATATACAAACAACTCTATATACATATAGAGAGAGAGAGTATCAAAAATGGATTTTCTCGCGTGATGTTCGACACTCACGAGAATAATACACGCATAGCAGAAATCAACCTGAAGCATGGGTATAAGAAAGTTTCCTATAAGCGTTATGACGACCATTACAATATCATTTTTGTCAAATGGTTGGAAGGGTGCCCATATTCTGACGGTAGATGTAAAGTGGAATTCGCTATCCAGAAATTGAAGGAGAAGGTAAAAACGTTCATTCGTAGATTTAACCCCAATCCCCTTTAACATGAAACAGAAGGTCGTTATCATAGGAGTTAGCTATTCTTCTCGCTTGGCTCTTGCAAGATCCATTGGGATTCTTGACTGCGATATTACTATAATAGCTTGGGGAGTTCCTGGTAAGAACGGCAAACCGATTGACGCCTATAGCAAGTATGTGAGCCGGTGGCTTATTTGTCCTAAGGAAGAAGACGCATTCATCGATACACTTAAGAAACAGTGTACTGATCCCGTCCAAAAAGTGGTATTGATACCCGACTGCGATTTTTCGGTGGCAATGATTGATTCTCATCAGGATGAATTGCGGCCCTACTTTTATATGCCCCATATAAATGAACGACAGGGAGCCATAGTTGCCTGGTCTGATAAGATGAAACAAAAGCAACTGGCTTCCTCTATAGGATTAAACGTTGCAAACTCATCTATTATTAGAATTGAAAATGGCAAGTATCTCATTCCTGAGTCGATATCTTATCCTTGTTTCCCGAAGGCTTTGGCGTCAGTCGCTGGAGGTAAAGCCGGTATGTGGCGGTGTGATAATACAGATGACCTAGATAGAGCGTTGCAGGATATCATTCGCAAGAAGATGTCGACTGTGAAAGTTTTGGTAGAGGATTATAAATCTATTGAAAAAGAGTATGCCGTTCTTGGTTTTTCTGATGGTGAATCAGTTTCAATTCCTGCAATCATACAGTTTATAGAAGGTTCAAGAACTCAGAAGGGAATAGCACTTCAAGGGAAAGTGATGCCGATTACCGGATTTGAAGAGATAATAGAGCACTTTGAATCATTAATGAAGAGGATAGGCTTTTGGGGCCTTTTTGACATCGACTTTTACGAAAGTGATGGTAAGTGTTATTTTAGTGAACTTAATCTTAGGTATGGTGGCTCCGGATATGCTGTCGTCAAAATGGGCGTGAATTTGCCTTCGATGTTTGTCAATAGCATTTTAGGAAGAAGCATGGAATCGATGAATAAAACCATAAGCGGGGTTGCAACTTATACAAATGAGAGGATATGCTATAACGATCTGATTAATGGGTATATAAGTTCTAAAGAGTATAATCAGTATATCAATAGTTCGGATATCCTTTTTATCAAAGACCCTGATGATAGCAAGCCCTATGAAGAATTTTTGAAAATCGTGCGAACTGCAAAAATGAAGTTCATACTAAAGAAGGTTTTAAAATGGCACCGCAAACAATAAGTAGAGTAATAATTGTTGGCGATTTATTTCCTGTCCCGTCTAACTTTACGAAATATTCTGAAGGCGATGTGGAGTATCTTTTCGGGGATAGAATATGCCAATTATTCAGGGATGCTGATTTTCGAATATGCAATTTAGAGGGTGCATTGACCGATACTCCAATGAAGTGTGAAAAAACAGGGCCGGTCGTATTTGCACCGACCTCTGTTGTGAACGGGATTAAGAAAATTGGCATAGATTGTTGCGCTCTTGCTAATAATCATATTACAGATGCAGGGTCCAATGGCGTTTTTGATACAATGCGAGTGCTGGAGAATGCCGGAATAAGTCATCTTGGCTGCGGAGAAAACGAGGATAACATAAGCCACTTTTTATTCTTCGAGGCAGGTAATCAAAGAATCTGTCTGTATAATGTTGCTGAGACGATGTATAATGCCCCAACTAAGACAGAACCGGGAGCATTCTTGTATGATGAATACATTGTATGCAAGGAACTGCAGGGTTTAAAGACTAAATGCGATCTCTTGATTGTCATTTATCATGGTGGGACCGAAAAATATAGATATCCGTCACCACAGACGAGAAATCGTTTCCACCGTATGGCGGATTCTGGTGCTAATGTAATATTGTCGCAGCATACTCACTGCGTGGGATGTGAAGAATACTATAAAGGGGCTTATTTGTTATATGGACAAGGCAACTTTCTCTTTCGCTCTTTCAATAATGAGTTTACTGATACTGGGTTAATTGTTGAACTTTGTCTTCATTCAGAAGGGTTCTCTGTTAAGAAACACTTGGTAGATGCGATAGGAGATTCTGTCCGTTATGATGATAAACAGGATTTCACGGCTTTTAACGAGAGGTCATCAAGAATATCAGATACGACTTTTCTAACGAATCAATTTAAAGACTATTGTTTGTCTGAACTTCCAGTATATTTGAAAGCATATAAAGGGAAAATATTGGGATTAAAGTTTTTAAGACGTTTTTCTCCTAAGTTATACAAGAAGATATGTATGAGGCGATATGAGCGTAATCAACTGTTGTTTACGCTTCACTCATTACGTTCTGAACAAAACAGGGAAGTAGTTATAAAAGGGATTGAAGAGTACTTGAAGCTTTTCTAAAATGAAGCAAAAAGTAGTAGTTATAGGTCACGGTTACACGTCTAGACTTGGTGTAGTCAGAGCACTTGGACGGGAAGGGTATGAAGTAACTGTAATCGTTATGACCGGATATAATCGTGACGGGAAAGCACTCAATACCAAAAAGCCGATAGACTGTTATAGCAAATACGTCAGTTGTGTACTTTATTGTCCGTCAGATAGGGAAAAGCTAGTTGATTTATTGCTAGACAAGTGCGTCGATCCTACGGGTAAGGTCATTGTTTTTGCAGATAGCGATTTCTCAGAAGCGACTGTTGACTTATACCAGGATCGACTTCAAGATTTCTTTCTGTTCTCTCATATCAATCATCAGCAAGGTGCAGTTGTAGCATGGATGGACAAGTTGAGGCAAAAACGTGCTGCAATGGAAGTAGGCTTGAATGTTGCGGATGGATGTGTTGTTGATGTGGACAATTGCCAGTATGAGATACCTTTAGAAGTGAAGTACCCTTGTTTCCCTAAACCGATTAGCACTATTGTTGGTGGCAAAGGTGGCTTGAAGCGATGCGATGACGAATCACAACTCAGAAACGTAATTGACTCATTGATAATCAAGAATCCTAACATACAAGTTTTAGTCGAAGAGTATAAACAAATTGAGACAGAATATGCGTTAATGGGTTTTTCTGATGGAGCAACCGTTGTAATTCCTGGTGTTATTAAAACCCTGTCTTTGGCGTGCGGCGGACACTTTGGGGTTGCAAAACAAGGGAAGATTCTCCCAACAAGGGGGTTTGAGGGTCTTATTAGTCAGTTTAAACAATTTGTTTTGAATTCAGGATTCACCGGTATCTTTGATATAGATTTCTACAAAAGCGATGGGAAGTTCTACTTCTGCGAGATGAATTTTCGTTATGGTGGATCGGGTTATGCATATACGGCAATGGGAGTGAATCTCCCGGTTATGATGGCCCGAACACTTCTAGGACAAAGCATTGCTGACATGAAAACAGACATTACGGAGGAGGGAATCTTTGTTAATGAACGTATGTGCCGTGAAGATTGGAATAGCAACTTTATTAATACAAGAGAGTTGAAACAATTGTTATTTACGGCTGACATCAGTTTCTTATACGCACCAGAGGACCCCAAGCCGCAATTGATGTTCTATAAAGACATCAATAGTCCAATCAGGAGGATTAAAAGATTGATTAGAAAGTTTTTAGCATGAATGCAATAAACGACTTATCGTTAAAGAAAATCCAGAAGGCAGAGTTGTATCTTCTACTTGAGTTTGATAAAGTCTGTCGGGAGCAGGGGTTCACCTATTTCCTCGACAGTGGCACAGCCTTGGGAGCAATTCGCCATGGCGGTTTCATCCCGTGGGATGATGATATAGATGTGGGTATGCCTCGAAAAGACTATGACCGGTTTATGGAGATAGGTCAGAGTTATCTACCTGATAATATATTTCTGCAGAACCGTCGAACCGAGAAGAATTATAGCCGCTATGCCGCCAAGTTGCGACTCAAAGGAACCATTTTTCCTGAAACAGATAGTGCCCTTTATGAGCATAACGGAATTTTTATCGATATTTTCCCCTTTGATAATATCGCGGGTAATAGGTTCTGGGCACGACTCGCGGTGAAGAACGTGGTTGAAATGCTTCATGTGATTCGAACTTACCGTGGGCACGATCTGGGCGTTAGCCCATCAAGAGTAAGGCGCAGCATATCATGGATTATTAAACGGATGCCAGAAGGTCTGATTAATAGTTTGGAAAAAATCTGTTTTAGAATTGCGTTGCGCAATGAAAACAAGGAAACAAGTTTTATGACTTGCTATTTTTGGCGTATGTCTCAAACAAAGCAGTATTTATTTGAAAGGCCCAAAATGTTGCCTGTGAAAGATATCTATTTTGAAGGGCATATTTTGAAGATAATGAAGAATCCGGATTATTATCTGACTTTAATGTATGGCAACTTTATGCAGTTGCCTCCGGAAGAAAAGCGATTTGCACATCTCAAGGGAGACGTTGACCTCGGTAGTTTTGAATAACGTTGTGATACGAGATAATAGTGGTAGATGGTAATTTGATATAGGGATAAGATATGATCTATTTACTATATTCTTTGTTTTTATTCATAGTTGGCTTCCTGTTTTGTAATCAGAAGGATCCAAAGAGAATTAGTTTTGTTCTTCTTTTCTTTGCAATCGCTCTGTTCTGGGGCTTATCTTTTTTTGAGGCAGCGGATACACTCGGCTATATTGATAAGTATAATTTTGAAATCCAAGCATTCCCAGGGTATGTCGATAGCCAATTTGAGATAGGTTATACTCTATTGGCGATGATCTTTAAAACACTTAAACTGGATTACTGGGTGTTTCAACTTGCCGTATTCGCTGTGGAAATCTTGCTGATAATCAAGGGACTCCGACAGTTCTATGATGATAGATTCATGATGTGCCTCCTCCCGTTGCTCTTTTTTATTTATCCGAGTAATCTGGCGGCATTCCGGCAAGGTATGGCAATATCCATCTTCATCTTCTCTCTGCATTTCATCTATGATGGGAATCCAAAGAGATCGTTACAATACTTCTTATGGATAATCTTTGCTTCGTTCTTCCACCAATCAGCAGTATTTCTGATATTGGTTTATTTCTCTCGCTTGGGGAAAAGAGTCTTATCTTATAATTTGGTATTGTTCGGTATGCTCATAATAGGAGATATTATTTGGCTGACAGAAGGGAGTTTAACATCGCAGTTAGATTTTCTGATTCCATTTTTCCGTGGTGAGACTTTGGATATGGGCAGCAAATATGCTGATATTATTGAAGGGGAGAATATGGATACGTATGGTATAGCAAAAGTCGTGGAGATGAATGTGACCGTGATCATGTTCACTTTGTTTTGCAAAAAGGATAAGTACAACGAACTGTTGCGCTTCAATTTGTTGATGTATGTTTTTGTTGGTCTTGTTTTTGGTGGGATGTTGGCACATCGATTAAACTATTATTGGTCGCTTCTATATTATGTGTGCTTTATACGTGGAATAATGTCTTTTTTGGAGCGATATGAACTTTCTTTTGTAGCATACTTTTTAATCGCAGCATATATGTTGTGGTTCTTCATTTTCAAGTCTGGATATATAGATCGACCATATGTATTCCTTTTTGGATTCTGATCATTATGAAACTCACAATAGTACTAACAATTTATAATAAGGAAGCCTACCTTAGGAGGGCTTTCGATGCCCTTCTCTATCAAGATGGAGTGAGAGACGATGATTATGAGATCCTCGCAGTCAATGATGGATCGACAGATGGATCTGCCTCAATCATCGAGGAATATATCAAGGAATATGAGCGTGTTCGTGTTCTGAATCAAAATAACCAAGGACTCTCAATGGCTCGTAACAATGGTGTTGAAGCCGCAAAGGGGGATTATGTCTGGTTCGTTGATGCAGATGATACAATTTCACGTAATGCTGTAAGTTTAATTTGTGGTGCGGTAAAGTCAAATCCCGATGTAATCCCTTTTTATGCTCGGACGGAAGGGCGGTTTGAGTTAAGAAATGAAATACCTATCAGCGCAAAGACCGGGGAAGATGTCCTATTGAATGGCCACTGGCAGCAATGTGGTGTCTTTTGGGCTTTTCGTCGAGACTTTCTCCAGATGAATGGATTACGTTTCAAGCCTGGAATCTATCATGAAGATGCAGAGTTTACGCCTAGGATGCTCTACGCTGCAAAAACAATCAATGTCATACCCGAGGTGTTGTATACAGTCTATCGATCCCCAGATAGCATCACACAAGTACCGCGTCCTAAACGAGCTTTTGATTATCTTACAGTAGCAGAGAGTTTATCTCGTTTTGTTATCAATGAAAGGGAAACAAAAACGAAAAAAGGTAGAGCGATATTTGATCAAGCAGCATTGTGCATCAATAATGGTTTGTATGTGATTTCTCAAAACCCGAAAGATTTGCAGGATGAGTTTAATAGTGCATTTAACCTACAAAGAGTTCATTTAATTCAGGCATTATTAAAGTCCTGTCATAAGAAGTATAAACTTGAAGGCGTCATCTTTTCTTTATTCAAAGGAGAATATGTCACAATATATAAGTTGTTACAAAAACTGAATAATAAGTCTTTATGAAATTATTATTGCACAGTAATAAGGCTTCACATTATCGTGCCCAAATCTATCAGATGATGGACAAAGAATTTAACTGTGATTTTTGCTTTGGAGATGATGAGGGGGCGAATAAAAAAATGGATTATTCATTGCTTTCAGGAGATGTTTATGAAATCCATAGTGTCGACTGGGGAATCGTAGAGTTTCAGTTAGGAATGGTTAATCTTCTGAAAAAGGACTACGATACGTATGTTATTTATGGTGCGATTCGTTGTGTAAGTACTTGGTTGTTTTTGATAGCAAGAAAGATATTTTATCCTAGCAAGCGAGTTTTTGGTTGGTCACACGGGATGCTTGGGAAAGAAGGGCATTTTAAACGTTTACTGTATAAGACAATGTTTAGAATGATGACTGGGGCTTTTATCTATAACGAGCGTTCAACTAAGTTGATGCTCGAATGTGGTATACCCGATAGCAAACTTCATACAATTTATAATTCTCTTGCCTACGATAAGCAACTTCCACTGCGACTATCATTGAAGCCATCGAGTCTTTATCAAGACCATTTTGGTAATAACTTCAAAAACATTGTTTTTATTGGTCGCTTGACAAAAGTAAAGCGTTTTGATTTATTGCTCGATGCTGTTGCAGAATTGAAAACACATGAGGAATCATTTAATCTAACCTTCATTGGTGATGGAGTTGAGCGTCATAATATGGAGCAGAGGGTGAACGAACTCGGGATTCGGGATCAAGTTTGGTTTTTTGGCGCTTGTTACGATGAACGCACTAATGCTGAACTTATTTATAATGCTGATTTATGTGTTTCTCCAGGGAATATTGGGCTGACAGCCATGCACGTGCTTATGTTTGGATGCCCGGCAATTACCAATGATGATTTTAACCATCAAATGCCAGAATTTGAGGCTATTCAAGAAGGCATTTCTGGTTCTTTTTTTAAAGTCGGGGATAGCAGTTCTTTAGCCGCAACCATCAGCAAGTGGTTTTCGGCGCATAAGAATGATCGAGAAGAGGTCCGTAATGCTTGCTATAAAGAAATAGATACAAAGTGGAACCCTCATAATCAGATTAGAGTTTTCAAAGAAGTCTTATTGGCTGCCGATTAACGATCAGTTTCTCTGATGGGTTTGACAAGTATGACTGTATAAATGAATTAACTAAATTTATGAAAATAATATTACTATTTTGGGCGTTTGCCATATCAACGTTCACTTTTGCTCAAAACAATGTAATGTTTAAGAATAGTAATCAAGAGCAGGAAGTAGAGCAGGCTAGAGAATCGCATTTTCATCTTGGCCTCGATCTCCAAACAAAATATGTTTGGCGCGGTATGGAGATGATGACAAGCGAAGCTGCGCCAGTGGTATTCCCGCAGATCAACTATCAGTATGGTGGGCTTTATGTTTATGTGATGGGCGGCTCGTCCATTAATGGGAAATACAGTGAGGTCGATATGGGTGTCAGTTGCACATATAAGTGGCTTACGATTGGGCTCAATGATTACTATTATCCCACCGTTGATTCGCAATTCGACCAGTACTTCAATTTTAAAAATACTGAAACTGGCCATTGGCTCGAAGGAGTTATAACCATCGCCCCTGATAAGGTTCCGTTTTATCTGACCGTGAGCAATTTCTTCGCTGGAGCAGACAAGAATCTTGAGGGGAAACAGGCTTTTTCCACATATGCCGAATTGGGTGGACATTATGATTTCTTGAATGATCATAGCCTTTCTTTGGCTGTAGGTGCTGCTTTCAATAAGAGTTGCTACAATGCGTATGTGCACCAGTTTGGCATCTGCAACATCGAGTTGAAATACACATATAACCTGGCAATTGGCGGGCTCTCGATCCCTGTCAGCGCTGCCTATATGGTCAATCCTGTTTTCAACAAGACTTTCGTCAATTTTACCGCTTCGCTGGCTCTCTGATAAGTGATGAATGCCATCATCATGGCGGCAGGTACCGCATCCCGGTTTGTTCCTCTTTCTGCCGAGCGCCCAAAAGGGCTCTTGGAAGTTAAGGGAGAAATCTTAATAGAACGTCAAATACGCCAACTCCTGGAGGCCGGAATTAAAGACATCACCTTGGTCTTGGGATATAAGGCTGAGATGTTTTCCTATCTCAAAGAGAAATACGGAGTTCGCACGGTCTTGAACGAGGATTATGCCAGGTACAACAATACGTCATCTATCGTTCGTGTCCTTGATTTACTGGATAAGACGTTTATCTGCTGCTCAGACCATTATTTTCGGGACAATGTATTTCTAGATGTTCCGCATGCCAGTTATTATGCAGCCCGTTACGCTCAGGGGAGTACAGATGAATACTGCCTTGACATTGATGGGAATGGTTTCATTACCGATGTCCATGTAGGTGGCAAGGATGCGTGGTATATGGTGGGGCAAGTATTCTTCAGCCCCTCATTTTCAAGTATTTTTCGGAAGATTATGTACGAAGAATACGAAAAAGAAGAGAACCGTCTGGTCTATTGGGAAGACATCTATATCCGCCACATACACGAACTACCGATGATGGCCCGCAAATATGATGATTCCACCGTGCTGGAATTCGATTCCATCGATGAACTCCGCCAATTTGACGAAAGTTATCTGGATGACACCCGCTCCTCGATCGTGAAAGAGGTCGCGCGAAAACTTCAATGCCGAGAAAGAGAACTCGGCCATTTTTCACGGGTGAAACATGAGGGCGATTACGTCCTATTTACATTCGTGTTCAAAGGGGAGACTTTCCTGTATGATGGTCGTGGCAAATCCATTCGCAAAGTATGAAAACAGCAGTTATACTAACCGCTCGTAGAGAAAGACAAGCAGATCGGCCCTATCCGTTGATTTCATTCGATGGCGAAGCCAACCTGATTGATCGGAACCTGGCTATACTTAAAGATCTGGGATATGCACGGATCATTATAGTTGCCGGTTATAGAGCGGAATTATTTGAACAGTATAAGTCGGAGAATGTTCAGGTCCTACTAAACCCCGATTTCGAATACACTTCCTCGATGGCATCTCTTGCCGTGGTAAAAGACTATGTCCAGGAGGATTTCCTCCTAGTAGAAGGAGACACCTTCTTCGAACGAAAGGTTGCCGAAAAACTAACAGAAGTCACTTCGGGGAATTGCCTGGCGGTGACAGAGGAAAGCGGTAGCGGAGATGAATGCTATGTGGAAAGTAGGTGTGGATTCATTACCAAAATCACAAAAGATCGTCATCGGGTATGTCATTTCGAAGGTGAACTGATTGGCGTTTCTCGAATCTGCCAGTCCACTTTCCGGAGAATGCTTTCTTTGTGGGAGAATAGCACGAATCCCAGATTGAATTACGAGTACATTCTGATGGATGTTACAGATACGCTGGATCGTCCTTTCATTTTCTTCCGGAATGTGATTTGGGGTGATGTAGATACTGAAGAGGATCTCAAGCGTCTCAAGGATGTCACATGGAGAAGACTTCGTAAAAAGGAAGATCCGTTTGATCGCGAGAACCTTCGTCAGTATCTCAGGGATATCTTCCCCGGTGAAGGCATTGAGCAGGCCACTGTCGTTCAGATAGGGGGCATGAGTAACAAGAATTTCCGAGTTGACTTCAAAGGGCGTAGTTATGTGTTGAGAGTTCCCGGAAATGGGAGTGACGGAATGGTCGTGCGGTCTGATGAGCAATTCAATGCAATGGAGGGATGCCGATTGGGAGTTACACCTGCTGTCCGCTATTTCAATCCTGAAAATGGTATAAAATTAGCCGATTACATTGAAGATGCGGAGACGCTAAATTCAGCAACCATTCAGCGCCCAGATAATATGCGCAAAGTCGCTGATATCTATCGCACGATTCATGGCGCACATATCCGTCTGAAGAATGAATTCAATATCTTCCGCGAGATTACCAAGTATGATTTGCTTTTGGAGAGAGCTGGAGCAAAGATGTATGAAGGATGGGAAGATTTCCGTCCTCTCGTTATGGGGTTGGAGGAGCGTCTGAACAGGATTGGTGTCGATCTGAAACCTTGTCACAACGATGCCGTTCCGGAGAATTTCGTAAAAGCCTCGGACGGGACGTTGTATCTGATAGACTGGGAATACAGTGGCATGAACGATCCGATGGCCGATTTTGCGGCACTATTCCTGGAGAGTTCATTCACCCCCGAGAATCAAGACTATATCCTTTCGCGGTATTTTGGTGGTCCTACTCCCGAACATACCCAAGAACGGATTCTTTGTTATCAAATCCTTTGGGACACTTTGTGGGCTCAGTGGACAGTAATCAAAGAAGCTAAAGGCGATGATTTTGGAAACTACGGCATTGATCGCTATAATCGAGCAAAAGCGAGTTTTAACAAATTATAAAAGGTGAAGAAATGAAAACCATTGAAAAGATCAGGACAAAGGTGGATTGGCCTACCACGTTAATCCCGTTCGTGATAGTTCTGGCATTGATGATAGTATTCATGCTCATTCCTGAGCAGTCAAAAGTGTTTGTGGATACGGTACGAGGTTTCCTCGGTGATACTTGTGGTCTTTACTATGCTTTTTTTGGAGTCGGAGTGCTCGCGACAACATTGTTTGTGGCTTTCTCTAAGTATGGGACGATCAATCTCGGGAATCTCGAAAAGCCCCAATACAGCAATTTCAAGTGGGGTACTATGATTTTCACCTCGACGATGGCTGCCGACATTCTCTTCTATTCTCTCTGCGAATGGGCTCTTTATGGTGCCGAACCGCATGTGACAGAGATGGCGGGGGGAATGGCAATGTGGGCTCCTACCTTCACCCTGTTCCATTGGGGACCGATTGCTTGGTGCTTTTATGTGATTCTTGCCATTGCTTTTGGCTTTATGATGCACGTGCGCAAACGGGATCGTCAGCGTTTCTCAGAGGCTGTCCGTCCGCTACTTGGTGAAAAGGCCGATGGATTTTGGGGCAAACTGATTGACATCGTGGCAATATTCGCCATAGTTTGTGCCACAGCCACGACATTCTCGCTGGCTACGCCATTGCTTTCAAAAGCTCTTGCTACCGTTCTTGGAGTATCTGACGGTGTAGGTCTCGCTGTGGTTCTCTTGCTCCTTATCTGTGCAGTTTACACCTTTGCCGTTTGGTTTGGCGTTAAGGGCATATCCCGACTGGCCACCATCTGTTCCTATCTCTTCTTCGCCTTATTGTTCTACTTCCTATTCTTGGGTGGTGAAACGCGCTTCATCCTTGAAACCGGCTTCCAGTCCATCGGGAATCTGGTCCAGAATTTCGTAGGACTTTCCACCTATATGGATCCTTTGCGGGAGACGAGTTTTGCTCAAAACTGGACTATCTATTATTGGGCATATTGGATTGTATGGTGTTGTGCTACGCCTTTCTTCATTGCCCTAATCAGTAAAGGACGAACCATCAAGAATATGGTCCTCGGAACATACGGATGGGGTCTGGCTGGTACATTTATGTCTTTTATTATCATTGGTAACTATGGACTTGCCCAGGAGTTGAAACATGGTGTGAGTATCTCGGGTTTTATTGCTGAAGGAGGCAGTATGTACGATGCTATCCTCAAGATATTTGATACGCTGCCGTTATCTATTGTTGCTTTGGTTATGTTAGTCATAACAATGATTGCATTCTACAGCACCACACTTGATGGTATTACATATGTGACCTCTTCTTATTCGTATAAACACCTTTCCGCAGAACAGGAGCCAGATCGTAAAGTCCGTACATTCTGGAGTGTGTTGCTAATTCTTTTCCCGATAGCCCTTCTGTTTGCTGAAAATTCATTATATAGCATTCAGTCGGTTACGATAATCGCCGCATTCCCCGTAGTTATGCTGTCTATATTGTGTACGATTTCATTCTTTAAGGATGCCAATAAGTATTTAAATATGAATGAGCGCCTATGAAAAAACTTAGTATAGAGGATGTAAAGCAGATTCAGATACAGATTTTAAGAGTTTTTGCTTCTTATTGTGATCATAAAGGATTAAAATACTTTTTAGCCTATGGCACGCTAATAGGAGCAATACGTCACCATGGTTATATCCCATGGGATGATGATATTGATGTTATTATGCCACGTCCTGATTATGAGCACTTTGTTAATAGTTTTAAAAATGAAAGGTATAAGGTATTCTGTCCTGAAAACGACTCAAAATGTCCATTCCCTTATGCGAAATTGTTCGATAATAGGACGATTATTAAAGAGTGTACTGATATTCGGTATTCCATTGGTTTAAATATTGATATATTTGTTTTAGATGGATTGCCCAGTGATCAGTCTAAGGCCATTAGACATATTAAGAACTGTTCTTTTTGGCATAATATTATTGATATCAAGAAGATTTCGCTAAATCGGGATCGCAAATTTAGCAGAAATGCTATTCTTTTCTTGCTGAAGTTATCAGTGTCCCCAATTCATTATACAAGATGTATAAGGCGACTTTTAACATTATGTAAAAAATACTCTTATCAGAATTGCTCTTATTGTTCTGATTTATCATATTCTGGAGCACTTCGTCTTGATAAAACCTTATTCGCCGAAGGAATGAAAGGAGTATTTGAAGGCGATATCTATACTATACCTGTAGGCTACGATAGTTGGCTAAACGAAGTTTATGGTGACTATATGCAACTCCCACCCGAGGAGAAACGTATGACGCATCATGCTTTCGAGGCTTATTTAAAACAAGAAATAGGTTAATGAGTGCATAATAGACTTCTTCAAATAAATATAACAGCTAATTGGGGTAGCACAGGCAGGATAGCTGAGGCAATAGGAGCCGCGACGATTACTCGAGGGTGGGATAGTTATATTGCCTACGGAAGGTGGAGCAATCCATCGCAGTCTCATCTTATCAAGATAGGCGGTCGCTGGGATAAGTATTTCCATTTTGCTGAACAACGAATCAGAGACAATGAAGGGTTGTGTTCCAGGGATGCTACAAGGAGGCTTATTCAGCAAATCGAAGATATCAATCCCGATGTGGTTCAACTACATAACATTCACGACCATTATCTGAATTACCATCTGCTGTTTGAATATCTAAACCAGACAAATATCAAGGTGGTTTGGACATTCCACGATTGTTGGGCTTTCACAGGACATTGTTTCCATTTCGTTACAAAAGGTTGTATTAAGTGGAAAACAAAAGGTTGCTCCTATTGCCCGATGAAAAATGTGTTGCCTAAGTCATTTCTTGATAGGTCAAGAGAGAACTATGAACTCAAGAAACGTTTGTTTAGTGGATGTAAGAACCTGACTATTGTGCCTTGTTCAGATTGGATGGCGGATTTTGTGCGTGAGTCTTTCCTAAAGGATAAACGGATCGCAGTTATCAAAAATGGAGTTGACTTGAATGTATTTAGGCCATTGGTGAGAAAGGGTGACAAGGGGAGATTAAGCATATTGGCGGTCTCGAGTATCTGGAATAAAGAGAAAGGACTGTATGATATTTACCGTTTAAGAGAACTTATTCCAAGAGAATATGCCATAACCATAGTTGGCCTCACTGCCAAGCAAATTAGGCAATTGCCTGTTGGAATCAAAGGAATTGAGCGGACACAAAATGTCAATGAATTGGTGAGGTTATACTCCGATGCAGATGTGTTTATAAACCCAACTTATGCAGATACATTCCCGACAGTTAATCTCGAAGCATTAGCTTGTGGAACTCCTGTTTTAACTTATCGAACGGGAGGATCGCCAGAAGCCGTGACAGAAGAAACGGGATGGGTAGTTGAACAAGGTGACGTAGAAGGAATGGCCACCATAGTCAATAGTTTGGAGAAGAGAGTTAAGAGTGTTGATGACGAAAAGCGTAAGGCCTGTCGATTACGTGCGGAGCAAGAGTTTGATAAAGAGAAGTGTTTTGAAAAGTATATAGGTTTATATGAAGAGTTGGTGACGGAATAGTTAATTTTTAGGTTTATGAATAGTCCTGTTGATCTCCACCATTTCATCCTGACTCGTTTTAACCTTTTGATTTGGAAAAAGGATAAGGAAAGGAATACAGTAAGACCAGATAAATGGCTTGATTATCGGTTTTACCTTTTCAAAAGTATTGCTTACCATCTATAGCCAACCTGAGTTGTAATGAATACGTGTGGATTGTGCTCTTTGACAGTATGGCGCCAGACTGGTACAAAGCAAGGATAAAAGAATTGCAATTGAAATGTCCGCGGATGCCCCTTGTTTTTGTGGAACCGCAGAAAGGTAGTTACTTTGCGGAGATTTTAAAAAAAAGAAGTGTCGGAGTGCGTTCATCGAATGGTACAAGATTCCCGAAGAGAAATAAGAGTGCTAACGACTTATTTAGACAACGACGATGCTGTGGACTTATATTTTGTAGAGGATATTCGGCAGCGAGCAGCGGCAGTCCCCGATGGAACATTTATTAACTACACTCACGGTTATCAATTCTTCACCGGCTATAACTACATGATGCGAGTGCATTACCCTAGGAATCACTTCATCAGCGTAGTAGAGAAGGGAGATTCTACTACTTTGAAAACTATTTATGGATATGGGAGTCACTACTATATCGACAGAATTAAAGGTGTTAGGATAGAAAACGTGGAGAACTGTCCAATGTGGTGTGAGGTGATTCACGAGAAGAATATGGGCAATGATGCCTATTCCTTATTCGGAACAAAGATGGTAAGAGATGAATCTTTAATGAAATCGTCTTTTGGCATACAACAAGAAGTGTCTTATGGGGCAGGGATTATTGCGCCTATTTCCACGGTATGTGAAACTTTGTTTAGGAGGGTCGGATATAAGTTGTTCGGACGGAAGTGGTAAGTGGTTTCTGACAAGTTCTATTCGGTAAAAGGAGTGATTGATTTTGAATGAAACGAGTACTGATACATAGTTTGATTTTCAGCCCTGATGGTGTTTCGACAGCATATCTGTATAATGATATTGCTTTGAAACTCCAGGATTGGGGATATGAAGTAGTGGTATTGACGACCACTCCACATTTCAACATAGTGCCGGAGCAAGTGGAAAAGCAACCAATGCGATGGAAGGTATGGGGACTCTGTAAGGAAAGTAGTTTCCATGGGATGAAAGTGCTGCATGTGCCACAAAAGAAGTTTAAGAGCACGGTGTTACGCCTGCTGGGTTTCGTGTATTGGCACATCGTTTCCTTCTTTATTGGCTTGGGTATAAGGCACGTTGACTTGATTCTCTCTCCTTCTCCGCCACTGACTATCGGCTGGCTGAATCTTGGACTGGCCAAGTTGAAAGGCTGCAAGGTGGTGTATAACGTGCAGGAGATCTATCCTGATATTTTGAAACTGAAAGGCGGGTTTGTCTTGAAGTTCCTGCAGTGGATGGAGAAGAAGGTGTACAACGGATCGGATGCTGTGACTACGATCGATAAGGTTTTCTATGATACCATCGTGCCGAGATTCAAGGACGATAGCAAGTTACATATCATTCCGAACTTTGTGGATACGGATCTTTATCGCCAGGTAGAATGGGAAGGGATGCTGGATAGTTCATTGTTCCCCAAGAGTGACAGTATCAAATTGCTCTATGCTGGTAATATCGGCCTTGCGCAGTCCTGGGAACCGTTGATTGCTCTGTCCGAAAAGACCCGGGATTTGAATGTTGAGTATATTGTGATTGGTGAAGGTGCTAAGCGGGGATATGTTGAGGAAGAGATAAAGAAACGTGGCTTGGAGAAGTTGCATTTGCTTCCTTACCAGCCTCGGGAACTGATGCCGGCGATTCTGTCGTATTCAGATGCGTCGTTTATCTTTATGGCGCCGGAATCAGACACGGATGGATTCCCGTCCAAGGTTTATACGATTATGGCATGCGAACGGCCTTTGCTGGTACTGTCCGGAGATAATACACCTATCGTTAACTTCTTGAAAGACAAAGGATGTGCTAAATTGATTACAGAGCAGGACTTTGAAAAGAAAGTGGATGAGATGGTGACATGGGTGGGTTCTGCAACCAAGGATGATCTGGCTCAGATGGGCAAGCACGGACTTCATGTCATAGAAGAACAATATACGAAGAAGAAGGTGACTGACATGTATGTTGACTTAATCGATACGTTGACGAAATGAAGATTCTGATTACGGGCATTCACGGCTTTGTGGGCAGCAACCTAGTTGCAGCCTTGAAGGAGAATCATACAATTTATGGGCTGGATATCATTTCTCCGATTAAGGAAGGCGTTTCCTATACATACGGTTGGGATGACCTGGATATCGGAATGGTGCCGGATGTAGATGCCATCATCCATCTTGCCGGCAAGGCACATGATACTAAGAACCAGGCGGATGCCGAAGTTTATTTCAATGTCAATACCGGGTTGACGGAGAGAATCTACAACTATTTCCTGCACTCATCCGCTCGGAAGTTCATCTTCTTCAGCACGGCTAAAGCGGCGGCTGACAAGGTAGAAGGCGTGCTTACAGAGGAGGTGACACCAGCACCGGTAGGGCCATATGGCGAGAGCAAGATCAAGGCGGAGGAGTATATCCTATCGCATCTGAATCCGGAGAAGCAGGTGTATATCATGCGTCCGTGTATGATTCATGGTCCTGGCAACAAGGGCAACCTGAATCTTCTGTACAACATGGTGAAAAAGGGAATTCCCTGGCCGCTGGGAGCCTATGAGAACCGACGGACATTTACGAGCATTGACAATGTCTCCTTCGTGATATCCGGACTTCTGACGAAAGACGTACCCTCGGGTATCTATAATATGGGAGATGACGAGGCGCTGTCAACGAATGAATTAATAGAGATTATCTGTTCCTCTTTGGGAAAAAAGGCGCATATTTGGCGGCTTCCCAAAGGATTGATGATCGGCATGGCAAAAGTGGGCGGTTGGCTTCATCTTCCGCTGAATCCTGAGCGTCTGAGGAAACTGACGGAGAACTACGTGTCTTCCAATGCGAAGATTAAGGCGGCTCTCGGAATTGAGCAGATGCCGGTCCGGGCCAAAGATGGGCTAAGGAAAACACTGTCATCTTTCTCGGGAAAGAAGGTTTAAAAATGGCTTCTATCCAGCATTTCATCCTCACTCGCTTCAACATCCGGATATGGCGTCAGGACAAGAGTGGGAATGCCGTCAGGACACGTGAATGGCTGGAGAACCGATGCGTGCTTTTTGAAAAGTATTGCCTTCCTTCAATCACCCATCAGACTTGCAAGGATTTCCAGTGGATTGTTTTGTTCGATGACAAAACGCCCGAAGAGTTCCGGAAAAGGATTCGAGACTATCAGGTCCAGTGTCCTCAGTTGTTTCCCGTCTTTGTCGCTCCCGAGGATGGACGGGATTTCGGAAAGATTTTCCGGTCGGTAGTATTAGAGCATTTGAGCGGTAGGCGAGTAATTACTACATACCTGGATAATGACGACGCGCTAGATATTCACTTTGTAGAAGATCTGCAAAAAAGGGCGTCAGGCCTGGCTGATGGGACTTTCGTTTATTATACGAATGGGTATCAGTACTTTACGGAATTTAGCCTTTTGCTGAGAATCAATTACAGGAGGAATCATTTCGTGAGCGTCATCGAAACCGGGACGGCTGAAACCGTGAAAACGATTTTCGGATATGGGAGTCATTATTACATCGATAAGATTCCAGGTGCCGCCATCAAATATGTGGAAGACCGGCCGCTATGGTGTGAGGTAATCCATCCACGCAATATGGGAAATGATGCATATTTCCTTTTGGGAGCGAAAATGATGCGAGACGAGCAGATTCTACGGAGGGATTTCAACATTGACGAGACCACCTGTCATGGATTGGCGTTGTATGCCTTTCGATTCATTCCACGATTTTTCGTCGTGTTCTTCCGGCGCATCAAGTATTTCCTTTTTGGACGCAAGTGGTAGAAACTAAATCAAGATGACTGTTTTCACCTATGTGGCGATTGCCATTCTGCTGCTCATCGCAGAACGGGCCTATTTTAAT
>JAEEGF011418434.1_pt1 | contig 21281 bp, 14 predicted proteins | sample 9134171 | NCBI WGS metagenome assembly JAEEGF01 (sample SAMN16246542, study PRJNA631951) | gut metagenome | biome: gut microbiome; feature: rumen; material: AP-attached | host: Bos | place: Iran: Karaj | collected 2018-10 | reverse complement strand
GTTTTGGTAAGATGTTCGATTTTCAGCATAAAATCACCTCATATTATTACGGTTCGTTCGGAATAATCAGCGCGCAGATGAGATACGGGATCAGCCCGCTTCCGCCCGCGAGGCAGAATAATACGAGAATCACCCTGATAAGAGTCGAATCCACGCCGAGATACTCCGCGAGACCGCCGCAGACTCCGAAGAGCTGTCTGTCGGTTCTGCTTTTATAGAGTTTCTTTGCCATATTTATCATCCTTTCAATTATAGCATAAGCGCGGGATAATGTAAATATATTTGCCTCCCGTGTTGATAATATAATAATATGGATAAGAATAATAATAAATGTATTAAACAGTAAAATAGCCGCGTCTATTTTGCTTAATCGGGCAAAAAACAACAAAGCCTTCCCCGCGAGGAGAAGGCTTATATATATACCGCAATAGAACTACCGTGTCAATACCCGGCATCTTCAATCAGTTAAAAAGGAAAAACAGAATGCTTACGAAGAATGATGAAATCACATCGGCGATGCCGTCAATGAAAGATAAAACGGGCTCGAACATACCGTCGCCTCCTTTCTTAATGATGATTTATTATATCATATTTCCGTCGTTAAATCAAGTTTTAAGGCAGGGGACGGATTATGCTTTAGCCGCGCGGTTACCTTCAAGCTCTATCATATTCCTGTTGAAGCTCATTGTAACGAGACACTATCACCGCCGAGCCGACCGCGATAAAGAGCTTCGCGAGCGGATTGAGCGACTTCTTCGTGAATTTCATGGTAACCGAATTCGTCCCGTGCTCGTAAGAGTAGGCGGGCGTTGATTCGGCGCTCTGAATCAGAGCGCTCGTACGGTTGCCGAAGTCATCCTCGTTGTCGTCCCTCCTGAGCGGCTCAAACTCTTCTTCCTGCACGGAGATGTTTATATAGGGCCTTCCGAGGAAGGAGCTCTCGGTATATGTGAATTTTGTCTCTCCTCCGAAACGCTGTCTATCGAAGCGGCGGTGAGCGGAAGAGTCTGCTTTTTGGGAATGATTCTCATTCTTTCCCTCCACGTTGACGTTATTTCGGTATCCTGCGTTACTGCGTGACATTAACAACGAAATCGCCCGTGAAGCCGTGCCAGCTGATATGAACTCCGGTGGTTCCCGGCGAGACCGGGGTGATGAGCGAACCGTTCATCCTGATTACGGATTCATCATATCCGCTGAATTTCGCTCCGAAAAGTATCGGGAAATACATTCCGTCCGAATCATAGGCCATAATCAGTATATTCTGAGGACCGCTTATATCATAAATCTGGTGCTCCGCCTTGATTGTCGTGATTTCGGGAACAGGCGAGACGGGAGCACGGCTGACCTTTATATCCGAATTGCTCTCGAGCGAATCATCGGTTTTGGGGCTGTCGGCGAGCGAGAGAGTTACCTTATGCATTCTTGTCGCCCAGTTGCCCCAGTCACCGTCGCCCGCGCCGCCGTAGGCGTAGGAGAGATAAACGGGGTCTCCCGCGCCGATATGTCCGTCGGCCCTCGCGGAGATTCCGCAGTTGTGGAGTTTCTTCGCCGTATTTGCTTTCACAAATCCGCTTTTGCGGAAGTTTAATCCGTCAAATGATTCCCAGACAGCCACATAGCTTTCATCGCTGAAGCGTTTTTCGGTGAATACCGCGATGAATCTGCCGTATTCGTCGGAATAGACCACGTCACTCGAATCGCCGCTGTCTTTCGACGGGATGCATTCGCCGTGAAACTCAAGGTGCGCCGGCCAGTTTTCGTCGGTAATATCCGCGGTCGCAACGCGCGTAGTTGCGCTGTCAAGCGCCCAGGCGTAATAAATATAAAGAGTGCTGCCCATCAGCACGAATGAGGGCTCGCCCGCGCCGAAGAAATCGGGATTATCGGTATATTCAATCAGCGGAGCGGGGCAGGTACCCCAGCCTTCGCCGTCCCATTTCTCGGTGAAAGGACCTTCCGGATTTTTGCTTCTCGCGATGCAGACATCGTTGTCAACGCCTCTGTCATCCGCGGTCGTCGTATAGCCGATATAATAGTATCCGCCGAATTTTATAACTCCCGGGTCGCAGGTCCACATTTGATCGTGGCTCGCGGGAGTGGGTTTAACCGCGATTACCTCACGCGTGCTCTTCCTGCAGTCATCATAGAGGCGCTTGTATGAAACCAGATCGACTATGTCGCCGGGTCCGCTTGCGGCGCTCCAGACATCGAGGCTGCCGTCGGCGTTGAGAATCATCGTCGGGCCGTAGCGGTAGCCGCCTGTCAGTTCACGCGGGTTCCAGGTATCAAAGCCCTCGTCATCGGCCGATATCTGAATGTATTTTGATTCGTCTCCGGGCTCCGCCGCCTGTGAGGGCGCGAAATCTCCTCCCGCCGGTTTCGTCTGAAAAATCAGACTCAGCAGGAATATTCCGGTAAGAATCGTTTTTAATATCTGAAAGATCGTTGTCATAAAACCGTCTCCGCGCATATTTTTAATAATTATATCTAAAATAATATCATAACAGATTTAATATTGCAAGATTAAACGGACAGTCACTCCGTCCGCCTGCCTTTTCTTAAATATGCCGGCGAATTTTCCAATTTGACAAATTCCGGTGTTTGAGCTATAATAAATCAAAATGTATGAGTATAAGGAGAACCCCTGCAATGAAAAATCTTTTCAGAAAATCCATATCGGTTGTGCTCGTGCTCGCCATGGTGTTCGGCATTACGGCAACGGCGGGAGCCAAGGAAACGAAATGGATTTCACAAAGCTACAGCGATATCCCCATAATCCGTATCTCCGGCGACGGCGAAAAACTGGTTGATGAAAACGGCGACAAGGTTTTTCACTATAAAGAAATAGCGTCAGTAATCAAAACAGACGACGGCAGCGTTGATACCGATAAAATTCTCAACACGATTGCCACTGTTACCTATTCCTATCTTCTCGATGGCATTCTTAAAAATGACTGGGATCCCTATTATGAGGTCCTTCAGAGGGAGGTTACCAAGTATTTCGAACGCTCTCTGCTCGATAAAGACGGCAATCCTCAGTACGGCACGGGTCTTCGCCCGGAGCGTGTTGAGAAGATGGACAGGATAAGGCATAACGATCAGGGATGGCATAAGGAAGACGGCACGAAGTATTATCCGCATGACAGATACTGGTTCTATTATGACTGGCGCCTCGATCCCATCGAAACCGCGGCGGATTTCAAATCATTCATTGATGACATACTCGCTTCAACCGGCTGCAGTCAGGTGGGAATAATCGCCAGCTGCCTGGGCACAAATATAGTCACCGCCTATCTCGCGGTCTATCCCGAGCACGCGGCGGAGCATGTCAGAGGCGTTGCCTTTGACGGCAGCGTTGTATGCGGCGCTGAGATGCTCAGCGAGCCCATCAGCGGCAAATTCACGGTCGATTACACGGCTATCAACCGCACCCTGCGCGACTGCGCCGCAATCGGTCTGTTCGATGTCGGCGAATTCGTGAAAATCACAATGGAAATGCTTGACAGAACGGGCGCTCTCGACCCGACGACCGCCATTTCGAGAACACAGCTTTACAGCAAGCTTGAAGCGGGCATTACTTCCGCGATCGCGCTCTCCACTCTCTATACCTGGCCGAATTACTGGGCCTGCGTCTCTAAAGAGGATTATCCCGTCGCGATGGAATACGTATTCGGCCCCGAAGGCAGCGAGAAGAGAACCGAATACGCCGGACTGATTGCAAAGCTTGAGAATTATGACAGAACAGTCCGTCAGAGAGTTCCCGAGATTATCAACTCAACGATGGAAAACGGCGTTCATTTCGGTGTCATCTCAAAATACGGCTTCCAGACCATGCCGGTCTGCAAAACCAACGACCTTGTTTCCGATCAGTTCGCCTCTGTCGGCCGCTCATCATTCGGCGCAACAACCGGAACGATTTATGAGGATCTTCCTGCTGAATACATTGAGCAGCGCAAGGCGGCGGGCTTCGGCAATTATATCTCTCCCGACGGACAGATTGACGCTTCCACCTGCCTTTTGCCGGAAAATACCTGGTTTATCAAGAATTCCACCCACTCCAACTGGTCCGGCTGGGAACTGCGCCTGCTCTATGATATCGCTTCCTCCAAGGAGCAGATTACCGTCTCGGACAGCTGCTGGCCGTCAAGATTCGTGGTCTATTCCGATACAAATCCCGATGACGCGACAGACGGTGAAATCGCCGCTATGACGGCCGAAAACTGCGACACGGAGCACTGGGAGAGCGATGAAGACATAGACAGACCCGAGAGCTTTTTCGGCAAAATACGCGCCTGGTTCGTGTCTTTATTCACCTGGTTCAAAAAAATGTTCAGCCTGATTTTCAACAAAGCCGGCTGAAAGAATAGTTAATTAATAAAAAGAAGCGAAACGCCTGCCTTTCGACAAGCGTTTCGCTTTTTGGTGGACCTTAGCGAGGCAATCTTGAACTTTAAGATTGACTGCCGCGTCAAGCTCTGTTGATGCATTGGAGTCCGGATCCGCTTTGATATACAGTTTCAGTTTATATTTGTCAGGATCATCTTTATCGTCTGTCACTTCAATCCGGTCAATAAAGCTTTTTACTATGTTTGTTCTTCCTTCGGGAGTGCCCTGAAGTTCAACCCAGATATCACGAAGCTCGTATATCTCTTTTATGAAATCACGGGCATCTTTGCTGTATTTGCTCAGATTGTTTATAGCTTTGAGTTCCTTTTCGGCTTTGTCGATAAGTTTCTTTTCGTCCTTGCTCTTTTCAAGCCATTCTTTATCGCCGGTATCCATATAAGCGTTATCCGCTCTGCTCTTGCGTTCCTTGTGATTGCGGATTTCCTTTTCAAGTTCGGCAATTCTCGGATTAACAGTTACTTTCCTGTCCACTTTCTCGGCGGCATTGATATACTCCTGTATAAGCTTTTCGTTCCAGATAAAATCGGAAATTATTTCTATTACGGCCGATTCTATCTGTTCTTTCGGTATATTCTTTTTATAGCATCTGTCGGGATCATTCCTACGCTTTTCTTTCTTATTGCGGCAGGCATAGTATTTGTGAACTTCGCCCGTGTGGCTTGTGCCGCCGTCGGCAACCATTGCTCCGCCGCATTCGCCACAGAAGAGTTTACCCCGGAGTTCATATACGCCTCTTGTCTTTTCTGCCGCGCCTATGTGAAGTCGCTTAATTCTTTCCTCCTGAACCTTATCCCATAATTCTTCCGATACTATTGCTTCACAGGCATTGTCAACAATATATGCTTTATGCTCTATCTTGTTATTGAATACCGTTACTTTGGTTCCTTTATATATAGGATTGGCAAACATGCGATTAACGGAATTGGTGGTCAGCGTTTTGCCGGCATAGGTTCTGACTCCGTTATTATTCAGATAATCGCAGATTTCTTTGGTTGTATCTCCTGCAACATACATTTCAAATGCTTTAAGTATGTATTCTCTTGTTTCTTCCTTAGGGGCAAATCTTTTATCTTTTTTATCATCGCCTACAAGCTTTATTCCTACCGGCAAGGAACGACCGCCGTTATGGTATCCGTGCATAGCATTATCACGCATACCGCGAACAACATTTTTGCGCAGCTGAACCACATACTCGGAAGCCATTTCTATATGAACCGCTTTTGAAATACCGCCGCCGTATTCTTCATTGAATTCCTGGGTGGCGTATTCTATTCTTACACCGTTTGCGTTCAGGATCTTTTCATACTCATAAAAACCGCCGTGTTCTTCTCTGCTGATACGGTCAAGGGCATAGGCGACCACAACATCAAAACTGCTGTTTGAAGAATCCTCGATGAGATTCATAAAATCCTTGCGCTTTTCAATATCCTTTGAGGCAGACTTAGCTTTATCGGAATAAACTTTTATGAGTTCATAGCCCTTACGGTTGATGTAGTCCATGCATTCGCGAATCTGCTGTTCAATGCTGGTTACATTCTGTCTTTCGGAACTGTATCGGGCGTAAATCACCGCCCGGTTCTTTTGCTCTTTTTCTTCACTTAAATCCTGTATTGTTACTTTTACGGGCATGATTTCACCTCGTTTCATTTAATTAGTGGATATTCCTTGAATCCTGCATTTTTCCCATAGCGAATGAAATAAGATGGCGTAATAAAAAATATATTATCAAAAACAAATATATTTAAATCATTAAAATACCATTCAAAGCTTGTTTTATCAAGTATACCGCCATCATTTATTATAACACATAGGTCAAGTTCACTGATGGGATTCTTTTTAATATGTTCAAGTGCTTTGTTGTGTTTTTTTATGATGCTGTATCTAATAGTCTTTATAATTTCAGCAATTGTTCCACCGTAATAAGATCTTATTTCACCATTATCATTTAACACTAATTCTTTAACTTTAGTTTCATCTAATTCTTTTTTCCCTTTGGCGGTTAATTTTTCAAATATATATGCTTCTTTTTCATTTTGAGAAATAGCGATGGTTACTTCCAATGCACTTTGTCCATCAGGAGAAATATAGTCAAAATTATCAGGATTAGAAGGAGACATATACTCATTGAACTTTGAATCAAATGACATCGACAATACTTTAATTGCATATGGCTCAGTAATTTTCTTTTCATATCTCTCAAAAAAATCCATTGATTGTCCTCAATAATTAAAGCTTAGCGCTTTAACATCTCATTTATTATGTCGGTTTTGCTCTTTGTCAATTCTGCCGCTTCGGCATAATAATCCCATTTTGAAATTGCTTCACGAATCTGTTCTTCCGCATCCGCTGCTTCACTCTTTTTGATACCTGCATCATTTGCCACGGAAAGATAATCATTTGCTGATATATCACTGGATTTTCCGTTTATAAGCATCTGGTGTTCACTTACCCAAATGCTGTCCTTCCGGAACGAAAAAGTGACATCAAAAGCAGGCGCTAAAGACCAAACGCCTTTTTTATTCATCAGAAAAGCTATATTCTTTGTGTGATCATCATAATTCTTCGCATAATCGTTAAAAAGCATACGCTTATACAACTGCAAATAATCATTGTGGGGTAATCGGAGTTCTCTCATCACACGAATTGCATCGCTGTAAGAATATTCTCTCGGAACATTGAAATCCATATGTGCAATAGCACATAAACTCTGCATATGTATTTTCTCTCCGGTTTTGTCAATACGATCAAATCTCTTGGTCATAAAATGCGAACGGCCGTTTTCTTTGAAAAGACGACATTCGTTCATCTCTATACCGGCAGATTTGGCCATAAGATAATAAGCATATTCTATTTTCGTATATTCTCCGTCATCCGGTTCCGCATCATGATCCTTGTTGTTCTTTACGTCGTCAAATTTCAGCAGCCAATATTCATATCCGGCACCTGCACTGATTTGCCCGGAACGTATATCGTTGGTTTGCGGATTCCAGGCGATAAGAGTCTTGGCTCTTGCTCCGCCAACAGATGAACCGCTCTGCATCAGCTGCGCAATCATCTGTTCGTCATATTTTATATGGATTTTTTCTTTTTCTGACAATATTTCAGAAGCAAGCTTTGTCAACGCGTCAAGATCTATTTCGTCAGTAGTGTTTCCTATATCTATGTTTGGCTCATATTCAAGAGCGCCCATACCGCGCTTTCCCGTATAACACAATCTTTCTATAACTGAGAGGGAGCTCTCGTCTCTGCCGAGGCTTTTCAGATAATTCTTAATCACGATGTTACCGAATTTATCGGGCAACGAATCCGCTACCATACCGGGAAGGCCTTTGAAAGTCTGTTCAGACAAAGAGGGAAAAGAGTATGTTAGTTTTGAAAGAGGCATTTTCAAAGGGGAAACCTCAATGCCGCTGTTCAAAAAGAATTCATCATACTGAAAACCTATTAATCCATTATCCATTTGGTGAAGATATCCTATCGGCGTTCCCCAAAGAATAACTTTTACAGTTCTGTTATCCATATACTATCTATACCTCACTTGTCCTCTTCCCATTTCCAATGCGAGTCAATATCTTTACTCTTCTTTTTCACTCGTTTTCTTATAGTCTTATGTTCGTAAAATAATTTGAAATCGGGCTGAACCTCGGGTATCAGAATATCCAGATTATCAAGCAGATTCAATCCAAAAAGGATCTTAATATAATTGGACATTTTTGAATCGTCTCCGTTTTCAATACGGGTTTCTGTGCTGGTAGAAATACCGCATTTTTCAGCAAGCTCCGCTTGAGTGATATTTAAAGAGATACGATGCTGTTTTATACGCTGCCCTAATTCATTAAGAATAGCTTTCTCGTTTTCAATTGAACTTATTTTCATAATTTCACCTGCTTACAACTAATCAGATTTACACGATTATAATAATACAATCGTTATAATTTGTCAAGTGTGATATAATAAATGTTCTTTTGAGCAGTAACGGGATGTTATTTGTAGTAAAAAGAATGATATATACTTGACAAGCCGAATATTATGTCGTATTATTTAACTAAAAAGATGACCAATCGGACACGAGGAGAGGAAAATGTTATATAAATATTATTCGCCTACCATAATGAGTTTCAATAATATGAATTATGAATTGCTGGAGCTGGAGCATCATATTCTTCAGCAAAGGAGAAAAGAGCTTAAACTGACTCAACAGCAAGTCGCAGATTCTGCCGGAATACAATTAAGGCAATATCAGAGGTTTGAGAGCGGCGAACGTAACATAACCGGTTCAAGTGCCAGAATAATGCTTTCTGTATGTGAAGTGTTGCTGCTGGATCCATTTGTTTTTCTTGGTAAAGGCAACGAGAAACCCGAAACGAAATATATTATATTGCCTAAAATTGAAAAACAAGGTTTATCATATGTAATGCCGCGACATGCCTACTATCTGATTGTTTCTGCTATTCCTAAAGGAATGGTCTGTACCAGCGATGAAATAATGAAATGTCTGCGCGATGCATATGGAAGTGACACTCTTGAATTTGGAAGAGATTTGAATAGCGTGAAGATTTATGCTGATCATTGTTTCCCGTTTTGGAGAGTAGTATCAGAAAGAGGCTACTTAATAAATGATTTTTACTGCAGCAAAGAGTATCAGAAAAAGTGCCTGGAAGCAGAAGGTGTAAAAATCATAAAATCAAAGAGTAACGACAGTTATCGGGTTGATGAGTTTGAACACCGGAGATTTGATACTAACAACTTCAATGTTACAGTTATGAAAACAAATAGAGAAATACAAAAACTAATGATAGATTATGCTGAAAATAAAACATGATAAGGATTTTATGAATAAACATCATTTGCCCCCAAGAGTAAAAACAATATATTGCTCAAATACTGTATCATAATTGTTCATTATTGTACTTATAGATTAGAGTCATATCCACTGGTAAACTGGCGATTTGAGCGCGCTCTGTATGGGTTGCCTGCTGGCTCGCCAACTGTAAGTCAGCCTTGAAATTTGGCAGCGCATTACTTTTCATGTAACCGCTCACAGATGAGATGGCTGTTTGTTTATTTGCTTGCTAATGCGGCTGCCAAACCATCTCCATTATAATTGGATTAAAAGTCGGCTTGCATCAAGCACATCGAGTTTATTATTATGAATACCCATTAGAACCAGTTTTCCTTTAAAATAAAGCAAATAATCAGCACCACGCTTCTATCCAAGCGGGGTGCTAATTATTACTAAGCTATTATTCAAAAACTATGAAATTTGCAACTAATTATATAATTTCAGCCACTAATATCACTTTCTACTCTTGCTGAAGTAACTGTCACGGGCAGAGAGCGGCTTGGTTCTTCCGGTTCATAATAGACCGAACTCCATTGCGCTGTAGTAAATTCATAGTTTTTGTAATTGTCATTTTTGACCCACATAGCCGGTCTTACATAGTACGGCACGGAAAGATCGGTTCCGTTTTGCCCTATCGAAGAAGAATATGTGTCAACAACACGAAATCTGTTTGTTTCTCCTCCAATACTCCTAAGCCACCACATACAGCTCCTGTATTCATCATCCAAATTGTCGTCGATATAACGGTATGTTTTCTGTGCATAAGGGGTCGGCTCGCATATTCTGAATCTTTTTTCTGTGAGATATTTTGTGACTTCATCGGCAGAAAGCAGAAATACATTGTCATCGGTGTCATTCCCGCCGTCAGTTCCGAATTCGGGATTTTCGGAGTTAATTATGCGTGAAAGAATTATGTTTTCTTTCTCTACGTTCGAGAACGCAGTCATATAGAATTCGGTGTTCAGCCAATTTCTAAGTTTTGAGTTTTCCCAAGTGATGACAGCGTCACTCCACTCTTCGGTATTAAAGTATCTTTCTTCGAGGGCATATCTGCTGAGCAAAAGCAGCTTGTCATCTTCTTTAGCAACAACAATCCATTCTATGGGCTCTGAACCGGACGCATCAGTGTCGATATTGTATTTGCCGAATTGAATAACACTGCCGACAGCAATTTCTTTTTCGACGGAGCAACCGGTCAATCCCATAATAATAATAATAATAACGATCATTAAAACTAATTCTTTAAATAGCCTCATAGTTTTATCTCCAAGAATTAATTACTTTTAAAGCATTCGACTTTTTATGGAGTTTGCTAACATAAGGTGTAATAATAAAAGTTGACAACTTAAATCTTTAGAAATACAGATTGAGTATATAGCATACTTTTAGTTCTCAAAAGCCATCTTGCAATTAACAGGAAACCTATCTGTTAAAAACGGCATGTCTTCTTGATAATAAACATCGTCGACGACATAGTGCGGACTGCTAGAAACACTACAAGAAGACTTATTACAAAGAAATGTGGAATAAACATAATATGATGAGGTTCCAATCCAAGAGTCTTGGTAAGTGTTATTCTTTTGAACATTATATGAGTATTTCCAAAGTAAGTCAACTTTTAATTGGTATTGTGCCTCATCTCCATATATTCCTGGTATCAAAAAATAAGTTGAAAAATCTTGATCATCGTAATATATCATAGCATATAGCTGCCATAAAACATAAGAAGCTGCTCGTAATCTCCTGGCATAAAAGTATCCCGTCCCATAATAATCTTCATACCACGCTCCACTATCACTATTAGTTGAGTAGTATTTAATTTTAAAAAACTGAAGTATGCCAAGTTCTGCTGTTCTTTGAAAACAATTCCAACAACGACAGCAGTTTAAACTGTTTTGATTACTGTTGTTGATCAAATACGCAATATGCATCAGGTGAATGTCTTTAGTAGCACCGCTCAAGTTATGATATGCAGGAACAGTACTATATAAAAAATCACTAGACCCAAACTGTGTCCCATTGTGTGTGGAAGGATTGGTTCCTTGAACAGCACTATATGGAACTATTGTTCGATGCGCGTAAATGTCGCCAATTAGATGAGCCATAATTCCTAAAACAACCAGCTTTTTCTGTTGTTGAGTTATAGCTCCTTTAGAAATCATTATACTTGTTATCACACTTTTTGCTTGAGTATACTTTTCATAATCTTCACTAGAATTATTATAAGGGCCAGTATTATTGTTATTATAATAAGCAGGATTCCAATTGGTATGATTAAACGCAAATGAATTAGAGTAACCATCAGCTAAGTCAAACAAATACTTTAACATTTTAACGTAATTCCATGAACCATGGAATTGCTTATAGTTAGAATAATCTGAATCCATATACGCGCTAATCACTTTTATATATTGTATGTCTGATGTTGTTGCACCTACTAAAATACCATCATTGATTATTTTATTGTGACCGTCTCCTCCCCACATTCCCGTGACAACTATATCATTGTTATCTTTTTTTAGTAAGACATTTTTATTAATAAGGGTTTTTCCCTTATCAAATGTAGCATCTTCCTTATATAAATCATCAAAGATTTCAAAAGCAAAACCAATATCCACGATCCCAGATCCATATTCTTCTTTGGAACCTATGTTTTTTGCACTTATCTCAAGTAAGTTTTTAATAAAATCTGATGATAAGCTTTTACATTTGGACTTTAACAAGGCAACGGCACCAGTTATATGCGGAGCTGCCATACTAGTTCCGATAGATACTGAAGAACATCCAAAAAGACCAATTGATTTTATGTTTTCTCCAGGAGCAGACATGCAGAGGTTTTCATCAACTGCAGAGCTTTTGGCGCGTGAGTATTTGTTGTCTACAGAACCAACCGATAATACTCCTGAATATTTTGCTGGATAAGACATCCCCTTATTCTGATCATTTGTATTACCGGCAGCAGCCACCACTACTATATTTTTTGCTATTAATTCCTGAATCTTTTTTTCTAAAGCGTAAGAATACTCGAAAGTTCCAAAACTTAGATTAACAACATCAATATTATTATTTACACACCAATCAAGACCCTCAATAATCCTGCTAATTGGAGATTTTAAATCCTTATCTAAAACTTTAACTGCATATAAATTACATTTGGGGGCTACTCCTATAATCCCATAACCATTGATTGGCGCACCTATTATTGATGCTACCGAGGTTCCGTGGCCATTTAAGTCGTCATATGGTAGGGATGACCCTTCACACTCATGAACAAAATCAACTCCTCCGTCAACGCCAGATTCATCCAAAGACCAACTGTCTATGCCAGAATCCAATACTGCAACATTTACGCCTGAGCCAAAGTAACCTAAATTGTGAGCTTCTGACGCTGTTATTGCCTTTATGTTCCACTCCATATGTTCATCTTGTGGTTGGACGTAAATAGATGGTTCACTTTCGGTATTAGAGGATGCTTCAACAGAATGATTATTTTCAATTGTTTCAACACAATTATTATTTAATAATATGTTATACTCTTTTTTTGATAAATTAGCTTCAACATAATTAGTGCCTATAGTCTTTCCTTCAAACATTCTGGCAATTGTATCGGCATAATTTGAATTCCTACAAACTATGATATACGGATTTCTCGGTATTTTGCTATCTAATAATCTTAAGCAGTTCAATACACTTAAAGAATTGATAGAGAACATCATTATTCCTACTAAGAATACAGAAATTAACCTTTTTAAAAACTTTATATTAATCATCTTAACACCTCATTTTACTGTTGTTTTATTATCATAAATCTCATGTAGCATTCTAATTTATAGGTAATAGATCATCTTTTGAGTTGGCTCGGACAAATCTGCCTGAGGATTTTAAATCCAAGACTAAGCCTTTGATATATTGCATATAGCTCTTTAACCGGAACTATAGGCGATCAATATTTTAAGTCTATATTTAGATAATGGATAGTTTCAATTAAGATACTTCTCCTTGCTTTTCTTTATTATTTGCAAAAGAACTAGTATTACACCAACCACATCTACAACTCCTACCAAGTATGAGAGCGGTTTAAAATCAAGTTTTTTGTTTAAAAAGTATGCAATGCAAGCTAATCCTAATAATAATGAGAGTTTCCAAAAAATATTCCAAATAAACAGGATTCTTTTCTTTCGGCGTTGTTTTTTCTTTTGCTCGACCTCTTCTTTATTCTTATACCTATTCAGCTCGTCTTGCAGCGCATTATTCTTTTCATCTTTATCTATAATTATTGCTGCTTGATATTCTATTGTAGCTTCTCTTTGCGAAATGTAATTCTTGTATTCTTCTCTGAGGGATTCAATAACATTATCCTTTTCCTTTATTGTTTCTTGAGACGTTTTATATTGTTCTTCAATTCTGCTTAAGTACTCTGGAGAAAAATCAATTATTTCTTCTATGTTATCATATTGCAATTCTTCAGGCAGTTTGGTTTTTCCTCTGAGAGCAATAATTCTAGCAGCAACGGCTTCTTTGGATAAGTCCCCAGATAAAAACTGTTCTTTTGTTTCTTTATAAGTTTTGTATGCTTTTTGAGCTACGCTAGACGATAAAACAGTTCTTGCTTTTAACAGAGCACTTGCGCTTACCGGAAACTTATCTTTAGAAAAGCTAAAGCCAAGTTTAAACCATAACAGACTAGTTATTCTGTCTAATGAAACAGCAAAGCCACAAATATTATCTATGTTATTAGTGGATTTTATTATATCTGTTTGTTCCTTTGATATCATGAGCGTTTCTTGTGAGTTTGTAACAATTAGATACTCAGATTCTAAGTCAAAGCGGTACCAATTTCCTTCCCTTAGTTTATTTATGTGGCTTATCATTTTTAATCTGGACTCTTTTTTTCTTTTATGATCTTCATCATTTTCATCATACTCATCGAATTCTATACACTCCAAATTACTTGAAAAATAATCTTCATTATAATATGAATCATTTTCATCTTCTTTTATTCCGAAACAAACTCGTAAATTAGTAAAGAAATCGGATTCTTTAATAGCAACATCTGCAGAAGATGAACATCCATCCGTGATAGCTTTCATTGCCGGTTTCTCAATCCAGTGAAACTTTTTTCCTTCAACAATTGATTCTGCTGTTGAAAAGAAGTCGTGGATTTCCTTTTTTGTTTCCGAAAAGTAGTAGAGTTCAATTACAGCTTTATTTCCGGCGTTTGCCAACTTAACTTGTTCATAAAAATCGTTTGCCAGTTGTTTGTATATGATTCCGTTATATCCTGCAAGACTGAATAGGATTTCTGTTCCCAAGTATAATTTTAATGATTTAGAAACACTTCCTATTTCATTAATATTATGACTGAGCCCAATATATATAATACTTCCTTCTCTTATTTTGTTTAATCCGCTTTGAATGGTTTCATCTTTTTCATTTTTTAAAACATATTCTCCGATTAAATCAGTGTATTTTTTTGATGTCATTGGTTGATCTTCAATCAAAAAACATATTAATTCATTTAATAAGGTTTCTTTATTAATATTATTGTTTTGATTTCTTGCCGTAATATAATCGGACAGTTCATCAATTATTTTTCGGCTGTAATTTTCGGCTTCTCCTTTTATTTCTTTGAAACATATATCCTCTGTCATATCTTCAATTGATACTTTAAACATATTGTTATCAAGACAAACGTTATTCATCTTCTTTGCTGCGGATTTAATTGCTGCCTCTGGTATTTGAAAATCAAAATGTTTCCTTAGAAACTGCTTCATTTCTGCTGTTGAAAAAGCATATAAGTGTTCTGAGATTATAATGTATTTGATAAAATCTTGAAGTAACTGATAGGGGCTTTTAATCTTTTTTTCATCTGATAATCCTTTTAGCGTTGCGAAAGAAGCCAATAAAGAAGTGCTTAATGATGGTTGTACCATTTTATTTCTCTCCAATTAGATCTTTTTTTCGTATTATTTAGTTATTGTCTCATATTAGTTTGTGGTTTCATATTGCAGATAAGCAAAGAAATGCTAGAAGATTAATATACCAATGTTTGTAGGAACAATGTGGTATATAATTATTAGTTTTGATTTCTCATATCCGTAGGAGAAATTAATAATGTTTGTAGTTTAAAATAATGAAATAGAGGCAAAGACCTATATGCATTATTGTCATGTCTTTGCCTCTAAAATGATTGATGATTCTCGTATCAACAAAAGTTATCACTAATTACAAGTTACCTCTCAACTATCTTACCAAAATACTTAATTATAAAGCTAATATATAAAAAGCGTAATTTCAATTAACAACAATCTTTAGAATTGAAAGTTGTAAAGGTATTTAAAACAACCAAATTTTCTCATAATTGATATTGGATAATTAATTGATGTAATGCACGGTTCAGGTGTTTATACTAATAGTTTTTCCTATTAGTTAATGCTGTATTGCCATTCTCTATCACAGTATAGGTGCTGAATTAATAATATTAGTTAAGATACCAAGCAAATAATAGTTGCCATAGATAAAGAAAGTTAGCAATACTCCATAAAACTGAGAGAAACCGATATGGTTTAAGAATTTATAGATATTATTAATAATTCTTTTGTCCTTAGACTGAATAATAATACTGTCTTCACAAACAATTTCGTCTTCATTAGATATTAATGAAGCACTTATTTTATGATTTCCAGCTTTAATTGGAGAATAAACGATTTCGCTTTCTTTATCTTGTTTATCTTTAATTTTTTTTAAAATATTTATTCCATCAGCGGAAGACCATTTTATTTGTCCGGAATAATATTCACCAACATAATAATTCACACTTAAACTATAATCTTTACCAACCTCTACCATATTATTTTTCTTATTACATATTAATTCACAATATGGCTCAGGTTTTTCGTTTTCAAAAAGCATATCCCAATTTACACCAAATGCATAATTTGATTCTACACTTTGAGATTTTATTATCCATCCAGTATCTATGATATAATCATAATTTGTTGTTAATATATTTACTCTATTCCATTTGTTAACATCGCCAGAATAACAGATATATCTGCAGTATTTACTGTGATAATTATTCGGATAACTCAACTCATAGTTACTGGAGAATACAGTTGTTGTATCTATACTAGTTAAGCTTAATGGTAAATCTATTCTGCAAAGTGGAATAGAGGCTACATTTGCACAGTCAACATTAAATGCATTTGCTCCAATACCAGTGATGCCTTCTTTAACAGTAACACACCAAATCTTGTCAAAGTAATTATACCATGGTTGTCGTTTTGTGTGTTTGTTATTTGAAACATACCAATCCACATTTCCTTTTCCACTTATTACTAATTCGCCAGTTTTATATAAGACCCAATTCACGTTATCTTTTTCGGTTTCGCCACATTTTCCAGAGTCTACAATACTATTATCTGCAAAAGACACCACGCTAAAAGAGAAAAAAAGTATTATAGTAATCAACAATACCGATAACGCTTTATTCATAGTGATAACCTACCTTTCTAATAATAGAGAAAATTGCGATAAAGGAATAATACGGATTCCATTATTAATACATAATGCTATTCGTTCATATATACAGCTCGGAGCTCTATTACATTATCATAATTAAACCAATCATCACCCGATTTAACTGAGATATCATAAATACAGTTACCAATACAAGGATAAAAGCCGATAACCCAAACCAATGTGTCTCCGGTGTTTTCATAGTCAATCATATACATACCATTTGGAACAATATGCATTGTTGTATTATAGTTTCTATTATACAAGTTTATTTCTGACACTGTTACATCTGTAACTATTGTAAAATATATTCCTGTCAAATATGTAACATCGTTATCACTACTTGTTATACTAATAAAGTGAGGATTGGTTTCAGTAACTTCACCAACCACTTCACCATTTTCGACAATACTCAATGAAGTGTTGTCAAGATCATAATCTGACGATAATTCCATTTCAAACTCTTTCCCCGGATATAAGTTAATACTATTGTAAGTAATAGTTTCGTCTTCGTTTCCGGAATCTATACGCGAAACTCTATAATTCATATTCCCATAATCATAGGCGGATATGTGAATAGTAATATTATCGTTATTAGGGGGAATAAAGAATGCTTTTTCATTATTATCTGTAATCCATGATACAATACCAATATCAGTTATTTCAGGATAAACTGTATTAATTTGTTGACTTTCAAATGCAACTATATCATCATTCTCGTCAGTCAAGGTTAATTCAACTGGGCATTTTGCAAGTATTATTATAGGTAATAATCCATAAGGAATTGCTTGTGAAACAAGATTAATTAACCCTGCATGACTAAGTGAATCGTTTGTATCTAACCAGTTTTGATAAGTAGACATTGTGTGGCCTAGTATTCCTAATGGTGTTTGGCTTCCGCTAATTGGATAATAAGGCATATTTACATAATAATCTATGCCGTTTCTTTTCCATTGACTAGGATGTGTTTGCCAAGAAAAAGGCATATATGTTACGCAGTCGTTTGTGTTGAGAATATTAAAAATATTAGTGTAAGCAATTGCCTGATTTCCTTCAATACCTTCGTTGACGGTCATTGGTGTTCCGAATGTATAACAATAAATCTTGTTTTGGCCATAATTAGGATTGTTGTTCATTTTTGTAGCAGCGATATTAGCTGTTGCTGCGCCTAAACTATGGCCGGTAAACACTACTAAAGGATTGTCGTTTTCCAATCCTCTATTGTTAATATAAGCTATAGTGTTATCATATATAGTATCAGCTATTTCTTCAAACGGGGTAGGATTAGCGAATTCAGATTTAATGTCCGAAAAGAAATCAGATGATGTTACGGATCCTCTTGCAACAACCATAATTATAGGACGCGTAGTTAAATGACCATTATTATCCGTAATATATATATTTTTATATCCAATTGTGTGTGCCCCTTCTTCGTTTTGGCCGTAATTGTATGTAAGCACATCTCCATAACCTTGGCCAATTAGTATCTGATTCACCGAACTATTGTGATTATATAGAAATGTTGACAAAAGCAAAGGCGATGAACCGTTTGGATAATTATAAGCCTCGAAACTAAGAGCCATACAATATTTTGCTAAAAGAGGATTATATTGATCGGTTGGGCATAATTCAATACTGTTATTATTTATGTCACAAAAATTACTAGTATATTCAGAGGTTTGTATAATATGTATGCTTTGAACTAAATCTCCGGATACAACAGTAATATTTCCAGATCTTTTAACATTATCTATGTTCTCAGTAGCAGATATAGTGATTGTTTCATCACCAGTCCCAAAGTTTTGATTAGTTGAAATCCAACTTGGAGTTGTAATTGTCCATGTTGTGTTAGAAATTATTTGAAAAGAATCTGTAAATGCGGCATAGTCCTTAATGATTTCTGTTTTATTTACAACCAGTGAAGGAGAGGAGCCTATTTGAACAACAGTAACTGAGCCTATTATTACCGAGCCAGTAACTATTTGAAGAACACCAGTTCGTGTTTTCGTCCCGAGATTAGCTGTAACTCTTGCTTTAAAAGAATCTGTAGTTTTGTCAGTATAATTTAACCAATCTTGACTTGATAATATACTCCATGACGGATTACAAGTAACGTTTATAGTTGAACTTGTCGCTGCTTCTGCTGATGTTATCCAACTCGAGGATCCAATTCCTCTAGCAATGAAGGCGATTGACATTTGGGGCTTTTGATCTGAATTATTAACTCTTGTAGAATAAAAATCCACCTGTGTTTTTGAATTCTCGTTTGATGAAGCCAACATGATGCCTTTGTTAACCCCTGTGTCAAGCCATTTTTGAGCAGCAGACTTAACTTCAAACACATATTCATTTAATGAACTGGATGCGGATACAGAAGTGATTTGGCATCCACTTACATTTTGATACCCGTTAGCAGTGTTAGAAAAGGGCTGATTGTTCCAAGAGACACTATCCGCTTGCCATGAGGTCCTGTTACTGCAATCACAAGCAACAATGCTTATATTGCTTTGATTCCATGCTTGAAAATAGTTTTCTTTATAGAGAACTAGTGTTGCAGATGTAATTACACTGCCATATTGAATTGAGGTAGGTAATGTGGTTTTAATATAAGTTCTTGTAAGATTAGTAAGGTTCTTTCCTACCCTTAGTTCATTATTGGATCTCGGCGAATTTGCAAACAATAAATCTTCAACGAAAACATTGCTTATTTCACTGGTTGATATACTAATTGTAGGATCTATAATTACAGGGTATACTCTGTCTTTCGAGTTTATCCACTCTTTGTCAGCGACAAGTGTTAATACATTTTTGTTACCTGATTTTTCAATTGATATTTTTATATCCGTGTTTTCTGCTCGGTTCATATCATACATATATGGTGCAGAAAGAATAAAAACTATATTATCCCCATCCATAAGTGTAATTGAACCGTCGGGATTGTTTTTTGGCGTTAAGCCTGAAAAATCCACATCAAATGAGTATTTATACTCTTGCTTGGGCTCATTAACTACAATGTTTTCTTTAAGCGCTCCTGAAGAAACAATATACTCAAAATCAACTCCGGGAAACACATCTTTATAGACTAAAGCATCTTTTTGATTCTTAACTGTAGTAACAGCTTTATTATACTTTTCAACTGCGATAATATCAGGATCATCGCTAGATGGATTTTCGTCATAGTTAGAATCGCTATAGATTACACTAGAAGCTAGATCTTTAACTGATGTTCTTTGAGCTTGAGATGAAAAAAAGCTTTCGCTTTTGATAGGATTAACAGAAAAAGATAACGAATATTTGTCATTTTTTGCAACAATATTGCTGCTGTCTGACAATTCATCTGGCAGTTCAATTGTGTATCCTGAAGCTCGTGGTTTATACTTGTTATCATTATCCAAGATTAAACTGTTATCTATTTCTTTCCACATTTCTCCGTTCTTAAAATGAACAGGTTCGGAGTAAGTTACAGCTATATATGAACCATCTTCACATAAAAATGTTTTTGATGATTCTTCGCGCTTATTAATTTCCTCCTTAATTATCTTTGAAGGAATATATTTCTCATTCTCGTTAAACTCCACTGCTAATGTTGTAGGGATTATTCCCGAAACTATTGTTATAATAACAGTAACAGAAATAATAGTTTTTACGAATTTTTTGAATCTCATTATTTATTCTCCTTATAATTTTAGAACTAGTTGTATGTTCTATCTAATTGCTGTTTAATGATTATACTAACATTTCTCCTTCCATTTTTTATAACGTAACGTAGTTCTATGTTAATACTAAGGCATTTTTATTCTTAAATCAACGTAAATGTAAAACTGCACACTTTTAACTACAAAACTGCATTTGATTTGCCAAGTTTTTTACGCTGTTTTTGTAAATATCCTGCTACAATTAAAACGGCCTCAAACATCAATGCGACCATTATAGGATAAGCCAATCGTTTGAGATTAAGAATAAGAAGAGCGACTAGAATAATACATGTCACAACAATTCTTATTATTGACAATTTTCTATATTTCTTAACTTCATTTTGTTCTAAAGGCTTGTTTTCTGATTCCAATGGAGACAAAACGCATATTAACATAGCAGATATAAATGCAAAAGGAACACAAGTAATACAAATGAATTGATTTGATAGGCAAAACCTAATTATAATAATAGATACAGTAATCCCAATAGAAGAAAGCAAAACGCAAATCCATTCTTTTGGTGCATGGAAACCTCCGGCATACTTCTTTATTATTAAGAAAGCAAAAAAGAAAACAATTGCTTCAATAACCAGTTTTGAAACAAGTCCGATTATTACGCTGAACACGAAACAATAAGCATTAAATATAAGAAAAAAGAGGCCAAAGGCAACGACCTCTTTATCCTCTCCGGATAATTGACCTCTTTTTTCCAATTGTGTAATAATCTTTAAAGAAAGATTATTAATCATTTCTTTTTTAACTCCATTGCATTCTTCGGAAGCTTGGGCTGAAACAGCCAAGGGGAACTGGTTGAA
>JAEEGF012103585.1_pt1 | contig 21284 bp, 12 predicted proteins | sample 9134171 | NCBI WGS metagenome assembly JAEEGF01 (sample SAMN16246542, study PRJNA631951) | gut metagenome | biome: gut microbiome; feature: rumen; material: AP-attached | host: Bos | place: Iran: Karaj | collected 2018-10 | reverse complement strand
AGGCGCTATGGGGTTCGTCGGCAACTACGCCCCTCGTGGACTTTCGCCACAGACTGACGGCATGCCCGTCATACCAAAAAAGTGGCAGCTACAATAATAGCTGCCACCCAATCCGTTACTTTGAACATCGTCTTTTTTCGTAAACATCCTACTTCATCTCTTCCCCGATCTCCCGGTTTCGCTCCAGCAGATCGTATACCGCATCCTCCGAGAGGACGCCCCGCTTGAGGTCTGCCGGGAGCCTGCCTGCCCGGTCTCGGTCGTAATCTTGCTTCCATTGGTCGCCGGTGTAGTAAGCCTCCAGCCGCCGGATCTCTTCCTGCAGGGCTTCATACCCCTCCCGGGTGAGGTCCGGAGCTTCCAGCGCCGCAGTCGCTTTGTCCAGGATCTCTTCCATCTCCCGGATCCGCCGGATGCTGCTCTCCTCCCGGGAATCCGTCTCATGGAGATTGATCTGTTGCACGCCAGTCAGTATTCTGTCGCTCACTTTTTCATTTCTCAGATAGTCTCCAAGCTGCTTCAAATAAAAATACTTGCTGAGTTTTGGATCCTTGTCCTCGCGGACAAATTCCAATTCATATCCGAGCTTTTTGTAAAACTCCGGCGCCTGAAATCCAAAGGTGGTAAGAGCGATTTTCTCGTAGCCCTTTCCTTTGTATGCATCCTCCACCGCAGCAACAAGCCTGCTGCCAATGCCTGCTCGTCTATAATCTTTGCCGACGATCAGATCTCCAATGTGGACTTCGTTGTAGTAGGCACGGCCGACGATCACTCCGGCAATTTCACCATCGTCCTCCGCAATAAAGCAAAAATCCTCATAGTTCAAAGCGACACCACAATCAGACGCATAGTTCGAAAACTCGCTATTGATGAATTCATCAATCCTGTCATTGTCCGATACTCGCTTAATTTCCATATATTCTTATTCCGTCCTTCAGTATTTCGTTCGTTAAATCCAAATTATCCTTCTTTCTCTTTATCATTTTAAAAGAGGAGCAGCATTTACGCTACTCCTCTTCTGTCATTTACTAAGCTTTCTTACATGGGAATCTGGGGAACTTCGATCTGAGGCTGCTGAAGCTGGTTGGGATCCTGCTCCTTCTCGGGACCGGTTTTGTCTGCCTGCAACTCCTTCTGTGCCTCCTGGACCTTGGGCTTCTGGTTCTGATTCTTCATGAGGTCAGCCACCTCCCACCGGATATCTCCGGAAACCGGAGCGACATAGGAACTGATCTCCGCCATACAGTCCATAAATTTGTCCTTGTAGGGCAAAGTCCTTTCCAGCATTAACTTCTTGAAGGGTTCGGACTGCAAGACTTTTCCTTTCATGATACTCAGAATTTCCGGATGCTCCTGCAGGTTCCGGTAATCCGCCTGCTTTTCTTCGGGAGTCTTTCGGAATCGGATGATGGTTGAGATGATCTGGTGGGTGAGGTTGTTTGCCGCAATATCCACAAGATTCTGCTTCTGCTCCTCCGTGGGCTCATGAAAGTCAAAATGTTCCATCGCTTCGACGGTCTGATCTCTCACCTTCTCCCGGAACTGCTTCATGATGTCGCACTCATATTCATCCGGTGCCTTGCTCATACTTTCTTTCTCGTGCCGACTCTGGATCCGACTCTTCACGATCCTTTTCGTGCGGTCGATCTGTTCCCTCCGGGCCATGATCTCCGGATCCTGCTTCATGGGCAGTTTCTTAGCGATGGCAGCAGTTGCCGTAACCCGAACAGCCTCCCGGTCCAGAGTCGCATAAGCCAGACTCATGGCTTCGATCCGGCGATTCTCCAGAGCGTTACGCCGTTCTGCAGGGATCTTGGTCTTGTTCAACAGATAGGTTGCGATGGAAGCCTTTGCCGTCTCCAGCTGTTCGGCATATGTTTCCAGCTTCTGGGGATCGGCCTGTTCGGTGGCTTCATTTCTGGCCCGGACTACATCCCGGACTCCCTTCATGGCATTATCATAAGCCTTGCTGCCGATGAAGAAGCCTCTGTTGGCATCCGTCACAGCGTTCAGTGCCCGCTCCAGATCCGGAGTGGAATCCCGAAGGGCCTGCATGTTTTCATCCAGAGCCTTCTCTTTGGCTTCCTGTGCCAGCAGATTGTTGGTTCCGGGAGCGAGCATGGCTCTGTTGAAGATTCCCATATCATAGAGGGGGCTGCCCAGTCCGAAATCGCCCAGTTCCGCCTCCTTTACCACCCGGAGATGTCCCTTTAGCACTGCTCCGGCAGGTTGATTCTTGTAAAATTCGATTCCGGCCTGGATCTGTCCCTGGAGCTGGTGGGTTCTTTCCCAGGCAGCGTTGATCTCCTCCTGGGAGAGCCCGTAAGGACTTAAAGCAGTCTCCAGAAGAGCCGGGGTCAGAGTCATGACCTTCTGGGCCATCTGTTCCGTAATGATGCCCATATTCTCGATCTTGATAAAGTTTGCGCCGGTATTCACCACGAAGGAATAATCGTTATCGATTCCCTGAACGCCGAGAAACTTGGGCGGATCTCCATGATCAAACCGGTAGAAAAAGTTCCTGTTGTGGCGGTCCACATTGCCGCAGATGAAATCCAGCACCTGCAGATCTGCCAGAGAAGGCAGGGACTCCTTGGTGATCATCTGATCCGGGGTCACCTTGGTCAAAGGGTTCTCGGGAGACTGATCCAGGGCATCCCATCCCTGGGCAAAGTTCATGAAAGTTCCCGTGATCTCCTTGCCATCCTGCACCAGGGTCATGGGCCGGGATCCCGCCACCAGATGGCTGACTCCCAGAAGGTCCGCCATGGTGGACATGGCACAATTCCGACGATCGATGTTGCCTGTCATCCGGGAATGCTGATATGCGAGTACCGTGTTGACAGGGGCCATTTCCTTCAGAACGTCAATCACAAAGTCCGCCCCCAGATTGGTTCCCATAGCCGCCAGCTGTTCCGGCGTCAGATCATCGTAACGATTCCGGAAACCATCCAGCAGGTGGGTTCTGTCATTCTTCCGAACCCGTTCTCTGGAAAGCCGGAAGACCTTATCACCATTGGCGAGAATTTCCCCGGAAGCTCCGTCCGTGAATATGCTGTCCAGCTCCTTGGAGACCAGGGTCCTTGCCAGATCTGCCAGTTCGGGATGCCCATATTTTTCGCTGGCCCTCCGAATGGCATTCTCCATCAGCGCCAGAGCCTTCTCGTGAGTATAGATTTCCGTGTTGGGGGTAAAGAAGCCCTTGATGGGCTGTCCGTCCGCTCCCGGCACATCGATGCGGAGTCTGGTGGAAGCCATATCTCCCGCATTCTTCAGGGGTCCGTTCACCGTCACCTTGAGACTTCTTCCCTGTTTCAGCATATCGGAGAGGGTCGCTTCCCCTCCCTGCCTTGCAGCAGACAGTCCGGCCAGATCCTGGCCCACCATCACTTTCAGTCCCTCCAGCATCACCGTCACGTTGACCTCTGCCTTGGTTTTCGGCTCCCCATCCAGATGGAAGGCTCCGATGGCATCCGCCAGTTGCCGATAGGTATCCAGGATCCGCTTATAATCTTCCTCTTTCACCTTGGGCAGATTGCCCTGATCATCCGCCTGATAGAAAGATGCCGTGACCTGCTGCAGGGTCTGCAGGCCGTTCAGAACTGCAGACAGCTGATCCCGGTTTGCCTGCTCCAGTCCATCTCCATTGGCAGCCATCTGATCATAAAAGGCTCCGGACCACTTTGTGGTGGCGCTGGATCCGGGCAAAGTCATCTCCAGAGCTTCCTTCCGGGTCGCCATACGGTTGCGGAATTCCGGAGTGGACTCTTTCGGGATCCGTGCTTCCAGGTTCCGGAAAGCTTCATAGAGTTTCTGATACTCCGGCTTATCCCGGTCTTCGATATGGGCCTTCTGGGTTTTGGCATAGGCTTCCTGAGCCGCCTCCAGGATCTGCTCTGTAAAAGTGCGGTCTGCCTCGCGGGTCTTTTCCAGAAGGGTTTCCGTGCGGGCGATCATTCCTTCGTAATCCGCCGGATGGTCCTTCAGATAAAGATCCAGGCTGAAATCTTCCCCCTGGGTCAGGTCATCATTGACATAGTGACCGTCCAGAAGCTGGGATACCGGCACATCCCCGTGCTTTACGGTGATGAGGTTCATCAGGGTCCGCTGTTTGCTCTCCGGTTCTCCGTTCCCTTTCAGGATACCGATCCGGTGGTGCTGCAGATCCTGCATACGGATGTTGTACTCGTAAAACTGACCGCTCCGGATGAGATTCTCAGTCTGAGCCTTCTTATCCGGTTCGCAATAAGTCAGGAACTCACCGGCACGCCCGACGGAGTAATCCACCACCTTCGTCATAAAGTTGGCGTTGTTCATATCCGTGAAGTCATAGAGAATATCCGCAGCCTTCTCAAAGGGCTGACCCTTGGTCACACCGTCCACACCATACTTTCTGGAATTATCCAGACTCTTTTGATAGGCAACATTCAAAGGATTCGCCAGATACTCATCCAAAGAGATGTTGTTGGCATGGATGTAGTTGTAGATCATGAAAGCGCCGTTCACCGCAGCGGTCGTTGCCTTGTCGAAGGTGAAATGAGCCGGCAGGTAATTTTTCCGGCAGCTGTCCAGATTGCCGGGGAAGAGTGTGGGATCAATGCCGAGGTTGTCCTTTGCCAGCTGGAACAGGTCCTCCATATCCGCCCAGTTTTTCTGATGTTCTTCGCTGGCCGCGATGATCTCATCGATATTTCCGCCTTTGATGGCCCTTTCCAGACGGGCCCTTCCCTTATCAAAAGCCCGGAATGCGTAGATCTTATTATCATCCTCGGTTTGGGCTACTTCACCCGGTCCCAGGATCTGCATCTGCTCGAACTTGGCCATCAGCAGCTTCAGACCATTCTTCATCCCTTCGCTGACAGGGATGGCATTCCGGCTCATATCCCGGATCACTTCCACTTTGTCTTCCGGGATCTGACTCTTGGGCACGCCTAAGGAATCCTTGGGGGTATCCACAAAGAGCTTGTCATATTTTCCGTCTGCAAAGGTTTTCACCTCGTTGGCAAGAAGATGATCCTTCAGTTTGGAACCGATGCCCTGAACCAGCTTCTCCTCGTCCGTGACGATGGCATGGAGCTTGGGTTTCGCCTTGACCAGGTGCTCATCGGCAAATGCCAGGGCATCCAGAAGCTGTTGCTTCTTTTCCGCCTGATCTGCCAGCTCACTTTCCGCTCTCTGACGCAGGGCCTGGATCTCTTTGTGCATATATTTTTCCTGCTGCTCTTCCACAGGGATATCCCGGATATCCTTGTAGTTTTCCATGACCGCTGTGATCTTATCCAGATGGGACTGGCTCAGATGATTTTCGATCTCCCGGAAATACGTGTTCTTATCCTTGCTCATGACAAGGCTCTGAAGAACCCCGGCCATCTGGAAGGGCTCCATCATCTCAGGAGGAACCACCCTCTTGGCGAATTCCGCCAAAGCATCTTCATCCGTCTCCGAGATGCCGCTGTTCAAAGCTTCCTGGAATTTGTCAGGGAGCTGTTCCTTGAGCTGTTTGATCAGACCGGCGCGATACAAGCCGCGGTTCTTTCCCTCTTCCAGGAGTTGATCCACCTTGGCCTGATCTCCCGTCACGTTCAGGATCAGACTGGACAGTTCTCGTCTGGTGATGCCCAGTTTTGTCAGTTCATCCTTAAAATAATCCATCTTCCGTTCAAAGCGCTGCTGATTGAGCTTATACTGGATATACTTCTCCCGCTCCGTAGCCTGGTTCGGCGCTTCTTGCGTCAGGAATTCCGTGTTCTGAAAGAGTATGTCGGCGATTCTTCCCATAAGGCTGTGCCCCTCCCTGGCAATCTAGGGTTGCAGTCCGCTTCCGCCGGGTCCCTGCAACACATTCTCTAAATCAGAGGCGGCCCCTGCCGGGGCAGGCGCCGCCTTAAGTGATTTACTGTTTTTTATTAGGGAACCGATACGTTTCCCATACCGGGCTGCTGGATCTCCTGTACAGGGGGCTTGACCTCCTGGACGTTCTTCTGAACCTCTTTGGCGGGTTCCTTTCCTTCAGGGGCAGGCGCCTTGGCAGCCAGCTTTTCCGCCATCTTCTTCATAACCTGTTCCTTGAGCTTGGGCACTTCAGGGCCGAAAGCTTGAGCTCCCTGGATGCCGTTGGCGTAACCGCCCCTTGCCTCCGAGAAGAAATACTCGAATTTGTCCTTGAATAGCTGGGTCTCCATGATGGTAGACCGGAGGTTCTCCAGAAGTTCAGGATGGTCCTGCAGCTTCTGGTATACGTCCTGCTTCTGCTCAGGCGTCTTCAGAGACCGGATGTGCAGATTCATAATGCTATAAGTCAGACTGGTCGCCACCTTATAAGGTGCGGTGGCCATCATCTCTTCCGTGGGTTCGGATCCGTCGTAGGAGGTCTGAGCCTGGTACATGGTTTCTCGCACCTGCTCACGGAACTTCTTCATCACCTCGCACTCATACTGGTTCGCCGGGTGGCTCAGTCTCTCGTACTCACCGGCTGCGTAGATCTTAAGGTCGGCGAGATTCCTCTTTGCCTTCAGGCTCTTGAGCTTATCCTGAAGAGGTCCCGTTTTGGCAGCCGCATCTCTTGCTTTCTCCGCAAGAGGAACCGCGTCAGCCACCAGCAGATCTTCCTTGTCCAGAGCCAGGTATGCCCGGCTCATAGCCTCGATCCTGCGTTTCTCCAGCGCAGTCCGTCTCTCTTCGGGAATCTTGGTCTTTTCCACCAGATATACTTCGATCTGATGCTTTGTCTCCGCCAGCTTCTGTCTGTATTCTGTCAGTTTCTGAGGATCTGCCCCCTCCAGATAACCGTTCCGGCTGCTGAAGGTATCCCGGACACCGTTCATGGCGGTCCGGTAAGCACTGCTTCCGATGAAGAATCCGTGGTTGGCATCTTCCACTCCGTTCAGAGCCCTTGCCAGATGATCGGTGGTGGTCCGAAGAGTCCTGTAGCGCTCCTCCAGCTGCTTCTCATTCTGCATGATCCCCCGGCCCACAAAATCCGAAGGTGCGTTCAACATACGACTGAAGATTCCGTGGTTGTAGAGTTTGCTGGTGGGGCCGAAGTTTACAAGATCTGCCTCCTTGACCACCCGCACACGTTTTTCTTCCACGTAATCTGCCGGTTTGTCCTTGAAATAGTCCGCACTCCGGTTGATCTCCTCCTGGAGCTTGTGAGTTCTCTTCCAGGCCGCATCGATCTCCTGCTGGGGGAGACCATAGGCTCTCAAAACCGTCTCCAGCAGAGCCGGTGTCATGGCCATGATCTTCTGAGCTGTCGTTTCGGTAATGATGTTCACGTCCCTCAGAGGAATACTGTTGGCTCCTTCACTGATGCAGAAGGAGTAGTCGTTGTCGATTCCCTGAACTCCCAGGAACTTGGGGGGCCGGCCATCGCTAAACTTGTAGAACATGTTTGCGGAGTGGCGATCCACATTGCCGCAGATGTAATCCAGAATCTGAAGATCTGCCAGAGACTTCAAAGACTCCGTGGTCATCATGTCCGCCGGTCCCACATTGTTCAGCGGGTTGTCGGGTTTGAAGTCCATCATATCCGCGCCTTCCGCAAAGCTCATGAAGGTTCCGGTGATCTCCTGACCGTCATGGGTTATGGTCATGGGTCTGGAGCCGGCGATGACATTGTTCATTCCCAGCAGGTCAGCCACGGTGGACATGGCGGAATTTCGCTTGTCGATATTACCGATCAGACCGTTCTGCACATAGTCTCCAACCAGGGTCAGAGGACTCAGGTCTCTCAGGACATCCATCAGGATCCGGGCTCCGTCTTCCGTACTCAGAGCCTTCACCCCGTTCGCACCCAGATCCTGATCATATCTGCTGATGAGAGTCTCGAACAGCTTGGCATGATCGCTGGTCCGATCAAACTTTCTCGACAGCTGGAAGAGCTGATCTCCATTGCCCAGGACCAGACCCTTTTCTCCGGTAAAGGTAGCTGCGACTTCTTTAAAGATCACCGTATTGACATAAGACTTCAGTTCCGGATGGCCATGACGCTGCAAAGCCTCATCGATGGCTTTTCTCGCCATATTCTTCCCCTTATCCGCGGTGTAGACATCGTTGTTCGGGGTAAAGAATCCCTTGATCTGAGTATTGTCAGGCCCCGGTACATCGATACGGATGCGGGTGGATGCCATGTCCCCCACCGTCTGGAGAGGACCGTCTACCGTAACCTTCAGGCTCCGTCCCTTCTTCAAAAGATCGCCCAGAGTTCCCAGCTCTCCCTGCTTTGCTGCAGCAAGAGCTGCCATATCCTGTCCCAGGACTCCCTTCAGCCCGGCAAAGAGCTGTCCGATATTCTGGGACGCCGGATTATTCGCCTCCGGGGCAAAGGCGCCTATGGCGTTTGAAACCTTCTGATAAGCTGCCTGAAGGTTTGTCAGATCCTCTGCTTTCAGGACAGCCATTTCGCCCGTCTCATTGGGGATGTTGAAGGGCGTAATGGCATTTCTCAGCTCCTGCAAAGCCTCTGTGACGGCATGGAGGGCGTTGGCGTTGTTCTCGCTGAGCCCATTGCCGCCGGCTGCCAGCTGTTCAAAGTATAAAGCAGTCCACTTGGATGTGGCAGGTCCTTCGGGAAGAGCCATCTCCAGAGCGTCCCTCTGACCGGCCATGCGGGTCCTGGTCTCCTCCGTTGCATTTTTCGGCAGACGCTCCTCCAGCTTCAGGAAGGCGTCCATCAATTTCTCGTAACCTGCAACCTTGCCACGATCTTTCACATGGGCCTGCAGGGTCTTGGCGAAGGCTTGCTGGATGGCCAAAAGGGCTTCTTCGGTCATTGTGACCGGCTGCTTCTTCAGATAGTTCAGAACTGCATCCGCACGGCTGATCATGCCTTCATAGTCTGCATGTGTATCCACATACTGTTCCAGAGAGAAAGGCTCCCCCACAGTCAGGTCCGGCTTGACGTATTTCTTGTGGATCATCTGGGAGACCGTTACATCCCCCGGTTTCACGGTGATGAAATTCATCAGCACCTTCTGTCTTGCTTCCGGAGTGCCATTCCTCAGGACACCGAAGTTGCTCTGACCGTTTACCACCACCTCGTTGTTATAGGTAAAATAGATCTGGCCTCGGATGGTATTCTCCGTCCGGACGGTCTCATCCGGATCGCACAGGCACAGGAATCCGTTTCCACGCCCCACGGAAAAATCTACCGTATGGCTGCTGTAGGCATTATCTCTGGCGGAGTCAAAGTCATAGAGACAGTCCAGGGTGATCTCAAAGGGCTGATCCTTGGTCACATTATCAATGCCATAGGTCACCATGCCCTCATGGAGCTTCTGGTAGGAATACTTTACGGGATCCTCCAGATACTGATCCAGATCGATACCCGTTTTGTTCAGCACATTGTAGATCAAAAAGGCACCATTCACGGCTGCCGTGGTGGCCAGATCGAAGGAAAAATAGGCAGGGATCGCCCCATTCCGAACGCTGTCCAGATTTCCCGGGAAAAGTGTAGGATCGATGTTGAGATATTCCTTGGCAATCTGATAGAGTTCTTCGAAATCTTCCCAATCCTTCTTAAAGACATCTCCGGTTTCGATGATCTTGTCCACATCTCCGGATTGCAGAGCCTCTTCGAAGGCAGTTCTCTTTTTCAGGAATTTCCGGAAGGCATAGATCTTGGAACCGTCTTCTCCGGGAGCTTCCTCGCCCGGAGCCAGGATCTGCATATCCCTCATCTTCGTGATGAGTTTTTTCACGCCCTCTTTCATTCTGGGGCTCATTTTGATGCAATCCTGGTTCATATCCTGGATCACTTCCTCTTTTCCGGAGCTCACATAGGTCACCTCGGCCAGGAAGTCGGTCTTGTGCTTCTGAAAGAGCTTATCGTACTTACCCTCTTTAAAGTCCACGGCAGTGATGGATACCGATTTGGTATCAAAGGCGGCGCCGGTGTGCTGGACATCGCCTTCAATGGCATTCATCATGGTATGGATCTCATGGGGCTCTATTTTTTTCAGAGTTTTGTCGGCGAAATCCAGAAGCTCCAGATAATGGGCCTTGCGTTCAGCATCATCCTTCACCGCTTCATCGGCCTGCTGCCGCAGTTCCTGGCATCTGTCCTTCATATACTGAACTTCGTACTCGTGGTAATCCCTGTCCAGAGGATCCTTATAGGCAGTCATGCGACTGGTCATTTCTTCCAGATGAGATTGAGTGAGTCCGTCCCCTATGGCAGAGAAATACCTCAGCCTCTCAGAGTGTTTCAGCGTATCGATATCCGCCAGGACGGACTGAACCATGATCTTATCCAGAAGAGTCTTATCCAAATGCGTCTCGGCAAATGTCACAAGATCCTTCTGGCTTTTGGCTCCCTGTGCCTTGGCTTGTTGGTAAAGATCCGGATGCTTCTCCCGGAGATAAGTCACCAGGTAACCTTTATAAGTGGAGGAATTCTTGGTTTTCTCCACAAACTGCTGGGCCTTCTCTGTACCGCCATTCTCTTTCCCGCCCTCGGCACTCTCGAGGATCAGCATCAGCTCTTTTAGAGTCAGACCGACCTCTGTGAGACTCCTGCGGATAAAAGAGCATTTCCGCGTGAATTTCCGCTGATTCTCCTGATATTTCAGCCATCCCTCCCGATCGGTAAAGTCGTCCGGCACAGGCTGACCGATATATTCCGTATTCTGCGTGATCAATGTTCTAAGCTGATTGGGCATATGTTTTCCTCCTAAGTATGAAAGCAGCACTTGGAACCTCGCTATTAATTATACTATGAAATGGTAGAAAAAGTTGCATCTCAATGAGAATTTTTCAGAAAAGTGCGTGAAAACCGAAAAGATTGACAAAAAGTCATTGTGATGAGTCAAAATCTACAGATGATTTGCACTCAAAAAGGCTCCTGCAGGGATGCAGGAGCCCTTTCCGATATTGGAATCATAGGCGGTTGAACGCCCCTCTGGACTGGTGGGTTGCGGCAAAAAGCATCAAGAACTGCAAGAGTGCAGGAATGTGATGCTTCTGAACTGGTGGGTTGTGGAGAAAAGCATCAAGAACTGCAAGAGTACAGGATTGTGATGCTTTTGGACCGGGAAGGCAGTCATAGAAAGCATCGGGGATTACGCGAAATATCCCACTCCCGTGAGCTGCAGTTCAAAATACCACAGTCCGCAGATTGCCTGATACAGCAGGGTCAGAGTGCAGAGGCACAGCCAGCACGCTCTGGCCTTTTTGTTTGGAAGCTTACTCACTTCCCGGAAGTCCTGCAGGAGCCGCGCCGCGGATGCTACCAGCAGCACAAACATGGAGATGTAATAGCCCCAGAGGAAGTTACCGTCCAGACTCCGGCTTCCGGTCTCCGCAAACAGGAACACCTCCAGAAAGCCCACCAGGAACACCCACAAACTGGCAAGATACAACTTGTCCTTATAGAAGTCCCGGATGTGGTAGAGGATCATCTCCAGCAGGAATGCCACGGAGCAGATCACCGCCACCTTGGCGTGATCACTGCGCTGGCTCAGCACATAGAAGGGACGGATCTCATATCCGTTGCCGGTCTCCCCTCCGAAGAGCACCAGGCTCTGCCACAGCACCACTCCCAGAGAAGGAAGCACCGTGCAGCCCAGAGCAAATACCGGGAGGAACTTCTTCTTCCGGATCAGCTCCAACAGAAGCCATCCCGCCAGGACCGGTGCAAAGGCCATCAGGAAGCTGGGCTTGATGCCGGTGGTGATGAAGAGGAGCAGGGTGAACTGCACATACAGTCTCCACTCGGACTTCTGCTCGTAAACCTGCACCAGATCCAGCAGCACCAGAAGGGACAGGATCGCAAACAGCTTCATGCAGTGATAGGTGGAATTGTGGAACAGGTTGGCGCTCTGGTACCCGATATAATGCCGGGAATTTACGATGGGAATGTAGAAGGCCATGACCAGATTCAATGTCAGCCCCAGTCCCAGACTCACGGCATTGGGAAGCACCATATTGTACCGCTCCGCCAGCCGCTCCAGGAGCCTTGCCGTGGCAAAGACGGTAAAGACACTGACCGCGCCGAGGAAGCACCCGATCCATAGCTCCGCCAGAGAAAAACGGCTTAAGAATACGTAAACATAAGCCGTGAAGCTGTAATACCAGTGATCATCCACTGCCATGCTGATATGAAAGGGCAGGTCGGATTCAAAGAGCCCCGTTGCCGGATATAATGTCTGATTGAAGAAAAGATAGATGCTCAGGGCGCCGTAAACGGATATGCAGAAGCAGATGATCCAGTAGGCGACGCGACTGTTCGCGATCTTCTTGATGGTTGCATTCATGAGAAAAGCTCCCCGTAATTGATTGCATAACAAAGGCTGCAGGAAAACCCTGCAGCCTTTATTTTAAGCAAATTCTTACTTCTCAGCAAGTGCCTTCTTGATAGCCTCAGTGAGCTGAGGAACGATCTTGTTCAGATCGCCCACCACACCGTAGTCAGCTACGTCGAAGATGGGAGCATCCTCATCCTTGTTGATAGCGATGATGATGTCGGACTCTTCCATACCTGCCACGTGCTGGATGGCACCGGAGATACCGATTGCGAAGTATACGTGAGGGCGAACGGTCTTACCGGTCTGTCCGACCTGCAGATCCTTGGGCTTCCAGCCTGCATCCACAACTGCACGGGAGCAGGAAACCTGGCCGCCCAGAACCTCTGCCAGATCCTCAAGGATCTTGAAGTTCTCGGGAGTACCAACTCCACGACCACCGGATACCAGGATCTTAGCATCCATGATATCTACGGTATCGGTAACAGCCTTCACCACTTCCTTGATGGTGACATAGCGGTTGTTGGGAGTGAAGCCGGGGTTGAACTCAACAACCTCTGCCTTAGCGCCCTTGATGGGATCGATCTTCTGCATAACGCCGGGACGAACGGTAGCCATCTGAGGTCTGTTGTCAGGGCATGCGATGGTTGCGATGGTGTTGCCGCCGAATGCGGGACGGGTCATCAGCAGCTGATTGTGCTTCTGCTCGTCTTCCTTACCGGGAACAGCTACCAGAGGGAAATCTCCGATATCCAGAGAGGTGCAGTCTGCGGTCAGACCGGTTGCAACTCTTGCGGATACGGTAGGGCCAAGGTCACGGCCGATGGCGGTAGCGCCGACCAGCATGATCTCAGGCTTAAACTCGTTGATAACGGAAGCAAGTGCATGAGCGTAAGGCTCGGTGCGATACTCCTTCAGTTCGGGATCGTCCACAACGATGACCTTGTCTGCGCCGTACTCTGCAAGAGAGTCAGCCAGGCCCTTTACGTCGGAGCCGATCAGGACAGCTACAACCTTCTCATTCAGGGTTGCTGCCAGTTCTTTTGCTTTGCCGAGCAGTTCGTATGCGATGCCGCTGACCTGGTTGTCAACCTGCTGAGCAAAGACATATACGTCTCTATATTCTTCCAAACCCATTTCTAATCTCCTTATAATTGTATCTACTTTTTGTGATACGGATTGCTGCGCTGCTTCGCAGCTCCCGCAATCCGACAGCCATTCGCAAATCGGATCGTTCCCTTCGGAAACGCTCCTTTTTTGCTCATGTCTGAGCGGGCAGTTCACGTCGCCTGCTTCTCGTGCAAGCACGAACGCAGTCTCCGCGCCTACCCTTAGATCACAAACTTTTCCTTCAGCTTTCCGATCAGGTAATCAACAGACTCTTCGGGGGTATCCAGGACTTTCTTCTCGCCTGCGCCCTTACGAACCTTATCGGAAGCCTTGGCGATCTTGGTAGGAGATCCCTTCAGACCCAGGTTGCAATCTTCTACATCCTTCAGATCTGCTCTGCCCCAGGTGGTGATCTCTGCATCTACTGCATCGAAGATTCCGCCGGGAGTCATGTAACGGGGCTCATTGAGCTCGGAAAGAGCGGTGATCAGGCAGGGCATCTGAGCCTCCAGTACGTGATAACGATCATCATACTGACGCTGTACGATAACCTTGTTGCCTTCGATCTTCAGATCCTGTGCATAGGAGATGACAGGAAGTCCAAGATGCTCAGCGATCTGAGGTCCGACCTGTGCGGTATCACCGTCGATAGCCTGACGGCCGGTGATGATCAGATCGTACTCCAGGTTGCGGATAGCACCTGCGATGGTGGTGGAAGTAGCCCAGGTATCTGCGCCGCCCAGCACACGGTCGGTAACAAGGACTGCCTTGTCAGCGCCCATAGCCAGAGCCTCACGCAGCGCATCTGCTGCCTTGGGCAGACCCATGGTAAGTACGGTAACCTCTGCGCCGTACTGATCCTTCAGACGAAGAGCAGCCTCCAGGCCGGCCTTGTCATCAGGGTTCATGATCGCCAGCATAGCTGCACGATCCAGCGTTCCGTCCGGATTGAATTTCACGCCGCCCTTAGTATCGGGAACCTGTTTGATACAAACGATAACCTTCACGTTATTTTCCTCCTTCGGGATAATTACTTTAACAGATTAGCGGAGATGACCATGCGCTGAACTTCGGAAGTTCCTTCGTAGATCTCGGTGATCTTCGCATCGCGCATCATGCGCTCCACTTCGTACTCACGGATGTAGCCGTATCCACCGTGCAGCTGAACAGCCTTGGTGGTAACTTCCATAGCAACTTCTGCTGCATACAGCTTCGCCATAGCAGCCTCTACGGAATAGGAAACCTTGGGATTGGTCTGATATTCAGCCTTCTTCATGGCAGCCTTGTAAACCAGAGCCTTTGCAGCCTCTACCTTGGTAGCCATGTCAGCAAGCTGGAACTGGGTGTTCTGGAAGCCTGCGATGGACTTACCGAACTGCTTTCTCTCCTTGGTGTAAGCGATGGTGCGCTCCAGAGCGCCCTCTGCGATACCAAGTGCCTGTGCAGCGATACCGATACGTCCGCCATCCAGGGTGTGCATTGCGATATTGAAGCCCTTGCCCTGCTGGCCCAGGAGGTTCTCCTTGGGGATGCGGCAATCGGTGAAGATCAGCTCATAAGTGGAGGATCCACGGATACCCATCTTGTTCTCTTTGGTACCGAAGGTGAATCCGGGGGTGCCCTTCTCCACGATGAATGCGGAGATCTCCTTCAGCATCTTGCCGCGCTTCTCAACCTTGCCGGTAACAGCGAAGATGACATAAACGTCAGCTTCCTTACCGTTGGTGATGAAGCACTTGGATCCGTTCAGAACCCACTCGTCGCCGTCCAGAACAGCCTTGGTCTGCTGTCCCTGAGCGTCGGTACCTGCGCCGGGCTCGGTCAGACCGAATGCACCCAGCTTCTCGCCCTTTGCAAGGGGAACCAGATACTTCTCCTTCTGCTCGGGAGTACCATAGGTCATGATAGGATCAACACACAGAGAGGTGTGTGCGGAAACGATAACGCCGGTGGTGCCGCAAACCTTGGACAGCTCCTCAACGCACATAACGTAGGTGAGGGGATCGCAGCCCTGGCCGCCGAACTCCTTGGGAACAGGGATTCCGAGGAATCCGTACTTTGCCATCTTGTCTACGGTAACGCGAGGGAACTGCTCGTTCTCATCGGTCTCGATTGCAAGGGGCTTTACTTCGTTCTCGGCGAACTCTCTGAACAGAGACTGCGCCATTTCATGTTTCTTGCTAAGCGTGAAATCCATGTTTATTTCTTTCCTCCTGATTTATCTTCAAAGCGCATGGCGCTTTCGGAAATTACTGTGCATCCACCGGGGTCTTGGTACGATCGGCATTGTAGACATAGAAGCCCTTGCCGCTCTTAACGCCCAGATTGCCGCCGCGAACCATCTTACGGATCAGAGGGCAAGCGCGATACTTGGAATCACCGGTCTCCTTGTAAAGGACATCCATGATGGCAAGGCAGATATCAAGGCCGATGAAGTCGCCCAGCTCAAGGGGTCCCATGGGATGGTTAGCACCCAGCTTCATAGCGCTGTCGATGCCTGCAACATCGGATACGCCTTCCATCTTGATAAATGCAGCTTCGTTGATCATGGGGATCAGGATACGGTTTACGACGAAGCCTGCTGCCTCGTTCACCTGTACGGGCTCCTTGCCGATCTCGACAGAGATCTGCTTGATTCTGTCTACGGTCTCAGCGGGGGTGTTCACACCTGCGATAACCTCAACCAGCTTCATTCTGTCAGCGGGATTGAAGAAGTGCATACCGATCATGGGACGGGTCAGTCCGTTGCCGATCTCGGTGATGGAAAGAGAAGAAGTGTTGGATGCGAAGATGCAGCTCTCCTTGCAGATCTTGTCCAGCTCACTAAAGGTGGTCTTCTTAACCTGCATATCCTCGAAAGCAGCCTCAACGATCAGATCGCAATCTGCGCAGAGATCTTCCTTCAGACCGGGAGTGATGCGAGCCAGAACAGCGTCAACAGCCTCCTGAGTCATCTTTCCTTTTTCAACAAGCTTAGCGTAGCCCTTAGCGATCTTATCCTTGCCGCCTTCAGCCCACTCCTGCTTAATGTCGCACAGTGCGACTTCGTATCCATCTACCAGCGCAAATGCCTTTGCGATGCCCTGGCCCATGGTTCCTGCTCCAATAACACCAACCTTCATGATTGATTCCTCCTAATGATATTGATAGATTACACAGGATTGACTGACCGGCGGTCCCACAGGGTTCCGCCCGTCAGTCACCTGCAAACAGTACCTATTGGTTTTTAAAGTCGACGACTTTCACCTTGGTAGGGTCGTCCTTCTTCTTCAGGAAGTTGCCCATACCTGCTCTCTGATCTTCGCTCTCGAAGCAGCTTCCGAAGAGCTTCTCCTCGATGACCAGTGCAGCGTCCATGTCAGCCTCAAGGCCGTCGTTGATAGCCTTCTTGCATGCGCGGACTGCGATGGGTGCCTGAGCAGCGATGCCGGCAGCCATCTTCTCAGCAGCAGTCATCAGCTCCTCAGCGGGATATACAGCGTTCACCAGGCCGATGCGCAGAGCCTCGTCAGCCTTGATGTTGCGTGCGGTGTAGATCATCTGCTTTGCCATTCCGGGGCCTACGAGACGAGCCAGTCTCTGGGTGCCGCCGAAGCCGGGGGTGATGCCCAGACCAACTTCGGGCTGACCGAAGACAGCAGCGTCAGAGCAGATACGGATATCGCAGCTCATGGAGAGCTCGCATCCGCCGCCCAGTGCGAATCCGTTCACAGCAGCGATAACGGGGATGGGCAGAGTCTCGATCTTACGGAAGACATCGTTGCCCTTCTTGCCGAAGGCTTCGCCCTCAGCCTTGGACAGGGTGCTCATCTCTCCGATGTCAGCGCCTGCCACAAAGGACTTCTCGCCGGCGCCGGTGATGATCAGGGCGCGGACGGTATCAAGATCGATGGCGTCCAGGGTCTCATTCAGCTCGTCCAGCACCTGGCTGTTGAGAGCGTTCAGTGCCTTCTCGCGGTTGATGGTCAGGACTGCGATCTTGTCTTTCTGTTCATAAAGAATAAATTCAGCCATATGATCCTCCAAAGGATATTCTATTAATCTTCGATCTTAACGATGGTAGCGCAGCCCATGCCGCCGCCGATGCACAGGGTAGCCAGACCGGTCTTAGCACCCTTTGCCTGCATCTCGTGAAGCAGGGTAACCAGGATACGCGCGCCGGATGCTCCTACGGGATGGCCCAGTGCGATAGCGCCGCCGTTGGGATTCAGCTGCTTGTCAACGTCAATGCCCAGGTCCTTGCCTACTGCTACGGACTGAGCGGCGAATGCCTCGTTAGCCTCGATGATGTCGAAGTCCTCGATCTTCATGCCGGCCTTAGCCATTGCCTTCCTGGTAGCAGCAACAGGGCCGATACCCATAACCTCGGGGCGAACGCCTGCAAGAGCGCCTGCAACGAAGGTAGCCATAGGCTTAACGCCCAGCTCCTTAGCCTTCTCCTCGCTCATGACAACGATAGCTGCAGCGCCGTCGTTGATACCGGAAGCGTTACCTGCGGTAACAAATCCGTCAGGATTCAGGGGACGAAGCTTCTGAAGACCCTCGATGGTGGAGCCTGCTCTGGGGCCCTCATCGGTATCGAAGATCACGGTCTCCTTCTTCTTCTTGATCTCAACGGGAACGATCTCGTTCTTGAATGCGCCTGCCTCGATTGCTGCGCAAGCCTTCTGCTGGCTCTTCAGTGCGAACTCGTCCAGCTCTTCTCTGGTCAGGTTCCACTCTCTTGCCACATTGTCAGCGGTGGTGATCATGTGATAGTCATTGAAAGCGTCCCACAGAGCGTCCTTCACCATGGTATCTACCATAGCGCCCTGGCTCTGGCTGGGCCACATCATACGATAGCCGTAACGGCCGTTGGGAATAGCGAAAGGTGCAAGGGACATGTTCTCCATACCGCCTGCAACCACGATATCGGCATCGCCTGCCATGATCATCTGCGCTGCCTGATTCACACAATTCAGACCGGAACCGCAAACCACGTTGGTCGTTACTGCAGGAACCTCAACGGGAAGTCCTGCCTTGATGGAAGCCTGGCGGGCAACGTTCTGTCCCAGGCCGGCCTGGATAACGCATCCCATGTAGACCTGATCTACCTGCTCGGGAGCAACTCCGGATCTCTTGAGCGCCTCCTTGATCACGATCGCACCCAGCTCAACAGCGGGGGTGGTGGAAAGAGATCCGCCCATGGTACCGATTGCAGTGCGGCATGCGCCTGCGAGTACTACTTTTTTTGCCATTTTGTTTTCCTCCAAATTCGTTACAAATGCGTGGTTTTTCGGTTCAAAAGAATGATTGTTATTATTTTATCAAACCGACAATTCGATTGTAGCATAGGGCCTATTCGATTGCAATTCTTTTTTCATTTCTATGATTATAGAAAAAAGAAAATGCCGCCTTCCGGATTTTTCCGAAAGACGGCATATCATTTTGAAGTGATTGCTTCCCTCACCCCAGCAGGGATTTCAGGTATATGATACCGAAGATCACATGGGCCAGGAACAGGAGCCAGGAGGCATGAAGAAATAGGCTTTGTAATATGGAGGTTTCGCCGCTTTTCTCCGAAGCTTTTTCCAGGCGAAGTAACTGCAACAACGCAGCCAGCCACCAGAGGAGCATGCCGCACATCATGGGCCAGAGGAAATCCCCGTGGCTCAGCTTCACGCCGCTCTCCCCCAGAAGCGCTGCTTCCAGGAGACCGATGCCGTAGCCGATGAGGGCCAGACGTCCCATTTCTTCCCGCAGGAAGGATTTCCCGGAAATCACCAGGATCCAAATGGGGAATGCCATACCACAGAGGATGGACAGCAGGACGTTTTCAGAGAAGAGACTCCAGACCTCCATCCAGTGGGTAAGGGTAAATCCGCCGTCGGAGCCATAACTGCCGCCCCATGCAAAATAGGCCAGGAACTGCAGCAGGATATACAGAAGGGCCGGAACCGCGCAGAGGAGCATTTGCAGACACTCCCCGAAGTAAGCCTTTGCATCCTCTTTCCGAACCATCTTACAGATCCAGCGCACCAGCATGGTAAAGGCCACCGCCGGAACAAACATCTCCGCAAAAACCGGTTTTGCCATGGCGGAGAGGAAGAGGTAGAGCATCAGGAGCCACTTGTATTTTTTCGGATCCCGCTCCACAGCAAAAAAGCTGCCTTCACCGCCCTTTTCCACCGTCCACAGATCCGCCACCAGCGCAAAGCACAGCATCGCAAAGGGGCGCACCGCCATATGGGTGGGATTGTGCAGTGGATTCATGGAAAAGATGCCGTTAAAGCGCTCTCCCGCGTCCCAGAAATCCACATAGATTCCCTGAACCACGGAAAAGCCGAAGGATACGGCCGCATTGGTGAGAGGCCCGATTTCCAAACCCTTCTTCTCGGAAAAGCGTCTGATGAGATCGTAGGTCACCAGATACCCGAAGGCCGCGAAAAATCCGCTTACCAGACCTGCGCCGTTTTCCAACGGGATGTGCAGGAAGCGGTACATGACCAGCACCGGCAGGTGCCACAGCAGGTAGGGAACTTCCTTGAAGCCGCTCCAGAAGCCGTCCTGCAAAAATCCCAGAATGTAGACATACACATGTCCGTTCATATCGGACAGCGGATTGATCAGTTCCTGCATCACGATCCGGTACATCAAAGCAAAAAGGACAGCTGCAGGAAGCAGCATGATCAGTTTTTCATTTTCCTTCCGGTTCATAACCCCTCCCGGTACTTGCGATTTTTTGTCATTTTCTTCATAATGACTGTGATACTTATATGAAAAGGAGGCCTTCCTTGAAGATCCTCAAAAACTATCTATGGCTGATCATCACACTGGCAGCGCTGGTGCTCTTTGTGGCTCTGCCGCTCCCGCAAGCGACCCTGATCCTTCGGATCGGATATGAGGAGCCGGGCGAAGGCGCCACCGTGCTGTATTATGCGACGGATTATTCTCCTGCCCTTTCCGACGAGCAGAAGGTGACCGGAGTCATTTCTCCCGAGGAACAGTGCATCACCTTCCGGCTGGACGGCTCTACCGTAAAGCACCTCACCGCTCTCCGGCTGGATTTCCCCCATGCGGAGCAGCTCATCGTGCTGAAAGATGTGCGGGCAAGCAGCCGGGGCACCATTCATAAGACCTGGCTGGCCTGCGACTTTTTCGCGGAAAGTCGGTGCAATGACCTGCACAATGTGCACATCGACCGGGTTCCGGCCCAGGATGAAGCGGTGTTTTCCACCACAGCGGACGACCCTTACCTCTTCCTTTCGGATGCCACCATCGGGGAACTGCAAAAATGCGTCTCCTCCGGACGGGGCACCAGACTCTTTGTGGCGCTGCTGGTTCTGGCAGGAGTGCTGATTGCAAAATATCACAACCGATAGTCATTATATCAAAAAAGGTCTGCCATCGGCAGACCTTTTTCCTGTCTATCGTTTTGATCCGGTTTAATCCTCGGGCTCGATGAGTCCATAGGTGTTTCCTTTTCTCTTGTAGACCACGTTCACCTTGTCCGTCTCCGCATTCATAAATACGAAGAAGCTCTGGCCCAGGAGCTCCATCTGCACGCATGCATCCTCGGGATACATGGGCTTGATGTCGAATTTCTTGGAACGGATGATCTTCACTTCCTCCTCATCCATGAAATCCTTCTCTAAGAATTCCTGCTTGAAGCTGCCCGCATTCTGCTCCTTGTCGGTGAGCCTCGTCTTATATTTCTTCAGCTGTCTTTCAATGATCTCCTCCACCAGATCGATGGATACATACATATCATTGCTTACCTGCTCTGAACGGATGATGTTGCCCTTAACCGGGATCGTCACCTCAATCTTCTTCCTGTCCTTCTCTACACTAAGTGTTACATGTACTTCGGTGTCCTCCGAAAAGTACTTTGAAAGCTTGCCTATCTTGTCTTCGACTGCGTTCTGCAACCCCTCCGTAACTTCGATATTTTTT
>JAEEGF012024758.1_pt1 | contig 21285 bp, 20 predicted proteins | sample 9134171 | NCBI WGS metagenome assembly JAEEGF01 (sample SAMN16246542, study PRJNA631951) | gut metagenome | biome: gut microbiome; feature: rumen; material: AP-attached | host: Bos | place: Iran: Karaj | collected 2018-10 | reverse complement strand
ACAAAAAACGGAGGTTCTGAATTCATGGCTAAAGATCCATTAAGTGTAGAAGGGTATTTGCATAGCCTTGGCGAACTGTTAGGGTCCGCTAGGGAGAAGTATGGTTTTACCAAGAAAGAGATGGCTGAGAAGTTTGGGTTTGATGAATCGACTTATGGCAGACTGGAAAATGGGAAAACTCGAAAAATGAATTCAAAGGAGATCGAAAAACTCAAACAAATGGCACCGTATATCGGTGTGCCTTATTCTGAATTGCTGGCGGCGGCCGGATTAAGTTCTGAGATGAAAAGGGAAGTGCTTTATGATTTCGACGGATCAGAAATTGATTATGCGTCGGCAGTCAAGTTTCTGTACAAAGCCGATCCCAAGTTGTTTTCATATGCTGAAAGTATAGGCAAAATGCCGCTTAAAAGAATAAAACTGCTTGAGAAAATGATTGAAATGTTCCTGGACAGTGAACTTGAAAAGGATCCCTCCAAGAAACTCATTGCGGATAATATCACGAATAATCTCGAACTATATGGCATGAGAAGCGGTGTAAATCGGGCGAAAGCGGCTTTGGAGGAGTGGGGGCTAGAAACAAGGAACAACTATGGGTTCAGAAATAACGAGGTTTTTGTAATGCCTTCGAAGAGGCCGTTATCTATAGCTGAGGAGTATGAACGGATGGCGGCTTACGAATATGCGGTCGTCAAGACAAAGCAACCACGCGGTATCAGTGCCTATAATGCGAATTTTGATTTTCGGAATTTGAGGTTCATGACATGTATTACATTCGAAATAGATTCACGGTATAAAGCTAGTATTCAAATGCATTGTCAAAGCATGATTGATGAGGATGAAATAATGGGTTTGATGCAAGGGTTCAGTAATGTACACATAATACCCGGGGTTGTGATGTTCGAAGATGCCTCAAGCGGAATTGATGAAGATGAGAATGGATGGGATGTGAATTATATCGGAACCGTTGGTTCGATTCATGAGCAAGAGGCATACTTCAAAGTTCAGGAACTAATATCTCATCTAAAGAAATATGGTGGCGGAACGGTTACGCTAAGCGATCTCGGTCGAAGTGACTTGGAGATGTGGGGTGTAGCACTGGGATATCAAAGGAAAATGGAACAGATAATGCAACAAAGGGCAAACAAAGCGCAAAAAGAAAACAGCGAAAGGATATCGCAAATGGAGAAATAATGAGCTTTAGGAGGTGTAACAATGCCGATCGAGGAAAAATTCACATGGTTGATGAAACTGAAAAAACAATTTATACCCAGTCAGAAAAGTGACGAGGTCGGTGAAGCGTTTTCAAAGATGAGAGACATGGCAACACAGCTGGAAGTAGAGATTTCAAGGTGTTGTCCGATGAATGGGGCGCGGGAGGTCCCTGTCATGTGGTGGGACGGCCTGTCAGGAGCATATAGAATTGCTTATCCGGCAGAGGCTGACAGGGAGGTTATAGTTGGCCTCGTTACGATGGCAGTGCTGCTGATCATTTTCTCGCATTCAAATAATCGTTTCAGCTATGAATCAATCAACGGATATGACAACATGGGTGATTATTTTACAGAAAAAATCTGTGATGAGACAAGTAAGATCGTGCAGGTATTGCAGAAGTGGGGAATCACCTATTAACGGCATTGTTCCAACGTGTATCATTTGGCGTGTGAGAAGGGAGTGTGAATAGCTCGGTGAATTGTGAATTAAACTACAAATATCACAAGTTCTTGACGAGTATTCTGAAGGATGCGATATCTTATTTTTGGCCCCCGAGCAGTGGACCAACCATGAAATGCCGCATTCTCGAGGAGCGTTGCCAGCCAGAGGGGAGTATTTGGGAAAAGGCATTTGATCTGCCTGGGGGAGAAGTAAACCTTCGCATGATGGCGGAGGGGGAGTTTTATGGCCTTTTGCATGAAAGCTATGTGGCGTATGGAGAGCATTCTGTATTGCCTGACCTAATGTATGCCATCCTTGACACGATTTATGAATGCCTGAAGGCATGCCAGAATGATGACATTAGGTACCCCACGAAGTTTGCCTGGGAGATGGTAGGGCGCACCGTCGTAAACGAGTATTGTCGTCGGCATGGTTTGTTGGGGCTTGAAATGTTCTCAGCGCTGTCGCAGATTTATTACGAAGGACATGAGTGTGAGGGAAAGATGATTTATTGCGATTCCAATGTGCTTTCGGGTGACATCATTCGTTTTGAACAACCACTCCGATTGGAAGGGTCAAATCAGAAGAGAATTCGTAAGCTTTTGGAAGCGACTGGCGATGAGAAGTATCTGCTGGTTGATATTGGAAATTCTCAGATCATTGGCATTGGACAGCTGGAAGCTCCGAGCGGACTGGTTGTTGAGTTTTGCGGTTTCTCTCAGTGGAGAGTTACTTACGAAGGCAAGACTGTGTTTGAGTGCAAGTGCGGGAATTACAAGCTTGTGAAGACTCAGAATGAGAATATTTCCGGCGAGGAGCTGAAGCGCTATAAGAAGCTTATTGACCTAATCGTGAAAAACAAGCACGGCGCGTTGATCGTCCAGAGCGACCATGCGGAAGAGGAGGCAACGAGACTGTGTGATTTGGAGCGCGGATACAAGATCAAGAGAATTGATGTTTCCCACAATCAGGACTTGATCGAGATGGCAACAAGAATTGACGGTGCCATTATGGTTGATGAGAAGGGATGTTGTTATGCCATGGGAGTGATCCTCGACGGCCCGGCTGCTAAGGGCAATCCGGAAAAGGGTGCGCGGCACAATTCGGCGAAATCATATGTTGCATGGCGAAAAAAGAAAAAGGAGCACATTAAGGCGATTGTAGTTTCTGAAGACGGACCGGTAACGGTTTTCGATTGATCGGCATAAGACCATTCCACTTGTGGAGTGGTCTTTTTTTGCACACGCGGATTTAATGATAGAATATTGACAAAATCCTATCATCATGATAAGCTAATGATAGGATAATTAAAAAAGTATATCATCTGCTATTTGGGGGTTATAGTATAGAACATGACAAAAAAGGACATAGAGCAGTATCTTTCCGAGGTGAAGGATGCTGTGAAAAAGGGGAATTACAGGATTGATCGGAACGCCAGGCGGCAGGATAACATTAATCTGTTTCTGGATTACGTGATTGATGAGGCGAAGGCCAAAGAAATCATATTAAACCTTACTGCAATGGATTTTTCGGGGATCTTGAGGAATGAACACAAGGGGTTTGAACATGAGAAGCTGTATGTATTTGGCAAGGATGTCAAGCTTTTGGAGAGAACTGGAACGAAAGTGAAAACGGTGTCGTTGTACATCAAATTCAACAAGCTGAAGAACTGTTTTGTGATCGTCGTTTCGTTTCACGAACAGAAGCATCCGCTTACATACTATTTTCACTAACCACAAATCATATCGGAGGTGTTAATGATGGCTGATAAGGGAAGAAGGGACTTTTGCATCGAGTGCAGGAAAGAGACGGAGTACTTTTTGCAGAAGCGGGATATTGTAAAAAACATTAGGGATAAGGAGTTTGTCTTCACGATCACGGTGGCGGTGTGCGCGGAGTGCGGCGAGGAAATGAGCATTCCCGGGCTCATGGATAAGAACGTGCAGGAGATCGACGAGCAGTACCGGGCGGCAGAAGGGCTGGTGTCGATCGATGACATTGAAAAGCTGATGAAGGTATATAAAATCGGCAAAGCGCCGCTGTCTCTGGCGCTTGGATTTGGCGAGGTGACCATCACGAGGTACCTGGAAGGACAGGTGCCTTCGAAGGAATATTCTGATGTCATCAAAGAGGCGCTTTCATCCCCGGCATACATGAAGCGGCTCCTTGTGGAGAACCGCGAGAAGCTGACGGATGCGGCGTACAGGAAGGCATATGCGGCGGCCGAAAGCATTGAGAGTCTGTTTTCTGTTTCGGATAAGATGCTCAGCGTGATCGCATATATCTTCGAAAGGCTCGAAGAGGTGACGCCGCTGATGCTACAGAAGCTCCTTTACTTTATCCAGGGCGTTTATTCCGCACTTTATGGGAAGCCGATCTTTGAAGAGGATTGCAGGGCGTGGGTGCATGGCCCGGTTTATCCTGAGGTTTACGAACTGTTCCGGGATTTTAAATATAACCCGATCGAGGACGCGCGGTTTGCGCTGTTAGAGGGCGCGAAGGGTGCCTTGACGGAGGATGAGAAGCATGTGATCGATCTTGTTTTGAATACGTTTGGGATGTATGGCGGGAAGGTTTTGGAAAAGATCACGCACAATGAGGAGCCGTGGATGGAAGCGCGAAAGGGGTACGGAGACGGCGTCCCGTCCAATGAGGTTCTGCAGAAGGAGCGGATCATGAAGTATTACATTCTGATCAACCAGAAATACGGCATCGGCACGGAGGACGGCCTTAGGACCTATATCCATGATATGCTCGCGAAGGCATCGTGAGAGATGCCAGATTTAAGGCTCAGAAGGTTTCGGCCTTCTGGGCTTTTTGTTTCCGCAAGCAGTCGCGTCTGGGCTGCGCGGAAGCCCGCCAGTGCGTTTTAGCGGGGGGTATCGTGCGACAATTTTTATTGTGCCTGGGGCGTGGCGATGGTATAATATAACATGGGATGAAAGGAGGCATATTCCTTATGGGATTGATTATAAAGGAGCTGTCGAAGCGCATTCAGAAGACGGTCTCGCCGCTGACGGATAAGGTGCTGACGGGGTGGGACAAGGTGGTCGGCGCGGTGGACGTAAAGACGCAGCAAAGGCTGCGGAAGTTCATGGAGCAGGGCGACCGGCACACGCGGCTTTGGCTGGAGGACCTACGGGTCGAAGGGAAGAATTCGTTTGACGCAAAGAACGAGCGCGGGGACCGAAAGCTCCAGGTGCTGAAGGGCACGAGGAAGGGGAAGACGGTATATTCCGTGCACAGTCTTGTGGGGCGCGAACTGGCCTGCGTCGTGGAGAACATGCCGTTCCTGGACAAGGTGTTTAAGTCGGAGGACGCGTCCATAACATATGAATTATATGATGGCGAATTGAAGATTGGCGAGGCGGTCGTGGGCGTCACCGAGGCGCGCAGGGTAACGCTGAAGGGAAGCAGGCTTACGCTGGGCGGCAGGCCTTCTGAGATGGAGTTTTGGGTGCAGGATGACGAGGGCGAGATCGTGATGATCGCAGGTCCCACGCAGGGGCACCTGTGCCTGGAGATTGGGCAGCCCGCGAAGGAATTAGCCAGCGTTTTGATCGCGATCGCGGTGAATCTGGCGGCGAGAGCATATTAAAGAAAAAGGAGGACACACATTATGGCAGTAGATTCTATGTATTACGTTCACGAGGCGGACAAGGCGGCGCTGAAGGCGCTTCAGGCAATTCCGGGGTTTAGCGCGCTCATGAAGGCGTTCATGAAGGTTTGGAACGAGCGGCTGTTCCGCATTTCCAACATGTCGACGCACATCAGGCTGAGCGAGACGCAGCTCCCGAAGTATTATAATATGCTTCCGCCGATCTGCGAGAAGCTTGGGATCGAGGTGCCTGAGCTCTACCTCGAGATGGATGTGAGGCCGAATTCATATACCAGCGGCGAGACGAAGCCGTTCATCGTGATCACGTCGGGGCTTTTGAACAGTGTTCCGGAGGAGCTGATCCCCACGGTGCTGGCGCATGAGTGCGGTCACATCGCATGCCATCACGTGCTTTACCGCACCATGGGTTCCATGCTTTTGGATTCCACGAGGTCGGCGCTTTCCTATTTCCTGCCGCACGCAGGGCTTCTGACGCTCCCTTTGGTGGTTGGATTCTACTATTGGATGCGTTGCAGTGAGCTGTCGGCGGACCGCGCGGCGGTGATCGTGGACGGCGACGCGAAGAAGATGTCGGACGTGTGCCTGTGCTTTGCAGGATATGACAAGGAGATTGCCGGCGCTGCGAACAAGGAAGAGTTCATGAAGCAGGCGGAGGAATATCGTGAGATGATCAAGGGCTCCGCTTGGGACAAGACGCTGGAATTCTTCTCGTTGTTTAACGAGTCTCATCCCTTCACGGCAGTGCGTGCGCTGGAGTGCGTTGAGTTTGAAAAGAGCGAGCAGTTTAGGAGCATCATGGATGGGACTTATATGAACCAGCCGACGGGCGGTAGCGGAAGTGGCTTCGGCGGCTTTGGCGGCTTTGGCGGCGGCTCCGACAACGGCGGAGCTGACGGCGATGGCGCTGGCTCTGACGACACGTTGAAGGCGCCCTGGGTGAAGGATGATGAAGAGGATGCTGTCAAGGCAGATGACAACGCTAGCAACGCAAATTCCGCTCCGCTGAAGGCTCCTTGGGCAGATTACGCCGATGACGGCACGCCCGCTGGATCCGGTTCGGGCAGTGGCTCGGGTAGCGGTTCAGGCTTTGGTTCTGGCAGTGGCTCGAATTCTGGTTCGGGCTTTGGCGGCTTTGGCTCCGGCAGCTCCGACGAAAAGAAGCAGTGGTTTAAGTTTGACGGTACCATGCCTGATTTCTCTAAGTTTACGCAAGCCTTCAAGAAGTCCGGGGAGAGCGCAGAGCCCTCCGATTCAGCTCTCGCGGGCGACCTTCGAAACCTCAAGGCCCTCCTCGACGAAGGCCTGATCTCGAAGGACGAATATGAAGCAAAGAAGAAGCAGTTGTTGGGGTTGTAATTTAGCGTGTTAGTTGCGGCGGCCTGAGATCGCAGGCCGCTGCAACGCATTTTATTAGGGGGAAAACTATGGGGAGTTTTCGGCTCTTGATTTTCATTGCGGTGGGCGCTTTTATTGTGGCGAAGCTTGCGAAGTTTGTCTGGCACATTGTGGAGCGGACGCATTGCAAGGCCACCGTACAAGGCCATTTTGTGTACCCGAATTACCGCACGATCATCAGCGGCAGGTACTTCACGCACACTTACGTGCCCGTCTATGAGTATGAGGTCGACGGCAAGATCTACCACGCGGAGATCGAGCTGCAAAACCCTGATCCGACGGCCTTCATGGGCAAAGTCGAAGTGGAATATGACACCGCCGACCCGACGGTGTGCTTCATCCTGAACAAACGCGGCACCATGATGATCAAGGAAGAACACTAGGTGAATTTTATGAAAGAATTGTCTGAAAAACAACGAACTGGAATCGGGATCTTCCTGCTGACCGTGCTCGGCGCGTTCGTGGGATGGGTCTACGAAATGATATTCTATCGAATTGACTTAGGGTATTTTATCAAACGCGGCCACGGCTTCGGACCGTGGCTGCCGATCTATGCCTTCGGCGCGCTGGGGCTCCTCCTCATCGTGACGAAAAAGAAGCTCCACCCCGCGGTGCTGTTCGTGTTGTCCGTGGTCGGCTCGGGCATCATCGAGTACGTGACCGGCTGGGTGCTGTACAACTGGATGGGCGTGCGCCTGTGGGATTACAATGTCGAGATCTGGAACTGGGGCAACATTGACGGCTATGTCTGCGCCCGCTCCGTGCTGCTCTTTGGCGTGTTCGGCGCCGTGTTTGGCGCGCTCATCGTGCCGCCGTTCATGCGCTTTGTGCAGAAGGCGAAGGCCCGCCCCCTCGTGATCGTGACCACCGTCCTCGCCATCATCGTCGGCGCCGACGTCATCTACGGCTACGTGATCAAATCCTTCATCAACGGAGGGCTGTAAACATAGGGCAACAGTCCAAAATCCCATCAAAATAAGAATTTTAAAAAACTTGTTTGTCCAACTTGAACAAACAAGTTTTTTGCGTTATAATAGTCGCAAAGGAGCTGATTGAAATGATCAAAGTTAATTGCGATTACAAGATAAAAGAAGATGTCCAGTTCATTTTGGAGGCAGAAAAGATCACTGTCGCTGAGCTTTCCGAGCGTACAAAGATATCCAGAACTACGCTGGAAGAAATTGAAGAAAAGGGTGTGACGACGGAAAGTGTTTGTGAGAAGCTCTATTCGTATGCATATGAAGAAAACTACAGGATCAATTCCGTCAAAGAAGAGTTCATGAAGGAGAAATCCAAGAATGTTCTGTTCCACGGCTCCAAGGCGGGCCTGTCGGAGATCACGATTTCTGGTGCACGGGCGAACTGTGATTTTGGAAAAGGGTTCTATCTCGGAGAAACCTATGCGCAGGCGCTGGCATTTGTTTGCGAGAATGAGAAGTCGTCGGTATATTCCTTTGCATATTCTCTCGAAGACCTCAAAATAAAAAGGTTTGATTGTTCCATGGAGTGGATGATGGCCATCTGTTATCACAGAGGCACGCTGGGCGCATACTCCAAGAATGCAATGGTTCGCTCGATCGTTGACGAAATTGAAGCATCGGATGTGATCATCGCGCCGATCGCAGACAATAAAATGTTTTATATCATGACGCAGTTTACCGACGGAGAAATCAATGCTGATGTGGCGCTGCATTCCTTGTCGGCATCCAGACTGGGGCTGCAGTATATTTTCAGGACGGACAAAGCCTTGGAAAAACTGACGCCGATCGAAAAACACTATCTGTGCATTCCGGAACGCGAAGACTGCAAGAAGCTATTAAATGAGCGAAGCTATGAGATTGACACGAAGCTGAAACTCGCCAAAAGAGAGTTTAGAACGGGGTTGTACATTGAGGAATTATTGAAATGAGAAAATTCGATCACAATGGTTTGTTGTTAGCAGAATATCAGGGGAAATTGTTTGAAAAGTCCACGGAACTGGGATGTTCTACTGGGATTTTCATGCGCCGTTTTTTGCATTCGGACCTGCTAAAAAAACTGGATGGTAATAATCCGGCGTCGCTCTCGCTGAACGTTCAGGACGGACTGCAGAGCATCCAAGAGCAATTTGGAGAGACGAACTACGGACAGGTGAAGTACTCTAAAAGCGCTATGTTTTGGATAGGCTACATGTATCGATATATTTCCTACACGAGGGAGCATTCCACGAAGTTTATCATGACGCTGTTCAGCTACAAGCAGATGAACGATGTTTATTACGCGTATCATACGCAAGATCCGGAGTGGTGCGTAAGAAACCTACTGGAACTCAACCATCTGTCGGAAAGTATTTTCGACAGGAATGCAAGACTAAAAAACATCATCATGGAAAAGGGAACCTATGAAACTTATTTGTCCAACTTGAACAAACAAGTTTGAGACGCAGGAAGGCAAGAGGAGACATCATGACATATTCAGATGATTTTATCGTCAGTTCGAGGCAGGGGCTGATGGACCTGATCGACAAGATCGGCTTCGTGCCCTTTTTTGAAAACGAGATCGAGGGCTTCTCGCTGGAGGAGCACATCGCCCGCGAATGCTGGTACGACGGCCAAGACCCCTGGCCCGCCTGGGAGTGGAAAGGCCCCGTCATCCGCGAACTGGGCTGCGCCTACGGCAAGTTCCTGCGCGGCAAGGCGATGTACGTCAGCGCCAAGTGGTTTCCCGATTTTGCGAATTTTCGCCGTGACGGATATGATTTCGACGCGCGTTACGACGACGGCCTCGCGTCCTACCACGACAAAGAACTCTTCGAAGTCTTGGATGCGAACGCACCGATTTTGTCAAAGGAATTGAAAAGGATTGGAGGATATTCTGGCGGCAAAGGCACCGCAAAGAAAGGTTTCGACACCTCGATCACGCGCCTGCAAAAGCAGTGCTATGTGATCATCAGCGACTTTGGCCACAGCACCGACAAGTTCGGCAACGAATACGGCTGGGGCATCGCGGAGTATTCCACCCCTGAAAAGTTCTTTGGCAAGAAGTTCACCGACGCCGTCTACAAACGCACGCCCGAGGAATCCTACGACCGCGTCGTGAAACATTTGAAGAAGATCCTGCCGCATGCAAGCGAAGAGGCAATACGGAAGATCTTGAAATGAGAATTGCTACCACTTGGTCCGCACCATAAGCTAAAAAACAAACACACATGCAAGAGTTTTTAGCTTTTTGATTTAGCCTGTAAGATTGAAGTGGCGAGAGTGCTTCTTTGGCAGAGGCTTGAAGAGTAACAAAATAGGAGACACAGACATGGAAGCACAACAAACTGGCGCCGTGAGCGCCCAGCAAACAGGTCAGGCGGAGGCGCGGGCTGGCGCCCCATGCGCCTTGCAAAACGGCCGGCCGGCGGATGAGACGGGCAGGCTCCCGCGGGAGATCAGGACCTACGACTTCCTCGACCGCCTTGGCATGGAATATCAGCGCACCGACCACGAACGCACTGACACAATGGAAGCCTGCAATGCAGTCGACCGCGTGCTCGGCGTGATCATATGCAAAAACTTGTTCCTATGCAACCGCCAAAAGACCGCATTCTACCTGCTCATGATGCCGGGCGACAAGAAATTCAAGACCAAGGAACTCTCCGCGCAGATAAACTCCGCGCGCCTTTCCTTCGCCGACGCCGACGACATGCTCAAATACCTCGACATCGAGCCCGGCTCCGTTAGCATCATGGGCCTCATGAACGACACCGGCCACGCCGTGAAACTCCTCATCGACGAGGACGTGCTGCGCGACGAGTGGCTCGGCTGCCACCCCTGCGTCAACACCTCGAGCCTCAAACTCCGCACCCGCGAAGTGATCGACAAATTCCTGCCGGCCGTCGGCCACGACTTCCAGACCGTGCACCTGGTGGGGGAGGATTGAAACACGCACGAATTACAAAGCACCTGAAGCTACAAACCGTGCAGAAATGGCAAACACCTGAAGCTGCAAATCGTGCAGAAATGGCAAGCACCTGAAGCTGCAAACCGTGCGGGAAATAGCAAACACCTGAAGCTGCAAACCGTGCGGGAATGGCAAACACCTGGGAATTCAAACTGTACCGGAAATGCAATCTCCCTGAAGTTGCAGAACATGCGAATGACATGGCGGTGCGGAAACACATGATAATGATTGAAAACCAGAACGGAGGGAACGAAACATGAAGAAAATCGCAGTTGTATGGTCCAGCCCGAACCTGGACGGCCTCACCGCATCCGCAAAAAACCAGTATATCAAAGGGCTTGAGGCGGCCGGCGCCGAAGTGACCGAGATCCACCTCAACCGCAAGAAACTCGAGCACTGCCGTGCCTGCGGCAATGGCTGGGGCACCTGCAACAAGACCGGCGCCTGCGTCCTGCCTGACGACTTCGGGGACATCTACCAGACCCTTGCCGATGCCGACGGCATCGTTTGGATCAGCGCAGTATATTGGTCCGACATGACCGAGGCTTTCAAGGCCTTTTTCGACCGCCTGCGCCGCTGCGACGCCACCCAAAATCATTTCCTCCGCGACAAACGCTGCATCCTCATGGCCTGCGCCGGCGGCACCGGCCGCGGCACCCTCGAATGCCTCACCCAGCTCGAACGCGGCCTCACCCACATGGGCATGCGCACCCTCGACCGCATCTCAATCATCCGCTACAACAAAGACCTCATTCTCCCGATGCTCGAATCCGCTGGCACCCGCTACATCGACGCCCTCGAGAATGGGTTTGATATGTATTACTAAACTATCGTGGTTTATTATGATTGCGGGGAATACTGAATGTGGAGGGAAAGATATATATGAAAGATGGCGAGAGAACAATCGAAGCTCGGGAAGCTATATTTCCGATACATTCTGATGAATACGAAGAACTGCTACTTGAAGACATTAAATATGCCGAGGAGTTGGATGAGCATAATTATGTTCTTGAAGGTGTTGTTGAACGCCTGACGAATATGGGCATAGAATGCGATGAAAAAGACCCTAAAAATGTGGTCAAATCCTTAAACAAACTTTACAAGGAAACCGGTGTATCTAATGAAGGGGCACCTAGGGCTGTAAAGAACTGGATTAATAATGGGATTCATGCAAATCCGGAACCAAGAAGAAATCTGTATAACCTGTGTTATGCAATGAAAATGAATGAAGAAGAAACAAAAGAATTCTTTTTAAAACATTTTCTGACCATACCATATAATTACAAGAACATTACGGATGCGATATTTTATTTCGGCGTAAAACAAGGCTTGGATTATAATGCAATTTCAGGGCTGTTAAGTGAATTCACAGAAGAAGTGCCAGTAGAAAACGAGGATTGTGAAAAGACGGAAGATATAGGCAATGCCATTCTGGACATATCGGATATTAATATATTTAGGGAGTACTTGCAGCTACATAGATACTCAAAACAGAAACAGTTTAACACGGCATCAAAAAAGATAAAAGAATTATTATATGCCAGTGCCATCTATGCTGAAAAAGAGCGTAAACTTAGACCTGAGTTACTTAGACGTTCGGTGGGCAACAATGCGAACCTTATGGATGAAATTAGCATTGTGAGAGAAGACGGAGACATTAATATTAGGGGATTGCTGTTTGTTATCTACGGCGGCCTCGAATTATATGGGAATTCATATGAAGATGATGACGCTACCGAGTCACATAGTATTTCAAAATCCACGATAATTCCTAAGCTCTTTAGAACGAATTTTCCTAAAGAGCAGGAATTTGCACGAATTGCAAAAAAAGAGGCATCACCGGATGTTTATCGAAAGGCACTAGTCATTTTGCATTTCTATTCCTTTTTTTCACGTATACTTTTTGGACCGACTGAGCATCTAAAGCCTATCGGGAGCGATAGAGTAAACGATTTAGAGCGCAGAACGGATGAACAACGAGAAGAAGATTATAATGATTTTGATCAACAGACTTCCGAGATTTTGGCGAATTGCGGATTTGTCCAATTATATGCCAGAAATCCTTTTGATTGGCTTATAATGTATTGTGCCAGGAGTTATAATCCGATACAAACGTTTCGCGAGTTGTTATCTAAAGCATCGGATGTATAAAATGGAATCCGTTTTTATAAAAAATCAGAGTGAAAGCAGTATACTCCAGTTAGGTGGTTTGTATGTCGTGCAGAACTGAGAATAACTCAGTCTGGCGTCCGCAATGGAGGCTTATACATGAGAGAGTGTTTGACAGACGGATTTGTGCTAAATAATCTCGAAAGATCTTTTTCCATCAAGGGGATAATTGGAGAAGGATCTTCTTGTATTGCATATGATGCAGTAAACCTAAGCACGGGGGATGCTTGTATAATCAAAGAGTATTATCCTGCTTTTTTGTTGTTGCATCGTGAAGATAATGGCATGTTGACTTGTAGTGATGATCAGAAGAAAAAGTTTGAAGAGGGTAAGAATTGTTTTAAGGCTGCAACAAAATGTCAAATTGAGATTAGGAATATGGCTGATCCAATAAACCAGATATTTCCGGTCATAGATCATTTTGAGTGTAACGGAACCGTTTATACGGCTGTCCCAAAATTCTCGGGGAAAACATACGCTGAGAACCAGAACCTTACACTCTATGACCGCATCCGGGTTTGTAAGTCTGTTACGGAGTATGTTTCAAGATGTCATACATTGGGATTTTTGTGTTTGGACATAAAACCTGCCAACATTTTTATTCTCCCAGAAACACCTGAACTAGTCATGCTGTTCGATTTTGACAGTATGAGGAGAGTGGACGACATTCAAAAAGGGGGTCTTTTTTCTTATACGCTCGAATGGGCGGCACCCGAACAGGTGATTCCCAGTGCATGTGCAAACATTTCACGAGCAACAGATATCTATGCATTGGGAGAATTGCTCTATTGGTCTGTGTTTAATCGCCATTCTACGGAAGCAGAACACAGCAGGGTGTCTTATTTTGAATATGAAAAATCGTTATTTCATAATGACATTAGCGATGATGCAGCACGAGTTCTGACGGAGATTTTTCACAATACTATAAGAGCTTCCCATAAAAACAGATATCAAACGGCGGATGAATTGTTAACAGAGTTACAATTACTTGTCATGGAGGTAATGCCGAGAAAAGTTAAGCTGCTTAATGTTATGCCTACCATGCCGACTTATTTTATCGGGCGAGATGAATGTCTAATTGCAATAGAGGAAAAACTGCATGCTAAACATGTCGCGATTCTGACTGGTATGGGTGGAATTGGGAAAAGTGAACTTGCAAAACAATTTATTCTAAAACACCAATATGATTATAAAAACATCATTTTTATGACTTATTCTTATGATTTGCAGACAATGATAAATGAAACGCATTTTCTTTCGGGCTGCGAGCAGAAGGATGAGGAAAGTGATGAACATTATTGTGAACGAAGGGTAAACCTGTTACATGAAATGCTGCCGGAAAATAGTTTGCTCGTAATTGATAATCTCAACGTGGAATTGGAGGAGATAAATCAAAAGCATATTTGGAAAAAGTTGAGCTCGATTGCGTGTGATCTGATTATTACCTCGCGTTGTAATCAGGCTATGTATGAGGAAGAGCAGATTCATGTAGGAGAATTGGAAAACAATCGTTTGGTTGAATTATTTTTGCACTATTGTCCTTTGGAAGGGGAAAGCTTGCGCTATGTTAGTGATCTTATCGAAATAGTCCAAAGGCACACGCTTGTTTTGGAATTGGTTGCCAAGCAAGTCAGATTTGGAATAAAGACTCCCGAAGAAATGCTGAAAGATTTATCGGGGAAGGGGCTTCTTGGCTTGAATGAAAATAAAGTTAAGTGGGCACTAGAAAATAGAACCGTAGCGGATCATGTGAAGACTTTGTTTTCCATGGCTGATATGGATGACAACAAGAAATCCATTTTATTCATGATGGCGCTTATGCCCGTATCCGGAATTGATAGAAAGGATTTTATGGCATTCTTTTCTTTTGATAACTACGAAACAATTAGATACCTTGTAGATAACGGATGGGTTCGAGAAAAAGATAATTTTTTAGACATTCATCCAATTATTGCTAGGATTATTGTTGCTGAATCAAGTGAAGAAAGCAAAAATGATATATATGCCGCAGCAATAAGGACAATTATCAACGAAACGATAGATAAACCGTTTAATCGTATTGGCCAATCTGTAGCATTGAGAACAAAAGCATTAGGAATAGAATGTCTTGCAGCGGCATTATACTTGGTAAGATATAATGGAATTGCTTCTAGATATGGAAATAAGCTGGAAAGATTAGAACTTTTGAGATATGCAGTTGCTCTTTTTGACAGTATATTTCCCAACGATGAATATGTTGCCATTCGAGAATACGCTTTTTCCAGATGTGTTTTATGTCTCATGTCTCTGGATCAAGAAGGCGATGTTGGCGAAATATGTATTGAAAGAATAAGAATCGCAAAAAAACATAACGACCTTTATATGCAAGCAGTTTGGCTGGGCATTTTGATTGAAACCAAAGCACCAAGTATTCAATTATTTAACATTAAAGATGTACTTAAAGAAATTTTGCCAATCGTATCTTTGGTTCTAAAGGCAATTATTGAACAAATAAAGAAAAAAAGATTAAATAAAGGACAACTATCGCAGGATTATCTCAAAAAACTGCATTATTATTATATGGCAGAATGGAATATGTATAGTAGATTGTCGATGCAATTTGCAAGAATAATGGAAGAAGCCGCGAAATATGAAGAGGGAGATATTTTTTATGACAAAGAATTGGGGAAAATAGGATTTTACTCAGGAGCAATCAAATGTAGGAGCCTCTGCACAAATCCTAATGAATTCAGATATAGTTCAAATAATGTAGTAATACACATAGATAAAGCTAAGCAATTTATCCTTAATAGAAATTATGAAGATGCTAGGAAAGAACTTTTAGGGATAGTGGGTTATTTTGCTGATAATGGAATAGCTAATGTTATCGAATTATACCAGGTACACAATATGCTCGGCCAAATTGCATTAATCCAAAAAAAATATGATATTGCAGTCAAAGAATTTGACACAAGTATGACGCTCGCGGATGATTTTGGAATTGAGAAAATCTATTCCACAAGAATTCTGTTAGCTAGGGCATGTGCATTACACGGAGATATAGAGCAGGCAAAACAGTATAATAAAAAGATTTTAGAAGATTTGGAGGAATCGGATGGTTATAAAAAGGAACTCTATAGGGCGGAAGTTATTTACAATACGGCAATCGTATACGAGGAGGAAGGTGATTTTCTGCTCGCTATAGCATATTATAAAGAAGCTGACAAGAGCTTTGATAAGGTTAAGAGCAAAAATTTGCTAAATCATCAATTGGTTGGAAAAGCAAGATCGTTATATCGGTTATCAAGAAGCAAAATGGAGCATTCGCAAGAATTCGAAAATGCAAATTTGGTACTTGCGCTAGCTTATTTCAACGAGGTATTAGGTGAAAATCATATTGAAACAACCAAATGCCGCGAATTGTTAGAAGAATATAAATCTAGAGGATAAAATATCCAATGCGTCACTACATACTAGATGGGCATGGTTTCTTGATATGGTGGTTATGGAATGTTAACGGTTAATGTGGTTCGGGTAACCAAAGTTCTTGAGGGTTTGCCAAAGTTTTTGAGGGTCAGTCGTGAGGGGCTGGCCCTTCTAAATGCCAACTTGTTGAGGGTTTGGCATGAGGGTCTGGTTTGAGGGGCTTTCGTGAGGGTACGATTTGAGGGTCTGGCTGATGCCAGGCCCTCAGGTTGTTTTTATGGTTCTGCAGGATACGGGATGCCGTGTTTTTCGAGAATCGATTGCAGGGTGCAAATGTATTCGTATTGCTTTTCTATCTCGATCCAGTTTCCGTGGCACAGTTCGTCAGCCTCTTCCAGCTGCTGACGGGTTATTTCGTAATCCAGCCATTTCACGCATCTGTGATCCTGGCTGAAGGCACAGTAATCTGTCATTTCTCTTCCTCCTAAAATTCTTCCTCCTCAAAATAACTGACGGGGTTGTAATCGCTCACGCCGTTAAGCACCGGAGCGGATCTCGTGGCATAAAGGAATCTGTTTCTGAAGTGTTCAAAGTTGCCGAAACCGCGTCCCAGTCGCTTTAGGTCCTTAATCTTCCTGTTGATGGATTCAATGGGCCCGTTTGAAAGGCGGGCGTCGTAAATCCGCCCGGCCCCAATCTTTTCAACCATGACGAAAGAGTTGACGATGGGGTCTTCATACTTTTTCAGCAGCGACGCAAAATCGCGAAAGATCTCAAAACGGGTTCGACTGAATTCCGAAATCAGTTCGCGCAGTTCCGCGCGCGCCCTAATCGGATTGCCGCCGTTGCGGGAATTGAACTGCACATACTTTTCCTTAAGGTCGCGAAAATCGCGCAGATTTGGATCAATTCGAAACAGAGCGTCTTCGTAGTCGTAAGTGTTCATTAAGACGCGGAAGTGCGGATCCATGCGCGGGTCGGCATGATACCTTACGTTGGATTGATTGACGAGGATAAGCCAGCGATATTTCTGAAGAAGGTAAACCTCGTCGGACGGCGGCAGGGACACGGGACGCTGCTGTTCAAGCGAGAGCCGGTCCTGCCGCTCGCGGTCCCGCTGTCGGTACTTTTTAAGGAGCTGCCGAAAGTAGTTGTCGATGGACCTCGTAATCCACTGGATTACGTGAAAGGAATCCACGACTGGCACGGCGTTTGGGAAGTACTTTTCGACGTAAGCGAGGTAGGGATTGTACATGTCGGAGATCAGGTATTTAACCTGGCTGCGCTCGCCTGCCGGAAGCGACGCGAAGTAGGGTTCCGTGACGCCGGTCCTCCTGCTGCGGAGCAGGTCGATCGGATCGCCGGTGTGAAAGTCCTGAATCACAAGGGCGTAGCGACAGTTGTCGTCAGCGTCAAGCAGTACCTCGTCCACCGAAATGGCGTCGGTCAGGGGCAGGCGGTCAAGCTTAACGTAACGGTCGAAAACCTCGTGCGCATGCGTATCCGACACGCGGAACCTTTTAGCTATGGACGCGGATGTTTCCATAAGGTTCCGGTAAGCGTCAACGATGAGCATGTCGGTGGCGTTTGTCGTCCGGCGGTTTCTGTTGACAAACCTGAACGTTTCCCCCGCCTCGTAAAGGCACTGAGGGTTGGTGCACCGCCACCTTCGCTGCTTCAGGACGATGAGCAGCGAGTAACCGTCCTGGAGAATTGGATGGCGGATGGTTCTTTTTTTGACGCCGCGGGAGTGCATTCGGTAACCGCAGGTTGGGCAAAAGCGCAAAACCGGCGGCGTCTCAATGGTGATGGTTTTGACCTGGCCCTGGATCTGAACGTCAGAAATAATTACGTCAGGGTCTTCAAGGTCGAGCAGATTTGTGATACTATTCATGTATCCTCCTTTCGCAATGGTTATTTTCCGCAAAAACAATCATAGCAAAGAAGGATAAAAGAAAACAGGGCTGATCGGAAATCCTCTGATCGACCCTGTTTTTGACGTTTTGGCGCACGGCCCCTCAAACCAAACCCTCAAACCAGCCCCTCATGAAAGACCCTCAAGTTTGCCCCTCACGAAGTACCCTCACGAAGACAGCCCCTCAACAAGTTTGGTTACCCCAAAAACATTCAAAAAGGGAGAACCCCAAAAGTTCTTCCTTTTTTTGGATAACCAAAGTTTTTTAGGGTTTTCCCAAGTTTTTTAGGGTCTGACTTTAGGGTGTGGGCTTTATGAGCCCTAAGTTTTTTAGGGACTAGTCTTAGGGTTTGGTTTTAGGGTCTGGTTTTAGGGTCTCCTTTTAGGGGCTGAGGTGCAGACCAAATTCATAATAAAAAAGCACTTCGGGGCTCGGCAATCGCCGGGCCCCTTATGATGCAATTATTCGTCTTCTTCATCATCGAAATACTGGACCTGGCTTCGATCGGAAGAAGCATAAAGCACCGGGTTGTTTCGGGTTGCGTAAAGGAACCGGTTCCTAAAGTGCTCGAAGCTGCGAAACCCCCTTCCCAGGCGCTTTAAGTCCTTAACCTTTCGGTTTAGGGATTCAATGGGGCCGTTTGACAGCCTGCCGTCGTAGATTCCGCCCGGGCCATGTTTTTGTACCATGATGAACGAGTTTATGATGGGTTCCTTATACTTGCAAAGCAGTTGGGCAAAGCTGACGAAAATGCCGTCGCCGCACTGGAAGTAGAGATCAATCAGGTCTTCAATTTCTTCCCGCGCCTTGAGCGGCTGGCCGGCGTTTCTGGCGTTGAAGCTGACGTACAGTTCCTTTAGGTCCCGAAGCCTTTGCAGCCTTGGATCAATCCTGAAAAGGGCGTCTTCGTAATCATAAGTGTTCATGAGACAGCGAAAGTGCGGATCCATGCGCGCACCGGAGTGATAAGTGACGTTGTCACGGTTCGCAAGAATGAGCCACCTGTACTTTTTTAAGAGGTACAGCTCGTCCGATGTCGGAAGCGTTACGGGGCGTCCAAGCTCTGCAGACCTTGCGTCCTGAAGTTCCCTGTCCCGCTGGCGAAACCTTTTTTCAAGAGCCCTCACGTACGCGTCAATCGAGCGGACGATCCACTGAACCACATGAAAGGAATCGACCACGGACACGGCGTTGGGAAAGTACCTGTCCACAAAGTCGAGGTAGGGGTTGTACATGTCGGACAGAAGGTATCTTACCTTTTTGCGTTCCTCAATGGGGATGGAAGCAAAGTAGGGTTCCGTTACCCTGACCTTTCTGCTCCTTAGCACGTCAATGGGGTCTCCCGTGAAGAAGTCCTGTATGACGAGGGAATACTTGCAGTCCGGCTCGATCTCCGTGTGAACCTCGTCTACCGATATGATCTCGGTAAGCTCAAGGCGCTCCAGCTTTACGTAGCGGTCAAAGACGTCGAGCACGTGAGTGTCGGAGGTTTTAAACTTCCGCGCTATGGAGGCCGCCGTTTCGCTCAGGTCCCTGAAGGCGAGGACTATCATCATGTCCGTGGCGTTGGTGATGCGCCGGCTTTTGTTGACTAAGCGGAATTCCTCGTTGCATTCGTAAAGGCAGTCGGGGTTAGTGCACCGCCACCTTCGCTGCTTCAGGCGCAGGACGAGGCGGCATCCGTCCTGGAGAATGGGATGAGAGACGGTTCTGGCCTTAATGCCCCTGGAATGCATCCTAAAGCCGCACGAGGGACAGAAATGCGTTGCAATGGGGGTCTCCAGGACGAGCGTTTTGACGTTTCCGTCGATCAGAATTTCGGAAACAAATACGTTTGAATCTTCTAAATCCAGTAAATCCGTGATACTATACATATGTCCTCCTTTCGATTGTGTGGTCTGCAAACTAATCATAATCGAAGAAGGCAGGGAAGGGGAAGTTCCCCTTCCTTTTTTGCGTAAAAAAGGGCCTGTTCACGACAGACCCTAAAATCAGACCCTAAAACTGTCCCCTAAAACCAGGCCCGAAAGACATACCCTAATGATTGACCCGAAAAAGACATGACCCTAAAAAACTTTGGATACCCCTTTTTTTGTTATATTTCATGAAAAAACAATTTACGGATTCGCAAAAACGCGGTATGCTATATAAGATGGGTTATTTTATGGAAATGGGTTGAAATAGTGTTGAATTTGTCTTGCGGGGGATGAAAACCGCAAGAAAAAGAGGGGCATCGGATGAGATTTTTAATTTCTGGAAATACGGACATTGGGAATACGAAATCAACGAATCAGGACAGTCTTTCGTTGAAGGTGATGAATACGCCGCAGGGGCGGATGGCGATCGCAGTCCTTTGTGACGGCCTGGGCGGACTGGAGAAGGGCGAGGTGGCCAGCGCGTCGGTGATCCGGGCATTTGATGAGTGGACGAGGACGAGGCTGCCGGAGTTTTGTGATGCGCCGCTAGAGGATCATGTGATCCGCAATGAGTGGGATTCGATCGTCCAGAATCAGAACAGGAAGATCCAGGCGTATGGTGCGAGGCTTGGGATCAAGCTTGGTACGACGGTGACGGCAATGCTTCTTACGCAGAAGAGATATTACGTGATGAATGTCGGGGATTCGCGGGCATATGAGCTTTATAACGGGATTAGGCAGATCACGACGGATCAGACGCTTGTGCAGAGGGAGGTTGCCATGGGGCTGATCACGGAGGAGCAGGCTCTGACGGATGAGCGCAGGAATATGCTGCTGCAGTGCGTCGGCGCGTCCGAAGAGGTCTATACGGACATGTTCTTCGGGGAGACGCAGCGGAACGCCGTTTATATGCTTTGCTGCGACGGATTTCGCCATGAGATCACGCCGGAGGAGATTTATCAGTATCTGCAGCCGGACGTGATTTTTGATGAGGCCAGCATGAACAGGAATTCGCGGTATTTGATCGACCTGAATAAGCAGCGGCGGGAGCGTGATAATATCTCGGTTGGACTGATTCGTACGTTTTAGGTAAGGAGGAGCGGCATCCATGCTCGAGATTGGATCCCTGGTAGACGGAAAGTACAGGATATTGAATAAAGTGGGACAGGGCGGCATGAGCGTTGTTTATCTTGCCATGAACGAGAAGGCAAATAAGCAATGGGCCATCAAGGAGGTCCGTAAGGACGGCGTCCTGGATTTTGAGGCAGTGAAGCAAGGCCTG
>JAEEGF011717937.1_pt1 | contig 21287 bp, 26 predicted proteins | sample 9134171 | NCBI WGS metagenome assembly JAEEGF01 (sample SAMN16246542, study PRJNA631951) | gut metagenome | biome: gut microbiome; feature: rumen; material: AP-attached | host: Bos | place: Iran: Karaj | collected 2018-10 | reverse complement strand
TAAAGAGAATTATAGCATAGTTATTGAATTTGAGGTAGAAGATAAGAAATATAAAAAAACATATAATTATGATCGACTCAACTTGTCAAAAAAACAGGAAACAGAAAAATGCCAATATGTTTATAAAAAAGGGTTTATTTGGGATAATCTCTTCTGCGGAACTCCCTGATCTTGATCAGATCATCCTCGTCTACTGTCGTTCCGGAAGGCGAAGCAAGGAAGCATCACAGAAGCTCGCGGATATTGGTTATACAAGAGTTTATGAGTTCGGCGGCATCATTGACTGGACCGGAGAAGTTGTAAAAGGTGATGATAAATAGAATCATATGTTTATACAGGGGTGAAGAGTAATTGAATAATCACCACTAAAAGTCGGAATTATTGCCATGTGCAGTAGTTCCGAACTTTTTTATTTGACACATGAATAATTATGTGATAATATTCATGGTGAATATACGAGGCGAAATATTCATGATATTTAACCATAAAGTTGACATCAAAAGCATAGAAAGTAGATTACCCTAAAAAGGAGAGATAACATGGCTGGTGGCTTTACTGATGAAGAGAGAGCAGCTATCAGAGAGAAACTGATATCTGCGGGATATGAACTTATCACTGATTGTGGAATAAAGAAGATGACTATAGCGATGGTCGCAAAGGCGGCGGGTGTGGCTGTTGGTTCATTTTATAATTTTTATGATTCGAAGGAAGAATTCGTTGTGGCTTTGATCAGTGAAACAGAGCAAAAGGCGATGGCGAAAATGATGACCAATTTCTCAGAGGACGGTACTATCGAGCTGAAGAGATTCCTGGAAGTGTATAGCGAAAATTTCAGACCGGAGAATAATTTCTATCTGCGAATAAGACTTGATGACTGGGTATGGCTTAAAACGCATCTTAAGGGTTCACAGTATTTCAATACAGAAAAGGATCTGGAAAAGTTTGAGTTTTTGCTTCCGCGTATTAAGGGGATAAGAAAAGATATCGATCCGGGAGTTGTTACGAATTTCATTAAATCAATATATGCAATGTATCAGAACAGGGATTCACTATTTGAGGATTCGCTTCAGACGAATGTAGATCTTATATTTGATACATTATACAGATACATGAAGGACTAAAAGTGAGGTGAGTTATATGATATTAGCGGTTATTGAAGGAATCTTACTTAGTTTTACGCTGCTTATGATCTGCGTGGTCAGTATCAGGAATGGTGCGGTTGGCGGAGTGCATTACTATGAAAAGGATGTGCAGGATAGAGTAGTGGAAATGGGTTTGATCACTGAACAAAAGATAAAGAAAAATCAAAGTCTGTACGGTATCCCGTTCTTTGTAATGATTATCATAGTTGTTCCAGTCATGGTATTTTACCTGAATGAGGCTTCCGGGTTTGTGGAAGGATTCATCCAGCTTCTGACAGCTTACATGATCTGCAATCTTTTTGACCGACTCTTCATTGACTGGTATTGGGTTGGTCATACAAAAGCGTGGATCATTCCGGGGACTGAGGATCTTATGCCATATATTCCTAAAAATGCAGTGATCAGAAAGTGGCTGCAATCTATGATCATGTATCCGGCATTTGCGGCGCTTCTGGCATTTGTTTTCACGAAGTTTATAGTATAAGGTGAAGAAAAATTTTCTGATAAATAATTGTATATTTCTCCAATTTAGCGCATAATATTTGTTAAGGGGAAACTTATAAAGTTACGGCAAAAATGACATTTGGTAGTTGTTTTTGCCGTGATTGATTTGTAGCGATAATACCCTAGGAGAATAAGAATGTATTCGTTATTACTTGCAGTAATTTATCTGATATTTATGAGCCTTGCCTTTGATGAAGCGCGGGCAGCGGGCGTGGAAATACTGTATTTGCAATGCCATGTGGAACCGGATTCGCTGGTGATAGTGGAGGGACCACGATAAGAGAAACAATAATTTGGAGGATGGAAAATGGTTGAACTTAGAAAACTGGAGCAATCCGACAGAGAACAATTTATAAAAGATAATAAATCAGCATACAATGCCGGTATTTATGACGAAAGGATAATCATATCAAAGTTATGAGAGAATGCGGCTTCAGATCTGTTAATCTGCTCTGGACTTCATATCTTCAGGCGGGCTTCTGGGCTGTGAAGTAGATTTGCGATTATGGTTCAAAAGAAGATAGTCAATAATGTAAATGAGATAGAGGTAAGGAAAATGTCCATATTCACTGAACTTAAAGAGCTTGAAAAAGAAATTGAAAAAACAGACTACGAAGATGGTCAGATTACTTTTAACATCTGGTGTGAACTTGTTCCGATGGATATGTCAGACCTGAATTCTTTAAAAGACATCCTTGTAAAGAATAAGGTTATAGCAGCGGAAGATAACGTAACATTGACAAAAATAGATGAGCCGGCTGCAGATATGGAACCAATCTGTCAGGAGTGGCATTTTGGAGCTGAGATCACCTCCAGACTCGTTAATATAGCGGAGAATTCAGATGGATACTATAGTGTGTGGGCGGACGGATCTTATGCTGAATATGGTTATTTGTGGAGTACCTGCCGTATTTTGCAAAAGGGAAATGAATCTGTCGTTATTGAGTTTTATATTTGTGATTAGTTCTGTCCAAGGGAAACGTGGAGGAAAAGTTTTGATATACGAATTGGAAGATACAACGAAGGTTAAAGAATATGAAAAACTCGGGATGACCGAACGTCGATATGAGAATGTGGACGCTTTTGTAGAGAACTATCTTAAAGGAGTCTCTTCTGTGTACAATAAAATATTTGATGAAGTCGGAAATAAGGTATAAAATACTTGTATGCATTATCTGGATATTTATGGAGCTGATGTCGAGCAGATAATGAATGAAGCTATACGAAATATAAATATATGAAGGGGATAAAGAAAAATGGATGATTTAAGCACGTATCAGGGGGCACTGCAGGTTTTCAGAAATGTAAAGTGTGCAGGAGAAAGACAGAATTGCTTGATCGGAGCGATCGTAGACTTATCAAAAAGCAGTGAATTCACCGGCGCAATGATAGGAAACGGGGCATTTGGAGCTGTAGGATATATTATTGGAGATCTGATCGGAAGAGAAAGAGATCTGAGAGTTAGCAGGATCTACGATTTCATATTTGTCATGATCGATTTCACGGAAACCGGTGTTGGGATCATTCCGTTAAGAGGAGGCGGAATGAGGTTCAGTCCTGAAAAGCTTACACCGTGTTATGATGCGTTTGTTTTTTTCCGTTATCAGGAATTGAAGGAAATAACTGTTAAAAATTATTATGGAATAAGAAAAAGTGTTAAAACTATCAGCATAGTCCTGGCTGATGGTAAAAAGCTGTGTTTTACCGCAAATATGGAGGAGAAAGCATTGCCTTATCAGCAAAATGGTATGGCAACGCTTGTGGCAAGTTATCAGAAATAAAATGTGCGGATTGTAATTGACAGATCTATGTTTTGAAAAATATAAGTTTGAAAGGATAACTGGCGGGATGAAAAAAATAAAGAATTTCTTTTTGTCCATTAACACTAAACTTATACTGCTCATAATACTGGGGATGATCGTACTTTCCAGCAGCCTTGTGGTGATAAGTGTTTTGCTTTCGGGCAGGATACTTACCAAGGGTGCAAGAACTCAGATGAATCTGTTTTGTGAGGAGCGAGCCGACGATATTGATACGGAGCTTCTCAGGATCGAAGATGCAGTTGGAGCGCTTTCAAGATGGACACAAAGTAAAATACCTGGGGTTAGTAAAATATCTGAAGATAAAGAACTGCGTGATGCTATAGTAAGGGACGCTGATGATCTTATCCGTTTTATGACTGCGGATAACGAATTCATTCAGGGTGCTTATATTCATTATACTTTGGATATTACCGGAGTTACCGACCGCGATGAGGGTGTGTATTATACACGTGGCGAGAACGGTGAATTTGCTGTAATTCCGTTTACTCAAACGGAGATCGAGCAGGATCCGGTAGCTGAATTCTGGTATTACGGACCGATAAGAAATAAGGCGGCACTCTGGACAAAACCGTATTTTGACGGAAGCGTTGAGGATTATATCATCTCTTATGTTCAGCCTATCTTTATAGATGATACTCCTGTTGCTATTATCGGAATAGACGTTAATTTCGCAAAGCTTCTTGAGCTGGTAGATTCCATGAGATACCGAGAGACCGGTTATATGTATCTTAAGGAATCGGATGGAAGTGCTCATTATCATATTGATGATCTTGTAGGACCGGGAGAGGAACATCTACATAATGATGAAGTGGATCATATAGTGGATAATGCGGATCTTATGGATGCGGAGGAGACCGGTAATGAACTGATCCGCTACAATTATAACGGCAGAGACCGTGTTATGGCTTTTGTGACTCTTCATAATGGAATGAAGTTTGTTCTTTGTGATGATTACGACAGTATTTACAAGGAAAAGAATCAGGCGACGATTCTGATGATCTCTGTGACTATCGGACTCACAATTGTTCTTGCTATTGTGGCAGCGGTGATGGCATCGCGTATTACGGATCCTCTGAGAAAGCTTACATCTGCTGCACAAGAAATAAGTGGTGGAGATTATGATGTTGTGCTGCCTCCTGAGAAGAACAATGAGGTTGGCGAGCTGTCAAGGGCTTTCAGACTGGCGATAGACAAGATACGTGCAAGAGAAGAATATAACATGGCGCGTGCTGTTATGCAGAGTCAGCGTATTGAGAAGGCTGCTGAAAGATTGAAGAAACAGAACCGCGATATTATCGCTTTGAAGAATCTTGCATATGCTGATTCGCTGACGAAGGTTAAGAATAAAACGGCATATGATGATACTATCGGATATATCAATGAGCAGATCAAGCATGGTACAGCTGAGTTTGCTGTAATAATGTGTGATCTGAATTACCTTAAACTGATAAATGATCATTATGGTCATCAGGCCGGTGATCAGGCGCTGAAGCGTGCGTCAGATATTATCTGTACGGCATTTCCGATGAGCTCGGTATTCAGGATCGGTGGAGACGAATTCGTAGTTATCCCTTCCGGTATTGAATATGCAAGGCTTGAGGAACACCTTGGAAATATGAGGCTGATGCTCGAAGAGGAAAAGGCTTCTTCAGACGAATTGGAAAAATGTGTTTCAATCTCCTTTGGAAGCGCTGTATTTGAGCGTAAGACAGACAAGACATATCAGGATGTATTTGAGAGGGCTGACAAGCTGATGTATGAGGAAAAACAGCGGATACATGCCCTTGATGGATATGACGCTAATAATCGATAAGTGATGACCACATATGTAATAACATCTGTTATCCAAGACGCATTATATTTCCTTTGTAGCGGCGGTATCGGCGGATCGCTGCCAGATGGTGAAGCTGTATCCGGAAGGGGCAGAGGAGGCGAGATTCAAGATCAGCGGGGTGCAGAAGATATATATTTACTGCAACCGGGATGGACTTTTCAGTCTGGATATCGTTAAAGGTTTTGATGAAATAAACCGCTTATGTTTAATGCATAAGCGGTATTTTTATAGGAATCTATGGAGATACTGCAAATGGTAGTATCTCCTTTTTATTAGGTGTTATGTTGAATAAGGATGTGTTATAATTGGAACATATTCATAATCGGAGGAAATACAAATGGAGCTATTTAAAGGCAGACCGGAGAGCGTGGAAGGTCGTTTACCGCGTGAGATAAGGACTTATGATCTTCTGGATGAACTGGGGATAGAGTATTATCGTACTGATCACGAGCGTGCGGACAATATGGAGGCCTGCAATGAGATCGATGCGGTACTTGGAGTTTTGATCTGCAAGAATCTGTTTCTTTGCAACAGGCAGAAAACAAACTTTTATCTGCTCATGATGCCGGGAGACAAGAAGTTCAAAACTAAGGAGCTTTCATCACAGATCAATTCTGCCAGACTTTCTTTTGCTGATCCTGAAGATATGCTGAAATATCTGGATATTGAACCCGGTGCAGTCAGCATTATGGGGCTCATGAATGACAAGGAGCATAAAGTTCAGCTGCTTATTGATGAGGACGTTCTTGTTGGAGAGGAAATAGGATGTCATCCGTGTGTATGTACATCAAGCTTGAAGCTTAAAACAGCAGATGTGATAGAAAAATATCTTCCGGTAACAGGACATGAATATAAGACCGTACATCTTGTTGGAGAAGCAACACATGTAGAATTTGATTATTCAGGATATTGATAAAGAGCTTGAGGACGATTTCAGAATCCACAAGGAGGACCGTATGATGAAGAATAAGTTAAAAATAATACTTGGAATGCTCATACTTGTATTTATATTCATTCCGAAAACCAAAACATCGGCTTCGAATAACAGGCTGGTCCGTGTTGGATATTATGAGAATGAAGTATTTCAGGAGGGTGCGCAGGAAGGTAAGGTGAAGACCGGCTATGCCTACGAGTATTATCAGAAGCTTCTGGAATATACAGGCTGGCAGTATGAGTATGTCTACGGTGAATTCGGTGATCTGTATCAGATGCTTCTTGACGGCGAGATCGACCTGCTGGCAGGTCTTGCGAAGAAGGAGGACAGAGTTGACATTATTGGCTACCCGGATGCTCCTATGGGAAATGAGACCTATAATCTTGTAAAGCATGATGTGGATGAGGATATTACAGTTGATCCTTTATCCCTGAACGGAAAGAAGATAGGTGTTCTTGACAGTGCAATGAAAGGAGATCTGAATGATTTCCTGAGTAAATATAAGGTTGAGGCGGAGGTTGTGGTATTCCGCGATTATGAGCCGCTTTTTGAAGCCTTTGATAAGCATGAGGTGGATGTGCTTGCAGCGGAGGGCGACGGCGCTTACGGACGTCCGAATGCAGAGCTGCTGTATTCTTTCGGAACATCAGACTATTATCTATGCGTAAATAAGGCAGATCCTGAGCTGCTTGATGAGCTTAATATGGCTCAGACTGAGCTGGCTATCGATGAACCGAATTATATCAATTTCCTTCGCAGTAAATACTATCCTGTAAGTATTTCCAGCAGGGCTTTTTCTGCTCCTGAGAAGGAGTGGTTGGCTGAGCATAAGGAGCTGAAGGTGGGTTATCTTAACAATTTCCTGCCGTACTGTGACACGGATAGTTCGGGAAATGTTACCGGCGCTGTAAAGGATATGATCCCTCGCATAATGGAGGGGCTTGATATTACAGGGCTGGAGATCTCATATAAGAGCTACGACAGCTACGACGATATGATCGAAGCGCTGAATGTTGAGGAGATCGATATTGCATTTCCGGTTGGCGGTGGACTGTATTATTCAGAAGAGAACGGAATCCTGCAGTCGGGCGCGGTGATCTCGGCGACCACTGATATTGTATATAAGGGCGACTATAGTGAGCAGACCACAGATAGTTTTGCTGTAAATAAAAACAACCGCATGCAGTATTATTTTGTCAAAACCTATTATCCGAATGCACAAGTTGAATTCTATAACACCATTGAAGCCTGCCTTGAAGCGGTTAAGAACGGAAAGGTTGGAAGTACAACTCTGGATGGTCTCCGCGCAAATGACATGCTTCGAAACAGCAAATACAAGAAGCTGTCGCACCTACAGACGACTCATGATGATGATAGATGTTTCGGTGTCAGGATAGGCGACGAAGGACTTCTGAAGCTTATCAATCGTGGAATAAATGTGCTTGGAACTGATTATGCTCAGAACCTGGCTTTCAGATATACAGACCAGCTGTATCACACCTCTTTAAGTGATTTGATCCGCGAAAATCTTGTATTTTTTGGTGGACTGATGTTTATAGTTGCGGCTGTGATAATCGCGTTACTTGTACGTGATCGCAGACGTTCAAAGCGAGAGCTTATTGTTAAGGAAACTGCAAGGAAAGAGCTTGATGAAGCTCTCAGCGTGGCGGTGGAAGCAAATAAAGCGAAAAGTGCATTTTTGTCAAGCATGAGTCATGAGATACGTACACCGATGAATGCTATCATCGGTCTCGACAACCTTGCGCTGAAGAATGATTCGCTTCAGGATGAAACGAAGGAATACCTCGAGAAGATCGGTGAAAGTGCAAGGCATCTGCTGGGACTTATAAATGATATTCTCGACATGAGCCGCATAGAGTCGGGCCGTCTTACCCTTAAGAAAGAGGAATTCTCTTTCAGGGCTGTATTGGAACAGCTTAATACGATGGTCATGTCCCAGTGTAAGGAAAAGGGACTTAATTATGAATACAAGGTGATCGGCGAAATAAATGATCATTATGTCGGCGACGATATGAAGCTGAAGCAGGTGCTGATAAATATTTTATCCAATGCGATCAAATTCACTGAGGCACCGGGAAGTATAACCATGACAGTTGAGAGGATAGCCGTATATGGCGATCATTCTACGGTTAGATTCGTCATTAAGGACACCGGAATCGGTATGGATAAGGAGTTCATACCGAAGATATTTGACTCCTTTGCTCAGGAGGACAGCAGCAGGACCAGCAAATACGGAAGTACAGGCCTTGGAATGGCTATCACGAAGAATATCGTTGAATTGATGAACGGTTCGATCTCCGTGACTTCCGAGAAGAATGTCGGAAGCGAGTTTACGGTTGTAGTGACCCTTGGAAACTGCGAGGGACAGGATGATAGTGCACGTAAGGGAGCTGTAGAGAATGCCGGTAATGGTGCACGTCAGGGAGTCGGAGAGAACGCCGGTAATGGCGAACGTCAGGGAGTCGGAGAGAACGCCGGTAATGGCGAACGTCAGGGAACTGAGGCGGCTGGAAACATAGATGATATTCATGAGACCGGTACAGCCGGAAGTAGTGATATTGGTGGCAAAAACGGTGAGGAGAAAAAACGCATATCTCTTAATGGAAAGAGAATACTTCTCGCCGAGGATGTTGAGATAAATGCTGAGATCATCGAGCAGATCATCTTGATGAAGGAGGCAACGCTGGAGCATGCCGCAAACGGCAGGATCGTGGTGGAAATGTTTGAGAACAGCCCTGTTGGTTATTATGATGCTATCCTTATGGATGTGCGTATGCCTGAGATGGACGGCCTTGAAGCGGCGGCTTCTATCCGTGCACTGGACAGGCCGGATGCTGGAACGATTCCGATCATTGCGCTGACTGCAAATGCATTTGATGAAGATGTACAAAGATCGCTGCAGGTTGGAATGAATGCTCATCTGTCTAAACCGGTAGAGCCGGAAAATCTCTATCAGACTTTGGAGGAATTGATATCGTGAATGTAAAAGTTTATTGGCGGAAAATCAGCCGAACTGTAACCGATAGGGGAAAGTGGTGCACAAGTTAAAAATAACAACAAAGATTGAAGAAACTTTGGGGGCGATGAGCGGAAATGTTGAATGAGGATAATAAAGCTGCTGTTGTAGAAAAATGGAATTATTTCAGAGAATGCAGCAGCAAGAAGCGCAAAAGGCTGTTAGATCATGAATTTGCATTTTACGTTGAATATGACTGTGGCGTTGAAGATGCATTTCGGTTTGAATTGGACGGAAAAGAAGTTGATTTAATCGGATTGGGATATGCCGGACCTAGAAAGGCTGAATTTGTTCAGATAGTGACCAATCTCAAAGAAAGAGACTTGCAAGAAGTCGGATATCTGTATGAGCCCGGTGAGGCTAATCTGCTGTTCTCAAGGAGAAAGGAACACATCTATATCAAACTGCCTCATATGAAGGACGGATTTTTCCTAAGGTACGATTATTTTGTTGAGAAGATTTTGGAGGAATACAATAGGCCACTATAAGGAAAAATGATTGATAATTGCGAAAATAGGAACATACATATGTAGAAGCTAATATTAAAGGGCTTGACCGTACTCACTTGAACCTTTGCCGTGTGTTCTATCTGAAATATCCTCAGATTTGTGCGACAGTGTCGCGCAAATTTGAAACTCCACCTGAAGCAAAGATTATAAAGTTGATATGACACAACAATGTTTTAACATACGAGGTACATTATGGATAAAACCCAAAACAATGATAGTAATTATAAAGATATCGAGCGCTTCAACTGTTTAGTTGATGAAGCTAAGAACGAGATATTATCCCTTCTTAAGGATCCTGAATCTATGCCCAAATATATGACAGATAGTCAGTTGCGCTCTATTATTGGGGAACTAAATACTATGAGAACTACTATTGGGCTATATGACTTTTATCCATACTATCCAAAAGGAATAGCAGATTGCTGGGTTCTAGATGATCCATTAGCTATCAAATTGGGGGAAATTTTAGAGTTATATAATAGCCTTGTGATATAATCTAAAACAAAACATAATAAAGAAAAAGGTGTGTTCCGGATATAACCAGGTTGACTTGACATTTCTCCTTAAATTTTATATATTCATAAAAGTGAGATATATCTCACTTAATATATTTGAAAGGAGAATGAGAAAATGGATATATTAAAACCGACAGCTGTTATTGGGACAAATGCATGGGGCGGCGCACTTTATGAGAAGGCAATGAGAGGCAGTGTAGTAGATGATGAAGTTTTAAAAGAAGCTATGAAAATGGCGCAGGAAAAGGACATTCCGATTTATGATCTTGCTCGAGATTATGGACTTGGTAAAGCACAGAAAATGATTGGAGAATTTGGAACTGATGATATAATAATATCCGCCAAGTATACTCCGTTTACTCACTATAAACCCGGTTGTGTCAGAAAATCTCTTATGAAGGATCTGTCGGATTTCAAAAGAAGCTATGTGGATATATACTGGCTGCATCTACCGACTGATATAGAGGAACACTTAAATGAAATTATAGAGCTATACAAAGAAGGAAAGATAAGACATATTGGTGTATCGAACTTTACACTTGATGAGTGCAAAAGATCAAAGGCAATCCTTGAAAAATCCGGAATTCCACTTTATGGAGTGCAGAATCATTACAGTATTATTTGCCGGGAGTGGGAGAAAAATGGGCTTCTTCAGTGGTGTAAGGATAATGAGATTTCTTTCTGGGGGTGGGCTGTATTGGAAGAAGGACTTCTTGTTGATCCAAGAATTCCCAAGAAGTCTACTGCTAAGTTTTTGTTTAAGAGAAAAGTCAGGAAGCTCACACAGCTATATAAAGTTATGATAAAGGTTGCCGAGCGTCATGATATAAAGGTACCACAGGTTGCTATGGCATTTTGTGCTGCTAAGAGAGTTGTTCCGATGTGTGGCTGCAGAAAGCCGGAGCAGGTTTCAGAACTCGCTGAAGCGTCGCATGTTGTACTTACAAGCGGTGAGATTAAGCGTCTGGAAGAAACGGCTGATAAAGCAAATGTAAAGGTAATGGGAGCAGATATTTTCAGACCGTTTGTCCGTAAGTCAAAAAAGAAGTGAAGATACTGATTGGTAAATAGGAAATTGCTATGAAACAAAGGAGAACAGATAAAGAAATAGTACAGGCAAGAGCGATGGAAACAAGGGTGAAGCTTCTTAAGTCAGCGCTTATGCTCTATACAGAAAAGGGATATCACAATACTACTGTTGATGAGATAGCTAAGAATGCGGAGCTTTCAACAGGAGTTGCCTATAGATATTTTAAAAACAAGAAGGATCTGCTCCTTGCGGCAATAACCTATGGATTTGGACAAATAAAAGAAATAGCCGGAGTGGAAGAGACTGATCTTTTTGGAACAGATCTTGAACATACGCTCACTGCTTTTGAGAAAATACATATAGAGTATTTTGCGTTTCACGAGGAATTAGAAGGACTGAGACATAGTGACAGTGATGTTGGAAAACTATATGATGAATTCACGAAAACAGCGATTGAAAATGTGTATGATAAACTTCCGGAGAGGATAAAGGAAAGGCCGGATTCATTGGAAAATCTCTATATTGCAATCGGTATAATGGAAAACTACTGTCATACATTTATGCATAAAAGATTAAGCGAAGAACAGCTAAAAGTTATGAGGAAAAATGTTATTAAAACTGTTGAAAATGTACTGTCTTGAAAAATATTGATCATTTGCATTCGGTTATGACATGTGTCAGGTAATTCAAGGTATGATGAATCGTAATGTGAGAAGAATTAGAGGCACAAATTAATGAATTTTAAATTAATATTGGGACATTTTTTGAGAATGCTTCATTTTCTGCCAGTTAAAAAATCCATATAGATCATTTATCAGGAAGCATATAAAGCATATGACCATTGGAAAGTAGAATATATGTTCCATAGAAGCAAGTAACCACAGAATGATAAGAATCATGTCATTAACTGCGTAAAAAAGAGCATAGTAAGAACTTCTCATCAAAGTGAGTGATGAGGCCATGAAGCTGGTTGTGATTGATACTGTTGAGGGGATTATATTTGGAGTATTAAGCCACTTCAATATAAAATAAAATATAGCTGTAACAATAATTGCAAGGGAAGAAAGAATAGCCCATAGTTTTGGGGAAGTATGTCTAACTCGTACTTCTCCATTTTTATATGGATTTCGAATCCATGTGACTACCGCACCTGCTGCTATAGGAGCAGTCATTCCAAGATAGGTTATCATCTCGCCGTAGTATCTGAATTTATATGAAACGATACCATAGAAGATTGAGAAGATAACGGTTAATACTTGCCCCAACACGTCTCCCTTTGCTATAAAAATTAATGCGGTGACTCCGATCAATGATGCTATGAGAGTGTATGTATTTTGCTCGGTAAAAATAAAATATGAGATTAGAATTGCTATGATACACACTCCCCACAGGAGTGTTTCGTACCATTTTAATCGCTTGATAGACTCTAATATATTCATCCCGGTAATCTCCGTAAAATGTTCATAAAAGTAAAAAACATCCGCATAACTGCAGCTTCTAAGACCTAACGCATACAGTCGTGCGAATGCAAAAGCATTCTGTTACCCGGTGGCAACATTTACATATTTTTTTAACTTCGATAATACTATCAGAGCAGAGCGCTTAAGTCAAGGATTTGCAAAATTGAATATAGTAGAAATACATCCAAATTGAAATTGTTGAAATTCATGCATTGACAAACGTCTATGTATGATGTATATTACATCATATAGACAAATATCAATGTGAGGTGGATGATATGAAAGAAATGGATGTAGCTTTAGTTTGTAAGGCACTTGGAGATTCTAATAGGCTCGAGATAGTTAAGATGATCTCAGATGGAGAAAAATGTGGATGCAAGATTCTGGAGAAGTTCAGTATCACACAGCCAACACTTTCACATCACATGAAGATTCTTGTGGAGTCGGGTCTTGTGAATGACAGGAAGGAAGGCAAGTGGCATTATTATTCAGTTAATAAAGAGGTTATGACTGAGTTTTGCATATTTATCCGTAGTCTTTGCAAGGGTGCAACTGAGAATGAATCTACAAAAAAATGTTGCTAAATAGGTATAATGACCATGATACATTTTTACAGGATTAATAATCTTATTAATTTGGGAAACAGGAGTTGATGAAAATGGATGAAATGATGTGTTTTAGGGATAAGATTTACATTGTATCTGGTTCTGCTTCAGGCATCGGGAAAAGCTCGGCTGAAATGCTTCTTAAATCTGAGGCGACTGTCATAGGGATTGACAAACAGGAGAGTAGTATAGAAAGCTCTCGATATCATCATTACCTGGCTAGCATAACGGACGAAGCCAGGATAGAGAGTATTGTAAAAGAAGTGGTAGAAAAGATTGGCAGAATAGATGGACTTGTTAATGCAGCAGGAAGATGGGGGAACAGTAAGCCGTTTTACGAAATAGAAACTGCTGATTGGGAGAATGTTCTTTCAGTTAATCTAACTGGAATGTATATTTTGTCAAAGTATGTATCCCGTGTTATGATTCCGCAGAAGCATGGAAAAATAGTGAATATCAGTTGTATCAGATCTTCTATATTCAGAAACAATATGACTGATTATGCAGCTTCAAAGGGTGGTGTTACGGCGCTTACTTCAGCTATGGCGCTGGATCTGGCTCCTTATAATATACAGGTAAATTCAGTTGCTCCCGGATTTACATATACCGGAATGACAAAGGCATCCTTTGATAATGTAGAAGTGAGAACACAGTCTGAGGCTCTTATTCCTGAGGGCAGACTTGGAATGCCTGAGGATATTTCAAAGGTTGTACTGTTCCTATTATCCGATATGGCTGACTACATTAACGGAACTTGTGTGTTTGCAGATGGTGGTTATCATATTCAGAAATAAGTACATTTATTTTTTTGATATACTTATTGTTATTTTGGACTTTTATTCAAATGAGGAAGATGGTGTTGCGAAGTTTCTGCTTCAAAGTAAACTTCATTTATAATTCTAAGGAAAGATTATGATAGATATAGCAATATGTGATGATGAAAAGAAAATACTAGATGATTTGTCTCAGCGGGTTAATGGTATTCTGGAAGATGTGGATGTATCTTGTTATTCAGATGGAAAGAGTCTGATATCAGATATTGAAAAGCGTTCCTTTGACATAATAATGCTGGATATTGATATGCCTGAAATCAGTGGCTTTTCAGTTGCTGAAAGTATTCAGAAGATGGCTATAAAACCACTTATTATATTTGTAACAAGCCATGATGAACTTGTTTATGACAGTCTTATGCTTCATCCATTTGGCTTTGTCAGAAAGTCTCATATGGATGCTGAGCTTAAGAAGGTTCTTAAGGATGCTGAAAAAGAAGTGACTTCCAGTGAGAAACATTTCTTTTTTCATACAGCATCTGGCGATGTAAAGCTGAGACTGGAGGATATCCTATACTTTGAATCAGAAGGTAATTATATAAAGGTCATTACGGCTGATGAGGAGTATAGGTTCAGGGAGACTATGCAGACTCTGGAAATGTCCCTTTCGTCAGATGGGTTTGTCAGAATTCATAAGGGATTTCTTCTGAATCAGGATAGCGTAAAAATGATAAAATCGGACACAGTTATACTATGTAATGACGTACAGCTTCCATTTGGAAGAAGCTATCTGGAGTCTGCGAGAAAGAAACTTATGAGAGGTATGATCAGGTAATGGGGGGATATGATAGGTGATCGGAAGAAAAGCTGAGCGTGAAAAAGAGTTTGAAGAACTTACAGAAAAATATGATAAGCTATATTCAGATTATCAGGAGCTTAAGTTTTCGTTTGGTGAACTGAAAGCGAGTGCTGATGAGATTGAAAAACAGAGTGAAGAGATAAGACAGCTTCATGAAAGCATGAGAAGCCTGAAGCATGACATGAAGAATCATCTGATGGTTACGCTTTCATATCTGAATGATGGGGATGAAGAGGCGGCGCGAGAATACATTTCCCAGATAATTAATAAGCTGAATGCTATTCATACTTATATAGAAACTGGAAATTCTCTGCTGAATCATATATTAAATGAGAAACTTTCTGAAGCTCGGACTAATGGAATCGATGTTAAGGCTGAGGTTGAAAATCTGGCTTTTGAAAGAATGGAGAGCATGGACTTTTCAGCTCTTCTTTCAAATATGCTTGATAATGCGATCCGTGCATCCTTGTTAGAGAAGGAGAAAGAAGAAGTGGCAGAAGTGATTGTAAAAATATATAAGAATAAGGGATATGATTCTATAGTCGTAAAGAATCGAATCTCCGAGTCTGTGTTGGAGAAAAATCCAGAACTAAAGACTACTAAGGTGGATCCAGACGAACACGGGAAGGGAGTTCCTAGGATTAGAGATATAGCTGAAAAGTATGAAGGAATGTGCGACTTCTATGAAGAGGATGGCTATTTCATATCCTGTACGTTTATCCCAATATAGATACTGTTTATCCCAGAGCCCTTGCAGGTTTAATATGCAGGGGTTATTCTATTTAAGGCAGGTGCACATTATGATTATTTTCGAAAATGTATCCAAGTTCATATTGTCTGATATATCACTCAGTATTCCAAAAGGGTGTGTGGTTGGACTAATAGGTGCTACTGGTTCGGGAAAGACCACCCTTGTGAAGCTTGTATCGGGACTTCTTTTTCCTGAAGCGGGAAGAGTAAGTGTGATGGGGAAAAATCCTGTTTCAAATCGTGGCAGATATGGTTCAAAGCTTAGTGTGTTTTTTACAGGTGTACCATTACTGGAAAGCGAAGATAGTGCTCTTATTGGGATGGATATGATAAGAAATTTCTACTTTATTCCAAGAGATAATTTCTCAAAAGACTATACTGAGCTTTCTAAAAGATTTGGTTTTGAAAAGTATGAAAATGAAAAGCTGAAGAATCTTTCGACTGGACAGCGTAGAAGAGTAGAGCTTGCAGCTGCATTTATCTTAAATGCTGATCTTATAATTATGGATGAACCGGATGTTGGGCTGGATGAAGAGGGCAAGATGATCTTAGAAGAGCTGGTTAAAGAGAGAGCAAAGAGTGGGACTACATTTCTCATCACTTCTCATAACCTTACCGAGGTTTCTAATCTCTGTGACAGGATTGCAATTCTTTCAGATGGTGAACTTATGTTTTATGGAAGTGAACGAGTTCTGAGAAGTCAGCATTTACCTATTAATACGATGACAGCTGTGTTTGATGGACCAATTCCGAGTATCGATGATCTGCCGATTGTGAGATACAAGATAGAAGGAAACATTGCCTCGTATGATTATAATTCGAAGTATATCACAGCAGCGGAACTGATAAATGTGCTGATGAAACAAACTAGGATACTGGATGTGAAGATCAAAAAGCCTGACCTTGAAGAGATAATCATAAACATGAAATAAGTGTTGCTAGAGTTTCTTTAGAAACGAAGTAGTACCTATGTCATATGATGTCAAAATATAAAGGGAGTAAGAGAATGAGTTTCATAGAAGTAAATAATATCTGTAAAAAATATAAGGTTAGTAAAAGAAAGAGTGGTATTCCTGGTATGGTAGCTAATCTCTTCGTTCCGAAATACGAAAATAAAGAGGCTGTTAAGAATATCAGTTTTTCTATAGATAAGGGCGAAATGGTTGGTTTCGTGGGACCTAATGGAGCTGGAAAATCAACGACGATCAAGATGCTTTCAGGTATTCTCTATCCTGACAGTGGAAGTATAAGCGTAGGTGGCATCATTCCTTACAAACAGAGAAAAGAGTATGTGGGAAGGATTGGAGTTGTATTTGGCCAGAAGTCTCAGCTTCAGTGGGATCTTCCGGTGATTGACAGCTTTGAACTTCTGAAGGCTATCTACAGCGTTCCTGACGATGTATATAAGAAAAATCTGGATAGATATACAGAGCTCCTGGATATGAGCAAGTTCCTTAATCAGCCTGTAAGACAGCTTTCTCTGGGGCAGAGGATGAGAGCAGATATAGCTGCCGCACTTCTTCACAGCCCCGAGATAGTTTTCTTCGATGAACCTACAATCGGAGTTGATGTAGTGGGGAAGGAAAATATCAGAAATTTCATCAGAGAGCTTAATGCAGAGGACAAGGTAACTATGCTATTTACTACTCATGATATGCAGGATATAGAGAAGACCTGTAACCGTCTTATCATTATCAATAAAGGTTCAAAAATCTATGATGGAACTTTGGATGGGGTAAGGAAGCTTCATGGTTCTTCCAGACAGCTGGATGTATTTTTTGCAAATGATGTCAGTGTAGAACCTATTCCGGATGTGGAAATAGCGGAAGTGGATAAGAGACATAGTCAGCTTATCTTTGATGGAAAGAAGGTTCATATAAATGATCTGATGTCGCATCTCTTATCAACCTATAACGTAAAGGATATGAGTATTGCAGAGCCTGATATAGACAGTATTATCAGGAAGATTTATAGCAAGGAAAAGGTGGCATAATGAAACTGGGAGCATATTTTGCTTATGCGAAGAAAACATTCTTAGGAAAAAGTGCATATAGATTTGATCACCTTATGGGAATTCTATCAACGCTTCTTCAGTTCTTTATCTTCTATGAGATATACAGAACGCTCTATGGGACGGGAAAAAGTGTGGATGGAATAACCATGTCCATGGTGACAACAAATTTTGTACTGTCCCTCGGCCTTAGTACGATATTTTCGCCAAATGATTATTTCCTACCGGGCAGGATATGGGATGGAAGTATATCGACAGAGCTTCTACGTCCTATGAGTTTCAAAGGAAGGATGATAGCAGAAAATATAGGTGAATCTATTTTTAATCTTATATTCAAATTCATCCCGGTTCTTCTTATTGCTATATTTACAACAGGAATGGAAAAGCCGGCCGGAGTGCTGAATATGGTCCTTTTCGTAGTAAGTGCCATTCTTGGTTATGGAGTTCTTTTTACTATCAGCTTCTTAGTGCAGATGACAGCCTTCTGGCTGATAAATATATGGAGCCTGATTACAATTAAGGATGTTATGGTAAATGTATTATCCGGGAAAATGATACCTCTCTGGTTCATGCCGGTATGGATGCTTGGAGTTCTTAAGTTTACTCCATTTGCGTCTATATATTTTACACCTGTGGAAATCTATCTGGGACAGCTGTCAGGAAGAGAGACACTTATTAAATGCATGGTACAGATAGTATGGATTGTATTTATATTTTTGATGGGAAATGTACTGTGGAATAAGGGGCAGAAGAAGCTCGTGGTTCAGGGAGGTTAGAAAGTTGGGCGATACATTACATTTAATAACTGTATATAGTAAGACCACTGCAAAAGCATGGTTCCAATATAGAGTAGATGCATTTCTAAGGTCACTGGCAGTATTCCTTAGGGAAGCAACAGGGATTATAGTTATATATTTTACGTTGCTTAAGTTTGACACATTAAGCGGCTGGAATATCTATGAAATGCTTTTCCTCTTTAGCCTGCTGTTTCTGACTTATGGAATTATGATCATCTTCTTCACAGGCCTTAGAGATTTTGGAAAAACTGTGAGAGATGGAAGTTTCGATAGATTTATGCTGAGACCAAGAGGACTTCTCTTTCAGATTCTTTTCGCTAATGCGGACTGGTTTGCGGCCATAGGACATGGAGGCCTTGGTATCACGCTTTTTATACTTTCAGCTGGTAAGGTGGGAATACATTGGAGTGGGGTGAGTATCGGTTATTACCTGATTACAGTAGCTGGTGGTGTGCTGATTCAGGGAGCGGTATTTCTCTTTATTGCAACCCTGAATATATATCTGCTTCAAACTGATAGTCTGAAAGAAATGCTCTACTGGGATATGCGTAAGTTTGCCGGATATCCAATCAGTATCTTTAATAAGTTCATACAGAATCTTATGATATATGTTATGCCATTTGCCTTTGTAAATTATTTTCCTGCCCAGTATTTTCTTAGGAAAGAAGATATGTCAGCTTATCCGGAAGTATATATATACCTTACGCCGGTTGTAGGTATAGCAATGTACATACTTGCATATCTTTTCTGGAGATATTCCATAAGATTTTATAAGAGTTCTGGAAATTAGGTAACTGTTTCAAAGGTTACATTTCTTTCATGGCGTAATTCAGGATTATCATTATGGATTAGTGCGTTTTAAGTATTCTTCAAGTGTGGCTTTTATTTCATCAGGAGAATCAGTCATTCCGCGGTCGACCCATTTGAAGATGATATTCCATATGGCTCCGATATTGAAAGCAATCAGGTAGTCTGGATCAAGATCGCCAATCATCTGGGCAAATGGATTTCCACTTAGATCAAGGGAACAGTTTAATTCCGGAATTACTTCATTTAGTTTTAGTAGAAGTAGATATAGAAGATTATTCTTATGAAGTAGTCCAAGCAGTTCTCTATTCTTATCGCAGAATTCAAAGATTACTGAAAGGGGACCATCCGGAGACGAAGTCAGTGCAACTACATATTCATGTATCGCGTTAGATATAATAGAATCCAGAACATCATCTTTGGAAGAAAAGTTATTGTAAAATGTTTTTCTTTCCAGAGGTGTTTCCAGGACTATCTGCTTTACAGATATCTCAGAATAAGAGTGATCCTGCATTAGTTTAAGTAATGCATCGGTGATCTCTTTTTTTGATCGTATGGCAGATGGATTTTGGGAATTATTCATGATTATTTGCTACGTTTCTTTTCAAACATATAAGACAAGTTTTGCAATAAATTTACACACATTTGCAAGATTGTGTATCTTTCTCCAGAGATATTTACTCATGCATATAAATAAAGTATCATGATAAATGAAATTACACAAGTGAGTAATTATATTGCGGTAATCTGGAGGAGAGGTGCTGAATGAAAGAATACATTTTGCTTTTACCAATCATATTTATATTTCATGATATGGAGGAAATTGTTGGGTTTGAATGGTTTTTCAGGAGAAATCCGGATCTATATGATAGATTTCCGAGACTTATGAAGGACTTTATCTATACCAGGGAGTGATTGATTAAATATGCTTGACTTGGCCGTTTGGGCCGGGTTTATTATTTCTCCGATAAAACTTTAGGAGGAATAAAAATGAAGGATTTAAGTTTTATGACATGGAAGGAAATCAAGGAAGTTGATAAAGACAGAAGCATAGTTTTTTCTGTTATGGCACCTATTGAAGAGCATGGCTGGCATCTGCCTTTAGCTACTGACCTGATTGAAGGAGAGTGTTGGAGCAGAAATGCAGCTGAAAAGATTGAGGGAGCGCTTAATGTGGAGTGTTATTATCTTCCTACGTTTCCGATTGCAGCTGCTTCTGTAAATGAATTCTATGGTTCGATACATTTCAGCATGAAAACTACATATGAGGTTGCATATGGTATACTTGAAAGTATGTGCTGTATGGGATTTAAGCATGTTATAATGATTGCATCTCATGCAGATCCACAGCATCAGATTGCAGTGGAGAAGGCTGTAAGAAGAATAAATAGAAAGTACGGTATATCAGCTATTGCTCCAATGGGGCAGATATTCATGGGAGTCGGAGTTAAGCCCTCTGAGAAACTTGAAACCTTTGAGAAAGAATATCCGAATGATTTCCACGCCGGATGGATAGAGACATCAAGTCTGCTTGCGATGGATGAAGGTTATGTCAGAGAGGGATATAAGGATTTTCCAGATTCGAAAATATCAGATAAGGATATGATTTCAAAGAAGAAACAGCTGAAGGCTATGGGAAAGTATGGATATCTTGGATGTCCGAGAGTTTCATCGAAAGAGCTTGGAAAAGAGTTAAATGATAACTGTATTGATTCGATTATAGATGCGGTAACTAAGTTTTATAGAAGAGATGGATATCAGAAGTATTCGGAATATTTTTTATATAAGATACTTCCACTGCATTTGGGATTTTTTGGAAAAGTTAGAAGAAAGAAGCTTCCTGTATAGTTTAAATCGAGAGCGTTGAGAAAGAAAATACCTCAGAGTAGAATAAGACTAC
>JAEEGF010325284.1_pt1 | contig 21294 bp, 26 predicted proteins | sample 9134171 | NCBI WGS metagenome assembly JAEEGF01 (sample SAMN16246542, study PRJNA631951) | gut metagenome | biome: gut microbiome; feature: rumen; material: AP-attached | host: Bos | place: Iran: Karaj | collected 2018-10 | reverse complement strand
CTTTTTCTATTACTTTAAGTTCTTCTATATATCTTATTACTGCATCTCTAACAAGAATATCTGTTTTATCCTTTTTGGTGAAAGTCTTCAATATTGCAAAACCATCGCCACCATCTACGAGGAAATCGTTAAAGGCTACTTTATAGGTTTTGTTGTCATCTATTTCTTTGCCGCTCATATCAGTCATTTTTGTAATACGATGCATACTTGGCTTAGAAAGATCAAAATAAATCTTTACACCAGAAGGAATAAGGAAACCATAACCAGCACCTACTTCTAGTCTAGAACCATCAATAACTGTGTTAAACTGTTCCATTGCAGCAGTTTTATCATCCTGACCTATTTTTACAACAGGAACAGAAAGACTTAATTCGTAGACATGCTTTAATTCAGCACCAGTCATCTGAACGATTTCGATAGCATTTTCAAAAGGCTGAACAAGGAAAATATCTTCAACTGTTATTTTACCTTTATAAATGCTTCTTCTGCATCCGCCAAAATTAAGGAAAGCTACGTCAGCCTTTCCTACAGTTCTCATAGCATCTGCAACAAGGTAACCTGCGGGAGAATTACCACCAGCAACACCTCTATAAAGATTAACCTTATTTTCGCAGATTACTTTTGTCATTTCTGCTCTTAAATCTTTAAGGTATTCTTCGCTTAAATCCTTTATTTTGTTGTCTTCCCCAATTTCTTTTTCATATAAAGGAACAGAATTGATTGTAAGTTTAGGTTTAGAAACCCCATCTATGTCTAATGTTACGACAGAAGCATGTTCACAGGAACAACCGCTATGGACTATTGGTGTATTATTTGGACCAGCATAAACAAAATCTTTTTTTACAACATGAGTATGGCCGCCTAGAATCAAATCTACTCCTTCAGCCTTTTTAAGGAATTCTATATCTGCATTGAGACCTAAGTGAGAAAGCATGATAATAAAATCGCAGCCATTTCTCTTAAGTTTTTTTGCTAATTCTGTAACTATAGGAACAGGATCTTTAAATTCAATATTTTCAACATTCTTTTCAAAAGATATCCATTTTGTTTCTGGAGTATCTACACCTATAACACCGATTTTAATGCCATCGTGAGCAAATACTGCATATTCAGTAGCAAAAGAAAGCAGTTCACCAGTTCTTTTATCGAATGCATTACAACAAAGAACCGGGAACTTTTTATTTTTCATCTGCTTTTGAAGATTTTCATAGGAATAGTCAAATTCATGATTACCAAGGGTAGTGCCATTTACTCCAAGAGTATTAAGCATATCAACCATAACCCCACCTTTTGTTCTGTCAACGATTGGGGTTCCCTGGAAAAAGTCACCACTATCAAAATACATGAAACGAGCGCCTTTAAATTCGGCTTTCTTTTTGGTTTGATTTATAAGGTTCTGCAAAACTGCATAACCACCCATGAGAGGTTTGAAATCACCTTTTGCTGCTGGATCATCATGAGCATTAATAGAACCATGAACGTCACTTGTATGGAAAATTACAAACTCAGCGGCGTTGGCATTGGCAGAAACCATTAAGCCAAACAGACCAGCCAGTATTAGTGATGACGATTTTTTTATAATATTGTTAAACATTCCTTGTCCTATCCTATTAGTTATCTTCTTCATATATTACTTCAATACTGTTTTTATTTAAAGATAAAAAAGCAACTTTCGTAACTTCACCTGTTTTTAAATATGTAACAGAAGCGTCATTTATCGGCAGAAATTCTTTATTAAAATTCTTTGAATTAAGAACGTCGGTTAGACGACTATCTTCAACAAAATTTATTACACCTTCAATTTTTAAGGAATTAGTATAAGCAACAATCTTAGTTCGCTGATTCGTTATCTTCATTATTATTATCCTTCTGAGAATTTTCTGCTGAAGCCGTTGTCGGCGCATCTTTAATTATTTCATAGAACTTGCCGGTAGCTTCGACCAATATTGTTCCATCTGGAGCAACAATTGAGCCCCTTGCCATGATGATCTGACGACGCTGAGGCCCCATAGTAGCGATAACCTTTAATGGCAATCCTACTGGTGTCGGGTGTCTATAATTAAGGGTATATTCCAAAGTTACTATTCTTCTGGTAATACCTTCACCCATAACAGCATAGCCCATAGCTTCGTCTAGAAGCGTAGCGAGAATTCCTCCATGAACAATCCCGGCGTAACTCTGATGATTCGGCCCTGGAACCCAGTTAAAAGTAACTGTATTTCCTTTAATGTATGTTTTAACAGGAATATGCAAACCAAATGGATTGTTCTTTCCACAAACAAAGCAATGGTTGTTGTCTATCAGTGATATTATTGAAGAATTACGCTTTTCTATCAATGCTCTAGTATAGGAAACCGCGTTATAGCATTCAGGTCTATTCAATACTGCTGGAGTAGAAAGCGTCCCTCTTTCATACAAATGACAATTCTTTTCTCTAAGTCTAGCCTTAATGGTTTCTACATTAGGAATTTGAAAAGAGGGATTGAAAATATCACCAGAAAAAACTGGCAGAGAGCCCAAGTCATTAAGTCCATGTTCTATTAAATCAGGGAATCTGCTAAATAAGTTAGCTGGAACCGAGATATGATGAACAGGGAAAGCTTCTCTAGCAACTTCAACCATTTTAGCAACAGCATCAAATGGTAAAGGAGGTCTGTTAAACATCTTGCAGCCTTGTGACGGCTGGAAAGGTATAATTCTTATATCTTGAAGGAATGGGTCAGACGAACAGAATCTTCCGATTTCTTTAAGGAATTCAAGTCTTTCAGTTTCTGTTTCGCCAATTCCTATGGAAAAACAGAGAGTATAAGGAATCTGATTCTGGTGAAGAGCTTCTACAAAAGCTTTACCATTTGCAGGATTTCTATTCTTGGAATTTTGCAGAGCCTGCCCTTCTTCAGAAAGATTTGAACAAACCAGATTAGCTCTGATAGAACAGCCAGACTTATAAAATCTTTCTAAGGTGAAGGAATTAAGATAGCCTATTTCCAATACAGGAATAAGATTCAAAGCCAAAGCTTCTTTTATTGCCATATTTACGTATTCGGCAAAAGAAGTATAACCGAATTTTGCTAATTGAATCATTATATGTGGGAAATCGGAAGGATTTTCACCAGCAACAAACACAACTTCTGTTGCTCCAGCTTTAGAAAGCTGTTTTAATTCATTCAGCAAATCTTCTGGTTCAAGTAAAGGCGATTCCTGTTTAAAGAAGCTACAGAAGGCGCATTCCTGACAACAGGTTCTCGTCAAAGAAATATATGAACTTAAAATATAAGATATTGATACACATTCATTCATAAATTCAATTTACCACAATAATGAATCTTTAGCAAAGATTTTAGCCGTAACAAAAATATTATCAGTATTATCATTTTTTCTTTTTAAGATTATTGACATGAAAGTTTAAAGAATGGTAATAATGATATAAATTGGGGTGTTTTCCCTATTTTAGAACAAAACAAGAAGGTTAAATGAAAGAATGAGTGAAGAAAGTATTTTAAACAAAGAAAACAAAGAACCACAAACCATAAAAATAACGGTAGCAAACAATGGGTCTACACATGAACTTGAGAGAGGAAAACCAATAATAGAATTAGCTAAGACTTTAGAATTAGGAAAAGATAATCTTCCATATATCTGTGCTAAAGTTAACAATGAAGTATTAGGGCTTGATTTTACTCCAGCAATGGATTGTAAAATAGAATTTTTAACTTACAAATCTAGCTTCGGAAGAGACTGCTATAAAAGAAGTCTCGCTTTTGTTCTTGCTAGAACAATTCTTGAATTATACCGTAATGCCAGATTAGTTATAGACCATGCTATTGGGAACGGCTTCTATTACGATTTATTCACCGATGTTCCAGTCTCTGATAGACTCTTAGAATTAATTAAAAAGAGAATGACTAGTATAGTTGAAAAGGATGAACCTTTCCAAAAAACAACTTTAACTCGTGGTGAAGCCAAAGATTTATTTGAAAAAGAAGGGTACCCTGAAAAGGCAAGGTTACTTAAAAACATCAACGCTGACAGAGTAGATATAGTTTCCTGCTGGAAATATGTTGACCTCGATATGGGTCCAATGGTTCCCTCAACAGGCTATTTAAAGGTTTTTGATGTTAAACAGTATGCTTCAGGTTTTGTTCTTTTATTCCCAGATTTAGATAATCCTGCAATTCCTTCTCAACCTAAAAGACAACCAAAGATTTTTGCTGCATACAGAGAAAGTAAAGAATGGGGAAGAATTCTTGAAGTTAATAATGTCGGTCGTTTGAATGAAATAATTAAAGATGGTTCTATTTCTGACTTTATTAAGACTTCTGAAGCTCTTCATCAAAAGAAAATTCAGGTTATCGCCGACCAGATCTGCAGCCATAGTTCAGTAAGAATAGTTTTAATAGCCGGGCCTTCAAGCTCAGGCAAAACTACTTTCAGTAAACGTCTCTGCACAAGCCTCAAAGTTAATGGTCTCAGACCTATTACTCTTTCATTAGACAACTACTTTGTTGGAAGAGACAAAACACCTTTAGATGAAGACGGCGAATATGATTTTGAAGCAATAGAAGCATTAGACCTTCCATTGTTCAACAAAAATATGCTTGAGCTTCTTGAAGGCAAAACTGCTCAGATACCAGAATATGACTTCCATACCGGCAGCAGAAAAGAAAAGACTATTCCAATGAGAATCAATGAAGACCAGATCGTAATTATCGAAGGTATTCATGGTTTGAATCCAAGACTTACAGAATCTATTCCACCGGAATGTAAATTCAAGATTTATATCAGTGCTTTGACTCCATTGGTTATTGATGACTATAACAGAATTAGCACAACAGATACACGCTTAATTAGAAGAACTGTCAGAGATGCTAAGTATAGAAGCTATTCTGCAGAATCTACTATTATGCGTTGGCCATCTGTTAACCGTGGTGAAGTTCAGAACATATTCCCATTCCAGGAATGTGCTGATGCAGTCTTCAATTCTGCTGTTCCTTACGAATGGGCAGTTTTAAGACCAATTGCAGAAAAGCTATTTATGGATATTACTCCAGATAGTCCATGCTATAGTCAAGCTCGCCAGATTCTAAGAACTCTCTCCTACTTCTGTCCATTAGATCCTAAGATGGTTGAAGAAGTTCCACCCACATCAATTCTTCGTGAATTCATCGGTGGCAGCTCTTTCCAATACTGATTTAAATTGAAAGTTGAAAACTGAAAACTGATAATTTAATAATTAATTCCAAAAAGGCTCGTCATTGCGAGCGTTAGCGTGGCAATCTAGTCTTTTTGGAATTTTATTTTTTTATCTATGATATAAATATGAAGGATTTAAAGATTTACTTAGATAAAGTTTTGGCAGAATATCCGCCAGTAAACAGAGTAAGTGCTGATCCGGTTCAATTCCAGAGGCGTTTTTTTGACGAAGGAAAAACCCAAACAGAAGTTGAAGCTGTAGCACTCTTTTCTGCAATGCTTTCATATGGTTCTGCAGCGCAATTTACCAAAAAAATAGCTGCTATTATTAAAAGCTGTAATAATGAATTTCTAAAACTTATAACAAGCAAACAAGATAAAAGCTTTCCCTGGATAGGCTATAGAATGAGCACTGCAGAAGAAATATCAATATTTGCTTATTCCATAGGTAATGTTATCAATAAGTTCGGTAGTATAAAAAAAGTATTTCTATCTGGATATAATAAAAACAAAGATATTATGGAGGGATTGTCTGTTCTAAGAAATTCTATTTACGAAGAAGCAGAAAAGTTTATTAGCCCCGTTCCCCACGGTATAAAGCATCTTTTGCCAGACCCATCAGCAGGTGGCTGTTGTAAACGCTGGCACATGTTTTTAAGATGGATGGTCAGAAAGAACGACGGCGTTGATATAGGAATCTGGAATGAAATACCAGCTTCCAAATTGATTATTCCATTAGATACACATATAAGTAAAATAAGCCGGAATCTTGGTTTAACCTCAAGAAACAGCAATGATTTAAAAACAGCTATAGAAATAACAAATAAGCTTAAAGAATGCTGTCCTGAAGATCCGATTAAATATGACTTCGCAATCTGCCACTTAGGAATTGGCGGAAAATGCACATATGGCAAAAATCCCGAATTATGTGAAAAGTGCATTTTAAAAAGTCGTTGCTTAGTTGGTAAAGAAATATAATTAAAATTAGAGTAAAAAAATGACCTATTATTTTAATTTATTATTCTTTCTTCATATTTTTGGAATAGCCTGCTATGCTTATTTATATTACGATGTCAAGCTTATTCGTAATGAAAACTTTTTTAAATGGTTTCAAGATAAAGCTGGAATCTGTAAAAAAGAAGATTATGAACATAGCCAGAAATACGAAGAAAATGTAGCTTATAAAGAACTTTTTGATAAAACATTCCATAAGTTTAAAATAATCAGCGTTTTTGTTATTCTTAACTATATTATAGCAATACTCTTATTTGGATACATGAGATTTAGTATCCGAGAATGTATAGACTCTATTTTAAATTACCAGACAATTCCTATAATCATGGTATCTGTTCTTGTTGAAGTCGCTTATTATTTATATTTTATATACCCAGAATATAAAAATGTCTCTGAACAGATAAATTCTTTCCGAACTTACTTTCAACCTGCTTTAATACTATTTGTTTATTGTTCTTCTTTTCTTATTACCGCTTCTGTTGTCTGTTTACTAAACTACTATATGCCTGATCCAGAGTCTGAAGAAAAAATAGTTAAAATAAAAGACGTTACTAAAGTTTTATATGAACATTCAGGTCTGTTTGAAAGGAAACACTACAATGTTTTGGTAGTAGAACCTGCCATTTACGGCGATAGATTCATTTCTGTATCAGATGAAACCTTGAATAAAGCTCGAAAAGGTAATAAATTAAAAGCAACAATAAAGAAAGGCTTATTTGGAGCAAGATTTATTGAAAAAGAAGAAATACTGCTTAAATAACAAAAAAGAATTATTATCCGGCAATATTTTCGTTTTTTACACTTTTTATTATATCTGCAGCAATTAATGCTACTCCCAGTAACAAGCCTGTTACTGGCGAAAATAAAACATTAAAAATATTAGAATATACTCTATTGGAAAAATCACGCATTTCTTTTTCTTTAATTCTTTTATTCCTTTTTTCAAGATATTGATGCGAAAAAGGAATTTCAAGAGAAGTGTCGTATGAAGGCATAGCTATATCGTCACTATTATGTTTTTGGTAATATAGTTCACAGCTTCCATGTTTCTTGCAAAAAATAGTTCCAGAACCAACTATATCAAAAAATCCATAAGAACAGTCTGAGTCAACCAATTCTATATAGTTTTTTAAATATTTATCTTTAATCAATAATTCTTCACATCTTTCAAATGCTTCACCAGGTAATGCAGTTTCTATAGGAATAGTATTATCCATATTATACATTTCTACAGCACCTTGTATAATTCTCTGGTTTGAAAAGCATGCCTTTAATCTAGCAGATCCTCGATGAGTATGATAATGAGGAATAGACATATTAACTAATGTATATATGATAATAACAATAATTCCTAAGACTGTTAAGAATGACCCTTTACGATTAAGATTCAGTTCCATAAGTTTAATTTCCATAATCATATAATAACAAAATTTTGAATTTATGTATCATTTTTATTAATAATTGTTTTAATCTGCCGTGACGATAACTTTATTAATTACAATGGGAAACCTCTAGTCAATGAGAAATAAAACACTAACATCAATATTACTGTTCTTTTTATTAACAAGTAATATTTGCTGTGCTCAATTCGTTGATGATGACCCTGAACTTGATATAAACAAGAAACCCCTACCCCCTTACAGCATTAGAAAAGTAAAAACTTATGAAGACTTCACTAATTTTGAGTTCCAGGATTTAAACGGTAGAATCTGGACAAACAGAAATGGATTAGAACGGCCCATGCTTATTCTTACAGGTAAATGGGCATTAAGGCATGATATAAAAAAGTGGGCCCATTATCTCGCTTTTAAATACAACAACTTTTGCGATATTATTTGGGTTTTTAATCCTGACAGCACAGAATTTGCAAATCACAGAGAAAGAAATGAGAAAGCATTAAAAGACATAGCTATAGCAGTGCCTGTAGTCATAGACAACCATGCAATAATAGGAAGAAGCTTAAAAATCGAATATGATATTCCTACTATAATTGGCTTAACCAGAAAAAATACTCTGGGTTTTGTATTTGAATCACCGCTGAATAACTATGCCAAAGACAGATTGGAAAAACTTATGTTTACCAAATTGTATAAGTAAAAAAGCTTATTTTACCAATTCCATTTTTTTAGTTAAATATCTTTGTCCAAATAATCCATTACCAACATATAGTTTTATGTTGATACCTTTATGACAGAGTTTAAAATTTTCCCTTGTAATCTCGACAGTTTTAAGACCGCAAATAGGTGGTTCAACAGTTAAATCATAATGACGAGTACGGCTTTTTCCAGAACCAGTAACATAAGTTCTTGCTTCTAATACTTTTACTTTGTGTTCAATAGGGGCAGAATTATCTAAGTAATGATTAGCATTATATATTAATGCACAACTGATTAATACAGATACAGAGTATAAATAAAGAAAAATAGATTCAACAACGAATTTCCTCTTTTCCTTGAATTTGTCACTGACAAAGTATATTTCTTCAAAATAAAACTTATATAAAACTCCGAAAATAGGAAGAGCTAAAACTGCAATTATTATTAAAAAAAAAGAATCCTCAAAAGAATCAAAATAAAAATAGTTTAACCAAAGATGATCTACAATAATATATATTAAAAGTAGGATAAAAAACCAATAACCGGTTTTACTAAATATTGGGAAATTATCGTTAAACTCACTTTCGTAATAGAAATCGCCATAAATATCTGTTCTTTTAGGTATATAGTAAAGAAAACTTATAAAGACAATAACAACATGAATAATTACAATATTAATACCCATTTCTTTTTCCCTTTACTTCAAATCTATACTGTTACTAACATACCTGACCCCATACAAACCTTTGTAAACATAAATCTTAATTTTATTTCCACTGCTGACAAGGCCCTGAGTGAGACTTGAAACTTCAAGCTTATTAAGTTTATAAACACTAGGTCTTATAGATAACTCATAATGAGTAATCCTATTTCTTCCTTTGCCAGTAGTCGTTCTACCACTACTTGTAACAGTAACTACATGTTCTTCTCTAGAAGAGAAATCAAGGAATCTATTCGTAAAGTGGAATACTACAACACTAAGTAAAATGGAAGAAAGATATAAAACAATATATGTAAAAGGTACCGCCCAAATCCTTTGATTTTTTAGCTCCTGACTTATATTTGAAATCTCATTTTTAACTTTACGGAATAATAATATAAATATGACTACAGCATAAATAGTCATAATTATATAACATTTTTTAGTATCAAAAGAATCAACGTAATTTACACCAATCCAACCCTTCGTATAAAAATCAATAATAAAATAAAAAATTACGATAATATACAACCAAAAACTCATAGAATAAAAAGTTGGTAAATCTTTCTTAAATATTGCTTTATAATTATCATCTCTCTTACCAGGCATCAAATATATAAAGGCAATCATAAACGCGAAGGCGTGAAAGAAATAAATAGCTATCAACATTATGTTTTCTCGTATATAATAATTTGTTTTTATTTTATCAAAGACTTTCTTAAAGTCAATTCTGTCATTGTTTATTTCTTAAAATTTTAGGTTATATCCAATAGAGATTTAATGACATGGCAAATGCAAACTTTTTCTTTTATTAATAAGGTTATCATAGTTAGTAAATTCGTAATAATGACAGTAGACGCGAAACCTTCTATTCTCCGCACAAGGCTCGTTCCCTCAAAGATTATCCGAAGGTAAAAATCAACAGAGACCGCGGAGGAGAATAAGGTCGAACAAGCGTTTGTCCGCTAATCAATCAAAAGACAACAGTTAACCTTTTTCAACAATTCGAACACATTTAAAAAAAATTGTGTACATAAAAATTTTTAAAAAAATTTTAAAAAAATCTTGAAAGTACGATGAAAAGACATTGACAGAGACTTAAAAAAGTGGTAATATCCTTGAACTAATCCACTCAAAGGGCGGATTAGCACACAACAGTATGTTGTGTGAATCTTTATAGGAAGGTGTTAGTCGTGCCAACAATTAACCAACTTATTCGTAAGTCTAGACAAATTGTTAAGTACAAATCTAATTCACCAGCTTTGGATAAATGCCCACAGCGCCGTGGTGTTTGTACTGTAGTTAAAACAACTACACCGAAGAAGCCAAACTCAGCTCTTCGTAAAATCGCAAGAATCAGACTTACCAACAAAATCGAAGTTACTGCTTACATCCCCGGTATCGGCCATAACTTACAGGAACACTCTGTTGTTATGATTCGTGGCGGTCGTGTTAAAGACTTGCCAGGTGTTCGTTACCATATCATTCGCGGAGCTCTTGACTGTGCAGGCGTTGCAAATCGTCAGCAGTCTCGCTCTAAATACGGCGCAAAACGCCCGAAGAAATAAGGAGAAGTAAATCATGCCACGTCGTGGTCACATTACAAAGAGAGATTTAACTCCTGATTCAGTCTACAATTCTAAGCTTGTTACCAGATTCATCAACAATCTTATGTATTCTGGAAAGAAATCTATCGGTTCTAAGATTTTCTACGATGCAATCGAAATGACTGCTAAGAAGAGAAAAGAAGACAATGCTCTCGAACTCTTCAAAAAAGTTGTAGATACTGCTAAGCCAATCGTTGAAGTTAGAAGTAAACGTATCGGTGGTGCTAACTATCAGGTTCCTATCGAAGTTAAACAAGACCGTGCTATCGCACTTGCTTTCCGCTGGATTCTTAAGAATTCAAGAGCTCGCAAAGAAAAATCAATGGCTGAACGTCTCTGTGGAGAATTCGATGATATTCTCAACAACACCGGCGCAACCATGAAGAAGCGAGACGAAGTTCACAGAATGGCTGATGCTAACAAGGCATTCGCTCACTTCCGTGTTTGATTAAATCCTTAAAATTGGGCAATAGTTAAGGTAACAGAAAATGACCGCAACCCACGATATGAACAAAATACGTAATATAGGCATCTGTGCTCACATAGACGCTGGTAAAACAACAACAACTGAACGTATATTGTTCTATACTGGAAAAGCCTATAAAATCGGCGAAGTACATGAAGGCACTGCTGTCATGGACTGGATGGTACAAGAACAGGAACGCGGTATCACTATTACTAGTGCAGCAACAAAATGTCACTGGTTAGACGTTGATATCAATATAATTGACACCCCAGGTCACGTAGATTTTACTGCTGAAGTAGAACGCTCATTAAGAGTATTAGACGGAGCAGTTGTAGTTTTCTGTGCAGTAGCAGGCGTTCAACCACAATCAGAAACAGTTTGGCGTCAGGCTAACAAATACAGAGTTCCTAGAATTGCATTCGTAAATAAAATGGATAGAGTAGGGGCCAACTTCGAAAAAGTAGTTGGACAGGTAAAAGAAAAACTCAATGCCAACCCACTTCCATTAGTTCTGCCAATAGGTGCTGAAGATTCATTCAAGGGTCACATTGATCTTTTGACTATGAAAGCACACATTTGGGATGAAGATGCAGTTAAGTCTCATGGTGCAGAATTTAAAAAAGTTGATATACCAAGTGAATATCTGGAAAAAGCAAAAGCAGCAAGAGAAAGCTTGATTGATACTATCAGCGCATATGATGATGAAATTCTTGAATTGGCACTTGAAGAAAAAGAAGTTCCATTGGAATTAATCAGAAAAGCAATTCGTAAAGCAACTATAGAAAACAAAATAGTTCCAATGCTTTGCGGTTCTGCATTTAAGAATAAAGGCGTTCAAGACTTATTAGATTCAGTTGCTTATTATCTGCCTTCACCTCTTGATATTCCACCGGCAATCGGTTACAAGAGAGGAACACATGAAGAAGTAGATATAGTTTCTGATCCTGAAGGTCCGTTCTCAGCTCTCGTATTTAAAATTGCCACAGATCCTCATGTTGGAAAACTGTGCTATATGAGGATTTATTCAGGTAGTATTGAATCCGGAAAAGTCGTTTACAATGTTACTAGAGAAGGTCGAAAAGAAAGAATCGGTCGACTCCTGCAAATGCATGCAAACCAGCGCCAGGATATTCCCCGTGCTTCCGCTGGTGACATCGTTGCTGTCGTCGGTTTGAAGCAGGTTGCCACCGGAGATACACTTGCAACTGCTCCAGATCAGCCAACTCTAGAAAAAATTACTTTCCCAGACACAGTTATTTCTGTTGCAATCGAGCCAAAGACTCAGGGTGATTTATCTCACCTCACTGAAGTTCTTGAAGCTCTTATGAATGAAGATCCGACTTTTAAAGCCAAAATAGACGCAGATACTGGTGAAACCTTAATTTCAGGTATGGGTGAACTCCATCTTGAAGTTATCGTTGATAGAATTCTGCGTGAATTTAACGTAAAAGCAACTGTTGGTAAACCACAAGTTGCATATAAAGAAGGAATCAAAGACAAAGGTAAAGGCGAATGTGTTTATGAACGCCAAATCGGTGGTAAAAATCAATTTGCTTCCGTTAATGTTGAAGTCGAACCTCTTGAAAGAGGAAAAGGTTTTGCCTTTGAAAACGGCTTGGATGCTGAAGTTCTGAAGAATTTGCCAAATATTTTTGTTAATTCTATAGAAAAAGGTTGCCAAGATGCCATGAATGATGGTATCCTATGTGGCTTCCCGGTAGTAGATGTAAAGGTTCGTTTAGTTGGCGCAATGCAGCGTGAAGGTGAAAGTAACGAAGTTGCTTTCAAGATCGCAGCTTACGAAGCAACCAAGAATGCTTTACGAAATGCCAAAGCAGTTCTGCTTGAGCCCTTCATGAAAGTTTCAATTGAAACCCCTGAACAATACATGGGTGATATAATTGGAAACATGAACTCCAGACGCGGCAAGGTAATTAACATGGAAATGCGCGATGACATCAGAGTTATCGACTGCCATGCTCCATTATCAGACATGTTTGGATACTCAACTCAGTTGAGATCACTTTCACAGGGTAGAGCAACCTTCACCATGGAGCTCTTGCACTATGATGAAGCCCCGAAGTCAGTTATTGAACGTATTCTAGGCGTTAATTCTTATGGACAGCAAGCGGCTTTTGCAGCTTCTGAAAATATTTAAAAAAACGCTTGTCATTAATCACAGGAGATAGTAAAATGGCGAAACAAAAAATGCGCTTGACTCTCAGAGCATTCGATCACAGATTACTTGATGAGTCAGTCACCAAGATTTGCGCTACCGTTAAGAATAGCGGTACTAAGTATTCCGGTCCCATTCCGATGCCGACCGAAATCCGCAAATATACAGTTCTTCGTTCACCCTTCGTCAACAAAGACGCACGTGAACAGTTTGAAATGAGAATTCATAAACGCAATTTGGATTTGTTGAGTCCATCTGGTCAGACAGTTGACTCACTAATGAATATGGACCTTCCGTCTGGCGTAAACATCGAAATTAAGATGTTGTAATGGAAGGCAACTAGGAGGAATAAAATGGGCGTTAAGGCAATATTGGGCACCAAAGTTGGTATGACCCAGATTTTTACAGATGATGGAAACGTAGTTCCAGTAACCGTAATCAGCGTTGGTCCTTGCACTATTATCCGCAAGGGTGAAAAATCTGTTCAGGTCGGTTATCGTGAAGTAGCTCCTGAAGCAGTTAAGCGTTTGCTTAATCAACCAATGCGTATGTCTTTCGAAAAAGCTGGTACAAAACCATTCCGTTTCGTAAGAAGCTTGCCCGCTGACGGACTTGAAGCAATTGAACCACTCACCGAAATCAATGTTTCAATGTTTAAAGAAGGTGACTCAGTTATAGTCACTGGAACCAGCAAGGGTAAAGGCTTCTCTGGCGCTATGAAGCGTCACAATTTTAACGGAGCTAACACTACACATGGTCAGTCTGACCGTGCTAGAGCAACTGGTTCTATGGGTACCGCTACAGATATGGCTCGAACAATAAAGGGCAAAAAGCTTCCCGGTCAGTTCGGTAATGTTCGCCGCACTATCAAGGGCCTCAAAGTCGTTAAGATCGATGAAAAGAAGAATCTTCTTCTCGTTAGAGGTTCCATCCCCGGAGCTACAAACGGTCTTGTTATCGTAAGACAGCAAGCTTAATGTGAACGGAGTTAAACATGGAAACCAAAATTTTTAATATGAACGGAACCGAAAATGGTTCAATTACTTTAAATGATGAAGTCTTTGCTGTTGTTGCTCATCCACAGAACATCAACGATATCGTAAAGGCTCAGTTGAACAATGAACGTCTTGGCACTGTTAACACTCTTACTAGAAGTGAAGTTAACGGTAATGTTAAGAAGATGTTCAAGCAAAAAGGCACTGGTCGTGCAAGACAAGGCGACATCAAGTCTCCACTTCATGTAGGTGGTGGTATCGCTTTTGGTCCTAAGCCAAAAACTTATGATGCACGTCCTCCAAAGAAGGCCGTTGACAAGGCTATTAAAGGCGTTCTCTCTATTCTCGCTAAAGAAGGCGGAGTTCGCGTTATCGAAGGCCTTGATTTTCCTAACGGCAAAACAAAAGATGTTTCTAAATTCATGAAAGACCTTAAACTTGATAAGGCTCTCCTTGTTGTTCCACAGATTTCAGATAACACTAAGCGCGCTGTAGCCAATTACAAGGGCGTTAAGGTTGTAACTCCTCTGAATGTAAATGTAGTAGATCTGCTCAAATATGGTCATGTAGCCATTAATGTTGAAGCAGTTAAACCTCTCCAGGAGGCTCTTGTAAAATGAAAACTCCTCAAGATATCATAATTCAACCTATCGTTTCAGAAAAAAGCTATGAACATATGGCTGACGGTGTTTACCAGTTCAGAGTTGCTAAAAGCGCTAATAAAGTAGACATCAAAAATGCTATAGAAACTATTTTCAAAGTTTCAGTTAAGAAAGTTAACACTACTACCGTTGTCAGCAAACCAAAAAGACGCGGTGTTTTCCAAGGCTACACTCCTTCATGGAAGAAGGCCGTAGTTACTCTCAAAGAAGGCGATAAGATCGATTTCTTTGAAGGTATTGCATAAGTGTAAAAGGAGATTGTCATGAGTTTAAAAGTTTATAAACCAATTACTCCTTCACGCCGTTTTATGACTGGTTTCGATTTTAGTGATATTACCACTAATAAACCATATAAACCTTTGTGTGAATGGTTAAAAACTACTGGCGGTCGTAACCATCATGGTCACGTTTCCTTCCGTCATCGCGGCGGTGGACACCGCACTCTTTATAGAATTATTGATTTTAAGCGCAATAAAGATGGTATCCCTGGTAAAGTTGCCACTATAGAATACGATCCAAACAGAACTTGTCGTATTGCTCTTGTTAATTACAAAGATGGCGAAAAGAGATACATTATTGCTCACGAAGGCATTAAAGTCGGTGACATTATTGAATCTGGTATTCATGCAGATATTCTTCCAGGTAACTGTCTCCCACTCAGAAATATCCCTCTAGGTTCTACTATTCACCATGTAGAATTCAAACCTGGTAAGGGTGCTCAGATTGCAAGATCTGCTGGCGTTAGTGCTCAACTCGTTGGTAAAGAAGGCAAATATGCTCAGATTAATATGCCTTCAGGCGAAATGAGAATGGTTCTTCTTGATTGCCGTGCTGTTATCGGTCGTGTTGGTAATATTGACCACATGAACGTAACTATTGGTAAAGCTGGTAGAACTAGATGGAAAGGTATTCGCCCATTTGTTCGTGGTTCTGCTATGAACCCATGCGATCACCCACATGGTGGTGGTGAAGCTAAGACTAGCCGTGGTAGAACTCCTGTTTCTCTCTGGGGTAAACCTGCTCAGGGTTACAAGACCAGAAAGAAGAAAAATCAGACTGATAGACTGATTATATCTAGAAGAAAGAAGTAAGGGAGATTAGAAATGGCTAAGAAAGCTCCATTTGTATGTGCAAGACTAGTAAAGAGAATTCAGGAAATGAATGCTGCTGGCGAAAAACGTCAGATTAAGACTTGGTCTAGAGCTTCAACTGTATATCCTGAATTTGTTGGTCATACCATCGCCGTTCACAACGGTCGCAAACATGTTCCTGTTTTCATTACTGAAAACATGGTTGGTCATAAGTTGGGTGAATTTGCTCCAACAAGAACCTTCAAAGGTCACGCCAACGAAAAAGCTGTAAAGCTTAAATAAGTTGAAGGAGAACTAGGATGAAAGAAAAGATTAAATCTTTACGAATTGTTGGCGTAACAATTCCTGAAGATGATGATATATTCAATGGTCTTAAGAAGATTAAAGGTCTTTCTACCGAACATAGCGAAAACAAGATAGAAAGAATTCTTACTAAGGCTGGTCTTTATACCTATAAGATGAAAGATACCAGAACCGACAAGACTAAAGGTGCTAAACCAACTACTGCTAAACGTTCATTCGTGAAAGTTTACCCAAAAGTTGCTGACCTTAGCTGGAAAGAAAAAGCTAGACTTATTGATCTTCTTGAAATGCCTCGCGCAATTTTGAGAAATATCCATACTAGCCCCAAGAAATTAAGACTTGTCGCTGACGCTATTCGTGGTAAAAAAGTTGATGAAGCTCTTGCTATGCTTCAGTTCATGGAAAAGGGCGGAGCTCCAACAATTCTAAAGCTTTTGAAATCAGCAATCGCTAATGCTGGTGCAAATCACGAACTTCGTGCTGATGATCTCTATGTTGCCAAAATCACAATTGATGGCGCTGCAACAATGAAGAGATTTATGGCCCGTGCCCGTGGTAGAGCTGCTAGAATCAGATGCAGAACTTCTCATGCTAAGATCGTTCTTCGCGAAACCAACGAAGCAATCTACAGAGAATTAAAGAAGGAAACTGCTGCAACTGCTGCTAAGAAGTCAGTTAAGAAAGTTGCAAAGAAAGCTGCTACCAAGAAGACAGCTGCTAAAGCTCAGGGAGGTAAAGAATAATGGGTCAGAAGATTAATCCAGTTGGCATTCGCCTTGGTATTACCAGAACCTGGGATTCAAAATGGTTTGCTAAACGTGCTGACTATGCAAAATATGTTCATGAAGATGTTAAGATTCGTGATTTCATCGACAGAAAGACTTTCCGTCGTGAAGGTATCAGCAAGATTGAAATCGAACGCAAATCTAACAGCAAAGTAAGAGTAACTATCCACACCGCAAAACCAGGCGTTATAATTGGTCGTGGTGGTGAAAAAGTTGAAGTTTTGAAAAAAGAACTTGAACAGCTTACTAATAAAACTGTTTTCTTGAATATTCAGGAAATCAAGCAGCCAGATACAGAAGCAAAACTTATTGCTGAAAGTATCGCTATGCAGCTTGAACGTCGTGTTTCTCATCGCCGTGCAATTAAGCAGGTTATCAGCAGAGCTCTCAGAGCTGGTGCTAAGGGTGTTAAGATCCTTTGCTCTGGCCGCTTGAATGGTGCTGAAATCGCTAGAAGCGAATGGGTTCGTGAAGGTCGTGTTCCACTGCACACTCTTCGTGCTGACATTGATTATGCTACCGATACTGCAATCACTACTTTCGGTTGTGTTGGTGTAAAGGTATGGATTTTCAAGGGCGAAAAGATTGGCAAAACTCACCTTTATAACAACGAAGCAGCTGCTCCGTCTAACAAGAAATAAGGAGATAACCCATTATGTTGATGCCAGCTAGAACAAAATTTAGAAAACAACACCGTGGCAGAATGACTGGTATGGCCAAAGGCGGCAAATACTTAGCATTCGGTTCATTCGGTTTACAGGCTCTTGATTGTCACTGGTTGACCAGTAATCAAATCGAAGCAGCTCGTAAGGTTATTACTCGTACTGTAAAACGTACTGGTAAGATGTGGATTCGTATTTTCCCGGATAAGCCAGTTTCTAAGAAACCTCTTGAAACTCGTATGGGTAAAGGTAAAGGCGCTCCAGAATTCTGGGTAGCAGTTATCAAACCAGGTAAGATATTGTTCGAACTTGAAGGCGTTCCGGAAAATGTAGCAATCGAATCATTGACACAGGCAGCTAATAAACTTCCTATTCGCTGTCAGGTTGTGTCTAACAATAATTGACAGGTGGTAGGTGCCAAATGAAGAATCGAGAAAACTTTTCTGAACTTAGCGAAACCGAACTCGAAGAAAAGTTCAAACATTATAAAGAAGAATTGTTCAATCTTAGATTTCAGGCTGTAACAGGCCAGCTTTCTAATCCTTCAAGAATTAGTCTTGTTCGCCGCAATATTGCTCGTGTAAAGACTTATCTTGCTCAGTTAGAAAGAAATAGAATCCAAGGTATGCTTAAGAGTGAATACGATGCTCTTATTAAAGAAGAAAGCATCGATTCTATGAAGACTCCTCTTTCTGAAAAGATTTCTAAGCTTAAAGCTAGACTTTCTGCAAAAGCTCGCAAAGTAAATGCTGATATTAAAGCTAACTGCGACAAGAAAGTTGCTGAATTGCTTAAGAATATCCGTGGAGAAGTTTCCAAGAAGCTTCAGGCTCTTAAGAAGGGCGAAGATAATCAGCAGCTCTCTGCTGTTTCTAGACGCTTAAGAGATAATAAATGCAGTATTCGCAAGAAATTCCTTGATAAGCTTACTGAAATGGGTATAAACGATGCTTCTAAGATAGCAACATTGAAAGATAGCAAGCGTGCTAAATTACGTGAACTCGAAAATATTAGAGTTCTTCAGCGTGAACTTAGCACAGGTGGACTTAATGAACTCTTTAAGCAAATTGCTAGAGACGGTCATAAAGATTGACATCTGCATAAGTAGGAGCATTGAAAAATGGAAAACAAAAAAACATTACGCAGAAGCCGTGTTGGTAAAGTAATTGCTGATAGTACTGAAAAGACTGTAAAAGTTGAAATCGAAGGTATTGTTCAGCATCCAAGATATAAAAAATACGTTAAGAGACATACTAACTTCTTGGTTCATGATCCAGAAGAAAGATGTCATGTTGGCGATATAGTTCGTATCGAAGAATGCAGACCTGTTAGCAAGAATAAATCATGGGTTGTTCGTGAAGTCGTTAAGGCTGCAGAAACAATTAATGAATAAGGAGAAACAGCGATGATTACTCAAGAAACCGTATTAAAAGTTGCTGATAACTCTGGTGCTAAGAAACTTCTCTGCATCCGCGTTTGTGGTTGTGCCGGCAGATCAGTTGGTCATGTTGGTGATGTTATTGTAGCTTCTGTAAAAGATGCTATTCCTGATGGCACTGTAAAGAAAAAAGAAGTTGTTAAGGCTGTTATAGTTCGCACAGCAAAAGAAACTCGCCGTGCTGATGGCAGCTTCATCAAATTCGACGATAACGCAGCTGTTATTATTGGTAATGATAATAACCCACGTGGAACTCGTATCTTTGGTCCTGTAGCTAGAGAACTTCGTGAAAAACAGTTCATGAAAATCGTTTCTCTCGCTCCAGAAGTACTCTAAGGAGCTGTTAAGATGATTAAGAAACAAAAAGTACGTCGTTCAGTTCAGCATCCTCACATTAGAAAAGACGATAAAGTTGTTGTAATATCTGGTGAAAATAGCGGCAAAACTGGAAGAGTTTTATCTGTTAATCCAGAAAAAGGTACTGCTGTTGTTGAAGGTCTCAATATGATTAAAAAACATATCAGACCCAACAAAAATGTTGGCAAGGGCGGTATTGTAGACAAAGAAGGTCCTATTGCTTTATCTAATCTTTGTCTTCTTGTAGACGACAAGAGAACTCATGCTAAGATGGTTGAAAACAAGGCTAAAGAAAGTCCTAGCAAACCTAACAGAGTTCGTGTTGATGCAAAAACTGGTGAAAATCTCTAATCTAGATTAGAATAAAAAAAGGTCATCTGTTAAAGATGACCTTTTTTTATCTGTAGTATTTATTGTAGTTGGTAGTTGTGGTTTTTATTGTTTAATCGTTTATCTTTTAAGAGAATCAAATGTAATACTTTTTTATTGTTTATTTACAAGTTCTCTGACAGATTCAGAAGCTTACTGGTTATAATATCGTTCTCGCCTTGGGCGTTTAAACCTCTTCTTATAGCTTCTTTTGCTTGATCTTTATCGCCTTTATCTAACAAGAAAAGTGCTAAGTAAAGATTGGCTTTGGGATTATTAGGATCGTTTTTTATGCAGTTATATAAAGATGAACGACCGTAATCTTCTGCTATTTTAGCTTCTTTTAATTCATTGGAATCCAATAAAGATTTTGAAATGGCTAGATAAGTTCTTCCTTTTTCAGCTTCATCGTGATCTTTGTCGAAAAATTCCAAAGCATACACATAAGAACCTTTATTAAGCAAATATTCCCCATTAATCTGATTTAGAGCATTATTGATTTTTGAAATTAATTCTCGAGTTTCACTGTCCTGGGGTTGAATTTTATTTGCTAAATCTAAGGCTGTTAAATAGTGTCCAGAATCAAAGGCAAGGTTTGAAGAATATTTAAGTTTTGAAGCTTCACTGTTCAGCTTAATACCGTTTTCATAAATGTTTTGAAGAGAATTATATATATCGTCTGATACGCCTTTTCGTAGTGAAAGTATATGGCTACCGTATTTTTCGAAATCACATTTATAAATATAAATAGCAGCACGTGTTAACTGAACACTTAAAAGTTTTTTTTCATCTTTATCTGCGACAGCTAAAGCTGCTGCTACATCAAGATAAAAATTGGCTTCATCTAGTTGGTTTTTTTCTAATTTTGTGTAGGCTTCATCTAGATTAATAGAAAATGAACTAGAAAGACTTTCTAAGAATTTTTCTTTTGAACAATCTTCAATAATATCATCAGGATTGATAATTACTTGGTTGGATGGTTGAATAGGGGGCTTTGTAAGTAATTTTTCGTTTTTAAACCTTAGTGAAGATTTGAATTCTTGTGATTGCTTGTGCTTATTCCAATTTGCAACATAAGGTTTAAAAGATAGTTCTTCTTCTTGTTCTATCTGTAAATTAGAGTTTTTTTTTCAGGAAGACCGAAATTTTCTGAGGTATTATTGTTAGATATAGGTTCGATTATTATTGGCTCAATGTAATCAACTTTATCATTTGATGATTTATCTTCGTCTGTAATATGAGTTACGTTTTTATGATTCTTGCTTGGTGCTTGTATAGCTAGTGGTGCATCATTATCTTCTATTGATTGTGATTCCTCTTTTTTTTCTGCTAGTTTTCTTGCTTTTGCTCTTTTTAGTATTTCTTCTTTTGTAGGAAGTT
>JAEEGF010129789.1_pt1 | contig 21296 bp, 14 predicted proteins | sample 9134171 | NCBI WGS metagenome assembly JAEEGF01 (sample SAMN16246542, study PRJNA631951) | gut metagenome | biome: gut microbiome; feature: rumen; material: AP-attached | host: Bos | place: Iran: Karaj | collected 2018-10 | reverse complement strand
TGGCGCTTAATGGATAATGGATAATGGATAATTGATGATTGGGGGGCGGCAAAGAGGTTCTTCTGGAAGGCGGCGTCGACAGCGCGCTCGATGTCGATTCGCTCCTTGAGGACGGCGTCGATGTCGGAGGCGAGGATGGTCGGGCTCTTCTGCATCATCTTCTCGTAGAGCAGCTGGGCGGCATCGTGGAAGATGTTACCGAAGACGCGGTTGTCGATGACGTCCTCGTCGTTGTCGTCAGGCTCGCGCAGTCCCTCGACGTAGTTGTAGTAGAACTGCAGGGGACAGCGCTGGTAGCGGTTGATGGCGGTGGGGGTGAGAAGGGGGGAGTGGGACTGCGTCCCAAGTTGAGAACTGAGAGGTGAGAGGTGAGAGGGGTGGGACGGAGTCCCGAGGTCGGTGGCGAAGCGGCGGCGGAGGGCGTCTAGGACGGCGGGAGTCTTGTCGATGGGACGCGGCTGGAGACTGTCGACGTGCTGGCCACCTTGGAGTGTCTGCTGACGGATGGGGGTGGTGCTCTCGATGAGGAGCTGTAGCATGAAGCGCGACATCTCGCCGGTATGGCCGTCGGTGGTGGCGTTGTTGTAGCAGAGGGTGACATCGTGGGCACGGCTCAGCAGATGGCGGAAGTAGTGCTGGTAGATGGCTACCTTGTTGTCGACGGTGGTCAGTCCGAAGGCCTTGCGGATGCTGTAGGGAATGAATGATGCGTCGTTGACGCCGCGTGGCATGTTGCCCTCGTTGGTGGAGAGCAGCAGGACGTGGTCGAAGTCGAGGTTGCGTGTCTCGAGGACGCCCATGATCTGGAGGCCTACGGCGGGCTCGCCGTGGAAGGGGACGGAGGTCTGCTGGACGAGCTGGGCGACGAGGCGCTGTAGGGTGTTGGTCTCTACGTCGAGGTCGCTGCTCTCTACGAGGGCAACGAGGCGGTTCAGGAGGGTGTAGGCGCGGAAGATGGCTTCGGCGGTGAAAGCGTCGGGCTGTTGCGGGGCTTTGCTCCTGATGGATAATGGAAGGGTGGCAACGAGGGAGGCGATGTGGGCGAGGAGCTCGCGGTTGAAACCGCGGGAGTCCGGGCGGAAGAGGAGCTGATCCTGGTCGAGATACTGGGCGTAGGGATGGCGGAGCAGAGCCCTGACGTAGCGGGGACGGAAGCGGTGGCGCTTGCTGTCGTAGCCAAGGGTGTGGAGTGTCAGAAGCTGCTGTATGAACGAGGCAATGGGTGCCTGTTGCAAGGGGTAGCCGGTGGTGACGTTGACGTGCTCCACCTCTGGCGGCAGACAATGGATGACGGTGCCGAGGAGTGCCTCGTCGCAGAGGACGATGGCGGTTCGGCGGCCGTCGGCGATGCGGTTGCCATCGCGCAGCCATTGTGTGGCGTAGCGTGCCTGGATATTTTCAGTCGGTGCGGCGACGAAGGTGATCTCCCGCGGGGCTATGTGCTCGTTGTCGCTGTAGACGTCGGCCTTTCCCTGACGTCGGAGGTTGGCAATGAGCCGCTGCTCCACCTGCTGCATGAGGTTGAAACCGACGAAGAGGTAGCGGTCGTGCTCGAACGTCAGGCTCTCGTCCTCGGCCACCTGGCGGTAGAGTGCGCCCTCGTAGGCCAGTCCCTGCTGCCGCAGGTGGTCGTTGTACTCCTGATAGATGGCTCCCATGTTGGACCACAGGCGAAGGAACCGCTCCTTGAGTTCGCTGTTCTGATTGTCGCTGAAGTTGGCGAAGAATTTGCGGAGGATGGCGCGTTGCTCGTCTGTGAGGTAGCTGGTATCGTCGAGTTCGTGGATGTCGCGCAGATTGGTAAACACCTGCTTAGGCGGCGCCATGTTCTTGTCGATGTCGTCGAAGTCGGTCAGCAGCAGCTGCCCCCAGCCGTAGAAGTGGTCGAGCGTCTCGTCGTAGCCCGTGACACGTGTATAGACGCGGTGTAGGTCGCAGACAAGCTTGATGTTGTCGGCCACCTGCAGGGCGCTGTGGCGACGGAAAAGCTCGCTGATGGTGATATAGGATGGCGACCAGATGGGACGTCCGGCGAGCCGTGCCAGCGCATCGTTAAGGAAGAGCGAGGCGCGCTTGTTGGGGAAGACGACGGCGATACGCGAGAGGTCGTTGCCGTACTTCTGCAGGATATCCTGGGCGATATGTTCGAGGAAGGTTGTCATGGGGGGGATGGGTCTAATGAGACTGATGGGACTAATAGGACTAATGGGAGTTATTTGTGACTTCGACGATGCGGTTAGCGTAGACAAACCAGAGGTAGCCGCTGACATGGCTATGGCCCATCTGCCGGAGTAGCTGCATATATTCGCGCACCTGGTCGTGGTACTCGGGATGCTCGCCGCCGAACTTGAAGTCTACGACAATCCACTCACGGCCATCGGTCATCACGCGGTCAGGCCGTCGCTCGACCACCTCGCCGTCGACGACGTTGAGGATCGTACACTCGTTGAAGAGCGTCCAGCGGTCGCTGAACCACGAGGCCACCTTCGGGTGTTCCAGTCGGCGGCGCAGCATCTCGGTAATGCGTTCCATAGTAACATCCTTGTTGTAGATCACGCCGTCGAGCTGTAGGCGTTGCAGGGCAGCGTCGACGTCGGCGGTGGTGCGGATGGTTGAAAAGATGTTGTGGAGCACGCTGCCCAGCTGGATGTAGCTGGTTTGTCCCTGCTCGTCGTCGCCGTCGACGAAGTTGCGGCTCTGGTTGCTCTGACGGAAGGCTACGCGGCTGTCGAAGGACTGTACGCTGACGTGGCAAGGCGTGGGGGACTGGAGGAAGGGGTTCCGGGTCTTATGAGACTCATCGGTCTCATGGGACTCATGGGACTTATAGGTCCCATACTCGTAGTGGAGGGTGGCCTCGGCGTCGGCTTCGCCGCTGAGGGTGCCCTCGATGGTGGGAAGAACCGCTTCGATGACGGCCGAACGCGACGACTTGGCGCCGCGCTTGCCGATGACGTAAAGACGCTGGGCGGCACGGGTGAAGGCGACGTAGAGCAGGTTCAGGTTGTCGACGACGTTCTGCAGGTGCTCATGGCAGTAGTCGGCCTCGTAGATGGTTCCCGTCATACCCTTCTGACTGTAGTCGACTGGAACGATGGGCAGGTCGCTGAACGGCGCCTCCGTGGGGCGGCACCAGAGGACGTTGCCGCTTTGCTTCTCGAGTTGCCAGTCGCAGAAGGGACAGATGACATTCTCGAACTCCAGACCCTTGGACTTGTGGATGCTGATGAGGCGTATACCGCTGAGCTCGTCGCTCTGGATGGTCTTGGCGCAGAGGTTCTCGTCCCACTCGTGGAGGAAACTGTCGATGTCGGTACCGTAGTCGGCGGTGAAGTCGGCCAGCTGGTCGTAGAACGCGCAGACATAGGCACTCTGGTCGTCGAAACGGTTCAGTCCGAAGTGTATGAAGAGCTGTTCCACAAGTTCGTAGAGCGGCAGGCGCCGCAGGGCTTCGGTATCGTCGGGCAGACTGCCGCCAGCCATTTTCTCGAGGTACGCCCGTGCCAGGTTGTCGTCGGGACGGACGAGCAGGCGCAGGGCGTTGACAATGACGTTGACCGACGTCGAGGCATCCAGCCGGAATGCTTCGTCGCTGACGATGCTGACCTCGCTGGGCATCTGCTCGGCAAAGTAGTTGGCAATAATCGGTATAAGACTATTGGTACGCACGAGGATGGCGATGTGACTCTGGCTGATGCCGTCGTCCAGCAGCTGGCGGACGGTGTCGGCCATCAGGCTGAGCGTCGTCTCCTGATAGTCGTTGGCGGGCAACAGGTCGATGCTGACGTAGCCGCTATCGTCTCGGCGCTCGGGAATCAGCTGTTCGACACCGTCGTAGGCGCGTCGCAACTGTTCCGCCTCAGGCATGTCCTGCAGCTGGTTGTACTCCCACCGGGCGGCCTCGCGGAAGAAGGCGTTGTTGAAGGCGATGACGCGTCGCGACGAGCGGTGGTTGGTGTCAAGGGGCTTCTCCGTCAGCGTGCCCTCCGGGAACTGGCTGCGGATGTCGTTAAGCAGTCGCCAGTCGCCGCTACGCCAGCGGTAGATGCTCTGCTTGACGTCGCCGACGATGAGGTTCTGGCTACCCTCGTGGCTCATCGTCTCCTGCAGCAGCACGCGGAAATTCTGCCATTGTACCGTCGAGGTGTCCTGGAACTCGTCGATCATGATGTGCTCCAGCTGTGTGCCAATCTTCTCGAAGATGAAGGGCGAGTCGCTGTCGCTGATGAGGGCATGGAGCAACTGCTGGGTGTCGCTGAGTAGGAAACGGTTGGCCTCCTGGTTCAACTGGCGCACCTTCGTCTCGATGTTGTCGAGCAGACGCAGCTGATTGAGGTGACGCAGGGTGAGCTCTGCACTCTGGTAGAGCCGCCATTGGCGTGACCGCTCCTCGACGGCAATGTGCAGCAGTCCGCACAGCCGGCTGTCGGCCAGGGCGTGTATCTCGTCGCGACGCTGATGGGTCTTGGCGTACCACTTCGACGGGTCGCCGAGACATTTCAAGACCGTCTCGTTCACGATGGATGGGTCGAAGGTGCCGTTCTGCAGTTTCAGGAAGAAACTGGCGATGCCGCGTCGCTTGTTCGAGAGGTCGTCGATGTCGAAGCCATCAGCCCTCAGCGTGTCGAAGAACTCGTCGCCGAGGTCCTTCATGCGCTTCGCAGCGGAGTCGCGCAGTTCGCGGAGCGTCTTCGTGTAGGCATCGAAGAACCCCTTCTCCGTGAGCCGCTGGTTAAGCACCTTGCTCTCGGTCTTGTAGAAGTCGCGGAAGATGGTGCGCCCGAACTGCTTGATCTGTCCGATGACGTTCCACGAGCGGTCTTCGCTGATGTTCTCCAGGATGTACCTCATCAGCCATACGAGCATGGCGTCCGTCGTCTGGAGGTCTTCTATGAGCTGGTCTACGGCCAGTTCCTCTACCTGCACGTCGTTCAGTCCGATGCGGAGGTTTGCCGTCAGGTCGAGCTCATGAGCGAGGTTACGCAGCACGCTCTGGAAGAACGTGTCGATGGTCTCTACGCGGAAGTAGTTGTAGTTGTGGAGGAGGTTGGCCAGCGCCTCACCGGCCTGTCGGCTGACGAATGTGGGCTCTGCCTGTAGCTCGTCACAGACGCAGTCCATGTAGGTCTTGGAGTCGGGCAGCTGTTTCCACAGTCCGTAGAGCTGGCTCAGTATGCGCATCTTCATTTCCTCGGTCGCCTTGTTGGTGAAGGTAACGGCCAGGATGTTATGATAGGACTGCGGATTGCGTACGACGAGTTTGATGTACTCGATGGCCAGCCGGAATGTCTTGCCGCTGCCCGCCGACGCCTTGTATACGGTGAGTGGAGTGTTTACCATCGTTGGAAGAGCTCAAAGGTGAATTTACATTCAAAGTTACGGAACTCGGCATTGAGGAAGTTGGTGAACAGCCCGATGGTGAAGAAACGGGTGGTGAACCCATAGCCCAGTTCATAGTAGGGACGGGTATGCTCGATGCTTAGCGCGCTGAGATAGAACCGCTCGCGCTCCAGGAAATGGCCGCCGGGGAGGAAGGAAAGCAGCACCAAGGGAGACTCATACGAGAAGTTGGCGCGGGCGTAATACCTGGAGTCGTTGTACCATCGACTGTTCAGCAGCTGGAAGTTACCCGTCCAGTCATCGTCCCAGCCTTCGGGGAGGTTGTTGTCGCGGAAGTTGGCATAGTCGACGAAGGAGTTCCCATGCTTACGGGAGTAGAAACCGCCGCCAATGCGCATATTCAGCTTGCGCAAGGTGTGGAAACTGTACTTCATCGACCCGTCGAACTCCCAGCGTTCGTAGTCGATGTTGGAGCGGTTGACGCCCTTGATGCCGCGTTCGTAGTCGGCGGTGAAGACCGGGCCGCGCTTCCAGGGCCTGAACTTCAGCGACAGCACGGGTGCAAAGCTGCGGTACTCCGTGGGTTTCCCGAAACTCCTCAGACTGGCCGGTTCGTAGGCTTCACGGAGGTGGTAGGTGAAACCTCCCTCAATGTCAATCCAGTCGAAGGCCATGATATTGTTGGTGACACGCAGGTAGTTGTCGTTGAAGGTGCCAAGGGTCTTGCTCGACAAGTCCACGCTGTCGCCCTGTTCCTGACGTATCTCGTCGACAATGGTGGCGTGACTCGTGCGGTTGCCGTTACCATAGACCACCTCGATGTAGCCGTCGCGCTTGGGGTTGTAGTTGAAGCGCAGGGGGAGTGTGTAGTAGAACTTCTTGAACTTGAAGTTGTAACCGAGTGTAGGCCGGAACTCAAAATAGCGGTGGGCGTTGAAGTGGTAGTCGGCCTTCATCTTGATCTTGTAGGCCAGGCCGTAGCGGTTACTGTAGCTCAGGTACTGAGGACTGAGGAGCGGATAGATGCGCATCGACGCGTTCTCCGAGTGTGCGCGGATATTTCCCACGAGGTTCTCGCCGATGACGTCGAGGACGTTAAGCATGACATTCTTCTTTTTCTTGACAGGCTGCAGAGAGTCGGGCAGCGCGGGCTTTTTCGGATGCAGGGAGTCGTAGCGGTGGTAGATGGCTTCCTCGGTGTCTATCAGACTGAACGGCCGCAGGGAGTCGAGCAGGGCGCGGTCGTGAACGTTGTGCAGGCTGTCGGGCAGGCTTACGGGACAGTCGTAGGCCGCCTCGAAATAGACGAAGATCTTGTTGCCCATGAAGTGAAACTGCGCTTTCGTAAAGCAGAGGTCGGGAAGGAACGTGTTGATGCCTTCGTTGCCCATGATTACCTCGGTGTTGAAGAAGATGCCGTCGTAGTCGCCCGTCAGTTCGGCTTGAATGACGCGTCCGGTATTGTAATTGACGTAAGCCATGCCGCTGATGAGCTGGGTGTTGCGACGATGTCGCGGCCGGAAGGTGATGACCGCAAAGCCGTTCTCCAGGTTGTTGAATGTATAGTGGTAGTAGCGGCGGTTGTTCTCATGGAAGGGCGACAAGGTGTGGTCGGCATAGATGGTGGGCGCATAGATGTTGGGCGTGAGGAACTCCAGGGCGGGCGACATCGCCTTGCGATAGTGCGGCACCGTCCCCCAGACCAGCTGCTGGTGATTCTCGTACTCGTTGAACGTCTTGTATTTTAGCTTGCTGTACGACTCCATCAGCAGCTGCTTTCCGCCTCTTGCCAGCGGATACATGGTCGGGATGAGCCATAGAGTAGGGTTGCGTCTCTTGATATCGTAGCGGAATTTCATGTAGACATTACGCTCTACGCCGGCAATATCCTCGTGGGCTATCTTTTCAGGAAAGTGGTAGATGCGCTCCAGCAGCAACGAGTCCTCGGACGTCGCTGCTGACAACGAAAAGGGCATCCTTGTGAGGATGCCCAGTAGGATGAATATCTTAAAAGCGCATTTCACGACCCCAAAAGTACAAATAATTCTTGAAGTCGCAAAATTTTTAGCCTAAATACTTCATCAGAATTTTTGCATTGCCGCTGTCACGCAGCTTGGCGATGCTCTTTTCGCGTATCTGGCGTACACGCTCACGTGTCAGACCCAGCTGGTCGCCAATCTCTTCGAGACCTTTCTCGTGGCAGCCGATGCCGAAGCACTCGCGGATGATGGTAATCTCGCGCTCCTTCAGAACCTTGTTCAGGACGCTGTTCAGCTCCTGGGCCATCGACTCGTGGTCCACATGGCGGTCGGTACGGGAGTCGTCGCCGCTGGCCATGACGTCAAGCATACAGTTGTCCTCGCCGTCCTGGAAGGGGGCGTCGATGCTGACATGGTGGCCGTCGGCCATCATGGACTGTCCAATCTTCTCCTCGTCAATCTGCGTGGCTTCAGCCAGCTCGCTGACCGACGGGTGGCGCTGATGCTCCTGCTCGAACTTGTTGATCTCGTGGCTAATCTTATTCAGCGATCCAACCTGATTCAGGGGCAGGCGCACGATACGGCTCTGCTCGGCAATAGCCTGGAGGATGGACTGGCGTATCCACCACACGGCATAGGAGATGAACTTGAAACCGCGTGTCTCATCAAACTTCTGGGCAGCCTTGATCAGGCCGATGTTACCCTCGTCGATGAGGTCGGTGAGCGTCAGACCCTGATGCTGGTACTGCTTGGCCACGGAAACGACGAAACGCAGATTGGCAGTCACAAGCTTGTCCTTGGCACGTTCGCCCTCTGGGCCACCCTTTCGGATTTTCTGTGCCAATTCTATTTCCTCATCAATACTGATTAGGGGTGCGCGACCAATTTCTACCAGATACTTGTCCAAAGCCTCACTCGAACGGTTGGTGATGCTCTTCTGAATCTTTAATTGTCTCATCTAAAAAATTAAAATCTTTCGTTAACTAATTGACCGTCAGACGTCTATGTGTAAAATTATCCTTAAAGCGGCGCAAAGTTACGAAAAATTTCGGTTCGTTGTTCAAATTTTAACAATTATTTTAATTTTTCTTGCAAATATCTTCCCGTTATGCTCTCTTTGCAACGTGCCACCTCTTCCGGTGTTCCTGCACAAACGAGGGCGCCTCCCTTGTCTCCGCCGTCTGGTCCGAGGTCTATGACATGGTCGGCACATTTGATGATGTCAAGGTTGTGCTCGATGATGACGATGGTGTGTCCTCGTTCTATCAACGCATTGAACGAAGCTAGCAGTCGTTGGATGTCGTGGAAGTGCAGGCCCGTCGTCGGCTCGTCGAAGATGAACATCGTGGGCTCCTGGCGCTCCTGCCCGATGAAGTAGGCCAGTTTTACACGCTGGTTCTCACCACCGGAGAGCGTGGAGGAGCTCTGTCCGAGACGAATGTACCCTAGTCCGACGTCTTTCAATGGCTGTAGGCGGCTGACGATGGTCTTCTGGTTGTACGTCCCGAAGAACTCGATGGCCTCGGCGATGGTCATGTTGAGGATATCGTTGATGTTCTTGCCTTCGTACCTGACGTCGAGGATGGCGTTCTTGAAGCGTTGGCCGTGGCAAGCTTCGCAAACCAGTTCAAGGTCGGCCATGAACTGCATCTCGACCGTGATGGTGCCGGCACCCTTACAGTCGTCGCATCGTCCGCCGTCGGCGTTGAAGGAGAAGTATTGCGAGGTGAATCCCATCTGTTGTGACAGGGGCTGTTCGGCAAACAGGTCACGGATGGCGTCGTAGGCCTTAACATAGGTTGCAGGGTTTGAGCGTGTCGACTTTCCGATAGGATTCTGGTCGACGAACTCCACGCGTTTCACGGCATTGATGTCGCCTCCCATTCCCATGTATTCGCCCGGTGCGTCGCAGACGTCTCCTAAGTGGCGTTTCAGGGCGGGGTAGAGGATGCTTTTGATGAGTGTCGACTTACCGCTGCCGCTGACGCCGGTGACGACGGTCATGACGTTGAGGGGTATCTTGACGTCTATGCCGCGGAGGTTGTTGGCGCGTGCACCTTTTATATCTATGCTATTGTTCCACGGGCGTCTCGATGACGGTACAGGAATGGTCTCTGCATGGAGCAGGTATTTCACGGTATGGCTCTTGGGGTATTTCTCCAGCGCCTGATCGTTGATGTCATCGGCTTTTCCCTTGAAAACAATCTCGCCGCCAAGTCGGCCGGCATCCGGTCCGACGTCGATGAGGTAGTCGGCAGCCCGCATGATTTCCTCGTCGTGCTCCACGACAACGACCGTGTTGCCCAAATCCTGCAGGTCCTTCAGTACGTTGATGAGTCTGTCGGTATCGCGGGAGTGGAGTCCAATCGACGGCTCGTCGAGGATGTATAGTGAGCCTACGAGGCTGCTTCCCAGCGATGTGCAGAGATTGATACGCTGGCTCTCGCCGCCCGACAGCGTATTCGAGAGACGGTTGAGCGTCAGGTATCCAAGTCCCACATTCAGAAGGAATTGCAGACGGCTCTTAATCTCCGTCAGCAACCGCTTTCCTACTTCGCCATCATGCTCTGAGAGCTGTAGCTGGTCAAACCATTCCTTGAGTCGGACGACGGGCATCTGGACGAGGTCGGTGATGCTTCGTCCACCTATTTTAACGTATTCAGCTTCCGGCTTCAGACGGGTGCCGTGACAGACGGGACAGTTGGTCTTGCCGCGGTAGCGGGCCAGCATGACGCGGTACTGTATCTTGTATTGGTTCTCCCTGACCATCTGGAAGAACTGGTCGATGCAGGGCTTCTCCTTCTTCCCGCGGTCGGAAGGCAGTCCGTGCCACAGCCAGTCTTTCTGCTGTTGCGTCAGGTTCATGTAGGGCTCGAAGATGGGGAAGTCATCATTAGAGGCATACCGGATGAACCATTGCTGCCACTCCTTCATCTTCTCGCCGTGCCAGCAGACGACACAGCCCTCGTAGACGGAGAGTGTGGTGTTGGGGATAACCAAGTGTTCGTCGATGCCGATAATCTTTCCAAAGCCCTGGCACTCGGGACAGGCGCCGATGGGCGAGTTGAAGGAGAACATCTGGTCGGTAGGCTCCTCGAACGTCATGCCGTCGGCCTCGAAGCGCATAGAGAAGTCGTAGCTGATGTTCGATGGCAGGAACATGAGGCGACACTCGCCGTGCCCTTCGTAGAAGGCAGTCTCCGTGGAGTCCACCAGTCGGGCGATGACGTCCTTCGCATCATCGACGGACAGGCGGTCGATGACGAGGTAGATAGAGCCGTTGGTCTCATCAGCATCGGCCAGATAGTCCTCAATCCTCAGGAAGTCGCCATTGACAAAGATGCGCACATAGCCTTCCTGGATATAGGCCTTCAGCTGCTGCTGTATGGTGCGTCCCTCGGGAACGTGTATGGGTGCCAGCACCACGAACTTGGTACCTTTCTGGTACTGGAGCATCTGCTGTACGACGTCCTCGGTAGAGTGCTTCTTCACCTCCTGTCCGCTGACGGGCGAGAAGGTGTGACCGATGCGTGCGTAGAGCAGTCGCAGGTATTCGTATATCTCGGTAGTGGTGCCGACGGTAGAGCGCGGGTTGCGCGAGATGACTTTCTGCTCGATGGCAATGGCGGGCGGTATGCCGCGGATGAAGTCGCACTCGGGCTTGTTCATGCGGCCGAGGAACTGTCGGGCATAGCTCGAGAGGCTCTCGACATAGCGCCGCTGGCCTTCGGCATATAGTGTGTCGAAGGCCAGGGACGATTTGCCGCTGCCGCTGACGCCGGCAATGACGACAAACTTGTTACGCGGAATCTTGACGCTGACGTTCTTAAGGTTGTTTACCCGAGCGCCTTTGATTTCGATGCTGTCGGTCATAAGTTATTTCTTCCGCAGGGCGGCGATGGACTCTTTCAGCGAGGCAATCTTCTCCTCGGAGTCGCTCTGCTTCTTGCGCTCCATGGCGACGACGGCCTCGGGGGCGTTCTGTACAAAGCGCTCGTTCGAGAGCTTCTTCATGATACCAGCCAGGAACCCTTCGAGGTGCTGCAGTTGAGCCTCCATCTTCTTGATCTCGGCCTCGACGTCAATCAGGTTGCCGAGGGGAACGGCGAACTCGTCGGTGCCCACCATGAAGGTGGATGCTGTGGCGTCCTTCTCAGCAACGACGGTGATGGCGCTGAGGTTGGCCATCTTGACAATAGCGGCGTTGAAGGCCTCGTAGTCGTTCTGGCCGACGGCCTGCAGCTCGAGCTGCTCCTTCGGTGCGATGTTCTTCGAAGAGCGGACGGTACGGACGCCGGAGACAATCTGCTTGACCTGCTCGAAGTCTGCGAGGAGCTTCTCGTCCTCAGCAGCTAAACCGCTGAGCTCGAGCTTGGCGCGCATGATGCTCTCGCCGTCCTGACGGTCGTAGAGATGCTGCCACAGCTCCTCGGTGATGAACGGCATAAATGGATGGAGCATCTTCAGCAGAATCTCAAAGAACTCGAGGGTCTTGTCGTAGGTGACCTTGTCGATGGGCTGTGCCTCGCCGTTGATGTAGGCGGGCTTCACCATTTCCAGATACCAGCTGGAGAACTCGTCCCAGAAGAGCTTGTAGACGGCCATGAGTGCCTCGGAGATACGGTACTTCTTGAAGAGGTCGTCGACCTCGGCGTTCGTCTGGCGCAGCTTGGCCTCGAACCACGAGGTGGCAATCTTACCGGCCTCGGACTGCTCGATGTTAGCCACCTTCCAGCCCTTGACCAGACGGAAGGCGTTCCAGATCTTGTTGTTGAAGTTACGGCCTTGCTCGCAGAGCGCCTCGTCGAAGAGGATGTCGTTTCCGGCAGGTGCTGAGAGCATCATGCCCATGCGGACACCGTCAGCGCCGAACTTCTCGATGAGCTCGATGGGGTCGGGGCTGTTGCCGAGTGACTTCGACATCTTGCGGCCGAGCTTGTCGCGGACGATACCCGTGAAATAGACGTTCTTGAAGGGCATGTCGCCGATGTACTCGTAGCCGGCCATAATCATGCGTGCCACCCAGAAGAAGATGATGTCCGGGCCGGTCACGAGGTCTGAGGTGGGGTAGTAGTACTTGATCTCCTCGTTGCCGGGGTTGTTGATGCCGTCGAAGAGCGAGATGGGCCACAGCCATGACGAGAACCAGGTGTCGAGGGCGTCCTCGTCCTGACGGAGGTCGGTGAGCTGCAGGTTGTTGTTGCCGCTTTCCTTGCGGGCCAGCTCGAGGGCTTTCTCCGCTGTCTCGGCGACGACGAACTTCTCCTCGGCGGCGGAATCGCTGAGCGTACCGGGCGTGGGATAATAGTATGCCGGTATGCGGTGTCCCCACCACAGCTGGCGCGAGATACACCAGTCCTGGATGTTCTCCAGCCAGTTCTTGTAAGTGTTCTTGTATTTCGCGGGGTAGAACTTCAGCTCGTCGTTCATGACGGGCGGCAGGGCGATGTCTGCGAAGTGCTTCATCGAGAGGAACCACTGCATGGAGAGTCGCGGCTCGATGGCGGTATCGGGGTTACGCTCGGAGTAGCCCACCTTGTTCGTATAGTCCTCGACCTTCTCCATCAGTCCGGCCTCGTGGAGGTCGATGGCAATCTGTCGGCGGCAGTCCATGCGGTCCATGCCGACGTAGAGTGTCGACTGGTTGCTGATGGTACCGTCGGGGTTGAAGATATCGATGGTCTCCAGGTTGTGGGTCTTGCCCAGCATGTAGTCGTTGGTGTCGTGGGCGGGTGTTACCTTCAGACAGCCCGTACCGAACTCGATGTCGACATAGCGGTCCTCAATGACGGGGATAACGCGGTTTACCAGAGGTACGATGACCTTGCGGTCCTTGAGCCACTGGTTTTTCGGGTCCTTGGGGTTGATACACATGGCGGTATCACCCATGATGGTCTCGGGGCGGGTGGTGGCGACGACGGCGTAGTAGCCGCGTTCGTCCTTGTGAATGATGTTGCCCTCGGCCTCGTTTGTTGCGATACCATCGCAACATACTGAACCGTCTTCGTTGGCAACATAGTACTTCAGGTGGTACAGGTGGCTCTGCTCCTCTTTATATACAACCTCCTCGGTCGACAGGGCGGTGAGGGCTTTCGGGTCCCAGTTCACCATGCGCAGGCCGCGGTAGATGAGTCCCTTGTTATAGAGGTCGACGAAGACCTTGATGACGCTCTCGGAGCGCTTCTCGTCCATGGTGAACGCCGTGCGGTCCCAGTCGCACGAGGCACCCAGACGGCGCAGCTGCTTCAGGATGATGCCGCCGTGCTCGTGTGTCCAGTCCCATGCGTGGCTGAGGAACTGCTCGCGGTTCAGGTCGTGCTTCTTGATGCCCTGCTCGGCGAGTTTCTTCACCACCTTTGCCTCGGTGGCGATGGAGGCGTGGTCGGTGCCCGGTACCCAGAGGGCGTTCTTGCCCTCCATGCGAGCGCGACGCACGAGGATGTCCTGAATCGTGTTGTTCAGCATGTGTCCCATGTGGAGCACACCCGTCACGTTGGGCGGGGGTATGACGATGGTGTATGGCTCGCGGCCATCGGGTTTGCTACTGAAGAGTTTGTTGTCCAGCCAGTACTGGTACCATTTGCCTTCGACCTCTTTCGGGTCGTATTTGCTTGCTATTTCCATATGCCTTCTGTTAAAACGGGTGCAAAGTTACTGAAAATTTTTTTTATTTCGCTTGAAAAGTTCAACTTTTCTACAGAAAGGTGACAAGTTTTTGCCAAAAAGTTGGCAGAATGGAAAATAATGCGTAACTTTGCCGCTGCAAAACGACAAGAAAATGCATACAAGAGATGAAAAGATGGCGGCGTTCGGCCGTCTGCTCGATGTGATGGACCGCCTGCGTGCCGAGTGTCCGTGGGACCGTAAGCAGACGAACGAGAGCCTGCGTCCGAACACCATCGAGGAGACCTATGAGCTGTGCGACGCTCTGATTCGTGATGACCAGCAGGAAATCTGCAAGGAGTTGGGCGACGTGCTGTTGCACGTGGTCTTCTATGGGAAAATAGGTGAGGAGAAGCAGCAGTTCGATATTGCCGATGTTTGTAACCGTCTGTGCGACAAGTTGATATTCCGTCACCCCCATGTCTACGGCGACGCTGTGGCCAAGGATGCCGAGGCCGTGCTGGAGAGCTGGGAACAGATTAAGCTGAAGGAGAAGGACGGCAACAAGACCGTCCTGTCTGGGGTGCCGCAGGCGCTGCCGTCGCTCATCAAGGCATATCGTGTCCAGGACAAGGCCCGCAACGTGGGCTTCGACTGGGAGGACAAGCAGGATGTCTGGGCAAAGGTGCGCGAGGAACTCGACGAGTTGGAGGCTGAGCTGAAGCGTGAGGACCGTCAGCGTTCCACCGAGGAGCTTGGCGACTTCCTGTTCTCCGTCATCAACGCTGCACGCCTGTACAAGCTGAACCCCGACAATGCGCTCGAGCTGACGAACCAGAAGTTCATCCGCCGTTTCAACTACATTGAGCAACACTCCATCCGTGCCGGCCGTCCGCTGAAGGACATGACGCTGGCCGAGATGGACGCCTTGTGGAACGAGGCGAAACAACTGGAAAAAGAATAATCGAAATATACTGTTATGAAGAACGTAAAATCATTGTCGTTACTATTGACGACCTTTGCCATGCTGGCGCTCGCTGGCTGTGGCGGCGGAAAGAAGGCGCCTCAGGAGGCTGTCGACGAGGACGCACAGCCGGCCCGTGTGTTCCTGAACGAGGACAGCACCCTCTACGGCCTCTGCGGCGAGGGCTCTGCCATGAACACACTCCAGCTGATCACCGATACCGGCGACACGCTGAACCTCAGCCTTATCGACGCCCAGGAGCAGAACCACGTCCTTGGCGGTTATAACGTCGGCGACCGCATGGCCGTGCTGACCGACAAGGAGCGCACCAAGGCGACTCTCGTCATCAACGAGAGCACCCTGCTGGGTAACTGGGTGATGCCCAACCCCCTCGACGGTTCCGACGAGACGGGCATCAGCATCCGCGAGGGAGGCGTGGCCGAGAGCATCGAGCAGTCGGTCATCATCTACCGCACGTGGCGCATTAACAATGGTCTGCTTGAGATTGTCTCCACACGTGAGGGCGGCGTCGACGAGGAGGAGGTCAACCTTTACGAGATCCTCAGCCTCGGCAACGACTCGCTGGTCTACAAGACGGTGGGCAAGCCGCGCGAGGATGAGGAGACCTTCGAGTACTCCCGCCAGCAGATTCACGAGCACGTCGACAAGGTGAAGTTCGAGGAGTCGTCATTCAACGATTTCAAGATGTAAGGGGCTATGGAGCCTTTTCGCGTCCATATCCTTGGCTGTGGCAGCGCCCTTCCCACGCTGCGACACTATGCTTCGTCACAGCTTGTCGAGATTCGTGGCAAGCTGATGATGGTCGACTGCGGCGAGGGCACGCAGATGCAGCTGCGCCGCTGTCATGCTCGTTTCACGAAGCTCAGCCATGTCTTCATCTCTCACCTCCACGGCGACCATTGTTTTGGACTAATCGGCATGATCAGCACTTTCGGGCTTCTGGGGCGTACGGCAACGCTCCACGTCCACGGTCCCGAGGCGCTGGGCGATATGCTTCGCCAGCAGATACAGTTCTTCTGCCGCGACCTGGGCTACGAGGTGAAGTTCTATCCCGTCGACACCACCGTCCACCAGGTCATCTACGAAGACCGCTCCCTGACCGTCGAGAGCCTCCCGCTGTGTCACCGTCTGCCCACCTGCGGTTTCCTGTTCCGCGAGAAGCTGGCATTACCACATATCCGTCGCGAGATGATTGACTTCTACGGCATCCCGCAGTCGCAGATAAACAACATCAAGAATGGCGACGACTGGCTGACGGCCGACGGCGAGACCGTCCCCAACGACCGTCTCGTGACGCCCGCCGACGCCCCCCGCAGCTACGCCTATTGTAGCGACACCCGCTATATGCCCGAGCTCGTACCGCTGCTCGAAGGCGTGTCGACACTCTACCACGAGAGCACCTATGGCGACGATAACCGGCTCCTGGCCGAGAAGTACAACCACAGCACCGCCTCCGATGCTGCCCGTGTGGCCCGTGATGCCCATGTCCGTCAGCTTCTTTTGGGCCACTACAGCTCGCGCTACGATGACGAGCAAGTGTTGCTAAAAGAGGCCTCTGACATCTTCCCAAACACCCTTTTGTCGCAGGAAATGATGGTGATTGACGTCTGAATTGCATTTTTTTGCAAAAAAATTTGGAGGAACACATTTTTTTTCCTATATTTGCAGCTGAAAATGTAATGCATATGGCAAAAACGATACTCAGATACGCTTTCCCCCTCATGTTGACGATGGCCGTGCCCGTTGCCACCAGTGCTTCGGAGATGTATGCTCCCGAGCTGGCAGTAGAGCAGGCAGAGCCCGTCTTGACAGTCCAGAATTCCACCGTTACCGTTACCGGTGCCGCCGGTCAGACGCTCGAAGTGGTGTCGCTGACGGGAAAGTCTCTTCTGACGGTGCGTATCGACAGCCCGTCGCAGCGTATAGACCTTAACGTTCCTAAAGGGTGTTACATCATCAAGGTTGGCAAGGTAGTCAGAAAAGTGTCTATCCGCTGATAGTCCTCTTTCTGATGCTTGTGGCCGGGTGCGATGACAGTCGTCGGACGACTGTGGCCCACATGGCACTTGACGACTTTTCTCCCTGGCGAAACGACAGCTATGCTCTGAGTTCCTCACAGATTCGTGGGAACTTGGAGCATCTTTTGTCTCAAGACGCTGAAACCACTACCGCCGACCTCCGCACGAAGGACTATTACCGCAACGGCCAGCCACTGGTGTGGGTGAGCCGACAGGGTGTGGACCAGCGTGCCGACACCCTGCTGGCCGAGCTGCACCGCCGCATTACCGACATGGGCTTTACGGAACGCTCCTTCCGCGTGCCACAGATAGAAAGCGACTTGGAGCGGATGAGGAGCCTCGACTTCGACTCAGCCGCCAACAGCGCCAGCCGCGTGGCAGCACGCCTGGAGTACAACCTCACGAAGGCCTATCTGCGCTACGTCACTGGACAGCGCTTCGGGTTCACCAACCCCGTGCGGCTGTTGAACCGCCTCGATGCCCGCGAGACCGACAGCCTCGGACGCCCGCTGGGCTACCGTAACCTCTTCGACGTCGACATGGAACATCCTGGCAAGTACTACGAGTATGCCGCCCTGCGCAAGGTGCGCAACGACAGCCTCACGCAGTATCTGGCAGAGGTGCTGCCGAAGGACAAGGTTTACTTGGAGATGGAGGAGCGCCTGGCAACGGCCGACGGACAGCAGCGCACACGCCTGCTCGTCAACATGGACCGCCGCCGGTGGCGTGAGCATAACCCCGTGGGCTCAGCCGCGAAGTATGTCGTCGTCAACGTACCCGCCTACCACCTCTGGGGTGTCTCGCCCGACTCCATCATCGACATGCGTGCCGCCTGCGGAGCCCAGAAGACGAAGACGCCGCTGCTGACCAGCAAGATCACCCACATGGAGGTGAACCCCCAGTGGCTCATCCCGCAGAGCATCATCCAGAACGACATCGCACGGCATGCCGGTGATTCCGCCTACTTTGCACGCCATCGCTACTTCGTGGCCGACCGTAAGAGCGGACAGCGCATAGACCCGCGACACGTCAGCCGCAGCCAGCTCGCCAGCGGCAGCTACCGCGTAGGACAGGAGGGTGGGGCAGGCAACGCACTGGGACGCATCATCTTCCGCTTTCCGAACAACTTCTCGGTATTCCTGCACGACACCTCCAGCCCGGGCGTCTTCCAGCGCGATGACCGAGGCGTCAGCCACGGCTGTGTCCGCGTTCAGCGCCCCTTCGACCTCGCCCGCTTCCTCTTCAACGAGATGCCCGACGACTGGACGCTCGACAAGATGCGCATCACTATGGGCATGAAACCCGAGACCGAGCAGGGCCAACAGTACGTTAGCAAACTGCAGCCTGGCGAGACCCCCCAACTCATACGCTGGCAGAAAGTAGAGCCTCGCGTACCTTTATATATAACATATTACACACTCTTCCCCATTCCCGGAGGCACACTCACCGTCTACCCCGACGTCTACGGGTACGACAAGGTGCTGGCCGAGGCATTGGCAACCTACAGGCAATAGAAGGGAACTATGATTATCGACGAACAACTGCTGCTACAGCAGCTCAGAGACCCTAAGACGCAGCGACGAGCCTTCGAGAACGTCGTCCGACAGTACAGCGAACAACTGTACTGGCAGGTCCGACGCATCGTGCTCACACACGACGATGCCAACGACGTCCTGCAGAATGCGTTCATCAAGGCGTGGCAGGCCCTTGACAACTTCCACGGCGACGCCAAGCTCCTGACGTGGCTCTCGCGCATCGCCATCAACGAGAGCCTCGACTTCATGCGCCGGCAGAAGAACCTCACACTCGTCAGTACCGACGATGCCGACCTCGGCGTGGCCGACCGTCTGATGGCCGACGACTACTTCGACGGCGACGAGACACAGGCACAGCTGCAGGAAGCCATCGCAAGCCTGCCCGACGTACAGCGCACCGTCTTCCAGCTGCGCTACTTCGACGAGATGAAATACAGCGAGATCAGCCGACTCCTCGACACCAGCGAGGGAGCGCTGAAAGCATCCTATCATATCGCAGTGAAAAAAATTACAGAATTTTTTCATTCACGCGATTAAACCTTTTCAGCAACAACGCGTCTCATTAATAGATAAATAAAAATTGCCTTATGACAAACGAAGAATTATATTTGAAGAGCAGGATAACGAACGAGAATCCGTTCCGTGTCCCAGAAGGATACTTCGACCGGCTCACAGCCGACGTGATGGCCCGTCTGCCAGAGCGCCAGTCAGAGAATCCGAAAGAAGAGAAGACGGCTCGCCGCATACAGCTACGCCGCTCGTGGCTGGCAGCAGCATCAGTGGCCGTCGTAGCCATCGTCGGCACCCTCGTCTATTTCAACAAGCTCAACCCCGCCGACACAGCCGACAAGCAGGTGGCTGCCGTAGCAGCACCCGTCAGCGACAGCTACATCGACGAAGCCGCAGACTACCTCATGATAGACCATCAGGATATCTATGCATGTCTAACCAGCGAATACTAAACTACATGAAACGCCTCTCACTACTACTATTCATACTCGGACTGCTCGCCGTAGGCACCTATGCACAGCAGGGACAGAAGTTCGATCCCGCCAAGTTTGAGGCCGAGCAGCAGCAGTTCATCACCAAGGCTGCCGGACTCACCGACCGCGAGGCAGCTCGGTTCTTCCCACTGTTCCGCGAGATGCAAGCCAAGCAGCGCGCCATCTATGAGCGCCAGCGCAAGCTCGGCTTCAAGAAACCCGCCGACGAGAAAGGCTGCGCAGAGTCTATTCGCCAGCGCGACCAGATTGATCTGGAGCTGAAGCAGATACAGCAGAACTACCACAACAAGTTCCTGCGCGTCATACCAGCCTCCAAGCTCTGGGAAGTGCTGCAGGCCGAGGACCGCTTCTTCCGCATGAAGCTACGCTCGTGGGGTGGGGGAATGCAGAACGGCGGACTCAACGGCGGCAACCGGTTCAATGGCCCCAACAACGGCGGCAACCGCTTCGGCCGTCCAGGCAATAACAACAACCGCTAGAACAACGGAAAATAAATCTCAATACGTGCCACTTATTTCGCGATAAGTGGCACTTTTTTAATTGAGATTTGAGACTCTGAGACTGTAGCATGGTTCCTCCCCTTGGGGAGGTTAGGAGAGGTTTACAGGATGCGCGGACAGACATCGGAGAGGCCGCAGCGGTCGCAATGGGGCTTGCGCGAGGTGCAGACATAGCGACCGTGGAGCAGAAGCCAATGGTGGGCGTCGGGAATGTCGGCCTCGGGGATGTGCTTCACCAGCTGCAGCTCTACCTTCAGCGGCGTGTTGGCTGTCTTCGGTACCAGGCCCAGGCGGTGGCTGACGCGGAAGACGTGGGTGTCAACAGCCATCCGGGCTTTGCCAAAGGCAACGCTCATTACCACGTTGGCCGTCTTGCGCCCCACTCCCGGCAGGGATGTCAGCTCTTCCAGGGTGGAGGGAACCTCGCCGCCGAAACGTTCCTGCAGCTGGCGCGCGGCTTCCAGCAGGTGGCGCGCCTTGGAATTCGGGTAGCTGACGCTCTTGATGTACTCCAGCAATTGTTCTTCCGTGGCGGCAGCCATTGCGGCGGGGGTGGGGAAGGCCTGAAAGAGGGCGGGGGTAACGAGGTTCACGCGTTTGTCGGTGCATTGTGCGCTGAGCATCACGGCCACCAGCAGTTGAAAGTCCGAATCGAAGTGAAGTTCGGTTTCTGCGAGCGGCATTGCTTGTTCGAAATAAGCGATAACGGCAGCGTAACGTTCCTTTTTGGTCATGATTTCTTGCTTTTTCGGTGCAAAATTATCGTATTTCCCCGACCTCGGCAAAATATTTGGGTAGAAAGTGCCGTAAATCGGGGAACAAAGCGTAATTTTGCACCGAAAATCACTTTAGAATATGCTTAAACGTACTTTCTTCCTCCTTCTCGTGTCCTTCTGTTGCATCACCACGGAGGCTCAAGACTTGGCATACCGGATGGCTGCGAGCAATCCTCATCTCAGCTACGATAATACGCGTACCCTCGGTTTTGAACTGGACAACATCTCGTTCTTCAAGGACAATGAAGTCGAGGGCGAACAGGCCCACGGCTACTCGTTGCCGGGACTCTGGCTGCAGCCGAAGCTGAACTACCAGCCGCTGGATGCTATCCGCCTCGAACTGGGACTCCACGCCCTCATCTTCAGCGGGGCGAACAAGTACCCTTGCTACGTCTATCATGACATCGGACGTTGGAAGGGAAATCAATATCAGAGCGGTGCGCATCTGTTGCCGTTTTTCAGGGCACAGGCGCAACTGAAACGGGTGACCTTCGTGCTCGGGAACCTCTATGGAGGCGCCAACCACCGCGTGATAGAACCGCTGATGAATCCTGAG
>JAEEGF010735722.1_pt1 | contig 21301 bp, 15 predicted proteins | sample 9134171 | NCBI WGS metagenome assembly JAEEGF01 (sample SAMN16246542, study PRJNA631951) | gut metagenome | biome: gut microbiome; feature: rumen; material: AP-attached | host: Bos | place: Iran: Karaj | collected 2018-10 | reverse complement strand
CGTCGACATGGACATCGCCGCCAAGTCCGGCTACATCGTCCATGCCACCTGCGACGGGCTCTACAACCCCGACGACGATCTGAAGCTCATCACCATCGACTACGACCACATGGGCGGCGTGGAGTATATCCACTACGTGAAGTACGTGGTGGAGCAGACCTTCGGCAAGGAGAATGTGAAGGAGGTGGACGTGAACGCGGTCTACGACGGCAACTATTGCACCATCGACGCCTACATGATGGACGGTCGCTGGTACGAGTTCTGCTTCGAGGGTGGCCGACTCATGGAGATCCAGCACTACGCCACGGAGCGCTGCGGCATCATGGGCTGGGGCGCCGACGCCCTGTACGTGAACACCGTCACCGGCGAAGAATTCTATCAGGAGTGGTAAATCACTCAAACACAAAAGCGCCGCGGCTTCCTCTCCGCGGCGCTTGCTTTATACGCTCAACAATCGTCCCAGATACAACGCCCCGGTCTTGAGGCTCTGCAGGGCGCTGTCCCCCAGCAGGGGGCCGCCCTCGGCGCTCAGCAGGAACACCCCGCCCACACTGTCCCCCTCGAGAAGGATGGGGACCCCCAACAAGGCGGTGAAGGGCGCCTCCTGGCCCTGAGCCAGAAGGGCGTTGCGCTCCTCGATGACCTGCCGCCCCAGGAGCCGTCGCCGGATGGTGTCCAGCAACGGTTTGTCCTGGAGCCAGCGCCGCTGCCGGCCCGCCGCCGCCACGCAGGCTTCCCGGTCCGTCACCGCCGCCGTGAGCCCGAAGGCCCCGTTGAGGGCCTGGACGTACTCCTCCGCCAGCTCCTTGAGGCCGCCCACGGAGGAGTATTTCTTCAGCTGGATGGATCCGTCGTCCCCCATGTAGATCTCCATGGGGTCGCTCTCCTGGATGCGGAGCGTCCGCCGTATCTCCTTGGGGATCACGATCCGCCCCAGCTCGTCTATCCTGCGCACGATCCCGGTCGCCTTCATTTTTCACCTCGTCTTGCAATCTTCATGCCCCTATTTTGAGCGGATTTGGATAAAAACATGCAGCCTTTTTCGAAAGAAAGGCTGCACCCAAAGAACTTTATTTGGGATAAGCAGAATGCTAAATGATCCTGATTATCCCAATCGTGTTTTTCAATCATCCGGAAGAATTTCTACCACTTCATTAACCGTGCAATTCAGTATTCGGCACAGGTCCTGGATCGTGTTCAGAGTCACGCTTTTGTTTTTGCGCAGCGCATCCAACGTTCCTGTGCTGACGCCGTAGCTGTTAATCAGCTGATACTGCGTGATGTTCTGCTTTTCTAAAGTTTTCCATAGCGGGGCAAAGCTTATCATGGGTTGACGCCTCCCTATGGGTTATTCTAAAAACCATTATCCCCTTGCGCATTGCCGAATATCCGGCTATAATGATAAAAAACTTATAAGCGCATGGAGGAGAAAAACAGTGAAATGCCCAAGCTGTGGTGCTGAAATTGGGAAAAGCAAGTTTTGTGAGTTCTGTGGCACACAGATAACCAGTGATATGCTTCGGGAGCAGGAACAGCTGAATAAAATCGGGTGCCCCAAGTGCGGCAGCACGAACATCACCTTTATGCGTGAAAAACACGGTGAAGTGAAGGGGAAAAAAGGGACGGCAATCGTCCGTTCGACTACAGGCCTTTGCCGGGATTGCGGATATACCTGGTATACGGATGGAGGGAATGGGCTGCCAAAGAAAAGGAAAACTTGGCTTTGGGTCCTGGGATGGATACTTATATTTCCAGTTCCTTTGACCATCTTGATGTTTCGGAACAAAACCATGAAGCCTGCTTTGAAATATGGGATTATAGCCGCTGCATGGATCGTGTACTTGATTATCGGTTTGAGCGGAAAGGAAAGTGAACCGGCCAATGCAGCGCCTGTCCAGCCGGAGGCGACAGTCAAAACAGAAAGCACAGCTATCATTCCGCCAACACAGGGAACACAAAGCACCGGACCTTCCAAAACAGAGCAAAAGCAAGTATTGCAGGACAAAGTTGCTCTTGCTTGGAAGGGTAACGTAAATGAGGATGTGACAGGAAATTGGCGCTATTCTGAATACACCTCGGCGGATTCACAGGAAACTTTTGCTGCTGATTACTATAACACCTTTTTTGAAAGTGACACAGAGATTCACGCCGTAATCAACAGAACGAATAACACCACAGCAAGATTGCAGATGATAGGCGACAGGATCCTCGAAGTGGATATACTGAAGTATATCGAGGGCGAGGAACAATCGGCAAAGAGCCTCTTTGAGGGTGAAGTGATAAAAAAATACTGGGTCTATCTTGATACCGGAGAAATAAAAGAGATTCAATAACAAAAAGAACGTTGGGAAGTCCCAACGTTCTTTTCTTTCAATAAAACATGCAGCCTTTCTTGAAAGAAAGGCTGCACCCAAAGAACTTTATTCGGGATAAGCAGTTTCCAAAACCACCCGATTATCCCAATAGGCTTTTCTTTTTGCGCTGCTTTTTCTTTTTACCCAGAGGAGATTTGTCAAGGGGAATTTTTAAATAATCTGCTCTTTTGTTCGATGAGAATATAGGATTTCGTCAATATTGCGGATTAGATAGATGACGGCTGCGCATCTTGAATAAAAAACCCGGTCGGACAGCCGACCGGGTTTTTGTGTTGTTGTGGGGTTGTTCAGAACTCCAGGTTCTTTTCGGTGTCCTTGGAGAAAACGTGGGCCACGTTGCCGGTGAAGGAGAAGTGGACCGTGTCGCCCATCTCGTAGTTCCCCTTCATGTCCGTGGTGGGCACGATGATGATGACGTCATGGCCGTCCGCGTTCACATGCAGGTGCACACTGGAACCCATCATCTCGGACACTTCCACCGTGGCGGCCACGCCGCTGTCAGAGACGTCCGTGTGCTCCGGACGCACGCCCAGCGTGATGTCCTGGCTCTGGACGTCGTTGTTGTAAAGGCGCTCCTCCTTCTCAGCGGAGAGCTCCTGGCGGTAGCCGCCTACCTCCACGAAGTACTTCATGCCCTCCCGGACCAGCTTCGCGTCGAAGAAGTTCATCACCGGCATGCCGATGAAGCCCGCCACAAACAGGTTCGCGGGATGGTTGAACACCTCCTGGGGGGTGCCGATCTGCTGGATATACCCGTCCTTCATGATCACGATCCGATCGCCCAGGGTCATGGCCTCGGTCTGGTCGTGGGTCACGTAGATGAACGTGGTGTCGATGCGCTTACGGAGCTTGATGATCTCGGCCCGCATCTCGTTACGAAGCTTGGCGTCCAGGTTACTGAGGGGCTCGTCCATGAGCATGACCTTGGGGGCCCGGACGATGGCGCGGCCGATGGCCACACGCTGCCGCTGGCCGCCGGACAGGGCCTTGGGCTTCCGGTTCAGATACTGGGTGATGTCCAATATCTCCGCCGCTTCCTTCACCTTCTTGTCGATCTCGGCCTTGGGCACATGGCGGAGCTTCAAAGAGAAGGCCATGTTCTCGTACACGGTCATGTGGGGGTAGAGAGCGTAGTTCTGGAAGACCATGGCGATATCCCGGTCCTTGGGCGGGATGTCGTTCACCAGCTTGCCGTCGATGAGCAGCTCGCCGTCGGTGATCTCCTCGAGACCGGCGACCATCCGCAGTGTCGTGGACTTGCCGCAGCCGGAGGGGCCGACCAGCACGATGAACTCCTTGTCCTTGATGTCCAGGCTGAACTGCTGGACGGCGACGACACCTTCATCCGTGATCTGAAGGTTGATCTTCTTCTTTTCCGGCTGGTCGGCCTTCTTCTTGCTCTTCTTCTGCTCGCCGCTGATGTAGGGATAGACCTTCTTGATGTTCTTGAGTTGTACGGTTGCCATTTTGCTTGTCTCTGAACGCTCTGCCTCCGCAAGGGGCGTCCTCGCAGATGTCACTCTGCATTACGACAGGTCTCCACACTGCCGCACCGGGAGATGCCGGTCTTTCCTCCTTTTTTTCAGGCGGGGCGTCTATTGTCTGTGGAGTAGATCGCCCCGGCCGTAAAATCGTTTGGGATTACGTCGTATGGTCCGTTCAGTTGTTCACCTTGGCCAGAATGTAATCGGCAGCGGAGCCGGTGCCGATGTCCGCGTTGAAGACCAGCTTCACGTCGGTGGCAGAGGTGGCCTTGATTTCGGCCGTGCCCTTGTCCAGGGTGATGGTGGGTAGGCCCTGGCCCTCATAGGTGCCGCGAGCCAGCTCTACATCCTCGCCGCCCTTGTTGGCGCAGATGACGATGGTGTTGTCGTCATACATCTCGGCGAAGAGCTTCACCGCGCCGCCAAAGGCTTCTCCTTCATACCGGGCGACCACAGCGGGCGCAGCGGCCGGGGTCTCGGCGACGATCTCCACCTTGGGAAGCTCATAGCTGTCTTCCTTGCCGTTGCCCAGATCCGCGGTGTAGACCAGCTTCACGTCGGTGGCAGAGGTGGCTTTGATCTCGGCTGTGCCTTTCTCAAGGGAGATGGTGGGCAGGCCCTGGCCCTCGTAGGTGCCCCGGGTCAGTTCCTTGTCGTTGCCACAGATGACGATGGTGTTGTCATCGTACATCTCAGCGACCAGCTTCACGGCACCGCTGAAGGCTTCCCCTTCATAGCGGGCAACCACGGCGGGGGCAGCGGGGGCTTCGGCGACCACGTCCACCTTCTCCAGGATGTACTCGGTCTCCTTGCCGTCGCCCAGATCCGCGGTGAAGACCAGCTTCACGTCGGTGGCGGAGGTGGCCTTGATCTCGGCGACACCCTTGTCCAGGGTGATCTTGGGCAGGCCCTGGCCCTCATAGGTGCCCTTGGAGAGCGGATTATCGTTGCCGTAAATCACGATGGTGCCGTCCTCGAACATCTTGGCAACCAGCTTGACTCGGCCGCCGAAGGCGTCGCCCTCATACTGGGCTTTGACGGCGGGACCGGCTTCGGCGTTTTCACCGAACTTCACGAAGTTGATGGTCTTGTCGCCGTTCACGTACACGGCGGTATAGGCCTCGGGATCCACGGTGACGGTGGCGCCGTCAGCCAGGGTGTACACGTTTCCGTTGATGCTCTGGTACTTTTCGTCCACCATCATGTCGCCGGTGGCCATATCCACATAGCCGTTGTGGTAGAGCTCCAGCGTCAGCTCCTGCTGCTTCCAGCCGTCGGCCTTGTTCTGCTCGGAGAGCTCGGCCACCATGAACTTGTACAGGAGATTCCGGATCTCGTCGTCCTCGGTGAACACAGCCTTGGGGTCATGCTTCAGGGAGCGGGGATAATCGTCGAAGGCCGCCTGATGGATCACGTCCCCGGTCAGCGCGCAATACTCCGCGCCCAGGTCCTTGTTGAGGGGCTCCAGGGGGGTGGGTACGTCGTTGATCTTCACGGTTTCGGGAACTTTGCGCACCTCGTAGGGAGTGCCGTCCTCGTGCATGAACTTGACGGCCTTTTCGGAGGTGAGGATGTCCATGGGCACGTCTTCGCCGTTGATGGTGCCGTCCTCGTGGGCGTCATAGTATTCGACCGCCTGGTCCACCACTTCGTACTTGCCGAAGAAGCCCTTCTGGCCCATAAGGCCCCGGGCGTAGAAGGTGCCGTCCTCCTTGAATTTGACCAGCGCAAAGTGGGTGGCATCGGAGGCGCAGGTCCAGACGCCGTCGGTGATCTTCACTTCTTCCGTCTTGGGCGCTTCCTCCGCCTTGGGAGCTTCCTCCGTCTTGGGCGCTTCGGCAGCCTTGGGGGCTTCCTCCGTCTTGGGCGCTTCAGCGGGCTTGCCGGAGCAGGCGACAAGACCTGCGAGCATGAAAAGGGCCAGCAGCGCGGCAACCAGTTTCTTGGACATATTGATTCCTCCTGTTTTTGTTTTGAGATTGAGTGGACAGAAATATGCTTCCATCCGATCGATCCCATTGTACAAAAACCGATCTGAAAACGGAGTAGAGCATTTTGCGAATGTGTCCGCCGATTCGCCAACTTTCTTTCCGTGCGATATTTTGCCGTGCCACTGGGGCGAACGGTCGGATCGTATCTCCAATGGCTGAACAGACAGGCACGGGTCGATCCTGCTACAATTCATATATAAGGAGACGTCACCATGAAATCCGATTCGTCCCGACAGCTGATCTATGAAAAGGAATCCCCGCTGCGCCTGCTGGTGAAGCTCAGCGTGCCCTCCGTGGTGTCCTCCCTGATCATGACCGTCTACAATATGGCGGACGTGTACTTTATCGGCCAGATCCAGGACCCTTTGCAGGTGGCGGCGGTGTCTCTGTGCGGGCCGCTGTTCACCCTGCTTTCGGGGATCGGCGTACTCTTCGGCAACGGCGGGTGCCTTCGCGCTGCCACTCTGTTGGGGCAGGGGAAGCGGCAGGAGGTGCGGGCCGTCTGTGCGTTCTGCTGCTGGGGCGGCCTACTGGTGGCCCTGCTGGGCATGGCCGGCATCCTGGTGTTTCAGGATGGGGTCCTGAACCTGCTGGGCGCATCGGAGCAGACGGCGCCCTTCGCCCGGGCCTATATGCGGATCATGGCCGTGGGCTTCGGGCCCATGCTGTTTTGCCAGGCCATGGGATCGGTGCTGCGGGCGGACGGCGAAGTGAAGCTGCCCATGTACGGCCACGTACTGGGATCGGCCATGAACATCGTTCTGGACCCCATTTTCATCCTTTGGTTCGGATGGGGCGTGCAGGGCGCCGCCGCGGCAACGGTCCTGGCCAATCTCATGAACGGCGCTTATTTGCTGTGGATCTTCTATCGCAAGCGGCAGGTGTTTTCTCTGTCCCCCAGGGCCGTTCAGCTTCGATGGGACACCACGGGCGGCGCGCTCATGCTGGGCTTTCCCATGATGCTGAACACCCTGCTCACGGGCTTTTCCGGCGTGTTGACCAACCGCTTTCTGCGCAGCTACGGGGACATCTATCTGGCGGCCAACGGCGTTTCCTCCAAGCTGCGGATGGTGGTTTCCATGCTGATCATCGGGATCTGTATGGGCATCCAGCCGGCCATCGCCTATTATCACGGCGCGAACCAACGGGAGCGGCTGAGAAAGCTCATTCGGGTCACCGCCCTGATTACCACGTCCATCGGCATGGGCTTGTCCGTCTTCATCTTCCTCTTCCGGGACCAGATGATCGCTTTCTTCATCCGGGACGAGGCGGTGGTGACCTATGGCCGCATCATGATCCTGGGATCCATGGTGGGCGGGCCCCTGCAGGGGGCGACACAGCTCAGCGCCGCCTATTTGCAGGGCACGGGGGGCGTCACCACGGCGTCGGTCTATTCCCTGCTGCGACAGGTGCTCCATGTGGTGCTGCTGGTGAGCATGCATAGCCTGCTGGGGTTCTGGGGCGTGGCCTTTTCCGGCTCCGCCACCACATTCTGCTGCGCGGTGCTGGGGATCGGCCTGTGCCGGTGGTGGAATGGTCAGTTGGACAGGAGAGCGAATCAGCTGACATAAAAGCGCATTTGCCCGTGGGCAGAACCTTTGCGGTGTGCTATACTGAAACAAACGAATGAAGGAGTTTCGACCAATGAAAATCGCCATCCTGGAATCCCTGGGCATCCCCGCCGATGAATTGAACGGGCTCAAAGCCCCCTTTGAGGCGGAAGGCCACGTCTTTACCGAATACGCCCGAACCACCGATGTCCCCACGCTGATCGAGGAAACCAGGGACGCGGACGCCATGATCCTCGCCAACATGCCCATGCCGGCGGCGGTGCTGGAAGCCTGCGAGAAATTGCAATTCGTGGACATCGCCTTTACGGGCGTGGACCATGTGGCCATGGACGTGGTACGGCAGCGGGGGCTCGTGGCCTCCAATGCCTCCGGCTACTCCAATGAAGCGGTGGCGGAGCTGGGCATCGGCATGGCCATCGACCTGATGCGGAACGTGACCGCCGTGGAAGCCCGGTGCCGGGCGGGACAAACCAAAGACGGCCTGGTAGGCTGCGAGCTCAAGGGCAAGACCGTGGGTATCATCGGCATCGGCAACATCGGCCGCCGGTCTGCGGAGCTGTTCCACACCTTCGGCTGCACCGTCCTGGGCAACGGTACCCGCATTCACAATGACCTCCCCGACTACATCCAACAGGTGGACAAGGAGACGCTGCTGCGCCGGTCCGATATCGTGGTGCTCCATTGCCCCCTGAACGCTTCCACCCGGGGCATGATCGACAAAAACATGCTGTCCCTCATGAAGCCCACGGCCTACCTCATCAACCTGGCCCGGGGCCCGGTGGTGGTGACGCAGGATTTGGCGGACGCTCTTAACAGCGGCGTTATCGCCGGCGCAGCCATCGACGTGTTCGACAAGGAGCCGCCCCTGTCTGCGGATGAGCCCTTGCTGACCGCTAAAAACACCCTGCTGACCCCCCACATCGCCTTCGCCAGCCATGAGTCCATGACCCTTCGGGCGAAAATCGTGTTCGACAACCTGCGGGCGTTCCTGAACGGAAACCCCGTCAATGTGGTGAAATAAGCTTTTTTCATGCACACCTCCTTACAGAAGAGGCCGCCTCCTTCGGGAAGCGGCCTTTTCTGCTGGGGATCTACTTTGGAATCTTGTTGAGAAGTTGATTGATTTGAGCGAGCTGTTCCCGGGCTTTCTGGCCGGATCGGCGGGTGATGATGGAGAGCAGCGTTTCATTTTTCATCATATCCTGCATGGCCGCATCGAAGGGGACGTGGATGGTGGTGCCGTTGCTGGTCGACATCATTTCCTGCATAAAGGCAAGACCGGCGGGCGTACGGCACAGCGCCCCCACGGTGTCGTACACGGAATAATACCCGTCCGGTTGGGGCAGCACCTCCCGATCCAGCCAGTTGACGATTTCTCGCCCGGGCAGGAGGTAGCTTCGGTTGGGCTCCGCCACTCGGCATAGGATCATGGTATCCCGATAGGGACCGGCCACGGCCTCGATAAAATGTTCCCCGGTGAGGGCCACCCGGAAGGTGAACACCCGCTGGCCAAATCGGCGTCCTGCCATCTTGCCGTCCACATACAGAACGATCTCCCGCTGGTTGCTGTAGACCTTGATCTCCGTCTCCGCTTCCGCTCGTTCTTTATATCGCCTGCCGCACAGGTGCACGAAGGGCTCCTGATTCCAAGCGGCCTTGTAGAGATAGAAGGCGTCCTTTCGTATCTGTCGGTCAAAGGTCACAAGGCCCTTGTTGTTGACGCCCGCGCATCCTCCTTCATTGCGGGCGTCGGCGGCAAAGTCGAACATGTTCCAGACGAAACCGCCCCAGAGATAGGGCCGTTTTTCCAGCATCTTGAGCAGATGCTCATGATATACGGCCTGATACTGCTCCGTGTAATCGCCCCGCTCGGGCTTTCCCGTCTGCCAGGACAGGACGGCGTCCGCGCCGTATTCTGTGAGCGCCACGGGCTTGTCGGGATGGAGGGCGTGGAACTTGTCGAAAAACTCGTCGTTCTGATCCAGGGTGCCCAAATACCAGCCGAAGTACAGGTTGTAACCCAGCACGTCCGGCACGTTCAGAAGGGGGCTGTCCATGGGCAGCATGAAGGCGCAGGCCATGGCCGTAGGCCGGGTGGGGTCCATGGCGTGGCACAGGTCGTTGAGCTGTACATGGGCGTCGTACAGGTCCTGGCTGTAGCCGGAGGCGGTGATTTCATTGGAGAGAGCCCAGCAGACGATGGCAGGATGGTGCCGGTTCTGGGCGATCAGCTCCTGCATTTGAGCATAGGCGTTGGCGCTGGCCCGGGGCATATGCTCGGAGATGTAAGGGATCTCAGCCCATGCCACCAGGCCAAGCTCGTCACACAGGTCATACACATGTTGATCGTGCTGATAGTGGGCCAGACGGACGGCGTTGGCTCCCATCTCCCGGATGATGGCCATATCCTCCGCCATCATGGCGGGGGTCAGGACGCTGCCCACACCCTGCCGGTCCTGGTGCCGGGAGACACCGTGAAGAGGGTAGGGTATATTATTGAGCAGGAAGCCTCGCTGGGGGTCGAAGGCGACGGTCCGGCAGCCGAAGGGGAGGCTGACCTGATCCTGCACTTCGCCGTTTTTCATCAGCTGAGCGGTCAACGTATACAGGAAAGGGTCCTTCACTCCGTTCCACTGGTGGGCCTGGACGATGGTAAGATTTGCATCCAATCCCTCTCCGGTGGCGACGATCCGGCCGGTGGACCGTTCCGAAACGGCATAACAAATCCTGTCCGGCTGACCGCACACCCGGGCGACGGTGTGGATCAGGGCGTCGTCCCCCTCCATGGATACAGATAGCTCCACCCCTGAATCCCCCAAGTGTCCAAGATCGAAGCGGCAGGCCGGCGCCACGATCAACAGCACCTCCCGATAGAGGCCTCCATAGAAGGTGAAGTCGGCCCGCTGGGGATAGACGGTGTCGTTGATGCCGTTGTCCACCTCCACCCGCAGCTCGTTTCTTTGCTCCAGAGCCTGTGTGACGTCCGCCCGGAAGGTGGAATAGCCGCCGTCATGAGCGCCGCAGAAAATGCCGTTCACATATACCCGGGCGGATGCGTTGGCGCCGCGAAATTCGAGGTATATCCGTTCCCCTTCCGAAAGAGAGAGGACGGGCAGGGAACGGGTGTAGACGCAAGTCCCCCGATAGTAATCGTTGCCGCCGTCCTGTCCGTCCTCCGCGTTCCAGGTATGAGGCAAAACAACAGGGCGAACTTCGCCCTGTTGCTCAAAGATCCAGTTGTCCTGTAAAGGAATGATTCGGCGCATGGCTCAGAACCGGGTGTCCATCATGCCGCAGAAGGCGTCCACGGGGCTGATGCCCAGGAAAGGACTTTCCCCTTCGATCTTTGCCACGAAGGCCTTGACGGAGGAGTCGGAGGCGTCGTAGCAGTTGACGAAGTTCTTGATCTGGGGCACGTCCGCCAGGTGGAAGGGGCAGTTGAAGGAGGCGAAGATGACCGGGAGCTCGTTCACATACCAGGGATTGTCCCAGCCCCCCTTGCTGATGGCCCACTCCAGCCGTTGGGTGGTGCGCATAGTGGCGGACACGTTGGCCACGCAGATGACCAGATCGTAGTTGCCGGTCAGGGCTTCGATGCTGTTCTTCATGCCGTAGGCCCCCTTCTGCTTGAGGCTCTTGGAGAACTCGGTCCGCTGCTCGGTGGTCATGCCTGCCATGGCCTTCATGATCTTCTCCATGGGATCCTCATAGACGGTGACGGTATGGCCCCGCTGCTCCAGCTCCGCCTTCAGAGTGTTGTACAGCTTGCTGCCGTCGGCGCCCATGCCCGCCATGGCTACGATGGGGCTGGGCTTCGGGCCCACGGGCACGATCAGCACCCGCTTCTTGTCGGTGACGGGGAAGATGTTTTCGCCCACCTGCTTGACCAGGGTGATGGCCTTGTCGGACACCTCGTCCGCCACCTGCTTATGCTCGGGGCAGCCGATGACAGAGAGGCCTTCCTCCCGGGGGAAGCGGTCCATGGTGAAGTTCATGAGCCCCGCCAAAACCTTCAGGCCCAGGATGCGGCGCAGGGCGTCGCAAAGGCGCTCCTCGGTGAGCCGGCCGTCGTGGAGGGCATCGGTCATGTAGCGGACGTCCTCGTCGTAGTCGTTGTAGAACAGGAACATATCGCAGCCTGCCATGATGGCCTGGGGCACCAGCTCGCTGCGCTTTGCCCGGCCGGTGAGGCCCACCATATGGCTGGCGTCGGAGACCACCAGGCCGTTGAACCCCAGCTGGCCCCGCAAGAGGTCGGTCAAAATCTCCTTGGACAGGGTGGCGGGCAGATACTCGTCCTCTTTCATGCCGGGGTTGAACTTCTTCTGATAGGCGGGAAGCATGATGTGGCCGGGCATCAGGGACTGAACGCCCGCTTCGATCATGCCCCGATAGACCTTGCCGTAGGAGGCATCCCATTCCTCGCAGGAGAGGGAGTTGACGCTGGTGGCGATGTGGGGGTCACGCTCGTCCACGCCGTCGCCGGGGAAGTGCTTCATGGCGCAGAGGATGCCGCTCTCCGAGATGCCCCTGAAGTATTCGAGGGACAGCTCCAGCACCTTGTCGGGGTCGTTGCCCCAGGCGCGGGTGGAGATGGCGGGATTGTGCCAGTTGTAGGTGATGTCCACGATGGGGGAGAAGGCCCAGTTGGAGCCGGTGGCTTTGGTCTCCCGGCCGCAGATCTGCCCCAGCTTATAGGCATAGACGGGGTCTCCGGTGGCGGCCACTTTGATCTCCTGACCCACGTTGGTGCCGTTGCTGGAAGCACCGTTGCCGCCCGCCTCCACGTTCACCGCGGACAGGACGGGGATCTTGCTGTAGGTCTGGAAGAGCCGGTTCATGTTCCACATCTCCTTGGCGGAGCGGGGGTTGAAGCGGATGCCGCCCATCTTCATGGTGGTGGCTTCCTCCCGCACGGCGGCTTCGTCGTCGCCTGCGCCGGTGAGGTGGATGAACAGCTGCTTGATCTTTTCCTCTTCGGTCATGCCCGCGATGGTGGTTTCCACCCAGGCGATCTGCTCGTCGTTCAGAGAGAAGGGTTTCTTGGTAAGGTCGACCATTTGCTTATTCTCCTTGCTGTGTAAAGTTTTGTTCGAATCGGTCCATGAGCTCCTGCTGGCAATCGCCGTATCTATCCTGCAGGAATCTGTCGAAATAGGTCTGCGTAAACTCCGCCCAGCTTTCCCCCTCCCGGCGGGTGAGGATGGGATAGTACCAGACGCCGTTGGAGCGGGCGGCGTTTACGTCGGGCCAGGCGTCGCCGATCATGAGGATGTTCTCCGGCTTATACCCCTTTTCGATCATCCGGGCCACGCACTCGTCCTTGGTGCCGATCTCCTGGCTGGTCATAACGGACAGGAAGTCCAGCAGGCCGTAGGCGCCCCATTCCTCCCGGATGGCGGCCATGTTGGAGCTGCTGATCACGGAGATGTCCGCCTTCCCCTGGGCGTAGGCCAGGGCTTCCCGCACATGGGGGAAGGGAGGCTTGTCGGCGGGGGTCAGCTGGGCGATCCGGGCGTTCAGGGCCTTGGACCAGCGGATGGCCTTCTGGAGCAGGGGGTTGTCGTCCCGCTCCATCCGCGCCTGCAGGGATTTGTTGGACAAGTCCCCTTCCTGTATCCAGGCGCGATAGTCGGCGAGCTCCTCGGGCCTGGTATGCAGATACACGCCCTCTATGCGCTGCAGCATTTCGTCAAGCGCCAGGAAGCGGTTGATGCCCCGGGTCTTTTCATATAAGTTGATGTCGTTCCAGATACGCTGGACCGCCTCGGCATGCTCCTCCAGGCCCCATTCCTCGATGAAGCTCAAGCCGTGGCAGCGGTTGTGCTTCACGTTCATGGCGTCGATCACCGTGCCGTCGGAATCGATGCACAGCAGATGGTCGTGTTTCTTCTCAAAGGTTTCAATGGAAAGGTCCATGCTTCGCCTCCTTTTTCCGCTTTGCTGAGAAAAGGATAGCAAATCGCGGCGCCGCCTTTCTATCCGCGAATTTGTGTTCCCGTATGCTGATTGACACGGTCGAACCGGCGGCTTGGCCCCGTCCGGATCGCAGTAAAGCGAATGGACATACGCGAAAGCAAATAATCAGATTTACTTTGGCAGGGGGCTTTTTTACAATGAAACCATCAAAAAAAGGAGCGGACCCATGGCGGATTGGTGGACAAATTACCCTTGGCGGGTGATCCAGACCAACTTTCGGGAGATCGACACCCGGGATTTCGATGCGGACAGGTTTATTGAGGCGCTGGATTCCTTCTCCTGCAACGCCGTCATGCTCAACGCGGCGGGCTTGATCGCCAGCTACCCCACGGACCTGACGGACCAGCCCAGGAGCGCCTGGTTGGACGGCTTCGATCTGAAAGGGTTGGTGGACAAATGCCATGAGCGGGGCATGAAGGTCATCGCCCGGACGGACTTTTCCAAGATCGCCGAAAGCGTCTATGAGCGGCACCCCGACTGGGTCTATCGCCACGCCGACGGCTCCCCCCTCATCTATAACGGATATGTGCAGACCTGCCTGTCCGGCGGCTATCAGGGCGGATACATGGACGAGATCCTGAAGGAGCTGCTAACCCGCATCCCCTTCGACGGCCTGTACTGCAACATGGGCTCCGCCACGGGCTACATCGTGGATTACGGCATGAACCGCCACGGCCCCTGCCAGTGCGCCGCCTGCCGCAAGGCGTTCAAGGAGAAATACGGCCTGGACATCCCGGAGACCCTGCGCCCCGGGGACAAGACCAGCATGATCTATTTCCGCTTCCAGCAGGAACTGTCCGCCGCGCAGAAGCAGCGGGTGACCCGGCTGCTGAGATCCATCCGGCCGGACCTGGCGTATTGTTCCATCGACTACGTGCGCCAGGAGGCCAACTCGGAATACGGCCGGGAGCTGCCCCATTGGCAGTATCAGGCCTCCTCCAACGCCCGGGCCATTCGGGGTATGAGCGTCAGCGGCACCAGCGCTGACGTGGACTTCATGGGCTTCTTCTATCGCCTGGTGGCGGTGGACCCCGCCCTTCAATCCCTGCGGCTCTACCAGACCCTTTCCAATTTCGGCGGCCTCGACTATTATATTCTGGGGCGGCCTGAAAGGAAGGAGGATACCTCCGCCTACCCGGTGGTGAAAAAGATCTTCCGCTACGCCGCAGACCATGAAAAGTACCTGTACAACGTCAGTTCCCTGGCGAAGGTGCTGCTGGTCCGGGACAGCTACCTCATTCCCAACCCGGAGGAGCGGGGCTGGATCCGGGCCCTGAGTGAGCTGCATCTCCCTTTCGATGAGACGCTGCTGGGGGGCCTTTCCAAGATCGACCTTTCCAAATATGAGGCCGTCGTCCTGCCGGAGAAGGGGCGCCTGGCGCCGCCGGTATGCGAGAAGCTGGACGCCTTCGCAGAGAAGGGCGGCGTGCTGCTGGCAGTGGGCCAGCCGGCCCCCGTATCCTGCCTGGGGCTCGCTTCGCCCGCCCGGAAGCGGGACGATCTTCTGGGGGCCACCCTCTCCATGGGGACGGAGCAAAGCGGCTTCCCCCGCCTCGCGGATCGGCCCTATGTGATGCTGGGCAAGAGCTATTGGGAGGCGGAATACGCAAGCGACGTGACCCGGATCGGCGCTCTGCTGCCGCCCGTGCCCTTCGGACCGCCGGAGCTGAGCTACCCCAAGGAGCCGCCCACGGCCTGTCCCGCCCTCACCTGCCGCGCGTACGGCCGGGGCAAAGCCCTGTATATCCCCTGGTATCCCGGCACGGGCTACTATCAGAACGGCTTCGACAACTGGCGGCTGTTCCTGGCGGACGTGCTGCTGAGCCTGTGCGGCCTTGCTTCCCCCGCCGTCCGCGTGAGCCCCATGGTGGAGATCACTCACGGCAAGGGAGAGGGCTTCGAGACGGTCCACTTCGTCAATGGCAGCGGCCACTTCGGCAGCAGCTTCTTCGAGCCGGAGGCCCTGGCGGATCAGACCGTGGCCGTTCCCTGGAACAAGGCCACCGCCCGCTGCGAAAACCTGGATGAGCCCGGAAACCTGGTATACTCGCTTACCGACGGCGTTCTGACGATAACCGTTCCCAAACTTTCCGCCCACGCCTGCGTGGTCGTCACCGAATAACAAAAACTAAGGAATAAAGGAGAACAAACATGAAGCGCGCCATTTCCCTGACCTTGTGCCTGCTGATGCTGCTGTCCACCGCCCTGCTCATGGGCTGCGGCGGCAAGGAGGAAAGCTCCGCCGGTGCGGACGGCACCAAGCCCCTGGAGATCACCTGGTGGATCCCGGTGGGCGAGGACTCCACCTACTACGACTCCTATGAGCAGAACCCCGTGGTGAAGTACTTCGAGAGCAAGGAGTTCAACGGCCGCAAGCTGAAGTTCAAGTTCCAGGTCCCCATCTCCGGCGCGGAGCTGGACAACTTCAACACCCTGCTGGCTACCGAGGACTATGCCGTCGTCATGGACATGAGCCGCTCTACCACCAGCGCGGCGGAGCTCTATGAGGACGACGTTATCTACGACCTCACCCCCTACATCGACCAATACATGCCCAACTATAAGAAGGCTGTGGAGGCGCACCCCGAGAGCCGCCAGTTCCTCTATTCCAACGTGGACGGCGAGCAGCGGATGCTGGCCATCTCGTCCATCACCAACGAGACGCTGAACAACTTCATGGGCTGGCTCTATCGCCGGGATTGGATCGCCAAGTACGGCGTGAACCCCTCCACTGGCGCGGCCTTCACCTATTCCAAGGATGAATCCGGCTGGCACGACGACGTGGTGTTCCCCAGCTGGTATAACGAGAAACTCAAGTCCTTCTACCTTTCCGTGGACCCCGACTGGGACGGCACCTGCCCCGTGTTCATCTCCGACTGGGAGTGGATGTTCGACATCTTCACCAAGGCGCAGAAGGACCTTGGCATCACCGACGGCTACTGCCTCTCCATCCTCTACAAGGGCTACAATGAGGACGGTTCCCTGTTCACCGCCTTCGGCGGCGGCGCGCCCCTCTGGCATCTGACGCCCGACAACAACGCGGGCTTCGGCGGCGATACCGAATCCATGAAGGCCTATATAGAGTGCCTCAGCAACTGGTACAGCAAGGGATGGCTGGATAAGCAGTTCTCCGAGCGGACCACGGACCAGGCCTATTCCATCAACACCGCCGCTTCCCACGCGGGCAAGATCGGCATGTTCACCGGCCGCCGGGCCGAGACCGGCGATCTCTTGGAAAGCGCCGATATGCCCTATACCCAGGGCATCATGATCCAGGGTGCCTATCAGCCCATCAACGACGTCTACGGCTCCGAGGAGACCCAGCTTAAAGTGCCCTACTCCATGTATCAGTACAGCCACGTGCGCAACTCCCAGGTCATCACCAAGAAGATCTCCGAAGAGGATCTGCCCGCGCTCCTTACCTTCTTCGACTACCTCTACACCACCGACGGCGGTCTGAAGCTGTGCTTCGGCCTCACCAAGGAGGAAGTGGCCGAGATGCAGGATCCTACCTACGCCAAGTTCAACCTGGAATACGGCTACTATGAGGACGGCGTGGACGACAAGGGCGTGCCCGTCTATGTGCGCAACCCCGCCACCCGGGAGGACAACAACCTGGCCTCCGCCGTCGCCGGCAAGCGCATGTCCGTGGGTCTCTATGACTGGGGCTTCGTGCCCGCTCTGAACCAGAGCTACACCCCGGAGGCGGTCCAGTGCATGCTGGCCTGGGACCACTATCAGAACTACGGCTACATCCAGAAGCAGACCAACGACCAGTTCACCGCGGACGAGTCCGCCACGTACAACAAGGTCAAGGCCAACGTGGACACCTATATGTCCACCCAGATCCCTCAGTTCATCTCCGGCAAGCTGAACGTGAACGGAGACGATTGGGGCTCCTACTGCCGGATGCTGAAGAAGTACGGCTATCAGAACGTGACGGACAGCTACCAGCGCATCTGCGACATGTTCAAATAATCCTCGAGGCAAACACAAAAGCGGCGTCATGATCGACGCCGCTGTTTATTTGCTTATTCATCAAAAACAACCGAGCCCGAAGGCTCGGCTGCGCTTGTTCGATGCTATTATTCTACATCCATTCGGAGGGGTCCGTCCAGTCCCGTTTGCCGAAATACTTGTCAAAGTCGATCTGGGCGATCTGCTCCTTCGTCAGCCTGGTGTTCAGGACCTTGGCCCAGCCGCCTTCGGCTTTGCCGCCGTCCATGGCGTCGGAAGGGCGCATAAGGTTCAGCAGGAGCTCTCCCGCCTCGAAGCGGCGGGCGTTCTCGCGGATGATCTCGATGCTGGCCGCCGCCCGGTCCGGGATCTGGGGGGTGGAGTGGGGGGTGATGTACACGTTGGGCATGGTCCACAGGGGCGAATCGGGGGACAGGGGCTGTTCCTCGAACACGTCCAATCCCGCACCGGAAAGGGTGCCGTCCTTCAGCGCTTCGATCATGTCCTCCGTGCAGACGACGCCGCCCCGGGCCATGTTCACCAGGAACGCGCCCTTCTTGACCTGCTGGAAGGTCTCCCTGTTCAGCATGTGGAAGGTCTGGTCGGTCAGCGCGATGCACAGCACGATGAAGTCCGACTCCCGCAGCAGGGGCTCGATGGTATCGCCGCCCTGTATGGTCAGCTGCCGTTCGATGAAGTCGTAGCCCTTCACGGGGGCCAGATTGTAGGAGATGATGCGCATGCCGAAGGCCCTGAGCCGGTCGGCCAGCTGCCGCCCGTTGTTGCCCAGGCCCACGATACCCACGGTCCGGCCGTACAGGCCCCGCCAGGACTGCATGCCGTCCACGCCCCACTGCCCCTTGGATTGAGCGTCCAGGAGCTCCCTGGTGTGATAGCAGCCCTGGAGCATGAAATAGATGCAGTGCTCCGCGAGAACGGGGGCGCTGCGGCCCGCCGCGCCGGTGACCGGGATGCCCCGGGCGAAGACCTCGGGCCGGGCGGAGCCGTTGAGCCCCGCATGGTCGCAGAAGATCCACTTCAGCGTGTTCTCCCCCAGCAGGACCGGGTCCACGTCGCCCATCAGGATGGCCACGTCCGCGTCCCTGGCTTCCCTTTCAAGAGCGTCTTTGTCGTAAAAGGGCACGTAAACGAATTCTGCCTCCGGGAACACCCGCCTGAGGTCGTGCATGTTCTTCTTGTTGTACCAGACGGTGGTGACGACCTTGTTGATCTTGGGCATACGCGGCTCCTTTCCGAATCTGTCAGTCAACAAACTTTTTGTTTCCTATAGTATGACACGATCCCTGCGGTTTTGCGAGCTGCTTTTTTGCTTTTGCGTCATCTGGTTCGCTGACTCTCCCTGTACGGGACAACAGGTGTCCGTTTCCATGTTTTGCTAAATGCCATACGGAAAAGCAAAAAAGCGAATCAGCATACCGGAAAAATGCGGTATACTGTAGGCGACAGAGGGTATCTACCCAACGAAAAAGGAGAACACCATGATGAAAAAAAGATCGCTGCTCATTTGCCTGCTGCTCTGTGTCGCTTTCGTCTTTGGCTGCGGCGGCAAGTCCGAAACGGCGGACGGCGACGCCGAAACGCTGAAGCTGTCCTGGTGGATCCCCGCCGGTGCGGATTCCTCCTATTATTCTACCTATGAGGAAAATCCCTGCATGAAGTATGTGGAGCAGACCATGACCTTCAGAGGGAAGAAGGTGGATCTGACCTTCCTCGTACCCGCGGCCGGAGCGGAGCTGGACAACTTCAATACCCTCCTCGCCACGGAGGAGTATGCGGACATTTTGGACCTGTCCCGTTCCAAGATGAGCGCAGGGGAGTTGTATGAGGACGGCATCCTCCATGATCTGACCCCCTATGTGGAGCAGTACATGCCCAACTACATGGCCGCCCTGGAAAAATCCCCCGATCTCAAGGCCTACGTATCCAACGACGGGAAATACCTGGCCCTGTACGGCATCCGGGAAAAGGCCCAGAGCAACTTCATGGGCTTTCTCTACCGCCGGGACTGGATCGCCAAATACGGCCAGAACCCGGTGACCGGGGCTCCCTTCACCTACGGCTTCGGCGAAGCGAAGAACGCCGAGACCTGGACCGACGATATCGTCTTCCCCAGCGGCGGCTCGGAGCCCATCTATATCAGCGACTGGGAATGGATGTTCGATATCTTCAACAAGGCGATCCAGGATCTGGGCATCCCTGACGGATATTGCTTCGCTCCCTATTTCAAGGGGTATAACGAGGACGGTACCCTCTACTCCGGATTCGGAGGCGGCACGCCCATGTGGTATCGTACAAGCGACAACCACGCGGCCTTTGGCGGCGGCAGCGATAACCTGCGTGCCTATCTTGCCTGCATGAACACCTGGTATAAGAAGGGCTATCTGGACCCCTCCTTTGCCGAGCGCACCAGCGACCAGGTGTATTCCATCAACTCCGCCGGCGTCCACACCGGAAAGGTAGGCCTTTGGATCGGCCGAAACAGCGAGGTGGGGACCCAGCTGGACGCGGGCGATGCCTGGACCTCCGGCATCATGGTCATGGGCGCCCGCCAGCCCATCAACGATATCTATGGGGGTGAGGCACAGAAGGGGAAGGAACCGGACAGCATGTATCAGATGTCCCGCCTGTCCCAGCCCATCGCCGTGTCCAACAAGGTGACGGAGGAGGAACTGCCCACCGTGCTTTCCTTCCTGGATTCCTTCTATACGGAGGAGGGCGGCATCCTGCTGGCCATCGGCATGAACGCGGAGCAGGCGGCCCGGACGGACGACGATTTCTACGCCCGATACGGTCTTTCCGACGGGGTCTACTCCGTGGAGGAAAAGGCGGACGGGACCCGGGCAATCCACATCTACCCCGCCACGCTGGAGGATATCCAGCTGGGCAACGCCGCGGCCCTCACCCGGCTGAACACCGGGCTTTGGACCACCGCCGTCATCGAAGCCAAGGAGGAAGCCTACGCCCCCGAGGCGCGGGCGGCCCACGTGCTTTGGGATTACTATAAGAACATCGGCTTCCCGGACAGCCTGATCCGGTCCAAGTTCACGACCGATCAGTCCAACAGTTATAATAAGATCTACGCGAACGTGGACACTTTCATGTCCTCGCAGGTCCCGCTATTCATTACCGGGAAGCTTGACGTGAACAACGACAAGGACTGGGGCGATTACTGCAAGATGCTTGCCAAATACAGCCCTGAAAAAGTCACGGATATGTACGATACGCTCTTTCAGCAGAACTGATCAGCATGGAACAGTCGGTCTCGAAACAGAATAACGCTCATGAGAAAAGGTACCGCAGGATCTTAAGGATCGTGCAGAGCGTGCTTATCGTTGCGCTTGTGCTGGGACTTGTGCTCGGACTGACTCTTTTCAGCCCGTTTCTGGACGCCGACGAAGGATATTTCTTCCGCGGCATCGCAAGTCTTCTTGTTCTGGCGCTTCCGATCATTTTCGTCGCAGGGCTTCTGGAATGGCAGATCTTAAAGCTTGGCGTCGGTTATGACTACGTGCTTACGGGAGACCATGTGACCATCATGCGCGTCAGGGGGAGCAAGAGGAAGGAATGGCTCGGCTTCTCCCTTGCGGACATCGTTTTCTGCAGATCCTATGAGCTCCTGACAGACGGCGAGATGGAGAAGATGCAGCACGCGATCTTTGCGTGCTGCAATCCCTCCAGCAAGGACCTTATGCTCATCGAAGTGAAGAGGGATTCTTCCGAAAACAGGAAAAGCACGTCCGCGATCCTGATGGAGCCGAACGAGGAGTTTGCGAATCTATTTAAAAACGCGGCAGCAAAGAACAGATTTCAATGATCCGCCCAGAGGAAACATTTAAAAAAGAAGAAAAAAAGCTGGCGCTTCAGGCTTACGCGGCGGTCTGTGGGCCGCTTGCTTTGGCGGCGGTCCTGACCGCCGCTGTTTT
>JAEEGF011388186.1_pt1 | contig 21302 bp, 22 predicted proteins | sample 9134171 | NCBI WGS metagenome assembly JAEEGF01 (sample SAMN16246542, study PRJNA631951) | gut metagenome | biome: gut microbiome; feature: rumen; material: AP-attached | host: Bos | place: Iran: Karaj | collected 2018-10 | reverse complement strand
GCGGGCCATCCCGCTGTTCCTACCGAATGCCAGGTCCTCTTCCTTATCACCTATCATGGCGCAATGTGCCGGTTCCAGCGCATATTTTTCCGATAAGCTTTTCCACATCCCTATGGAAGGCTTGCGGCACGCGCATCGGTCTTCCGGGGCATGGGGGCAGAAACGGGCATCTTTAAATCCCGTTCCCTGCAGCTGCAAAAGTTCATTCAGCCGGGATTGGCAGGCGACCACATCATCCACAGTGAAATATCCGCGGCCGATCCCGGATTGATTGCTGACCAAAAATGCATCGATCCGATGATCCGCAAGGAGGCGCAACGCATCGGCAACACCGGGAATGAGGGTGACGCCTGCCGGATCTTTCAGGTAATGCCTGTCAAAGATCACGGTCCCGTCACGATCGAAGAATACAGCGGATAGTTTCATAACTGGCCTGCCTCCTGCAACATTTTGCTCCGTGGACCACTCAACATGAAACGGGAACTTTTCCTTGACGAGTATTTGAGTTTCTACCATAAAAAAATATGCGTATTTATATACACGTCCCTTTCTGCAAGAGCAAGTGCCCCTACTGCGCTTTCTTTTCCCGCCCCTGGAAAGCCGTTGACAACCACAGCCTGGAACAATGGGAACAGTTTATCTGCCGGGAGATGCGCTTGCATGCCATGGAGACCGGCACTCAAACTATCGACAGCATCTTTTTCGGCGGAGGGACGCCCAGCCTGGTGCCGCCGGCCTCCATTTACCGCGTCATCAATGAAGCTGCCAAACTTTTTTCTTTTGCGAAAACGATCGAGATCAGCCTCGAGGCGAATCCGGAATCTGTCACTTCAGAAAATGCACATGGGTTTCGTTCTGCAGGAGTGAACAGAGTCTCCGTGGGCGTCCAGTCGTTCGATGAATCCCTGCTGCGCGCTATCGGGCGGATCCATGGGAACAGGCAAACGCACCATGCCGTTGACTGTTTCCGCAGAGCCGGCTTCAACAATATCGGTATCGATCTTATGTGGGGGCTTCCCAGCGAATCACTTGGCAGCTGGCTATCGCAGCTGAAAGAGGCGGTCTCCCTTTTCCCAGAACACCTTTCCTGCTATGCCTTGACCATCGAACAGGGCACTCCGTTCAGCCGTGGACGCCCCCCCCTGCCTTCCGATGATATGTTGTCATCCATGTATCTCGAATGCTGTGACTTTTTAGAACATGCCGGCTATCGCCATTATGAGGTCTCAAATTTTGCCAGGCCGGGGTATGAATGCAGGCATAACACAGGCTATTGGCAGGGTGAAGACTATCTTGGATTGGGACCATCTGCCGTCAGTTCCTTCCGCGGGAAGCGCTGGACCCAGCCTCCGGACATAGCCCAGTGGATGTCAGGCATCCTTAAGGGAGATCTGCATCCGCAAACTGAGATCCTGACAGGCAAAGATGTTGTGCATGAATATGTCATGCTCCGCCTGCGCATGGCAGATGGATTGCCGTTATCCCGGCTGTATCTTGCGGCAGGCGACAAGCCGAAGCCTTCGATCATGGATCTCTGCCAGGATCTTGTGCGTGAAGGCATGGCTGTGATATGCGGCGGCAGCATATCGCTGACCAGCAGGGGGATGCTTGTCTCCAATGCCATCATAGAACGCTTCTTTGAGGAGTTGGATGCTGATGGATAGAAACATACCGGTGGGAAGGTTTGCTCCAAGCCCGACCGGACTCCTTCATGCGGGAAACGCATGGACGTTTCTTCTTGCCTGGCTTGCCTCGCGTTCATTCGATGGCCGGATGATACTGCGGATCGAAGACCTTGATCCGGAACGGTCACAGGAGAAATGGACCGCAGAAATTATAAAAGATCTGACCTGGCTCGGTCTCGATTGGGATGAAGGTCCTGGCAAGGAAGGCTCAAACGGCCCCTATCGGCAAAGCCTGCGTTCCGCCTACTATGCGGAAAAGCTTGATACATTAAAATGCATGGGAAAAGTTTACCCGTGCTTTTGCACCAGGAAAGAATTGCGTGAGGTCGCAGGAGCTCCCCATGGCCCTGCAAACGGCATAGGTTACCTTGGCGTGCACTACCCAGGCACATGCCGTTATTTAACGCATGAGCAGCAAAAACAACATGTTTTGTCCGGCCGGAATGCTTCGCTGCGCCTGCTGTGCCCTGATGGAGAGGAGGGGAGGATACGATTTTCTGATCTCATCTGCGGTCCCCAGTCTTCAACCCTGGAGGAATGCGGCGGCGACTTTGTCCTGTGCAGATCCGATGGCGTCTGGGCCTACCAGCTCGCCGTCGTCTGTGATGACATCGCCATGGGGATAAACCAGGTCATTCGCGGCAACGACATCCTTGGCTCGACCCCCCGGCAACTTGAATTATACCGATTGTTCGATGAAGCGCCGCCGCAATTTGCACACGTACCCCTTGTTTGCGACCACAACGGTGAACGGCTTGCCAAAAGGCATAGGAGCCTGAGCATCGCAGCCATACGGGACCGGGGCGTCAAGGCCGAAGAACTCGTGGGCTGGTTTGCCTGGCAGGCGGGATTGCAGGAATGCGCAATGCCGGTCAAGGCAAAAGAGCTTCTGGACAGGCTGCGTGAAGCAGGAGGGATGCCCTGGAAAGAACTTGATAAAAAGAGCATCATCATACCTGCTGATGCCTTTGGCGCCTCGCCATGATGATCGCTCCCCATGTGAACGGCGGGCATGCCCAGGATGACCGGACGGCATTATGACGGTCGATCATAAACGACCTTCCTGAAAAACGAGAAATGACAGCGTGTTACGCTGCCATTTCTCATATATGAACGCGACGCGTTAGATTTTCACTTATTTTTTTAATTGTGCGATCCGCGCAAGGAAGAAGGCATTGCTTTGGCTGTCCGTCGGGGGGAGCGCAGCAACAGCGGCTTCGTAATCGGTGATGGCACCTGCTTTATCCTTCGACATTTCAGCTGCTTCTGCAGCAAGCTGATAGAGCAAAGACTTGATCTCTTGAGGAGCGGACTGGGCAAGTTCGTGGAATTCTTTTCGAGCTGCCAGGAAATCTGACTTGCGCATCTGCAGCTGTGCATGGTTCATCCGGGCAGAGAACCCTAAGGGTGCGGAAGAGGTCTTGAGGCTTATCCTCTTGAAGAAATCAAGGGCGTCATCCCACTTTTCAAGGGAAACGGCGGTCGAAGCAAGTTCCAGCAAAACAGACGATTCCAGCTGGGCCGGGACCGTTTCGAGAAAACGTTTGAGTTCCGTGAAGCGGTTTTCCGGATCCGGCATCGCAATGATGCGCCCCAGATTGAGCTTTGTTTCGGCAAGCTGCTTCTCTCGATACCATTGCCAGCCAGCAATGACCGTGATGATCACGACGAGGGAAACGATGGCGCCGGCAATATACCGGATATGTTTTGTGACGAAATTCCACAGGGGAGCGGCTTCCGGGCTTACTTCCGCCTGCATGTCGGCGCTGAATTTAGGAATATTGATGCCGCCGAAAATGGGATCGGAAGACTGCTTGATCTCCGAAGCGGCGATAGGGCTGGGTTTTTGAATCGAAGGACGTTCTGTCATCGAAATAATCCTTTGGATATAATGAAATATTGACCATCAAACGTGAAAAAATGATTATATCCGAAAATCTGTAACAAGTCAAAATTAATATCGATATGGGAAAATAACGTCTGCATCCATCCAAGTAGCACAAAAAATATTTTGGGTCGCGTGAACGATCCTCCTCCGGCAGCAGCCGGCATGCCTGACCAGGAAGGCATCAAGCATGATTTTTGTGATAGATAATTTTATATTCAAAATAGTTATATTCGCATTGGCCATTTTCCGCACCGCATATTTCTTTATGATATCGTTTCCTGACTGGGGGGATCCATCCATTTTGCTGTCCATTTATAACTTGCTCGATTAGAATAAGAAATATATAATTTCTGATGTATTTCGAGGAGAAGGATATGGACGAATCAAAGTCGAACGTGTTTGAAAAGGTCCGTGCAGCAGGTAAGGCAGCAAAAACTGCTTCACGCAGGATGTCTGCAGCAAGTCCGGAGGCAAAAAACAACTGTTTGAACTGCCTGGCCATGTTACTGCAGCAAAACGAAGCCGCGATCCTTGCCGAAAATGAGAAAGACCTGTCTAAGGCTGCAGCAGACGGCTTGGATGGGCCGCGGCTCGACAGGTTGCGATTGACTCCGGCAATAATAAGCGAAATGGCTTCCGCATGCCGGTATATCGCTGGCCTTCCTGAGATCATCGGAGCCATGGATACCCAATGGCAGCAGCCTAACGGGCTGCTTGTCGGGAGGATGCGGATCCCCCTGGGCGTCGTGGCCATGGTATACGAAGCCAGGCCAAACGTCACGATCGACGCCTCAATCCTTTGCCTGAAGTCAGGGAATGCTGTCATTCTGCGCGGAGGTTCCGAGGCCCTGCATTCCAACCTCGCCCTTTCGGCCATCCTGCGTGAAGCCCTCGACCGTTCCGGTCTTCCTCATGATGCCATCCAGTATATAGACATCACGTCCCATGAAGCCGTGGCAGCCCTTTGCCAGCTTGATGAGTATGTCGACGTCCTCATACCGCGCGGCGGCGAAAATCTTGTGCGGGCTGTCACAAAGCAAGCCACCATGCCCGTGCTGAAGCACTATATCGGCGTCTGCCATGCGTTTATCGATGAAAGTGCTGATATGGAACGCGCCCTGCAGATCGTGTTCAATGCCAAAGTCCAACGGCCTGGCGTGTGCAATGCCCTCGAGTGCCTTCTTGTGCACCGGGCCATCGCCCCGGAATTCCTTCCCAGGGTAGCAGCTCTGCTCGGTGAAGCGCATGTGCAGTTCCGCGCTGATCCTGCTTCCATCGGTTATCTTGGCAAGTATGCCATCCCCCTTCAGGAGAATGACCTCGGCCATGAATTTCATGATCTCATACTCGCTGTGTGCGTCGTTGACGGCCTGGATGAGGCATTGGACCATATCGCTCTGCATGGTTCACAACACACGGAGATCATTTGCACGGAGAATTACAGCAACGCCAAACGCTTCCTCCGTGAGGCCGATGCGTCCATGGTGGCCGTGAACGCATCGACGCGCTTCAACGATGGTGGGCAGCTGGGGCTGGGAGCTGAGATCGGGATCAGCACGTCAAAACTGCATGCTTACGGTCCCATGGGCATCCGTGAACTGACGACGACGAAATTTGTTGTCTACGGGCAAGGACAGGTGAGGCAATAATGGGATCGACAGGGATCTTGGGAGGAACATTCAATCCATTCCACAACGGTCATTTGCGGCATGCTCTTGAGGTCCGGGAAGCCCTTGGGCTGGACAGGGTGGTCATCCTGCCCTGTGCAGACCCCCCGCATAAAGACGACAAGGGACTCTTGGGATTTGCGTTGCGTGTCGCCTTGGCCAGGGCGGCTATCGCTGGCGTCCAGGGTCTGGAACTGGATACCGTGGAAGAAACCTTGCCCCATCCTTCCTATACGTGGCAGACCCTGACAGAATTGCGGAAACGGCATCCCCGAGAAACATTTTTTTTTATGATGGGGGCTGAATCGTTTGCAGCACTGGACAAATGGCACCGCGGTTTTGAACTACCCCAACTGGCATGCCTGGTCATCGTTCCGCGGGAAGACAGCGATATCGAACTCTTCCATCAAAGCATCCGTAAATTCTGGCCAGGTCCTCATCCCTCCTCCCAGGAGGATCCGCGCCATCATAAAGAAGTGGTTGAACTCGACGGCGGAGGCACATGCATCTATCTGCAAACTCCCCGCCTCGACATAAGTTCTACGGTGATCCGCCAGAAATGGAAGGACGGAAAGTCGTTGGCTGGCCTTGTTCCCCAAGCCGAACTCAGCGTCATGCTCAGCCATGCAGATACGATATCGTCATGCTGGATATGACCTAAAGTAAACGCAGCGCATCAAGCAGGGCAGGCAGGACCCGGCATCTCTCAGGGATGCCGCATGCTCGGTTGCATCGATGATAAGGTCTCAAGCCCCTATTTGAAGGCATCCTATGTCCAACAGCTGCACAGGATGACCTTTTCATGGTTCACACGTCCATGCTTCTTGTTTTGAATTGCGTTTCATAAAGAGTCCGGTACTGTCCAGCAGGCTTTTGCATCAGGGCATCATGCGGACCGATCTCAACGAGCCTTCCCTCATTGATGACAGCGATGCGGTGGGCGTTTCTGATGGTGGAGAGGCGGTGGGCTATGACGATGACGGTTTTGTCCTTCATCAGATTATCGATAGCCTGCTGGACGATCGCCTCAGACTTATTGTCCAGGGCAGAAGTGGCCTCATCCAGGATGACGATCGGGGCATTTTTAAGAAATGCCCTCGCAATCGCTATGCGCTGTTTCTGCCCGCCGGAAAGCAGGACTCCTCGTTCACCGATATAGGTATCCAGGCCATGTTCCAGTCCTGCGATGAATTCTGAGAGGAATGCGCTCCTGACAGCGTTCTCGACATCGCTCGCCGAAGCCTTTGGATCGCCGAGCAGGATATTGTCCCGGATGGTCCCCTCAAACAAAAAATTATCCTGGAACACATACGCTATACTCTGCCGCAGTTCCTGCAGGCGGAAGTCCCTGATGTCTGTGCCGTTGATCTTGATGCACCCACCAGTGACATCATAAAACCGGGGAAGCAGGCTTGCGAGCGTGCTTTTCCCTCCGCCGGAGTTGCCGACAAGGGCCAGCATCTCCCTGGGCCTGATGGTCATCGTGATATCGTGCAGCACCTCGGATCCGCCCGTGTAGCCGAAATGCACATGGTCAAACGCTATGCTTTCCAGCTCCTGCGGCATGGCTGCGCAAACGCTTTTGTCCGTGATCGCGACCGGCCGGTCGAGGATGTCAAAGACGCGGTCTATGGCAAGGAAGGAATTTTGGACGGACACGGCGACATTCGTGATGTTTTTGAGCGGCGTGTAGAGCATGAGAAGCGCTGTGAGGAAGGAGACGAAGTTGCCCGACGTGATCCTGCCGCTTACGATGAGCCAGCTGCCAAGTGCTATGGCCAGTCCAAGACCTATGGAAATGACGAAATGCATGAAAGGCGTGATCCATGCCGTGCGGCGTGTCATGGCGACGCTCAGTTGGAAAACATGGGCAAGCAGGCTGTCAAAACGTGTCTTCTGGCTGTTTTTCAGGTTATAGGCCGCGATGGTACGGTTTCCGGAAAACGTTTCCGTATACATGGAATTCAGCTGTGAGACATAAATATTATTTTTTTGGACAAGTTTTTTTAAAAGCTTTTTGACGCGGGTGAGGGGAGCGACAGCCACTGCAAGGATGACGATGGCCATGATGGAAAGCTGCCAGGAATTGTAGAACAGCACTCCGATCAGCGCGATGGAGGAACAGATGCGCGTGAGAAAGCTTTTGAGGTTGCCGAGGAGCCCGGAACAGGAAAGCTCGGCATCGCTGTTGAAGCGAAAGAGCACTTCACCCGATGTCGGCTTGTCAAAAAAAGCCGGCTCCAGTTCGACGAGCTTGTCTGCGAGCTTGCTTTTCAGGCTCATCGTCAGTTTGCCGCCTGTCCACGCATTGAGGTAGGCGCTGGCAAAATTCAGCAGGCCTTGCACCGTGGTGAAGCCAACGATGAGAAGCGGGATGTACCATGGTGATTCCATGTTTTTCCCGACGATGACGACATCGGTGTACGGCTTTAAAAAAAGGGCGATGACCGCATCCAGGGCGCCGACAGGGATGCAGATCAGCAGGGCGAGCAGGGCAGCTGGCCAAAAAGGCTTGGCCAGCGGCCACATGCGCTTATAGTTGCGGACGAACTGGTTGTCATTGAGATTGGAGAGCATGTTTTCAAGCATGGTCGCATCCGTAGGGGCAAAAGCTGCGGATCATTCAACGGTCACGCTCTTCGCAAGGTTTCGCGGCTGGTCAACATCCTTGCCAAGATAGTCTGCCATGGCATAGCTGAAGAGTTGGAGCGCCGGAAGCGCAAGGAATCCTGCAGTAGCCGGATGAGAAGGCGGCAATACCCACATCTCTTCGACATTGAGGTCAGGCAGGACGCCATCCTCAGCCTGGACCAGGGCGATGATCCTTCCCTGCCTGGCAAGCACTTCCTGGATATTTGAACGGACTTTTGAGAACAGTTCGTTGTTGAGGGCCAAGGCAAACGTGGGAAAATCATGGTCGATGAGGGCAATAGGCCCATGCTTCATCTCTCCGAAAGCGTAGCCTTCAGCATGGATGTAGGAAAGCTCTTTAAGTTTAAGGGCGCCTTCGAGTGCGAGGGCGTGGCATTGCCCCCTGCCGAGGTAAAAGAAGTTCCTGGCGCCCGAGAAAGCGATGGCGAGGCGCTCCGCCGTTTTTTTCAACGAAGGCAGTATCTCACTGAGCTGGTTTGGAAGAAGGCATAGCGCATGCAAAAGTGGGTCGTTTTTGCGTCCTCTGCGTTGCGCGAAGTAAAGGGCCATGAGGGTTATGAGTGTCATCTGGCTGCACATGGCCTTGGTCGATGCGACGCTGATCTCCGGACCGGCTTGCGTATACAAGACGACATCTGATTCCCTGGCTATGGACGATCCGACGACATTGCAAAGACCGATCACAGGACAGCCCTTTTCCTTGGCCAGCCTGAGCGCTGCCAGAGTGTCGGCGGTCTCTCCAGACTGGCTTATCACCATGACAGCATCGTCCGGAAGGAGGATGGGCGAGCGGTACCGGAACTCAGACGCGATATCGAGATCAGTGGGGATCCCGCCGACATTTTCAAGAAGCTGACGTCCCCAGAGCCCCGCATTATATGAGGTCCCGCATGCGACGATATGCAGCCTGCGGGGGATGGGGAGCCCGTCAAGCTCATGCAGCTGGACCCGCATTTCATGGGGATCGTTGATGACACGGCCGCTGAGGCAGTCTGTGATGACGCGAGGCTGCTCCATGATCTCCTTGAGCATGAAATGCTTGTAGCCATCCTTGGCCGCGGCCTGCATGTCCCATGGGATATGGCTGATGCTTTTCTGCACGGGAGCAAGCCCTTCAAGCGAATAGATCTTCCAGGAATCTGTCTTGACGACAGCGATCTCAGCGTCATCGAGAAAGATCACTTCACGGGTATAGGGGAGGAACGCGGGTATGTCTGAAGCGACAAAATTCTCGCCTGTGCCGACCCCCATGAGGAGGGGGGCCGACATGCGTGCAGCATACAGAGTATTGGGATCTTCCTTTGCGATCATGACGACCGCATACGCACCAGAAGCCTTTTTGAGCGCATGGGAAAAAGCTTCCAGGATCGATGTGCTGTTCTGGATCTCATGGCCGATGAGGTGGGCAAGGACTTCCGTATCTGTGTCGGAAAGGAAAGTATGCCCCGCGGCAAGAAGCTCTTCCTTGATCTCCAGGAAATTTTCGATGATGCCGTTATGGATGATGGCGATGGAACCGTCTTCGGAAAGGTGGGGATGGGCATTTTTTTCGACCGGAAGGCCATGGGTGGCCCAGCGCGTATGGCCGATGCCCGACGTCGCCAGCAAGGTTGGATGATCGGCAAGTTTTGCTTCGAGTGCGGAAAGCTTGCCGGCAGACTTGACGATGCTGATCTTGTCCTGCTGCACGAAAGCGACCCCTGCAGAATCATAGCCGCGGTATTCCAACCTATGAAGCCCTTCAAGAAGAAGAGGAACAGCAGGCCTATGCCCAGTATATCCTATGATTCCGCACATGGAGATCTCCTTGGCTGTTTGAGCATACGCAGGTGTATGCAGGATGCTGAATTGTTTTCGCATGCGAGCATGCCCGCAGGCATGGCCGGCGGGCATGCGGCATCAAGAGCATTTCACGGCAGGTCGCAGGCTCATTTGGCACTTTGGGAAGGAGTGCCCGCTGCTTCGGGAGCAGCATTGGCAGGCTCGGGGAGGGGGGGCATCGTCAGAGAGGGCAGTTCGCCGTATTCGATCTTTTCCGCATCAAGAAGTTCGATAAGGGGCGCGGTGATATCTGCCTCAGGAGCAAAGGACATCATGTATTCTGCGCTGAAGATCGCAGAAAGATGGTGTTCCTTCCTGTATTTTTCCATGGCGTTCGTAACAGCTCCCTGGAAAACGCCGAAAACATGCTCCTGTTCCTGCTTGAGGACATTCTGATAGAAATATATGTGGGCGTCATACTCTTTTTGCAGCTTGCCCGATCGTTCTTTATCGTTGGCGGCATTCGCTTTTTCCAGATCATCCTTGATGGACTGCAGCTTTTCAGCGGCGGCTTTCTGCAGCTGGTTTGTCCTTTCCGCGGCAAGCCTGGCCCCCAGGCTCTCCTGATACACTTTGGTGATCTGGACGATGCCAAACGGCATGGCAGGCTGATCTGCCCGGGCAGGGGAATCATGGAACATGCAAAGCATGGACGTGATGGCAATGATCGGCAGTATGTGGTTCTTCATTCCGGCTCCGGTGTCATAATGGTGCGTTTACGGCAATGTATACAGCAGTTAACGAATCTTGTGTACATTATTTTATCCGCATGGGCAATGAAAAGATACTGCTGGAGCAGAGTTAATCGATGCCTTTCCCCGCTCCGGGAAAGGCTGTCCGACAGCATGGCATTGAATGCTTCGGGCACGAAAAACCTTGCCGCGCGCATGAAGTCGCCGGCCATGGCCACGGCTGTTGTGAAAAAAATAACCATGAGGCAAAAGATAACTATCTGATGGTGCAAAATCTCCCGTGAAATATAATTTTACGAGTTGGCCAGCAAAAGCTTAAGGAGGGACTCCTGTGATCAAGGAAGCCATTGAAAAGATCGTATGCAAGCAAGACCTCACCTATGATGAGGCCTACCAGGTGATGAATGAGATCATGGATGGTGATACGACTGCCGTGCAAAACGCTGCGTATCTTGCAGCGCTTTCAACGAAAAGCGCCAAGGCTGAGACCGTAGACGAGATATCAGGTTCTGCAGCGGCTATGCGCAATCATGCCATACGGGTAGAGCATGGCATGGACGTGCTGGAGATCGTGGGCACGGGCGGCGACCATGCGCATTCGTTCAATATTTCCACAACGGCTTCCTTCATCATCGCCGCTGCAGGCGTCAAAGTCGCCAAGCACGGCAACCGGGCGGCATCATCACTGTCCGGCGCTGCTGACTGCTATGAGGCTCTTGGCATCAATATCTACCAGGACCAGCATAAATGCGCAGAACTCCTCCGCAACATCGGGCAGTGCTTCATGTTTGCGCAGCTCTATCACACATCCATGAAATATGTCGGGCCCGTGCGGAAGGAACTCGGGATACGCACCGTCTTCAACATACTCGGACCGCTGACGAATCCGGCTTATCCGGCGTACTTTCTCCTCGGTGTCTATGATGAGTACCTTCTCGAACCCATTGCCCATGTCCTGCAGTCGCTGGGCGCAAAGCATGCTCTCGTCGCGTATGGGATGGACAAGCTTGATGAGATCTCCCTGAGCGCTCCATCACGCATCGCAGAACTTAAAAACGGAAAGATCAGCCGCATGGAGATCGTTCCTGAAGATTATGGTTTCTGCCGCTGCAGGAAAGAGGATATCACCGGCGGGACGCCGCAGGAGAACGCGAAGATAACCCTGGACATCCTTAATGGCGTCGAAAGCCCCAGGACGGATATCGTGCTACTTAATGCCGGTGCCGCCATCTATGCCGGCGAGAGGGCGGCATCGATCGCCGAAGGCGTGCAGATCGCCCGGGACCTCCTCAAAAGCGGTGCAGCGTTAAGGCAGTTCGAAGCCATGCGCACGCAATCGAACATCGCGTAGGCCGCTTTCCCCAGCAGGAACAGGTCTCCGGGCATCAGGGCAGGATCTTTTCCTTTCCTGGGATCATGCCGTATAGGCATCGACATCCATGTCCTGCTGCTCCCGGAGATACCAGTACGACCGTGCCCAGACTGACAGCGTCCCTGCCTCGCTGTCTTCGAGGCGCCGGAGCTTATGGAGGAGAGAAGAGATCATCGATGTGCTGAACGAGGCCGGACCTTCTTGTTCAACATAGGCTTCGATGCGGCCGATGAGCCTTTTTTTTTCAAACCATGGTCCATCGGGCTGCACACCGCGATGAGCATGCACGAGTGTTTCCAGTTCTGGCTTGCTAAAAAGCTTTTTGAACTCCTGGACACGCATGAAGGTGATGTCGATCATCCATGGCAGGGCAAATTCTGCGCCGGACGCATACACCGCAGCGTTGCCTGCGGAAGAAGACGTTGCTGACCGTGGCATGGCTGCTCCTAGAATGGACGCACATAGGGTATGTCGCCATATTCGACGGCGGGATCCTCACAGCAGGGGGCAAGAGGGCGCATCCCCAGGAGCCATTGCTTGAAATGGCTTATCACCTTGGCATGGTCAAAGCAAAGTTCCGCGGGGATCTCGTTCATCGCATGGAAGGCGGCCCCTGCGGCGTCATCTCCGGCCGAAAGGGCATCCAGACGTGCTGCGCGGCCGACAAAAACGGTCGTCATGACATGGCACCGCATGTCCCGCATGGGATGCGAATAAACACCGAGGACGCCCAGGAGCTCGACATCCAGGTTGGTCTCTTCCTTCATTTCCCTGACTGCGGCGTGTTCTGCGGTCTCCCCTTCTTCAATGAAGCCCCCCGGAAGGGCATAGCCAAAGGGTGGATTGCGCCGCTTCACAAGGACGATCCCGCACTGGGGGTCATAGATCACGACATCGGCTGTCGGCAGGGGGTTGCTGTACCTTACGACAAGCGTGCCACATTTCGGACAATAGCGGGGATGATTCATGGGCAAGCCTCTTGAGTGATGATGACGAATCCTAGCTTTTCAAGGCGCTGCATGTCAAAGGCTCCATGCCTCAATATGCGGAGCGTCATGGGACCGCAAGGCTCGACTATGGTGCTTGGCAAACCGCCTGAAGGACGAGGCGGCATGTCGAGAAGGGCATCGACGTCAGCTTCGAGGCCATTGATGAGTTCTCGGGAAATGCCGCCAGCAAGGGTGGATGGAGGCATTCCGCTGATATTGGCGCTTGTGCAGACGATGGGGCATCCGCAAAGCTCCGTAAGGGCGGACGCAACAGGATGCGGGCTTATGCGGACGGCTATCTTGCCAGTTCCTGCAGTCAGCATGGCCGGCATCCCTGGCTTCTCCTCAAGCAGGAGCGTCAGGGGCGCAGGCCACAATGACCGCAGGGCATCCATGGTCTCTGCATCACAGGCATGGATCTGCGTGATAGACGAAAGTTGTCCGCCAGATGATATCAGCACCGGAAGTGCGGCCTGATGACGCCGCTTTTTCAATCGAAAAATGCGCTCGATAGCGTGCGGGCAGTCAATGCGGCAGCCAATGGCGAAAAAAGTCTCTGTAGGATAGATGGCGACGCCGCCTCTGCAGAGGCGGTCTGCAGCATTCCTGATCGCTTCACGGCTGCTTGCATCGAAGGTATTTAACATTTAAAGTATGTCCATGAGTTTCAAATCGATCAGGATCATATCCGTAGGCAAGCCCCGCCTTTCCTTTTGGAAGCACGCTGCAGACTATTACCTCGAAAAGCTTTCCCACTGGCGCAAGATCGAGGAAACCATCGTCAGGGATGCGCCCCCAGGCCTGGATATCGACCAGAGGGTGGAACACGAAAGCAGACGGATCGCTTCCGTGATCACGCCCGTGGACATCGTGGTATGCCTAGACGAGCACGGCAAGACATTGACGTCCACATCCTTTTCCTCTTTTCTCACGGAACTGTCCAGCAATTCCTCCTTCAGGCCATGCTTCATCGTCGGCGGGGCTTTCGGATTGCGCCTGGACCTGCTGCCGCAGACAAGGCACTGCATATCGTTCGGTCCGCAGACCTTTCCCCATGAGCTGGCGAGGGTCGTCCTGCTGGAGCAGCTATACCGTGCAGAAACAATCGCACGCAACATACCTTACCATCATGCCTGACAGATTGAGGAGATGGGAGGCGTCCCACCATCATCTCCCAAGCCGGCCATGCGCTTCAGCTCTGCCTGCCGTTCACCGGCGGAAAGTTTTTTGCAGAAGGTATAGGTCTGACCGCCATGTATTTCCTTGCTGACGCGAAAATGCTGGTCGGCCTTTGCTGCAAGCTGGGGCCAGTGGGTGATCACGAGCGTCTGCCGTTTTGCCGAGAGGGCGCATAACCGTTCGGAAACACGATTCAACGTCATGCCGCCGATGCCGGAGTCGATCTCGTCAAACACGAGCGTGGAATCATCGGAAAACCTCTGGATGCCGACTACCGCGAGCATGAACCGGGACAATTCCCCGCCGGAAGCGATTTTATCGAGCGGATGGGCATGCTGGCCAGGATTGGGAGACCATAGCAGCGTTTCGCGCAGCTCTTCGCATGGCGGAAGGGTCGATTTTTTGCCATGCAGGGCAGGCCAGAGTTCAGACCGTCCTTCCAAGGGGATGACTCTCAGATGCTCATTGAAGCCAAGTCCCTTGAGCTGCTCTTCAAGGGCTGTACAGAACCGCTGCGCAGCCAAGCGCCTCTGCGCATTCAAAAGCTCAAGCGTTCCGTGAAGTTCTTGTGAAAGAAGCCATTCTTTCCTGCTCATCTGCTGCAGGTCGAGGGAACACGAGTCAAGAAATGACAGCGTCGATCTGATCTCCTGTTTCAATGCCAAGATTTCAGGAATGCTCCGCCGCAGCTTCCGCTTCAGCTGCGCCAGCTGGAACAGCCTGGATTCAACAGCGTCGGCATCTGATCCGGGAGGTCTGGACGGCTGCTTTCTCAAACGTCCTTCCAGGCCATCGAGCACATTCCTGAAGCTGTCGATGCTATCCAGGAAATCCTGGAACGAGGGGTCCTGGACCGTCAACGCATGCACGGAATGCCGCAGTTCGCACATCATGTCGATGATGCCGGGCTTTTCCGTACCAGAGAGCAGTTCAAGCGACTTCGCATAGGATCCGCACGATGCCTTCCACTGCTTCAATTCGGACCGTGCGCGTTCAAGGCGCTCTTCCTCGCCTTCTTCGGGAGACACCTTATCGATCTCGGACTGCTGCATCTCAAGCAGCTCGCGCTTCTCTGTCAATGCCATGATCTGCTCACGGAGCGACCGGCGCTTTTCGGAGACCCTTTTGAGTTCGCCAAGCAGTGAAGAACGTCTTTCAAGAAGTGAGGGCGTCTCCAGGAAAGAATCGATCAATGCCGACTGAAACGAAGGCTGGAGGAGGCGTTGCTGGCCATGCTGGCTGATATGGAACAGGAGATCCGGCCTCATTTCCCGCACGGCATCCTGGGAGGACAAGGCATCATTAACGAAAAAATGGCTGCGACCGGTCGAGGCAGATATCGTCCGGCGCAGGATGGTCTCCTTCTCTTCTCCGCCCGATGTCTTGGAGTGGAAAAGGGCCTCTACCTGGGCCATGCTGCAGCCAGGCCGGATGAGATCCACGGAAAGCTTGTCTCCAAGGACGAAGCTGATCGCCTTCAGGATGAAACTTTTGCCAGCTCCCGTCTCTCCCGTGAGGACATTCATGCCCCGGCCGAACTCGAGTTCCATATCATCAATGAGGGCGAGCCCTTTGATGCGCAGGTATTCCAGCATGCCTAGCCTTGACGTTGAAATTCTATGGGACAGGGACTTATGCGAGAGGCAGACGCCCTTTCACGGCATCATCCTGAATGATGCGGCGTCCTCCGGCATAGTGTTACTGGAACTTTTTGATGGCCTTGCGGAAGCCTTCCTGAGAGCGTTCGATGACGGCATCATCGACGGCAAAGGAGAGGCGGAAATATCCCGGCATGCCGAATCCGGATGACGGGACCCCCAGGACGAGGAACTGCGCAAGATGTTCCGTAAAGGCCTTGTCATCGCCCCCGGGTGCCTTGGGGAAAAAGTAAAAGGTGCCCTGGGGCGGTGTGAAGGCATAGCCGGCATCAGCAAGGATGCCCGCCAGGCGGTCGCGGCGCCTGGTGTAGATGCTGACGGCTTCCTCGGTCGAGGATCCCAGGCATCCGGACATCAGGTACTGACCCACGACCGGAGGGTTGACGAAGCCAAGCACCCGGTTTGAAAAAATGAGTCCGTCCATGAGTGCTTCCGCATCGTCCATGCCAGGGTTTATGGCGATGTAACCAACGCGTTCACCGGCAAGACCGTAGTTTTTGGCAAAGGAACTGGTGATGACGGCATTGCGGTAAAGGGGCAGGGCGGGCGGGACCGTGATGCCATCGTAGGTGAGAAAGCGATAGGGCTCGTCGCTGACGAGATAGATGGTGCGTCCCGTGCGGGAGGATGCGTGTTCGAGCACCGATGCGATCTCCCTGAGGACTTCAGCAGGGTAAACGGCGCCGGATGGATTGTTCGGAGAGTTGATGATGAGCGCTCTCGTACGCGTTGTGATCGCCTTGTCGATGGCTGCCGCATCAGGTGCAAAGTCGCTTAAACGGCAGGGGACTGTTTTAAGGACGCCGCCATGATTCGACACATAAAAACGGTATTCACCAAAAAACGGCGCAACAGCGATCACTTCATCGCCTGGTTCCAGGACGGTATGGAAAAAGGCATTCATGACTCCGGCTGCGCCGCATCCAAGCATGACGTGCCGGGCCTCCAGATGCATATCCTGCTGGGTCGACAGCCATGAAGCGAGCTGTTCCCGGGCCCATGCGAAGCCGGCGTTTGGCATATAGCCAAGGATCCCGGGGATGCTGAGCTTGTCGGCAAGGGACTGCATGGCCTGTGCTGCCTGCACCGGGGGCGCCAGATCAGGATTGCCAAGGCTGAAGTCACATACGGCATCGTTCCCGTATTTCTTTTTCAATTCGATGCCTGCTTCAAACATGCGGCGGATCATGGACCCCTGAGAAAGATTTTGCCTCATTGCAGCGCTTATGGAATCTGAAGACATGGTTGCACTCCCTGTGCCTGACGTGGAAGACAGAATATGCGTACGGAAAAATCCTATGTGGGGGCGTATAATTTTTTCAGCGAAGCGTCAACTCTGTCAAGCCATAGCGAGACGAAGGACGGATCATCTGCCAGGCCTTTCAGCTCCGCAGTACAGGGCAGCCCCGCTTCCATGATCCGCTTCTTCCACGATGTGTCGTGATCGCCGGCCATATCCTTGACGGCATGGGAACCAACGAGAGAAAGCATGGGAAGGAGCCACACCTGCCTGCCGGTGGGCGTGCATGACCGGAGAAGGGGGAGGAGGGCCTCCAGATCATCGTCCGGCACTGCAGGATCGCCCGTGGCAGGGGCATCGGCATTGTTCCTGATCATGGCTGCGACAAAGACAAGGGGGTCCATGGCATGCACGATGCCAGCCAGGCTGGCATACAACGCCGCACATTCATTCCTGGTGCCATGTGCCATATACACGACAGGTTCATCCGATGCCCGGGAAGCAGGTATATGCCGTATCATGAGTTCGGCTACCGGCTTTATGCTGGCTTCCTGGTCTTCTGATGAAAAGAGCAGGGGGGGACCGGTTTGTATGTGCATCCCCAGTTGTGCGGCGGCATGGGCGCAATCGGATCCAACGGCATCATATTCCCGGCCGGGAATGATATGGAGCGATTGGACGGCGACATGGGTGAAACGCTCGAAACGCATGCGCGAAAGGGCTTTATAGACGGAATCAGACTTTGTTTTTGAACATGCGAGCCGGTGGCGCATGGTCTCCGAAGTGTATGCCCAGCGTACGGGGAGCCCAAAACGCTGCGCAGCCTTTTCCTGCACACTGCGCAATGCGGACGTGCCTTTAAAGCTGGCGGAACCGTAAGCAACAAACAGCAGTCCGACTTTCATAACATATCCAGATGGGATGCGGCATCCTCTTCGGTAAAGATCCTCAATCCTGCTTTTTCAAGGAGGGACGCGAAGAAACCGCTGCCAGGCATCAATGCATGGCGGAACGTCCCGTCGTAGATGCAGCCATATCCGCACGATGGGGACCGTGCCTTGAGGATCGCTGTTGTGCAGCCATGAGCCAAGGCCATATCCAGTGCCATCCTGGCGCCTTGCATGAACTGGTCTGTCTTGTCGCAGCCATGGGCATCAAAGACCCTGCCATGAAAGATCTCACAAGGTGTGCGTGGCACGGAAAGGCCCCCCAGGAGCTCCGGGCAGGCGAGAACAGCCCCGCCGCTCCTGGCGAGCCTTATGATGATGTCATTCGCATTGGAGCGCCCGTCATAACTGCATGGCATGCCTGCCAGACAGGCGCTTACGATAACGTTCACGTTCACCGGCTGAGACGATCAGGAAAAGATGATCTCAACTTGCTCCTGGTCATCTTTGCGGCGGGTGATGGACCCGATCTCCCAGGCTTTGGCCGGCTGGGTCTGGAAGCGGGGGAGCAGTTCATCAGCCGTAGCACGGTCGGTGATCATGATGTAACCTATGCCGCAGTTGAAGATCTGAAGCATCTCCGTCCAATCCAGATTGCCTTGTTCCTTGAGCCATTCAAAAACAGCAGGACGTTCCCAGCTGCCGAAGCGTATCTCGGCGCAGACGCTGGCGGGGAGCACCCGGGGGATATTGTCGTAAAATCCTCCGCCGGTGATATGGACCATGCCTTTGATGCGCATGTCGCGCATGGCCGTCTTGACCTGGTCAGCGTAAATGATCGTGGGGGCCATCAATACTTCTGCAAAGGTCTTGTCCGTACCGGGCAGGATGTCATCGGGCCGTGCCCCGCTGGCTTCATAGATCTTGCGAACGAGGGAATAGCCATTGGAATGGACGCCGGAAGACGCAAAACCAATGATCACATCACCTACGCTTATCGTGGAGCCATCGACGATATTAGGGCTGTCAACGATGCCGACGCAGAATCCAGCAAGATCATAATCACCGGGCGCGTACATGCCTGGCATTTCAGCTGTCTCGCCCCCCAGCAGGGTGCAGCCGCTTTGCCTGCAGCCGTCCACTACGCCTTTGATGACCATTTCAGCCTGGTCGACATTCAATTCGCCGCATGCGAAATAATCAAGGAAAAAAAGTGGTTTTGCTCCCAGCACAAGACAATCGTTCACGCTCATGGCGACCAGGTCGATCCCAACGGTATCGTGCTTATTGAAAAGAGAAGCCATTTTAAGCTTCGTCCCGACGCCATCCGTGCCAGAGACCAAGACCGGTGATTGCATTCCCGTGATATCAGGACGGAAAAGCCCCCCGAACCCTCCTATATCAGAAAGGACGCCATGCGTATGGGTGGTGGCGACGAGGGATTTTATGCGTGAAACGAGGGCGTTGCCCGCATTGATATTCACTCCGGCTGATGTATATGCGTCAGAACGTGAAGTACTCATAATGGCTCCTGTTTCAATAATTCTGGCGAATACTAGTCTGAAATTTTCGTTTTGCCAAGAAAAATATGAAAGGTTGCGGTGCAGCATGGGATAAAAAACATCCATGATGCCGCCACACCTGTCTATCCGTGTCCGGGCAGTGCAGGATCAGAAGCGTCTTGGGGATGTAGCATAAGATCCAGTATCCTCAGGCATGGTGAAGTCTGCGCATCCTGACCGGCGTCATAAAGCTGCAGCCGGCAGCGGGCGGTCCATTCCCGGGGAATGAAGGCCACATGGCGGCGGCCGCAGCGCAGGGGCCTGCCGGCCCGACATCATGGGCGGTCGAGCGGACTGAATTGCTGCCTGCGGAGATTAAGGAATCCGTTTCTCAGGGCGATGTAGGGTTCAAGCGCGGATTCCGTGATGGCATCATAGGCCTTGAAACGCTCGTCGATGCCGTTGAAGTCCAGGTACAGGGAACTCCCCACGCTGACAGGCCAGTCAAGGAAATACGACTGGGGCTTCATGGCCGAATCTGCTGCAAACCCCATCGTGCCGCGCACTGTTGATGGTCCCAGGAAGGGGATGATGAAATAGGGGCCGTCAGGCACGCCCCAGCGGGCAAGCGTCCAGTCGAAATTTTCCGTTTCCGGATGGTACGGGAAAAGCGGTTTCTTTTCCGAAGCCGGATCGCCGAAGCCGAGCGTCAGAAAGAAATTGACAAAGGAACGGTCGAATTCGACGCCTGCCTGGGCGAATTCGCCCTGGAGGATGCTGTTGGCCATGCGTACGGGGAAGAACACGTTGTAGGAAAATGTGGAAACAGCGGAACGCACTGGTTCCGGAACGATGAAGCAGTATCCCTTGTGCAGAGGTTTAAGGATGTACTGTATCAGGCAGTCATTGACGCGGAACCAGAAGCGGTTCCAGCCTTCAAGGGGATCGCTCAGCGCCTTGTCATCAGCCTCGTCGTCATCATAGTCGTCAAGATCCGGTCCGTCAGTGGAAACAGGTTCCGCGGCGGACTGCGGCGCAGAAGAGACGCCTTCCTCGAGCACGGACGCCTGGGCCGCGGCCTGTGCGGCATCATGCGTGTCACCGTTTTTTGACGCGCATCCGGTCAAGGCAAGGCTGATGATGAGCAGAAGGGTCGCCACGCGCTTCATTTTGCAGCCTGCTTCTTGGTTTTCTGTTCCTCAGCCTTCGCCTGCACGCGCCTGATGAGGTCATCAGGGCTGTTCTTTGACAGGATGTCCCGGAACTGCTCACGGTAATTTTTGATCATGCTGATGCCTTCGATAAGCACATCATAGACGACCCATGCATTGTTCTTTTCGAGCATCCGGAAGGCGACGGGGTAACTCTTCTCACCGGCGATGAAGCTCATCTGGATCTCAACGCGCTTGCCGCCATTGGCGACGGTCTCCCCGGTGAACTGCACCTTCTGCCCGTTATATTCATCGAGCGTATCGATATACGTATTGCGCAGGAGGTCGGTAAATGCCGTTTTAAAACCCTGCTTCTGCTGCGCTGTGAATTTTTTCCAGTTGGGACCGACCGTCCGCGTGGAAAATTCTTCGAAATCAAAAAGGGCGACGACTTCCTGTTCGATCTTCTTTTTTATGCCGGGCCTGGTAGCGGGATCTTTGAATGCCGCGTCATTCAGAAGGGCAAGTATGCGCTCGGCCCCGTCCTCGGCTGTCTGCCGTGCCGTGCGGTCAGCGGCAACTGCCGCCGTGAAGGCGAAGGAAACCGTGATCAGCAGAAAAACAAAAAGGCGAGCCAGCCTTTTCATCAAACACCTCCAAAGACAAATTTTCCAATGAGCGATTCCAGATCCATGGATGATTCTGTGTCGGTGATGGTGCTGCCTGCGGCAAGCTTTTCATCGGAGCCTCCAGGCGTGATGGAGATGTACTTGTCGCCGATGAGCCCGCTTGTCTTTACCGAGGCCATGACGTCTTCGGAAAGCGGCACGCCCTTATCGATGCGCAGGTCCACCTGGGCAGAGAAATCCTCGGTACTGAGCCGTATCGCGGAGACTTTGCCGATGGCGACCCCTGCGAT
>JAEEGF011305201.1_pt1 | contig 21310 bp, 19 predicted proteins | sample 9134171 | NCBI WGS metagenome assembly JAEEGF01 (sample SAMN16246542, study PRJNA631951) | gut metagenome | biome: gut microbiome; feature: rumen; material: AP-attached | host: Bos | place: Iran: Karaj | collected 2018-10 | reverse complement strand
AGCAGGGTGTTATCCAGGAGGCTTACCCAAGTGTTTTCACTATCTTAGTGGATGATACAGAGACCAGCCCATCACAGTTACTCTCTTTTAGCTATACAGACATCATTACTAAAGAAATACGCATGAAACTTTGCTAATCTTAGCAGACTAGTTATGAACAAAAACTAAATATGGATTATCTGAAACCACTGATATTTCTTCGGTGGTTTCTTTTTGTTTATATTGCTGTTTATATTGAAAAGGGGCATTTAAACTTGTATCATAATATAGAGAGATTATGAGAATTTGCACTACATATGGGGCTTGGGTCCAGTTTGGAGATAGTGTTTATGAAATACAAAAAGTTTTTTAGAGCAGTAGTATGTGCAGGAATTGCAATCAGCCTTTTGGCTTCGGATTCTACTGTTTCAAATGCAGTTCGTTCCGTTAGAGAGATTGAGCAAGAGCAGGACTCTCTGCAGGAAGAAATAGATGCCATTGATGCAGATTTGTACGCAATGGTTAGCCAAATCACAGAGATAGAAACAGCTATAGCTGATACAGAGGCAGAAATAGAAGAGACTGAGGCAGCTCTTGCAGATGCCACAGCTGCAAAGGACGCCCAGTATGAGGCTATGAAGCTTCGTATCAAATACATGTATGAGGAGCCTGAAGAGAGCATTTTTGAGATGCTTATTACATCAGGTTCCATCACACAGTTTTTAAATAAAGTAGATTACGCAAAAAGCGTCCAGGAATACGATAGAGCAAAGCTAGATCAGTTCATGGCTACTATGGCCGAAATTGAAGAGTTAGGTGCAGCCCTGGAAGAGGAAAAGGCTGGACTTGAGTCTGCAAAGCAAGAGCTGGCAGCTCAGGAGGCGGAGCTTGAAGTATTGCTTGATGCAAAGCGTGGCGAAATGGATGACCTGGAGGCAGAGCTGAAGGAAGCAAAGGAAATCGCTGCTAGAGAAGCTGCAAGACGTGCAGCAGAGGCCGCAGCAAGAGCTGCAGCTAATGGCAATACAGCAGGTGGTCCTAAATTTGGTTCAAGCTCAAGCTACAATGTAAATGGCGATTTGAATCCTGGCCAGGTTACAAGTATCAGCGGTTCAGACGTGGTAGCATTTGCTAATCAGTATGTTGGAAATAGATACGTATGGGGCGGCAACTCTCTTACTGATGGTTGCGACTGCTCAGGATTCGTTCAGGGAGTCCTTGCCAATTATGGCATTACCTATGGTGTTAGAATGACATCAGGTGGCTTTAGAAGTGTAGGCCAGGAGGTTAGTTACAATTACATGCAGCCGGGAGACATTGTTTGTTATCCAGGCCATGTAGCAATATATCAAGGAAACGGCACCATTGTAGAGGCTCAGAGTACAGCAACGGGTATTACTAATTATCGTTCAGTTAACTGTCATACAATTATTACTATTCGAAGGGTAATATGATTCTACGAAAGCTTGTAAAACCTATGGTTCTAATTATGTGCGTAGCGGTGATAGCATACGCACTTTTTTCTATGGGAGAGGGCCGAGGCCCTTTAGATTATTACAAGCACATTGATGACACGGCACTTACCGTGGATGGAAAAGATGTTACCTTTAAGGATTTGGCCTTTTACATTCTATATGAAGAAGGCAAAATCGAAGAGCAGGCTAAGATTTATAATCCTGACTATACAAAGGATTATTGGAATATCCACACCAACGATACTTTTATTCAGTTAGAGGCTAAAAATGTGGTCCTTGGCATGGCGGAGCATGACGAGCTGTTTTATCAGCTTGCTGTAAAAGAGGGCATGGATACTTTGACTATGGATGAGGAGTCAGACCTTGCCTTTGCCATCACCGATTTCTGGGAGGACAGATTAGATGCTCAGATGGATAATCTGCCTTGTGATAAGGAAACCATAAATCAGCAGATTAAAAAGGCTGCCATAGCTGAAAAATATCAGGATTATCTGGCCAGTACAAAAGGTCCTAGTGTAGCTGCCTACAACTATGACGGCTATTACTACAGCTTGATAAAAGAGGAGCATCAGATTAAAATAAACAAAAAACTTTGGGACAAGCTAGTGCTTGGAGATATCACCTTAGAACATTCTAAGCTTAATTATATTAATGGTTTAACGGATGCGGACAAGAAAAAGAGCAAAGATTAGAAAGAAGGCATATGAAATGGTTAAATTAAACAGAAATGACCCATGCTGGTGCGGCAGTGGTCGTAAATACAAGCAGTGTCATGAAGCTATGGATAGAAAAATCGAAAGCTTTGCAGTAAAAGGACACAAGGTGCCTACTCACGATATGTTAAAAACACCTGAGCAGGTAGAAAAGATTAGACAGTCAGCAGTCATTAACATGGCTTGCTTAGATGCAGTTGCAGAGGCAATTCATGAGGGCATGCGTACTTCAGAAATTGACAAGATTGTTTATGATACCACTACAAAAATGGGCGGTATCCCAGCACCACTTAACTACGAGGGCTTCCCTTATAGCGTATGTACATCAGTTAATGATCAGGTGTGCCATGGCTACCCATCAGATGATGTAATCCTAAAGAGTGGTGATATTGTAAATGTAGATTGTTCTACAATTTTAGATGGATATTTTTCTGATTCATCAAGAATGTTTATGATTGGTGATGTGGACCCAGAGACTAGAAAGCTTGTAGAGGTTACAAAGGAATGCTGTGACCTTGGATTAGAGCAGGTTAAGCCATGGGGCTTCTTAGGTGATGTAGGTGCTGCTATTTGCAAGCATGCTCACGCTAATGGATATCAGGTTGTCCGTGAAATCGGTGGCCATGGTGTAGGACTTGAGTTCCACGAGGAGCCATGGGTAGGCTACAACACACTTCCTGGCACAGAGCTTCTTTTGGTACCAGGCTTTATGTTTACAATCGAGCCTATGATTAACATGGGTACACAAAAGATAAAGACAGACCCTAACAATGGCTGGGAGGTTTCTACACTTGATGGCAAGCCTTCAGCTCAGTGGGAATATCAGGTTCTTGTTACAGAGACAGGCTACGAAGTAATCTCATATTAAGGAAAATTTTATAATGATGCGATTAGATAAGTTACTGGTTGAACTAAATATTGGAACCAGATCTGAAGTAAAGGCTCTTCTTAAGAAGGGCCTTATTTTAGTTGATGGTCAGGTGGCTAAAAAGCCAGAAGAAAAAATAGACGAAAATAGGGTAGTAATAACCTATCAGGGGAAGGAATACACCTACAAGCAGTTTCATTATTACGTGATGAACAAGCCAAAGGGAGTTATCACTGCCACAGAGGATGCCCATGAACGAACTGTCATGGATGTGTTCTATAGCCAGTGTCCAGAGGCCCCAAAGGGACTTAGTCCTGTAGGCCGACTTGATAAGGACACTACAGGTTTACTGCTTATTACAAACGATGGACAGCTTGCTCATGATATGCTTTCTCCTAAAAAGCATGTGGACAAAACATATTTTGTCACCCTAGACGGTGAGCTTTCAGATGAGGATGTAAAGGCACTAGAGGCAGGTGTGCATATTGGTGAAGGAGAGCCTACAGCACCGGCTACTGTACAGTATGAAGGCGGAAACACCTGCTACATTACTATCCATGAAGGAAAATTTCATCAGGTTAAAAGAATGTTTTTTGCGGTAGGAAAAACCGTGGTAGAACTAAAGCGCACAAGCTTTGGCAACCTTGTTTTAGACGAAGAAAAATTACCTTTAGGACACGTTAACGAACTAAAGCGTGAAAGTTTTTATTGACGATTTAAGAAACAAGTTTTATCATATCTAAAACAAATGATTTTTGAATTTAAAGTGCTAAAGCACGAAAGAGAGAAACAGGAGGGACGGATATGAAAAAGAAAGCATTAAGCTTAGCTCTTTGTGGAGCAATGGCAGCTTCATTATTTGCAGGCTGTGGCAGCGCTAACAATACTACAGCTTCTACAGAGACAGTTGAGACATCAGGAGAGCTTACATGGAGAATCGGTGGTATCGGACCTATTACAGGTGCTGCTGCTCAGTATGGACAGGGCGTTATGAACGCAATTCAGATTGCAGTTGACGAAGTAAACGCTGCAGGCGGAATTAATGGATATCAGATTTCTTACAACTTCCAGGATGACGAAATGGATCAACAGAAATCAGTTAATGCATACAACACACTAAAGGATTGGGGAATGCAGATTCTTGAAGGAACAGTTACATCAGGCGCTTGCGCAGCTGTTGCACAGGAGACATATTCAGATAGAATCTTCCAGCTCACACCTTCAGCATCATCTACAAGCGTAACAGAAGGTCATGACAATACATTCCAGGTTTGCTTCTCAGATCCAAACCAGGGAACAGTTTCAGCCGACTACATCGCTGACAATCAGCTTGGAACAAAGATTGGTATTATCTACGATAGTTCAGATCCATATTCATCAGGTGTATATCAGAACTTCGCTTCAGAGGCACAGGCTATCGGACTTGAAATCGTTGCAACAGAAGCATTCACAAGTGATAACAAGACAGACTTCTCTACACAGCTTCAAAAGTGCAAGGATGCTGAGGCAGATTTATTATTCCTCCCATTCTACTATCAGGAGGGTTCGGTAGTACTTACACAGGCTAATCAGATGGGATATGCTCCTACAATGTTTGGTGTAGATGGATTTGATGGTCTGCTGAGTGTTGAAAATTTTGATGTTAAGCTTGCAGAAGGTGTATATCTTCTGACTCCATTTGCAGCAGATGCAGATGACGAAGCTACAAAGGCTTTTGTTACTAAGTATCAGGAAACATATGGTGGTATTCCAAACCAGTTTGCAGCAGATGCTTACGATGGTATTTACATCCTAAAGGAAGCACTTGAGGCATCAGGACTTACACCAGAGGCATCAAACGAAGAAATCTGTGATGCACTTATCGCAGGTATCCAGAAGGTAAACTACAACGGACTTACAGGTGAAGGCATGACATGGAACGACAAAGGTGAAGTATCAAAGGCACCTAAGGCTGTCATCATTCAAAACGGCGGATACGTATCTGCAGAATAAAGAGTCATCAAAGGCGATGCGAGGCACACTCGCATCGCGTTTAATTTTCGGAAAGAGAGTATTTTTAATATGGGATTTTTAACCTATTTAGTAAACGGGCTTAGCTTGGGAAGTGTATATGCGCTGATAGCTCTTGGATACACAATGGTATACGGAATTGCAAAGATGCTAAATTTTGCCCATGGTGACGTAATCATGATTGGAGCATATTTAGTGTTTATGTGCATGTCTAATTCTGGACTTCCTGCTGTGGTTTCTATTGTTATTGCAATAGTGTGTTGTACAGCACTTGGAATGATTATAGAAAAGATAGCATACAAGCCACTTAGACGTGCAACAAATCTGGCAGTTTTAATTACAGCTATTGGTGTCAGCTATTTCTTGCAGAACATGGCTCTTTTGATTTTTGGTTCAAATCCTGTATCCTTCACATCAGTTATAAGCTGGCAGGGACTTTCCCTTGCAGGAGGACAGCTTAAAATCACCGGAAATGCAATCGTTACTATTATCACTTGCTTTGTAATAATGTTTGCGCTTATGTGGTTTGTTAAATACACAAAGCCAGGTCAGGCCATGAGAGCTGTTTCAGAGGATAAAGAGGCAGCAGTTCTTATGGGAATTAATGTGAACGCTACTATTTCACTTACATTTGCAATCGGCTCTGGCCTTGCAGCAATAGCAGGCGCGCTGCTTTGTTCATCTTATCCATCACTTACTCCATACACAGGCTCAATGCCAGGTATCAAGGCATTTACAGCTGCTGTATTTGGTGGAATTGGTTCTATCCCAGGGGCCTTAATAGGTGGACTTTTGCTTGGTATCATCGAGATTTTAGCTAAGGCATATATTTCAAGCCAGCTGGCAGATGCTATCGTATTTGCGGTACTTATCATTGTGCTTCTGGTAAAGCCTACAGGTATTTTAGGCAAACAGATTAAAGAGAAAGTGTAGGTGATTGCCATGAGTAATGTACTTAAAATAAACAATTTAAAAAAATCTACACAGAAGCTATTAACATCAATTGGCGTGTTATTTGTGCTGTATCTTTTGGTTTCTATTATGGATTCCACTGGAAACTTAAGCTCTCTTATGAAGGGACTTATGGTGCCAGTATGTGCCTATTCTTTGGTAGCAGTAGGACTTAATCTTTGCGTTGGATATTTAGGAGAGCTTTCACTAGGTCACGCAGGGTTCATGTGCGTGGGAGCATTTACATCAGCCTTTTTCTCAAAGGTATTTGCAAACACTATTCCTGATGTACCTAGATTTATCATCGCGCTGTTACTTGGAACAGCTGTAGCCGCATTATTTGGATTTTTAATTGCTATTCCTGTACTTAGACTTAGCGGTGATTATCTTGCCATCGTAACATTGGCTTTTGGTGAGATTATCAAAAATGTTATCAACGTTTTGTATGTGGGAATGGATTCTAATGGTCTTCATTTTTCAATGAAGGATATGATGTCTCTTGGTATGGAGCCAGGTGGAGTCCTTGTTGTAAATGGCCCACAGGGAATCACAGGAACACCTAGACAGTCTACATTTACAATCGGTGTAGCACTTTTGATTTTGGCCCTTGTTATTACCCACAACTTTGTAAATTCAAGAACAGGTCGAGCTGTAAAGGCTATTAGAGACAATCAGATTGCAGCGGAAACAGTAGGACTTCCTATCACAAAATACAAGCTGACAGCATTTACTCTTTCAGCTGCTATAGCTGGAGTAGGTGGAGTGTTATATGCACACAACATCAACTCTCTTACAGCTACCACAAACAATTTTGGGTACAACATGTCTATCATGATGCTTGTATATGTAGTACTTGGTGGCATCGGAAACTTCTCTGGTTCTGTCATTGCAGCAGTGGTACTTACAATGCTTCCGGAGCTCCTTCGAGGCCTTTCAAACTATCGTATGCTTATATACTCAATTGTACTTATTGGCCTGATGCTGTTTAACTGGGCCCCTGATATATTAAAGTTCAGAGAAGCTCACGGCCTTACAACACAGGCGATACTGGCTAGATTTAAAAAGAAAAAGGAGGTGCAATAATGAAATTACTAGAAGTAAACAATCTTGGCATTTCCTTTGGTGGACTTAGAGCGGTAGATGAATTTAACCTTACTATTGAAGAGGGAGAGCTGTATGGTCTCATTGGTCCAAACGGCGCTGGAAAGACTACAGTTTTTAACATGCTAACTGGCATTTACAAGCCTACAGATGGCAAGATTTTCCTAGCAGGAAAGGATATTACTGGAAAGCACACAGCTGATATTAACAAGGCTGGTGTGGCTAGAACCTTCCAAAATATTCGTCTATTTGCAGACCAGTCAGTGCTTGATAACGTTAAAATCGGCTTACACAATACCTTTGAATATGGCACTTTTACAGGCATATTTAGACTTCCAAAATATTTTGTTACTGAAAAGCAAATGGATAAAAAAGCCTTAGAGATTCTATCTGTATTTGGACTTGATAAGGAGGCAAACACTCTCGCATCTAATCTTCCATATGGAAAGCAGCGTCAGCTGGAGATAGCAAGAGCCCTTGCCACAAATCCAAAGCTTTTGCTTTTAGACGAGCCTGCAGCAGGCATGAACCCAAACGAAACAAAGGATTTGATGAACACCATCGCACTTATACGAAAAGAATTTGGTGTGACAATTCTTTTGATTGAGCATGACATGAAGCTGGTTTCAGGAATCTGCGAGAAGCTTACAGTTTTAAACTTTGGACGTGTCCTTTCTCAGGGCATCACCACAAACGTGCTGAACGACCCAGAGGTAATCAAAGCTTATTTAGGAGAATAAGATGTTAAAAATAGAAAATTTAGTTGTTAATTACGGTGTAATACAGGCCTTAAAGGGTATCTCCTTTGAAGTAAACGAAGGTGAGGTAATTGCTCTTATCGGTGCTAATGGCGCAGGTAAAACCACTACTCTTCAAACTATTTCTGGAATGCTTCAGCCAACAAGCGGTAGAGTGCTTTTAAATGGCACTGATATCACTAAGGTGCCAGGCCACAAAATCGTTACAATGGGCATGGCTCATGTGCCAGAAGGCAGGCGGGTTTTCCCAGGTTTAACTGTGCTTGAAAACTTGAAAATGGGAGCTTATACTAGAAGTAACAAGACAGAAATTTCTGACAGTTTTGAACGTGTCTATGAAAGCTTCCCAAGGCTTAAGGAACGTGAGAATCAGCTGGCTGGTACCCTTTCAGGAGGAGAGCAGCAGATGCTTGCCATGGGACGTGCATTAATGAGCAAGCCATCTATTGTGCTGATGGACGAGCCATCCATGGGACTTTCACCTATCTATGTAGACGAAATATTCAAAATCATTCAGTCCATTTCTGCCAGTGGAACTACAGTACTTCTGGTAGAGCAAAATGCAAAGAAAGCGTTGGCTATTGCAGATAGAGCATATGTACTGGAAACTGGAAATATCGTTTTATCTGGTGATGCTGATGCGCTTATGCACGACGATTCTATTAAGAAGGCTTATCTTGGTGAATAGTTTAGGGGGTAGACTATGGAAGAGAAGAAGCTAGTTATATGTATTGCTAGAAGTTATGGATCGGGAGGACTTACTCTTGCCAAGAAGCTTGGAAAAGAGCTGGGGCTTCCAGTTTATGACAGAGAAATTCTTCGTATGGCTTCAGATCAAAGTGGTATTAATGAGGAGTTGTTTGGACAGGTTGATGAAACAGTTAGAAAGATTTTCCTGTCTACAAAGGGTAAATACAAGGGCATGCCATTGACTCCTGAGTATGCTGCATTTACTTCTGATGACAATCTGTTTGAGCTTCAGGCAGATGTTATCAAGCGCATCGCCAATACTCAAAGCTGTATTTTCGTAGGTCGCTGCGCGGACTACATTTTAAGGGACAGAGATTATGTGCTTTCTCTTTTCTTCTATGCATCAGAGGAGGATTGCTTAGAGCGTCTTCGCAAGCAGGTCAGCGGTACTGATGAAGAACTGATTAAGCGCATGCATGACATCGACAAGCATCGTGCAGATTACTACAAGTATTATACAGGCCACGATTGGAACGATGCTAGAAACTATGACTTCTGCCTTGACACAGGGGTGATGGACTATGATAGACTTATTGAAGTTGTAAAGTCATATATTGAAATTAAGAATAAGTAAATTTAAAGGCTGGACAACATATGTTGCCCAGCCTATTTAGAGGAAACAATGAATTTAAAGGTTTTAAAAACACTAGAGTATGACAAAATAATAGGGCGATTGGCAGAAAAAGCCACCTGTGAATCAGGTAAGCAGCGTTGTCTTTCGCTTCTACCTATTAACGATATAGAAGAGATTAAGATAATGCAGCAGGAGACTGCCTGTGCATTTAATCGTCTTGTAAAGTTTTCTGATGTAAGTGTCAGTGGTACTACAGACTTGCGCCCATCACTTGCTAGATTGGAACTTGGGTCATCTCTTGGCATTGATGAGATTTTGGCTGTTGCTAATGTGCTTGAGGTAACAAAGCGTGTAGCAGCATATGGCAAGCAGATGGAAGAGGAGGATGCCTTAACATTTTACTTTAATGGTCTTTCTCCAGAGGTGGCACTTCTTAATGAGATTCGTCGATGCATCATTGACGAAGAAACAATTGCAGATGATGCCAGCACAGCCCTTTATGATATTAGAAAGGGCATGCAGCGCACCAATGAAAAGATTAAAAGCGTAATGAATTCTATGCTTAATAATAGCGCCACTAGAAGCTATCTTCAGGAGCCTGTTGTTACAGTTAGAGGCGGACGTTTCTGTCTACCAGTTCGTGCAGATTACAAATCTAGAGTTCCAGGTATGGTTCATGACCAGTCTTCTACAGGAAGTACATTTTTCATTGAGCCTATGCAGGCTGTGGATTTAAACAACGAGCTAAGAGAGCTACAGGTACGTGAGCAGGACGAAATAGAGAGAATCCTTGCCACACTTTCTAATCGAATTGCAGAGGTTTCTGAGGGGATAATTCGTAATTTCGAATTGCTTACAGAGATAGATTTCATCCTTTCAAAGGGCCGTTTTGCTATTGAATTAAATGCCAGCAATCCAGAGTTTAACGAGGATGGTATCATTAATCTTCGCGGGGCCCGACATCCACTTTTGGATCCTAAAAAGGTTGTAGCTAGTGATATTAAGCTTGGGGAGGATTACAATCTCTTGCTTGTAACAGGTCCAAACACAGGTGGTAAGACTGTCTCACTAAAGACCTGCGGTTTGCTTACACTTATGGCCCAGGCAGGTCTACATATTCCTGCAAAGGACCGCAGCCAGATTGCTGTATTTGATGATGTGTATGCAGATATTGGCGATGAGCAGTCTATCGAGCAGTCATTGTCCACATTCAGCTCTCATATGGTTAACATTGTCCACATTTTAGAGGCTATTAATGGTGGAAGTTATTCCCATGAGACAGAGGAGCTTGTGGCTAAAAACAAAAAGGATTTTGTTCATTCAAAGGTTATTACAGGAACTGCAACACCAAACAAGGTGCCACAGTTTTTGATTCTTATTGATGAGCTTTGTGCCGGAACAGATCCAAAGGAAGGTGCAGCTTTAGCCCAGTCTATATTAGATAGACTTCACACACTAGATGTGCGCACTATGGCAACCACTCACTACAGTGAGCTGAAGGTATACGCCCTTTCAACAGAAGGCGTTGAAAATGCATCTTGCGAGTTTTCATTAGAGACACTGAGCCCTACATATCATTTGATTATCGGTGTGCCAGGAAAATCTAATGCTTTTGCCATTTCTTCAAAGCTTGGCATTCCAGAGGATTTAATAGAGGATGCTAAGGGACGACTTTCAGAGGATGATAAATCCTTTGAGGATTTGATGGTGGATTTGGAACAGAAGCGCCACCAGGTAGAGCAGGATGCAGCTGAGGCGGCAGCAGCACTTAAGGAAGCTGAAAGCAAGCTAGCAAATGCCACTGCAAAGGAAGAAAAAATTAAGTCTCAGCGTGAGGAGCTTATTCGTCAGGCTCACGAGGATGCAGCAGCCATCCTTCAGGAAGCAAAGGACATTGCTGACGAGACCATTAGAGACTTTAACAAGTTTGGTAAGGGCGGCGGAAATATTTCTGCTATGGAGGCTAAGCGTGCAGCTCTTGGTCAGGGCGTAAACAAGGCTAAGAGCAAGGCCAAGGAAAAACAGGTGGTTCAGGAGAATCACAATGTTCCTACAGATTTGCATGTAGGCGACAAGGTAAAGGTTCTTTCTATGAATCTTACTGGAAATGTATGCTCAAAGCCTAACGCAAAAGGGGATGTAATGGTACAGATGGGTATCATGAAATCCACTGTAAACATAAAGGATTTGGTGCTTATTGAGGAAGAGGATAAGTTCGTTCCTAAGAAGGGCACCAGAGTTAAAAATATGACCTATGGTGGCTTTAATAAGGCGGCTTCCATTTCTCCAGAAATCAATCTGCTGGGTTGTACTGTTGATGAGGGAATCGCAAAGCTAGAAAAGTATCTTGATGATGCCTACATCAGTCATCTTACATCAGTTCGCGTGGTACACGGTAAGGGTACAGGTGCTCTTCGTGCAGGAGTGCAGCAGTATCTTCGCAAGTGTAAAAACGTGGCAGAATTCCACCTTGGAGAATTCGGCGAAGGGGACGCTGGTGTCACAATAGTAACCTTTAAATAATCATCAGAGGGCGGAGCAATCCGCCTTCTTTTAAATTGATTATCTGTGTTCTATCACTTATAATTATTACTGAATTTGTGGCAAGCAATTGCCTTAGATTGGAGAATTGAATGAAATACATTAACACCCTCAAAGAGGGAGACAGAGGTACAGAAACTTACCTTTGCAAGAAAAAGACTCAGGGCATTTCAAAGACTGGAAAGGCATTCGAGTCTCTCACATTATGCGATAAGTCAGGCACTATTGAGGCAAAGATTTGGGACGTTGATTCAGAAGGCATCAGCGACTACGACGAGCTTGATTTTATCACCGTTACAGGTGATATCACCAGCTGGAATGGTGCATTACAGTTCAATATAAAGCGTCTTCGCAAGGCAAATGAAGGCGAGTTTGATATTGCAGATTATATTCCTTCTAGTAAGAAGGATATTGGGGTTATGTGGAATGATTTAACAGCTCTTATCAATTCCATCAAAGCTCCATATTTCAAAGCCTTACTTAGAAAATATTTCGTTGAAGATAAGGAATTCATCGAGACCTTTAAGTCTCATTCAGCTGCAAAGTCTGTTCACCATGGCTTTACAGGCGGACTTTTAGAGCACACTCTTTCAGTGGCTACAAACTGCGATTATTTCAGCAAGCAGTATCCATTCTTAGATAGAGATTTGCTCATTACAGCAGCTATTTTCCACGATATCGGAAAAGTCAAGGAGCTTTCAGAGTTCCCACGTAACGATTACACAGACGAGGGCCAGCTTCTGGGCCACATTTATGTGGGGGCAAATATGCTAGATAGAGCCATTGATGATATTGAAGGATTCCCAGAGGTAAAGCGCAAGGAGCTTATCCACTGTATCCTTTCTCATCACGGCGAGCTGGAGTTTGGCTCACCAAAGAAGCCAGCCATTGCAGAGGCTATTGCACTGTCATTTGCGGACAACCTTGATGCAAAGCTTGAGACTATCTACGAAGCTCTTGAAAATGTTGACGAGAACAATTTGACATGGCAGGGCTTCAACCGTCTGCTTGATTCAAATATCCGTAGAACAGGAAAGAATTAATGAATAAAAACGATATTGTAAGATTAACAATAGAAGATATGTCCCTTGAAGGGGCTGGAATTGGTCACACTGATGGTGTGACCATTTTTGTCAAAGACGCAGTTGTAGGTGATGTTTGTGACGTCATCATTACAAAGGTAAAGAAAACATACTGCTTCGCAGCTTTGAAGGAGGTTGTGGAGGCCAGTCCATTCCGTGTTCAGCCAGCCTGCCCTAATGCAAAGCAGTGCGGTGGCTGCCAGATTATGCAGGTAAGTTATGATAAACAGCTTGAGATAAAGGACAATATTGTGGCTAACAATCTGGTGAAGATAGGTGGCTATGATAGGGCTTTTGTAGATTCTATCCGCGAATCTATTCTTGGAATGACAGAGCCACTTCGCTATCGTAACAAGGCGCAGGTACCTATCGGAACAGATAAGGATGGAAATATTATCGCAGGATTTTACGGTGCCAGAAGCCACAGAATTGTTCCATCTGATGATTGTAAGATTTGCTCTAAGAAGAGTATGGATATCGTATATGCGGTAATCGATTATATGAAGGAATGTGGTGTGGCTGCATATAATGAGGCTACTGGAAAGGGCCAGATTCGCCATGTGCTTGTCCGCGAAGGCAAGGCAACAGGTGAGACTATGGTGTGCGTAGTGGTGAATGGGGATAAGCTACCAAAGGTTGATACATTGGTAGCCCATGTGAAATCTGTAGAGCCTGAGCTTGCATCACTTGTTCTTAATATCAATACCCGCCGTGATAACGTCATTATGGGATATGAGACTTTGGTTTTATATGGAAAGGAAGCCATCCGAGATACCATCACTCTTACAAACGGTGATACCATCGCTTTTGATATCAGCGCTAATTCATTCTATCAGGTAAATCACGACCAGATGGAAAGATTATACAGCCGTGCATTGGAATATGCAGGCTTGACTGGTAAGGAAGAAGTGTGGGATCTTTACTGTGGAATCGGCACCATTTCACTTTCGATGGCAAGGCATGCAGACCGAGTAATTGGAATCGAGGTAGTGCCACAGGCCATCGAAAATGCCAAGGCCAATGCTGCTTTGAATTGTTTGAATAACGCAGAGTTTTACTGTGGCGAGGCAGAGGTTGTTCTTCCAGAAATCTACGAAAAGATGTCTCATCCAGATGTCATCATGGTAGATCCACCTAGAAAAGGCTGCGATGTAGTAGCATTAGATACCATGATAAAAATGCAGCCAGAGCGCATCGTCTACGTCAGCTGCGACAGCGCCACCCTGGCCCGCGACCTGAAGCATCTTGAGGAGAATGGTTATCATCTGCAGAAGTACACTGTCTGCGACCAATTCGGTCATACTATGCATACAGAGACGGTTGCGTTATTGTCCAAGAATTAGTTCTGTTTTGAGGTAAAAATTATGTTTTAAAGCTATTTAGAAATAAAAAATGGAATAATAACAATGTAGACTCGAAAAAATACATTGTCTGACAAATCGCAATACTCACAAAAAAACTCTTTTTATTGTTTTAATTTTGGCAAGCATTAGAAAACTAATCCTGTTATATTGGTTTCCGCAATAGAAAAGGAGTAAAAAACAATTATGAGAAAAAGAGTTTTAAGAACTATAGCTGCGGCTCTTGCGGTTACAACTATTCTTGTAAATCCAATGGTTGCAGAGGCTGGATCTATTCTTCCAGCAGGCGGAGATACAAATTATATTCTTCACACAGAAACAGATTTTAAAATCATGGATATGGTTTATAAAATCCAGAACGGTGAGACTGTAACTATTGAGAATGCTGCTCAGATGGCAACACTTACAAAGGTTGGTTATGCAGATTATCAGTCAGCTGGTCCTATTTCTATCACAGAAGGTAGAATGACTTATAATACATACTGGGGTACTGAAGATAAGGAAGTTTATGTAGTAGCACTTTCAGGAACAGAGACAATCGTTGAGAATCAGACTACAACTGTTAAGGAAGACCTTTTATCAGGCTTTGAATTAAGTAATGAGTATAAGACAAATGTAAAGAATGCTATCATTGATAGAATTCCAGCAGGTAGCAATATTATTCTTGCAGGCCACAGTCTTGGTGGAATGATTGCACAGCAGGTTGCAGCTGATAAGTATATCAAGGACAATTACGAAGTACTTAATACAGTTACATTTGGTTCACCTCTTATCAAGGGCTTCACTCGTGAAGGTATGGTAAAGAGACTTGGAGATACTAGTGATAAGAATCCATTCTATAGTATTTCTTCAGTGCTTAACATTGTTTGGCAGTATGCCGGTGTTAATCATGAAGATGGCGGTTATAATGGCGATTCTTCAGCTGCTCACTGTGATAGCTACTTACGCGAAGATGTTTGGGGCAACTATGATTGCTGTGGTGAGAAGAAAGGAACTACATTATGGGTACAAACAGGTACTAGAATGCTTACTTTAAACTTCGCTACAACATCATTCTATACTTCACTTTATGGAACAAAATCAGTAGCTAGAACATCTATTATTCCTACACAGACAACAGCTGCTTGCTATGATTTAGCAAAGAAGGCAGTTGCTGATGGATATATGTCTGAGGATGTTCTTGCTAAATTTACAACTTTTGTTCCTGCAACTAACGAAGATTCTGTTGAAACAGAAGTTTCTGAGGTAATTGAGTCTGATGCAGAATTAGTTGAAGCCGACGTTACTGAGGCTGATAGCAAGGTTGAAGCAGACCTTGTAGAAGAGACAACTGATGCAGAGGTAGATAATACAGCAGTTGTTGAGACAGAAGCTGTAGCAGAATAAATTGTTTTTATAAATATAATGTTATTAAAGAGACTAGGATTTATTCCTGGTCTTTTTTATAAGATACCTTCGGTTAACGAAATAATCACATTAAGATGATATTATCAATCCATGGAGGAGTGAGCTATGGATGTGATGGTATCATATAAAGATGATTTAGAAATTGCAAATGAATACTTTGATTTATACATGTCCCTTAGGGCAGCATTGAGAGATGGCAAGATAGAGACCACTGATGTGGAGGCATATTTGTCATACAAGGAGAAACTCCTTCCTAAAAAGGCGAGAGAGCTTGCCCAGGAAATGATTTTAAATGTAAAGGATTGAGGAATACTTAATACCAGTATTTTCATTTCACAGAACCAATTATCAACCAAAATCGACCAGTTGTCCTAATAAGTCAGCTAGTCGATTTTTTTATGCTATTATCCCTTCTGTTATCAAAAAAAATAAGGGAGGGTTTTATTGATGAAGAAAAATGTTATGGCTATACTAATGGCATCGGCATGTGTGTTTAGTATGGTAGGTTGTGGCACACAGCCCACAGCAAAGGCAGAAGGAGAGAGTAAGGAAATGGCGGCGGAGACAAAGACCGGTCCAGCGACTGGAAGCCAGAGAGCAGTTGTTATTGGTGATGATTGGGGGCCAGCAGTTAGTACAACAATCATTCATTTTGATGAGGCAATAGATGCATCGTCAGTATCAGCTGATACTTTTATAGTTTCAGAGACAAAAGATTCATTTAACTTTGCAGCGTTAGCAGGGGGAGAGGATTCCGATGTAGATCCAACAGAACATATTACTGTTACAGCAGACAGAAAAGTAACTGATGCATACACTTGTGATGAGAACGGCAATAAGTCAGATTCATCAGAGTATGTAGCTATCGAATTGTATTACAGCCCAGATGAGGGAAATCCATTTTGTTATGATGTTTTAACAGGACAGAATACAGTATGTAATCCATATGAGCTTGATGTAAAGCTTGCAGATGGAAAGACAATTGCATCAGCAGATGGAAGAGAGATTTCTGAGGTAAAGGTGGATTCATCCATTGACTTAAGCTTAGATAAGACACTTTATCCACAGCTTGCAAATGTAGATTTATCAGGAACATATACAAGCGATGCTGGATACACTCTTTCTTACGGTTCATACGTACCAGAGGATGATGGCAACAAGCATCCACTTGTAATCTGGATTCACGGAGCTGGTGAAGGTGGAAAGCAAAATGAAATCGTTGCATTAGGTAATGAGGTTACAGCACTTTATGGTGAAGATTTCCAGAAGGCAATGGGTGGCGCATATGTATTAACACCACAGACAGATACATTCTGGCTTACATACAATGAAAAAGGCGATTGGATGGATAATCCAGGTGTAGATTCTATTTATCTTTCATCATTAAAGGGATTAATCGACCAGTATGTAGCAGAGAATGAGAATATTGATACAGATAGAATTTATATTGGTGGATGCTCAAATGGTGGCTTTATGACAATGGATATGATTCTTAATTATCCAGATTATTTTGCAGCAGCATTCCCTATTTGCGAAGCATACGCAGATGCTGGAATTAAGGATGAGCAGCTTAAGGCTATCAAGGATTTACCTGTATGGTTTATCTATGCAAAAAATGACACGACTGTAGTGCCAGAGAATTTTGAAATTCCTACAATAGCAAGATTAGAAAAATTGGGCGCAAATGTGCACACATCAGTATTCGATGATGTTCACGATAATTCAGGACGTTTCAAGGGTGAGGATGGAAATGCTTACCAGTACATGGGACATTGGTCTTGGATTTATTTCTTCAACAATGAGTGTGAGGAAAATGGCGTAAACATGTGGAATTGGCTTGCTGAGCAGCACAAATAAAAAAAGTAAATTTGACTAACCGCTATTGCTTTGATACTATGTGTTTCAAATTTATTTTTTAGGAAGCAATATTTATGAAGTACAAAGCAATAGCCCTGGATTTAGATGGGACACTTTTAAACAGTAAAAAAGAGGTTAGTAAGAAAAATACAGAAGTATTAATGAAGGCTGCAGAGGCTGGAGTTAACATTATACTGGCATCAGGGCGACCAGTGCCAGGAATAAAAAATATAGCACGTCATCTTCATTTAGAAGAGTTGGGAGGATACATCCTCGCTTACAATGGTGGAATGATTATTAATTGCAAAAATGGAGAAGTTATCCGTAGGGAAACTGTACCTGAAAGTTGCTACTCCGATATCATCCACCTTGCCAAGAAATATGGCGTCACACCACTTACATATGATTCAGATGGTATTATTACTACCAATGAAAATGATAAGTATGTTCAGCTTGAGGCAAAGATTAATAATATTCCTGTTAAGCAGGTATTTCATTTAGATGAGACGGCCAAACTAGATCCACCAGTTAAATTTTTGTGTGTAGGAGAACATGAGGTTCTTCAGAAGGTTCAGGCTGAGCTTAATGAAAGACTTAAGGGAGAAGTGACTGTATTCTTCTCTGAGTCATATTTCCTTGAGATTATGCCGAATGGCATTGAAAAAGCCACCTCACTTGAAACACTATTAGGTAAAATCGGTCTGGATAGAAAGAACCTAATAGCTTGCGGAGATGGCTATAATGATATTCCTATGATGCGATATGCAGGCCTTTCCGTTGCAATGGAAAATGCAAAGGACGAAACAAAGGAATGGGCTGATTTTATTGCACCAACAAATGATGAAGATGGTGTGGCAACAGCTATCGAAAAATACGTTTTGAATAGCTAATATCTTTTTAAACTTAATAAGTATGTGAAAAATATGCTTCGGCGGCCAGTACAACTGTGTCGCCGATTTTTAATTTCAAATCCTGTACTGGAATAAGAGATTCACCATCTCTGGTAACAATAGCTGGGAGAAAATGATCCGGTAAACCAATTTCGGCAACCTTAAGACCATTCCAGCAGTGGTCATCGGTGATGTGGATAGTCAGCAAATCTACATGTTTATCTTTGGCGAAATTAGTCATCAGTTTTACTTTGGCATAGTATTCAACGAATCCTGCACTTAAGATACCAGTTGGAATAGCCACAGCGCCAACTCCCAGGAAACCTGTGAGAATCGCCATAATTCGTCCTGCTGTGGTGATTGGATAAATATCACCGTATCCTACAGTAAGCAGTGTGGAAACTGACCACCATATCCCTGAAAAAGCATTTCTAAAAACCTGTGGCTGTGCTTCGTGTTCTGCGTAGTAGATTCCGATTGAGCTAGCCAGCATTAAAATCAAAAGAATCACTAGAGAAGAAGCAATCTGATTTCGCTTTTCTTTCAAAACCGCAAAAATTACTGCAAAAGAATCATACTGGCCATTGATTCTGAAGAGATGGAAAATTCTTATGACTCGTAAAATTCTAAATACCACAAATCCTGATAAAAAGAAGAATGGAAGAATTGTAAATAAATCTACTATTCCATCAAAGGATAGTAGAAATTTCATTATAGCTTTTGGTCTGGAAAGCTCTGGATAAAGTAAATCAGCAGTCCAGATTCTAAGGGCATACTCTATGCAGAAAATAAGAATAGTGACAAAGGCTATTACATCTAAAACAGGGAAAAATGGTTTAAATTCCTCATAAGTTTGCATTACCATAACGGCAACATTTAGCAAGATAGTAGCGGTAATGAAAATATCGAAGCTGCGACTGGCAACATCCCCTTTATTTCCAATCTGAATAATATGGAAAATCTGTTTTTTAGTTAAGGTTTTCATTTAAATATTCTCCCCCAACAAAAGTTCTATTTAAGCTTAAGATTATAATACTGAGCAATACCAGTGGCATCTGCTATACCGAGCTGCTGATACTGTTCTGGGTTGCTTAGGTGATTAACTCTGTCTGATTCGTTTGTGCAGAAGGCATGCTCTACGATAATTGTAGGAAAGCCAGCTGTTTTAGATTTGTTGATTAAAGCATAGTAATCCTTTGCTGAACCGTCTGGATATGTACCGCTGCCAGAGTCTCTAGTTACTATGCCGGTTCCATTTGGACAAAGCTTCCAATCATTGATTTCAAGACCTGTAGTAGTGAGCTGTGTAAGAATAGATTTTGCTAGGTAAGCTCCTGTAACACAGATATCCGGGCGATAGTTTGGGTTAGGAATAATAACTTTTGCTCCATTTTGTGATTTATCTAAATCAGGATCATAATCATTGTGAAGACTCACAAGGACATCAGCCTTTACTGATTTTGCATAATTAACTCTGGCAGTAAGACAATCTGCAGAAGAATCAGGGTTGGCGCCATATGGGCAATCGAAACCTGTTCTAGTCATATATACTGTGACACCGTTGTATTTTTCCAGCTCTTGTTTGCAGTAGTAGGCGATGTAAAGATTTGCTGTACCCTCCTCAAAATTTTCATAGTGACATCCAAGATGAGTAGTGTCGTGACCAGCATCGAGTACGACTACGATATTCTTTGGGGTAGCTTTTGATTTCCTTTTTGCCTTTGCTTCAGCGGAAATAGTACTTCCTGCAACAAGTGAAAAGGCCATTGTTAAACAAAGTGTAGCTGTGACGATTTTCTTAATACGAGTTTTCATATTATTAATCCTTTCTGTTGTAGAAGTGATAAGACAATATTACCATAATTTTTCATAAAGTATTCACATAATGGGCAATAAAACGCAAAATTCATTTGGTAGAGTAGGGTTGTGATATTGGAAATATCTATGGAAAAGTAACCTATTTCCGAGGGGCAATTTTATTAAACTTTTGATTTCGAGAGTGAAATAAATATGAGTGGTTTTAAAATGATTACAAAAACAAATAGGGATGAGATGGAAGCTATAAAAAGGTATTTCAACGAATGCCTGCCTACCATTGATGATAACAACCTTCACATGCTCAGGAAAGCAAGTATGTATATTTCTATTGTATACATAGTTATGTTGATTGTGGGCATATTTGCCATGGAGGCGGTTAGGCTCTCGATTTATCATTTTGTAATAGTTCCTCTTATGATTATTTATGTTTTTATTAATATGTACACACTTAAACATAGAGGTGAAATCAGTACGGCAAAAACGGCTGCTATATGTTGCACATTCTACTTTTTCTTGGGAGTTGATCTTGCGGTAATAGATGTTTTTGAAGCGCCTGCAGGTCGTGCAATATGGCTACCAATTGCAGTAATTGGACTACCTATGATTTTTATTGATAGAATATACAAATATATTTTTGAGGAATCGGTAGTATTATCTATTCTTCTTATAATGTCGTACTTCCATAACGATTTTGATCATTTTAAGAATGATGCTTATATTTCTATGGCTGCCTTTTTTATTTCAATTCTTTCAGCCAGAATTATTTTGGAAATGAGAGCGAAGGAAGCCCTTGCTATGGAAGAGGTCACAAGGCTAAGTTCTCTAGATAAACTTACCCATGTTTTAAATAAAAATGCATTGCTTGAAAGAATCGATAATTATTTCTTTAGAAAAACTGCAGAAGAATCATGCGCAATGTGTATTATCGATTTAGATGATTTTAAACTTGTAAATGATAACCTGGGACATAATACAGGTGACCTTTTACTGGAAAAGGTTGGTCAGTTATTAATAGAGAATTTTAGAGCATACGATCTTGTAGGAAGATATGGCGGAGATGAATTTGTTGTTTTGATGCCAAGAATGAGTGACATAAATATTCTCACAGCAAGATGCAAGACTCTTCAGATGTACATAAATGATTTAGACATTGGCAGCGACCATAGGATTACTGC
>JAEEGF010916114.1_pt1 | contig 21313 bp, 12 predicted proteins | sample 9134171 | NCBI WGS metagenome assembly JAEEGF01 (sample SAMN16246542, study PRJNA631951) | gut metagenome | biome: gut microbiome; feature: rumen; material: AP-attached | host: Bos | place: Iran: Karaj | collected 2018-10 | reverse complement strand
TCGATTATATCTACGGTTAAGCCGCTTTCAACCTTGTAAGCGTCCTTATCTTCATATCGAAAATCATATATGTTGCGGTCTATATCCTCAACATATGTCTTTTCTTCTGCCATTTTTTTATCCTAATTATTCAAGTATTTTTCAAAACCGTTTTCATTGATCTCATCCACAAGCTCCGGGCCGCCTTCTGCAGCAATGTGACCGCCCACAAGCACATGCGTACGGTCAACGCTTAAGGCTTCAAGTATCTTTGTGGAATGGGTGATGATGAGCAGTGCGCCGTTGTGGCTTTTTTTGTACGCCTCAACTCCTGCCGAAACAGTCCTTACCGCATCCACGTCAAGACCCGAATCGGTCTCGTCGAGTATTGCAAGCGCGGGCTTTAAGCAAAGAAGCTGCAGTATCTCCGCCTTTTTCTTTTCACCGCCCGAAAAGCCGACATTTAAGTCTCTGTCAAGATAAGAAGCGTCCATATTTAAAAGCTCAAGATCGCTCTTTACATTTTTCTTGAACTTATAAAGGCTTACCCTCTCGCCCTTTGCCTCCATGCCGCTTCTTATAAAATCGGCAAGTGTAACGCCGGGTATCTCCTGAGGGCTCTGGAATGACAAAAACAGTCCTGCCTTTGCCCTTTTGTCGACCGATTTTTCCAAAAGGTCTTCGCCCTTAAAGGTCACTTTACCTTCAAGGATCTCGTATTTGGGATTTCCCATAAGCGAGTATCCAAGCGTTGATTTTCCCGCGCCGTTGGGCCCCATAAGTACATGGACTTCGCCTTCATTGATGGTCAGATCGACCTTGTCAAGGATCACTTTTCCGTCTACTGCGACCGAAAGTCCTTCTATCTTTAAAACTTCCTGTGACATATATCCTCCTGCTTATTTATATGTTTTATATTCCGTATTTTCTGATAAATCTTGAAAGTACCGTTGCCGCCTCCGCACGGGTTATATCATCCTTGGGCTTTAGGAGAGAACCGTTTCCGATAAAGCCGTTTGCATAGCCCCAGTTTACATAAGGAACTGCGTAATTTGAAACTTCCTTCCAGTCATCAACTTCCCTGTACTTACCCTCTGCGGCCGATACGTCATAGCCCTTGTAGACTGCGTAGGAATAAAGTATCTTTATAAAATCCTGCCTAATTATCCTGTCTTCGGGGCCAAAGTAATCGGGGTTGTAGCCGTTTACTATCTTTTCTGCCTTTGCCCAGGCAACGCAGGATGTGAACCATCTGCCAAGCCCCACATCCTTAAAGGGCTTTTCGGTAACACTTATTGCGGGCATTTTCTCGATCTTGTAAAAGATCATCGGGACCATGGCTCTTTCTAGAAAGCTTTGCGGCCCGAACTGAGTCTCATTTAAACCCGTCATGGCTCCTTTTTCGTAAACATAGTACACATGCTGTGTATACCAGCTGTCTCCGGAAACATCCGTAAAGGGATATATCCTGCAGGCGTTATAATGCATTTTTGCATTCTTAATGGTTAAGTTTGATATCTCTTCGCCCCAGACAAGCGCCGACTGTGCTATATCCTCCCTTCCCCAGTCATCCTTGCTGCCGCCGTAATACACGTTCAGCCTTCCTTCATAAAAGGGGAACGCAACGCCTATATGGGTAACGGTCTTTGGGATATAAATATCCGTTACGTTACCGCAGCCTTCGAATGCGCTGTCACCGAGGGTCTCAAAACCTTCCGGAAGGGTTATTTTATCAAGCTCCTTATTATTCAAAAAAGCTTCGTTTCCTATCACTTTTAGTGATGCCGGAAGCTTTACTGATGAAAGAGCGCAACCCGCAAAAGCATCATCGCCTATAACGGTAACGCTGTCCGGCAGCGAAATGTCATATATCTTCCTGCAGCCGCAAAAAGCAAAGCTGCCTATGGTATTAAGACTGTTTCCAAGCTGCACGCTGCTAAGCGCGGTGCAGTCAAAAAAAGCTGCTGCCGCTATTTCCGTTACGCTTCCGGGCAAAGTAACCGAAGACAAGGTCTTGTTTCCCGCAAATGCCCTGTCACCTATCTTTGTAACTCCAGCAGGGACTGTCACAATGGTTTCCGTGCCGGTATATGCTGTCAGTACGCTGCCGTCTATAACAAAGCCTTCGTCTGCATATGAAGCTTTAAGGCCCGTAAGCAAACAGGCCGCTGTTAACAGTGCCGCAAAGAAAATGCTTTTTAAGTATTTTTTCATGGCCACCTCCCCTTAATCACGACATTATAGCATCTTTTATATGCTTTTAGCAACACAAAACTTGAAAGCGGCCGAAAAACCTGTATTTTAAACATACGGCCGCTTTTGATAATGTATTTGCCATTTTTTGCATCGCGTATTATAATTGTCTTATAACCATTGATCGGAGGTAAAGTATGAATCTTAAAAACGGAAGCTATATCTCGATACCAAGCATCCTTGACATAGGCAGCGGCACCCTTTCCTCAATGGGTGAAAACCTTAAAAAGCACGGTCTTGACAGGATAGTCATATTTTTTGGAAACGGTCTTATAGAGCTTTTCGGAGACACGGTTTTAAGGTCACTGTCCGATGCCGGCATAAAGGTCATGGGATACAGAGAGCTTGATGATGTAAATATAGAAGAGGTCACATCCATCGCATTTTCACTGCCCATAGGCACCAAAGCTGTTGCGGGCATCGGAGGCGGAAAGGTTATAGATGCCGCGAAATATATGGGTTTTTTACGTCAGCTGCCCTTTATAAGTGTTCCGACATCTTCATCTTCGGACGGCTTTGCAAGCACATCGGCCTCGCTTTACGTAAGAGGCCGTAAGACCACCGTACCCGCTTCCATGGCATACGGAATAATCATCGACACCCAGGTCATAAAGACCGCGCCGTCCAAATTTCTGTATTCCGGCATAGGTGATATGGTCGCAAAGATCACCGCGCTTTATGACTGGAAATTCGAGGCCGAACACGGCGTGAGCCAGATAAATGACATGGCTGTCATGATAGCAAAAAAAGCCGTAAACAGCTTTGTAAGAACGCCTTTTAATGATATTCATGACGAAAACTTCCTAAAGGAGCTTTTAGACTCCCTTGCCATGAGCGGTATAGCAAACGAGGTGGCCGGTGGAAGTGCTCCTACAAGCGGCAGCGAACATCTCATATCCCACGCTCTTGACAAATATGCCGCAACGCCCAACCTGCACGGTATACAGGTCGGCATAGCAACTCTTATAATGGCCATCGTACAGGAGCACCGCGACAAGCGCGTCCGCACTATCCTTACCGAGACAGGCTTCTTAAAATACTGCGAGACCCTTGACCTTGATATGGACGATTACCTTTCGGCCATCGATCTCGCTCCTTCAATGAAGCCCGCAAGATATACATATCTTCACGAGGAGATCTACCGCCGCAGAGCCAAAGAAGTTCTGCAGACGGATGAGGATCTCAGAAGAGTTTTTCATGTAGAATAACAAAAAGCCGTGTTTCGGATATCCGAAACACGGCTTTGTTATTACCTATTACTCAATGATAGTTACAACTGAACCTGAACCAACTGTTCTACCACCCTCACGGATAGCGAAACGAAGTCCCTGCTCCATAGCAACGGGATGGATGAGTTCAACTGTCATTTCAACGTTATCACCGGGCATGCACATCTCGGTTCCTTCAGGAAGGTTGATAACGCCTGTAACGTCTGTTGTTCTGAAGTAGAACTGAGGACGATAGTTGTTGAAGAAAGGTGTATGACGACCACCTTCATCCTTTGTAAGAACGTAAACCTGAGCAGTAAACTTGTGATGGCACTTTACTGAACCGGGTTTGCAGAGAACCTGTCCACGAACGATGTCCTCTCTCTTGATACCACGAAGAAGAGCACCGATGTTGTCGCCGGCCTGTCCTTCATCAAGGAGCTTTCTGAACATTTCGATACCGGTAACTGTTGTCTTCTGAACATCTTCCTTAACACCAACGATCTCAACTTCTTCGTTGATGTGGATGGTTCCACGCTCTACTCTACCTGTAGCAACTGTACCACGACCTGTGATCGTGAATACGTCCTCGACAGGCATAAGGAAAGGCTTGTCAGCTTCACGGATAGGATCGGGGATATAGCTGTCAACTGTATCCATGAGTTCCATGATCTTGTCGCCCCACTCGCTTGAGGGATCTTCAAGAGCCTTAAGAGCTGAACCCTTAACGATAGGGCAGCCTTCAAATCCGTACTCTTCAAGCTTCTCGGTAACTTCCATTTCAACGAGCTCGATAAGCTCTTCGTCGTCTACCATGTCGCACTTGTTAAGGAATACAACGATGTAGGGAACGCCTACCTGACGAGAAAGGAGGATGTGCTCCTTTGTCTGAGCCATAACACCGTCTGTTGCAGCAACTACAAGGATAGCGCCGTCCATCTGAGCTGCACCTGTGATCATGTTCTTTACATAGTCAGCATGTCCGGGGCAGTCAACGTGTGCGTAATGTCTCTTCGCTGTCTGATACTCAACGTGTGCGGTTGAAATTGTGATACCACGCTCTCTCTCTTCGGGAGCCTTGTCGATGTTCTCGAAATCAACCTTCTCGTTTCCTGGTACTCTCTCAGCAAGAACCTTTGTGATAGCTGCTGTAAGAGTTGTCTTACCGTGGTCTACGTGTCCGATTGTACCGATGTTACAATGGGGCTTGGTACGGTCAAATTTAGCCTTTGCCATTTTAGTATTTCCTCCTAGAAATAAATAGTTTGTGCCCTACGGGCAGTTTTATAATAGACTATCACCGATTATACGATATAATTCTTTTTTTTTCAAGTCTATTTTGAGTATAATTACTAACAGTTACAAGGAAAGAAATCCTTCGGATTTCTTTAAAGCCGCCTCTAAGCCGGCGGGGGCTCCCATGTTCCTTTGGAACATGGTATTATTTTCCCTTCTGTGCAGAGAGTACCTTCTCCTGAACGTTCTTGGGAACGGGCTCATACTTCTCAAAGAACATAGAATAGTTTCCACGTCCCTGTGTTGAAGAACGAAGTTCTGTAGAATAACCGAACATCTCTGAAAGCGGAACGAAAGCTGTTACCATCTTGCCGCCGCCGATGTCTGTCATCTCGCGAACCTGTCCACGCTTTGCATTAAGGCTTCCGATAACGTCGCCCATGTAATCCTCGGGCATTGTAACTTCTACCTTCATGATGGGCTCAAGGAGCTGAGGAGCGCCTTTCTGCATAGCCTCCTTAAATGCCATTGAACCTGCAATGTGGAATGCCATTTCAGATGAGTCGACTTCATGGTATGAACCGTCGAATACGTTTGCATGTACACCGAGAACGGGGAATCCGCCAAGGATACCTGCCTGTGTTGCCTCTTCGATACCTTCGCCGACTGCAGGGATGTATTCCTTGGGAATAGCACCGCCGACAACCGTGCTCTCGAATTCGAAGGTCTTCTCGCCGTTCGGATCCATAGGTGTGAAGATGACCTTGCAGTGTCCGTACTGTCCACGTCCACCTGACTGCTTTGCGTACTTCGAATCGACTGTAACTTCCTTTGTGATGCACTCCTTGTAAGCAACCTGAGGTGCGCCTACGTTTGCCTCTACATGGAATTCTCTCTTGAGACGGTCAACGATGATCTCGAGGTGAAGCTCACCCATACCGGAGATGATGGTCTGACCTGTTTCCTGATCTGTATGTACGCGGAATGTGGGATCTTCTTCAGCAAGCTTTGCAAGAGCGATACCCATCTTGTCCTGTCCTGCCTTTGTAAGGGGCTCTATTGCAATAGAGATAACGGGCTCGGGGAATTCCATTGATTCAAGTATAACGGGATGCTGCTCATCACAGATGGTATCACCTGTAACCGTGAGCTTGAAGCCTACAGCTGCAGCGATATCGCCCGAATAAACCTTGTCAAGTTCCATTCTCTTGTTTGCGTGCATCTGAAGGATACGGCCTACTCTTTCCTTCTTGCCCTTTGTTGCGTTGAGAACATAAGAGCCTGAGTTAAGTGTACCTGAGTACACACGGAAATAAGCAAGCTTTCCTACGAAGGGGTCTGTCATGATCTTGAATGCAAGAGCAGCGAAAGGCTCTTCGTCTGAAGAATGTCTTTCAACTTCGTTGCCTTCAAGGTCAACACCCTTTATAGCGGGGATATCTGTAGGTGCGGGAAGATATTCGATGACGGCATCGAGAAGCTTCTGCACACCACGGTTTCTGTATGCCGAACCGCAGCATACGGGAATGGCTCTGCATTCGCAGGTAGCCTTTCTGAGGGCTGCCTTCATCTGCTCTACTGTGGGGATCTCGCCTTCAAGATACATCATGGTAAGATCGTCATCGAGCTCGCAGACCTTTTCGATGAGTTCGTCATGATAAAGCTCTGCTTCATCGGCCATATCCTCGGGGATGGGGCCTACTGTGATGTTGTCACCCTTATCGTCATTGTAGATATATGACTGCATTTCGAACAGATCGATGATGCCCTTAAAATCATCTTCCTTACCGATAGGAAGCTGAAGGCAGATGGCATTCTTGCCAAGTCTTGTTCTGATCTGATCTACGGCGCCGTAGAAGTTAGCGCCCAAGATATCCATCTTATTGATGAATGCCATACGGGGAACGTTGTATGTGTCAGCCTGTCTCCAAACGTTTTCAGACTGAGGCTCAACGCCGCCCTTTGCACAAAAGACTCCGACAGCACTGTCAAGTACGCGCAGCGATCTTTCAACCTCTACGGTGAAATCTACGTGTCCGGGGGTATCAATGATATTGATACGGTGCTCTAAGGCGCCTTCCATGGGCTTTGTTTCTTTTTCCAATGTCCAGTGGCATGTAGTAGCAGCGGATGTGATGGTTATACCTCTTTCCTGCTCCTGTTCCATCCAGTCCATTGTGGCATTTCCTTCATGTGTATTACCGATCTTATAGTTAACACCGGTATAGTAAAGGATACGCTCTGTAAGTGTGGTCTTACCGGCATCGATGTGAGCCATGATACCGATATTTCTGGTCCTTTCAAGCGGATATTCTCTACCCAAGGTATTTTCCTCCTTATTCTACCCGACAGATGATTAGAATCTGTAGTGAGCAAATGCCTTGTTTGCATCTGCCATCTTGTGCATATCTTCTTTCCTCTTTACTGCAGCACCCGTGTTGTTTGCTGCATCCATGATCTCGTTTGCAAGTCTGTCGACCATTGTCTTTTCACTTCTCTTGCGTGAGAACATTGTAAGCCATCTGAGGCCGAGAGCCTGACGTCTGTCAGCCTTAACCTCGATAGGAACCTGATATGTAGCACCGCCGACTCTCTTGGCCTTAACCTCGAGAAGTGGCATAATGTTGTTCATGGCCTCTTCGAAAACCTCTACTGCGGGCTTTCCGGTCTTTGCCTCGACCTTTTCAAATGCGCCATAAACGATCTTCTGAGCAACTCCCCTCTTACCGTCAAGCATGATGTTGTTGATAAGCTTTGTAACAACCTTTGTTCCGTAGATGGGATCTGCTAATACGTCTCTTTTCTGGATATGTCCTTTACGTGGCACGTTCCTTCCCTCCTTAATTAATGATAATTAGATCATCGGTACTCACTTTTTTTGTGTTCGCGCGCGGTTCTTGTTTCTTTGCTCTATCTGCAACCGTCAGAAGGCCTGTGTTCGAATGCCGGCACAATTATTCGATGTCTTATTTAAAAAATGATTAGATTATTTTGCGTCCTTAGGTCTCTTGGCGCCGTACTTGGAACGAGCCTGACGTCTCTTAGCAACGCCTGCTGTATCAAGTGTACCTCTTACGATGTGGTAACGTGTACCGGGAAGATCCTTAACACGGCCTCCACGGATAAGAACAACGCTGTGCTCCTGAAGGTTGTGACCTTCTCCGGGGATATAGCTTGTTACTTCGATTCCGTTTGAAAGACGCACTCTGGCGATCTTACGAAGAGCTGAGTTAGGCTTCTTAGGGGTAGCTGTCTTAACTGCTGTGCAAACGCCTCTCTTCTGAGGAGCGCTAATGTCTGTCTGCTTCTTCTGAAGTGAGTTGTATCCCTTCTGCAGAGCAGGTGCTGTACTCTTCTTTTCAGCTGTCTGTCTACCCTTTCTTACTAACTGGTTAAATGTGGGCATCCTTTTACCTCCTGTCGATTTTAAACTTTGTTGTGTGTCCGCGGGCCGGTTGTTCCCTTTTTTGCGTGCAAAAGAAAGCATCGCAAAGCGACACGTAAAACACATTATATTTAAAAGATATGAACTTGTCAATAGAAAAATAAAGATAAGGGGGAAAATATCCCCCTTATCCGGAAAAACATTAATTTTTAGCTTCCTGCATCGCCTTTGCAAAGGCTGCGTCGAATGCTTTCTTTTCGGCTTCTTCCCTTTCTATGTCTATATCGGTGGAAAGCCTTACGTTTTCATATCTGCTCATACCCGTACCTGCGGGGATAAGCTTTCCTATGATAACGTTCTCTTTAAGTCCCGAAAGACTGTCGATCTTTCCCTTTATAGCCGCATCGGTAAGGATCTTTGTGGTCTCCTGGAATGATGCTGCCGCAAGGAATGAATCGTGATTAAGTGCCGCCTTGGTGATACCGAGAAGTACTCTTGTTCCGACAGCGGGTGTCTTACCCTGTGCGATGAGCTCTTCGTTCATTGTCTCAAAATCAAGGAAGTCCATGGTGTTTCCGGTAAGGTATCCGGAATCTCCGGGCTCGTCGATGCGAACGCGTCTAAGCATCTGGCGAACGATGATCTCGATATGCTTGTCTGCGATATCAACCGACTGTGACTGGTAAACCTTCTGTACTTCACGGATCATATAATCCTGTGCCGCACGCACACCGTTGATGGCAATGATATCATGAGGGTTAACGGAACCTTCTGTAAGAGGTTCACCTGCTTCTACATGATAGAATTCCTCTGCACGCTTGGGATGTGAATTGTAAGGAAGTACATATGTCTTTGTCTCGCCTGTCTCGTCGCTTGTGACAACGATCTCGCGCTTCTTCTTTGTATCGCGGTACTCTGCCATTCCGGCGAAATCGGATATGATAGCCATACCCTTAGGCCTTCTGGCCTCAAAGATCTCCTCTACACGGGGAAGACCCTGAGTGATATCTCCTCCTGCCACACCACCTGTATGGAAGGTTCTCATGGTAAGCTGTGTACCGGGCTCACCGATGGACTGAGCTGCTATTATACCTACGGCCTCGCCGACCTGAACGAGCTGCTGTGAAGCCATGTTGGTTCCGTAGCACTTTGCGCAGATACCGCCCTTGCACTTGCAGCTTAAGATGGTTCTGATCTTTACGAAATCTCTGGGCTGTCTTACTTCCTTGCGGTTTTGGTTCAGCTCGCCTGTCGTGATCTCGTACTTGGGACCTTCATATTCTGCGCCCTCCTTGCCGTTTCCTGCGCATCTTGCGAATGCTGACATAACTGCGGCAACTCTTGCGGGTGTAAGAATGTGGTTAGCCTTTACTATCCTCTCGCCTGTATCGGGATCGTAGATGCTTTCGGCGATGAATCTGCCGCGCATACGTGTCTCAAGCTTTTCGGTAACGGTGATCTTTTCGCCGCTTCCTTCGGTAATGGCCTTTATTTCCATATAAGGAATAGCTTCGGGACCGAACTGAGCGATCTTTTCTTCGCAGCAGTCCTTTTCTCTGATGATCATCTCCTGGGAAACGTCTACGAGACGTCTTGTAAGATAACCGGAGTCGGCTGTACGAAGAGCTGTATCCGAAAGACCTTTACGTGCACCGTGAGCCGAGATGAAGTATTCCAAAACGTCAAGACCTTCACGGAAGTTTGACTTGATAGGAAGTTCGATGGTCTGACCTGTGGTGTTTGCCATAAGTCCACGCATACCTGCAAGCTGCTTGATCTGCTTGTCGGAACCACGGGCACCTGAATCGGCCATCATCTTAAGGTTATTGGTAGGATCAAGGTTATCGAGAAGCTTCTTTGTAAGAGCATCGTCGGTCTTCTTCCATGCTTCGATAACTGCCTTGTAACGCTCTTCTTCCTTTAAGAGACCTCTCTGCTTTTTCTTGCCGATCTTGTCAACAAGAGCCTGTGTATCCTCTATCATCTGCTGCTTTTCTGCGGGAACGATCATATCGCTGACCGAAACCGTAAGAGCGGCAAGCGTTGAATACTTGTATCCCATAGCCTTGATACGGTCAAGCACTTCGGCTGTAATGGTAGCGCCGTGCACATTGATGACCTGGCCGAGGATCTTCTTTAACTGATTCTTTCCCACGTGTTCGTCGATCTCGAGAAGAAGCTCGTTTCCGGGGATCTGTCTGTTGACATTTCCAAGGTCCTGAGGAATGATCTCGTTGAAGAGGAATCTTCCGTAGGTGCTGTTTACAATGCCTGTTACCTCTCTTCCGTCGGGCATGGTCTTTGTCATGCGGACATTGATGCGCGAATGGAAGGTGATGTCCTTGTTTTCAAAGGCAAGCACTGCTTCGTTGAAATTGTGGAAATATCTTCCTTCTCCCTTTGAGCCGGGACGTTCCTGGGTAAGATAATATATACCGAGGACCATATCCTGTGACGGTACGGCAACGGGTGCTCCGTCGGAAGGCTTAAGGAGGTTATTGGGCGACAGAAGCATGAAACGGCATTCTGCCTGTGCCTCCATTGAAAGAGGAAGATGCACTGCCATCTGGTCTCCGTCGAAGTCGGCATTGAACGCTGTACATACAAGGGGGTGAAGCTTTATAGCCTTACCTTCGACAAGTATGGGCTCGAATGCCTGGATACCGAGACGGTGAAGTGTAGGCGCACGGTTGAGCATTACGGGATGCTCTTTGATGACTTCTTCAAGCACATCCCAGACTCTTGAGTCCTCCATGCGCTCTACCATCTTCTTTGCGCCCTTTATGTTTGTTGCGATCTTCTTTAATGTGAGTTCCCTCATGACGAAGGGCTTGAAAAGCTCTATGGCCATTTCCTTGGGAAGACCGCACTGATAGATCTTGAGTTCGGGTCCTACGACGATAACCGAACGTCCGGAATAGTCGACACGCTTTCCGAGAAGGTTCTGACGGAAACGTCCCTGCTTTCCTTTAAGAAGGTCTGAAAGGGACTTAAGTGCTCTTCCTCCGGGACCGGTCTGCGGCTTGCCGCGGCGACCGTTGTCAAACAGTGAGTCAACAGACTCCTGAAGCATACGTTTTTCGTTTCTTATGATAAGATCCGGAGCGCCCTGCTGGATGGCAATGCGCATACGGTTGTTTCTGTTTATTATCCTGCGGTAGAGGTCGTTAAGGTCGGATGTTGCGAAACGTCCGCCGTCGAGCTGTACCATGGGACGAAGATCGGGAGGGATGACCGGAAGAACGTCAAGCACCATCCACTCGGGACGGTTTCCGGACTTCTGGAAAGCCTCTACGACTTCAAGCTTTTTGACAAGTCTCTGCTCCTTCTGTGAAGTTGTGCAGGCTGCTATCTCCTCGCGAAGCGCTGCTGCCTCCTTGTCAAGGTCGATCCTCTTTAAAAGCTTCTGAATTGCTGCGGCACCCATTTCGGCTGTGAAATATGTGCCTTCTTCGGCGCAGAGTCTCTTTGCTTCGTCATATTCGGTAGAGCTTAAGACCTGGCAGTTTGCAAGGTTTGATGTGCCCTTGTCGGTTACGACATACGAAACAAAGTAGAGTACCTGCTCAAGCTTTTTGGGCGTGATATCAAGGAGAAGTCCCATACGGCTGGGAACTCCCTTGAAATACCAGATGTGTGATACGGGGGAAACAAGCTCTATGCTTCCCATTCTGTCACGACGGACATTTGACTTTGTTACCTCAACGCCGCACTCGGAACAGATGATGGGTGTATTCCCCTTGTAATGAACCTTTTTGTATTTTCCGCATGAGCATTCCCAGTCCTTTGTGGGTCCGAAAATACGCTCGCAGAACAGGCCGCCCTTTTCGGGCTTCAAGCTCCTGTAGTTAATGGTCTCGGGCTTTGTAACTTCACCGTATGACCATTCTCTGATCTTCTCCGGAGAGGCCAGATCTATCTTGATCGAGTCAAATACCAAAGGCTGATAAGTCTCGTTGCTTATTTCAGGCATGTGAAAAACTCCCTTCAAAAATCATTTTAATTAGTCTTCGTCAGAAAAATCATCGTCATCATCGTCATCATCACGATATGCGGTGGCATCCTGCTTCATGGCCTCTTCTGCCATTGAAGCGTCCCATGCATCAGCGCTTGCCTCGTCGATATCAAGATCATCGTCCATATCACGGTCCTGATCCGAATCATATTCGGAAACAAGCTCTCCGTTTGAATTGAATCTCTGCGAATCAAAGCCGGATGCTGCAAGCTCCTTGCGGCTCGGTGCCACTCTCTCGTCGTTCATGATAGAGCGGAAATCGGTATTGCCGTATTCGCTGCTCTCCTTGATCTCGACTACCTCTCCGTCCTTCATTACCGAAACGTCAAGGCCGAGTGCCTGCATTTCCTTAAGAAGAACCTTAAAGGATTCGGGAACTGACGATTCGGGCGTATTGAGGCCTCTGACGATGGCTTCGTATGCCTTTACTCTTCCGACAACGTCATCCGACTTGATGGTAAGTATCTCCTGAAGCGTATGAGCTGCGCCGTAAGCCTCGAGAGCCCAAACTTCCATCTCTCCGAAACGCTGTCCGCCGAACTGTGCCTTACCGCCGAGAGGCTGCTGGGTAACAAGTGAGTAAGGACCTGTCGAACGTGCATGGATCTTATCGTCTACAAGGTGATGAAGCTTTAAGTAATGCATGTGTCCGATGGTAACGGGGTTGTCGAAATACTCACCCGTACGTCCGTCACGGAGCCATACCTTACCGTCGCGGTTGATCTTGACGCCCTTCCAGAGCTCTCTGTGCTCTAAGTGGCTGCCGAGATATTCCATTACCTCGGGGTGAAGAACGTCCTTGTATTTCTCATGGAATTCTTCCCATTCGGTATTTACGTAATCATTTGCAAGCTCAAGAGTATCGCCGATATCGTTTTCCTTTGCGCCGTCAAAGATGGGAGTTGAAACGTCAAAGCCAAGTACTCTTGCGGCAAGAGAAAGGTGTATCTCAAGGACCTGTCCGATATTCATACGCGAAGGAACGCCCAAGGGGTTGAGCACAATATCAAGAGGACGTCCGTTTGGAAGGAAGGGCATATCTTCAACGGGAAGCACGCGGGATACGACACCCTTGTTTCCGTGACGACCTGCCATCTTGTCTCCGACGGAGATCTTTCTCTTCTGTGCGATATATACGTGAACCACCTCGCGCTCGCCGGGCTGCATGTCATCCTCGGTCTCACGCTTGAATACCTTTGTATCTATAACGACACCGTAAGCACCGTGAGGAAGCTTAAGGGAGGTGTCTCTTACATCTCTTGATTTGTCACCGAAGATGGCACGAAGGAGTCTCTCTTCGGGTGTTGCGTCGGTCTCTCCCTTAGGAGTGACCTTTCCTACAAGGATATCTCCGGCTCTTACTTCGGCACCGATCCTGATGATACCGTTCTCATCAAGGTTCTTTAAAGCGTCCTCACCAAGGCCCGGAACATCCCTTGTTATCTCTTCGGGTCCGAGCTTTGTATCTCTTGCGACCACATCATAGCTTTCGATGTGGATGGATGTGAATACATCATCCTGAACCATCTTTTCGCTGAGGAGTACGGCATCCTCGTAGTTGTAACCTTCCCATGTCATGAAACCGATGAGAGGGTTCTTTCCGAGTGCGATCTCTCCGTTCTGTGTGGATGCACCGTCTGCGATAACATCGCCCGCAACCACTCTGTCGCCCGCAAATACAATGGGCTTCTGATTGTAGCAGTTGCACTGGTTGCTTCTCTTGAACTTTTCGAGGATATATTCGTCCGTGCCGCCTTCATCGTTTCTTATAACGATGCGGTCTGCGGCGCTTATTTCAACTGTACCGGATTTCTTTGCGACAACGCATACGCCCGAGTCGACAGCTGCCTTTGCGGCCATTCCCGTATCTACTACAGGAGCCTGTGTGATCATAAGCGGAACTGCCTGACGCTGCATGTTTGAACCCATGAGGGCACGGTTTGCGTCATCGTTCTGAAGGAAGGGGATCATCGCTGTAGCAACAGAGAATACCATCTTGGGAGATACGTCCATCAGGTCAACGTTTGTCCTCTTGAATTCCTGTGTGATATCACGATGACGTCCGGAAACGTTCTCGTGAACGAAATGACGGTTCTCGTCAAGGGGCTCGTTAGCCTGTGCAACGACAAAGTCGTCTTCCATGTCTGCGGTAAGATATACTCTTTCCTCTGTTACAACGGGGTTTGATGCATTCTCGCCTGTTCTGTCAACCTTATAATAAGGAGCTTCTATAAATCCGTAGCAGTTGATGCGCGCATAAGAAGCGAGTGAGTTGATAAGTCCGATGTTGGGACCTTCGGGGGTCTCGATGGGGCACATTCTTCCGTAATGAGAATAATGTACATCTCGAACCTCGAATCCGGCACGGTCTCTTGAAAGACCTCCGGGGCCTAAGGCAGACAGACGTCTCTTGTGAGTAAGCTCTGCAAGAGGGTTGTTCTGATCCATGAACTGTGAAAGCTGGGAGCTTCCGAAGAACTCCTTTACGGCTGCCGTAACGGGCTTCTGGTTAACAAGCTGTGCCTCGGTGAGCTCATCCGGGTTACCGGTGTTCATACGCTCGTGGATATTTTTTACCATACGTGTAAGACCGCCGCGGTACTGATTCTGCAAAAGTTCGCCCACGCATCTTATACGTCTGTTTCCAAGGTGGTCGATATCATCCGTTGCGCCGATACCTGCCTCAAGATTTAAGCAGTAGTTGATGGACGCAATGATATCTTCCTTTGTTATATGTGATATTACAAGTACCTGTCTCATTCCTTCGGCAAGAGAGACAAGCTTTGCCTTTTTCTCGTCTTCCGGAACATTTTCCTCTGCAAGGATCGCTGCCTTTTCTGTACGGTAGCTTTCAAGCTCGGAATAAAGACTGGGATAGTATACCTTGATAGGATCGTTGTTGCCGTCGAAAAGATCCAATTCCTCAGCTTCTTCCCTTTCCATATAAAGGAGAGGATTTACCATCATGTTGGAAATGACCTTTACCTTGCGGCCGTCAAGAGCCTGGATATAAACGAAAGGCACAGCCGCATCCTGGATCTGCTCTGCGGTATCCCTTGTGAGCTTTGTGCCTGCCTCAAAGAGGATCTCGCCTGTGGAAAGATCCACAACATCCTCTGCAAGGATCTGGCCTGCAATACGTGTGCGCAGATTGAGCTTCTTGTTGAACTTGTATCTGCCGACCTTTGCAAGGTCGTATCTTCTTGAATCGAAGAATGTATTGCGGATGTAATTCTCGGCACTTTCCTTTGATGCGGGGTCGCCGGGCTTTACTTTTCTGTGTAGCTCTAAAAGACCTGTCTCATAAGAGTCTGATGTATCCTTTTCAAAGGTATCATACAGCTTCTGTTCCTCTCCGAGCAGATCTATTATCTCCTGATTTGTTCCGTACCCGAGTGATCTCAAAAGAGTCGTGACGGGCATTTTTCTCATACGGTCTACGCGCACATAGAAAACATTGTTTGAATCGGTCTCATACTCGAGCCATGCGCCTCTGCCGGGGATGACCTGTGATGTGTAAAGAACCTTTCCGAGCTTGTCGCGGCTGCTTCCGAAATAGATTCCCGGAGAACGCACAAGCTGGCTTACTACAACTCTTTCGGCACCATTGATGACAAAAGAACCCGTTGCCGTCATGAGCGGGATGTCACCCATAAAGATCTCCTTGGGCTCGTTTCTCTTTATCATCTGGCCGTTTTCATCTCTTTTTATGAGCTGGAAAACGCCGTACATGGGGGCACTGTATGTCTTACCGCGTGCCTTGCATTCGTTGATGGTGTACTTTTTCTTGTCCTCGTCGATATGATAACCTTCGAAGGTCAATGTCAATGAACCTGTGTGGTCGGTAATGGGGAAGAAATCCCTGAATGCTTCCTTAAGGCCCACTTCCCTGAACCACTTGTAGGAACTGGTCTGGACCTCGATGAGATTTGGCATGTCCGCTAAATTCTCACTCTTACGGGAATAATTCATTCTCACATTTTTGCCTGATCGCACCGGCTTAAATCTGTTTTTTTCCATGAACGCTTTTACCCCTGTCTAATTTTATAGGTGGTTTTTACCTCCAAAATCTGTTTTAGGCCTAAAAAAAGGCGCAAAAAAGACCCGCGATGATAAAAACGCAGATTACAAGATAACACAAAAGACATAAGAGTGTCAAGGGGATTTTAAAAAAAATTTTGGGGCTGTAAAAAAACAGCCCCCGTTTTATTGTAAACGTCTCTATGATCATTTGCACGCAGGACAGAGTTCGCTACCCTCACTTCGCGGCGAAAAGATTCGGACGGATGCTCCGGCGACGATAAATACGTTGTCGCCTGCGCACCGCCGCTTTTCACCGTGAAGATCGGTCGCTCACGACAGTCCGGCTTTGCAAATGGATCATAGGGACGCTGTCTTACATTTACTATATGGGGCTGTTTTTTTACAGCCCCAATGCCTCAATATTCTTCTCTTAAAACGGCATGTATGAGATATCTCATGGACGAATCGTCATTGCAGGTATAAAGGGATATTATCCTGTCAGACGTCGTCACATCCGTCTTCTTTTTATATGTATTGTGTTCGTTTATGATACTCATATAAGTATCCGGGTCGGTCGCAGGATTATATATCTTGCTGACGGGTTCAAGCTCATAGAACGCAAACACTTCGTAAACATATTCCTTGCCGTCCTTTATCAGATAGACATAAGGGTATTTGTCTCTGAAGGATTCGTCCATATAGCTTACAAGCCCCGAAAACATCGTTCCGTCTTTGCGGTTGTGCCCGCATATTATGATATTGAAAGTATTAAGATAGTCCTCTCTGGGGATGCGATGGTCGATAAATATGGCCCCCGCCATGTTCTCGGTTCCTTTAAAGGTGTATCGAAGATAATGTCCGTCCGGCCTTCCGGCAACCACGGGATACTGAACCTCCGTTCCCGGAACATAAATATACATCGCATAGTCGGAATTGACCGCACGGTAGTATTCGTCGTCCACCTGTATCGGGATGTAATGGCCTGCAGGCTGCGTCTCTATTATCTTTATCTCTCCGTTTTCATCCGTTTCGGTCTCTGCGGGCTCTGTCTGCGGCTGCGTTTCCTCTTTTCCCGTCTCCTCGGTCCCAATGACCACCTTATCGTTTATATCACTGTATTCCCTCTGGGATGTATAGTATCCCGCAAAGATGACCAAAAGACCCGTTGCCGCAAACGCGAAGGTGCCAAGGGAGGCGCAGAATATTATCGATCTGATGCATTCCTTAAACTTTTGCCCGGCAGTAAGCGGCGGAAGCTCTTTCTTCTTTTTTTTCTTATTCACCGTCTCCTGTCCCGGTCTTTTCTTTACGGCTCTCTTTTTTTCTTCTATATTACTCACTTTGACCTCCCGGCCTCATCTCACTTCTTTGCTCCGCCCAGATTTGCGTTTGCAAGAAGATTTGTGTCAAATGAAAACGAAATGCTTTCAAGCTCTCTGTTTCTTTTAAGAGCAAGCCTTATACAATCATCAAGCAGTTCGTCGTATTTCTTTCCCACCGGCTCCCATAGATAAAATGACAGGGAACCCGGTATGGTGTTGATCTCATTTACATAGATCTGCCCGTCATCAAGATCGATCATGCAGTCTATTCTGGCAACACCGTTGCAGCCAAGGGCTTTAAAGGTGTCTATGGACATTTGTCTGATCTTTTCACGGTTTTCCGGCGAGATCCTTGCCGGAAGCTCCCTTGAAAGACTCGCCATTCCGTTTCCGCCCTTGCTTCCACCCTGCTTTGAGGATGCGGCGCCGCTCATGTATTTGTCTTTATAGCTTAATATCTCATCCTTTGCAACCGGAGATTCGCACTCTGATGCCTCTGCATGTTCTGTGTCTCCGAGCACGGAACAATTGACCTCCTTGAGATTGGTTATCGCCTTTTCCACAAGCACTCTTTGCGCAAAGGAAAAGGCATCATTAAGCGCTTCCTCGAGCCCTTTTCTGTCATGTGCTATCTTTATTCCTACGGATGAACCGAGATTTACCGGTTTGACGATAACAGGATAATCGATCGCTTTTTCAACTTTTTCCATCATCTTATCGGGCTCGTTTTCGTGGTCGTAGATGTTAAGGGTGATGCACGGAAGAACATTTATGCCCGCCTCCTTAAGGACCGCCTTCATCGCCGCCTTGTCCATGCCAAGCGCTGAAGAGGTGACATCACAACCGGCATAGGGGATGCAAAGAGTCCTGAAAAAGCCTGCCAGCGTGCCGTCCTCGACATTTGTTCCGTGCACGGCGGGAAAGGCAACATCAAGAGGAATGTTAAGGGCCTTATGAAAAACTCTGGGGTGGAGTTCAGTAAGGAACACCTTTCCGTTTTCCTGTGCCATGACCACCCTGGTACTTTTTTCAAGAAGCGCGGGGATGTTTTTGTATTCTTCTATTTTACCCACAGACTCCCCTATATAGAATTCGTTCTTTTTTGTGATATATACCGGGACCACATTATATTTTTCCTTGTCAAAGGCATAATACGCCTGGAGGCCGGTGATGACCGAGACCTCATGTTCTACGCTCTGTCCGCCGAAAAACAAACCGACACTTATCTTCATTTCAATTCTCCAATCCGTCAATAATTGTCGGGAAGATCGTTTTCCAAAAGAATTATCTTTTGTCTTCCCTCTGTTTTTATGGCATCTGTCTTTGAAAGGCCCTCTTTCAGATCAGACACCACGAAAAGCCTGTTCTCATCAAAGCCGGCAGCCCTGACCCCATCTGCTATGGGCTCTGTCTGCTTTATGCCCACAAGCACGATATAGTCGCACACCGCAGCCGCCTCGCGCCCGAGCTCTTTATTCAGCTCATATTGCTTTTCGCCAAGCTCGACCATACCTGGCGTCACCAGGATATGCACTCCGTCAAACATGCAAAGTGTCTCGAGGGCCGCCCTTGCCCCCGCAGGGTTTGAATTGTATGCATCATCTATCATGATGCCCCTTGGGCTGTTTATAAGCTGAAGCCTGTGAGGAACACTCTTTAATGTGGCCGCCCTTGCGACCAGCTGTTTTACGGGAACCTTCATGTCATATGCAACCGCAATGCAGCCTGCAAGGTTTAATACATTGTGGGTACCTAAAACAGGTGTATGGAAATGAACCGTCTCTCCATCCGGAAGCCTTAAGTCAAATTCGCTTCCTTTTTCTGTTGCCCGTACGTTTTGCGGCACAAAATCGGCTTTTTTGTTTTCAAGTGCATAGGTCGTGACCGGTTTGCCGATCTTTCTTTCCCTCAGTATTTCGTTGTCCGCATTAATATATACACGACCGCCGGGCGGGATCGCATCCGCAAGCTCAAGCTTTGTATTTATGATGTTTTCAATGCTTCCGAAGGTCTCAAGATGCTGCTCGCCTATGGATGTGATGATGCCTGTCTGCGGCCTGACAATATCACACACCGCTTTTATTTCGCCCACTCTTCTGGCACCCATCTCACAGACGAATACTTCATGGATAGGCTTCAGATCCCGACGCACGGTTATCGTTACACCAAGCTCGGTGTTATAATTTCCCGGAGTCATCAGGACATTATATGTGCCGGAAAGCAAGTGCGAAAGAAAGAACTTAGTGCTGGTCTTTCCGTAGCTTCCGGTTATTCCGATCACCTTAAGTCCGGGTGAATCCTTTATTATCTGTTTTGCTTCGTTTATAAACTTTCTGTTAATCGCCTTTTCTCTCGGACGATTCAGTTCATTTGCCGCAAAAAGAATATAGGGCGCAATAAACCCAAGGGCACATATGGCAAGCCCTGAAACTGCGGCCACCTTAATTATATTTCCGAAAAAGACTGCTGATACTGTTATGACCACCGCCAGAATAAGCATATACAGAATCCCTGCGGTTACAAACATTCTTTTTACTCTCCCTGTCACTGCCAGGGGGCGCTTTGCTACCCTTGCCCACGGCCGGTTTCCCCATGCGGTCATGAAAAAAAGGGTTCCGGACAAAACGATCCATAAAACAGGAATAATTCCAAACGCAGCAAAGGGCAGCATCACCGCCGACAAAACATACCCCATTCTCCTGCCAAGCAGTGCCCCTTTATTTGTCTTCATGAACCGCCGCTGTTCGTCAGCCATATATGAGTTCAGCTGGAACATATGCATATAATAGACAAGTAAGGAGGCTATCGAAACTGCCCCCAGCAAAATATATGCTATGCTCAAAACTATCTTTACTGCTGTCATGATAAGCGTCGACATCCTCTCTTTTGGGTATACCAGGGAAGAGTTTAGCACAAACTGACATCAAGGGCAAGCGTTTTATTGCCTGCCCCTTAAGTCGTATCATATAAAAAAGCCTCTTTGTCACGTAACAAAACGCAGCAAAGAGGCTTTATGGTTTTATTTAAGCATAAACTGCTTTTTCATTTCATCAACACTTTTTTGTGTATATGGTTATGACATATGCAAGCATCGGCATCGGTCAGGCCGAAAAGTAATTGTTCAAGGCAGCATATACTTCTCCCGGTCTTTCAAGGAATGAAAAATGCCCTGCCCCTTTTACTACATACAGGCCGCTGTCAGGAATAAGCTTTTCCATGAGCTGAGCATCCGAAAGAGGCGTTACATTGTCATTTTCGCCCCATATCAAAAGCACGGGGCGCTTTATTCCGGAAAGAAGCGGGGTGAGGTCTTCGTTTACTACCTTTACAAGGGTGGCGCGCATAACAGGCGTTGCCGAATTGTAATCGGAAGAGCCCGTTTTCTTTCTCATGTTTTCCACGTAGTCCGGATAGAGATAATTCATGAGTCTGTTTGCAAACAGTTTTTTTGCGATCTTGTATTTTCTGACCTTAAGCCTTGTTTTAAGTTTCTTTTTGGGCTTTATGCCCGCCGTATCTATAAATACTATTTTATCGACCTCGCAAGGGAGCTGCGGGCGGTTCATAAGCTTTGTTATGACCCTGCCACCGAAGGAATGACCTATAAGATCGGCCTTTTTAATTCCCATGGCCTTTATAAAATCAGTCACAAGGTCTGTGTAGTCGTCAACGGACCACGCGCATGGCGGTTCATCGCTTTTTCCCACTCCCGGCATGTCAAGGGCATAGACCTTTGAATACGCAGAAAGCGCCTTTATCATCCCCGCATAAAGCGTAATATCCGCGCCCCAGCCGTGCAGAAGGACTATATTTCTTCCCTCTCCGGTGACGGAATAATTGATATGTAAATCCTTAAGAGTAATATCCACCTTAAAAAAATGCATCCGATAAA